>SXGQ01443638.1_pt1 | contig 11763 bp, 7 predicted proteins | sample 3178371 | NCBI WGS metagenome assembly SXGQ01 (sample SAMN11356859, study PRJNA531348) | freshwater metagenome | isolation source: freshwater sample F1-20 | place: China: Fuxian Lake, Yuxi | collected 2017-12-25 | reverse complement strand
TGTTAATGTTGTACCAGATTTACTAAATATGTTTATTTGATCTTCATAATTTTTAGGACCTGTTGCACCTGTTAATGATATTAAATCAGAAGTTTGTTTATCCAAGTATGTTTGTTTTTTACTTGTATAACCAGAGTATAATGAACCAAATGTTTCAGATGCAACACCTAAATCTGATGCGTTCTTTTTTGGGAAATCATTTTCAAAATAAAAAGTTGTTTTAAAATTAACATCACCACTATCGTTAGTGTTGTCTTTGTTTGGGTCTGGTTTTGGATTTTCTACTGTTTGAGGGACAGAAGTGTATTTAAATTTTTCTATTATTTCTTTTGATGAACCAGAATTTAAATATTGTTTGATGAGATTCACATCGTCTCTATCTAATGTTGTGTATGTGTTAATTAACGAATAAAAATCCACTTCTTCACATCCCGCAAAAAATGAGTTGATGTAATTATCCGCCTCAGCATCACTCATACCTTTAAAATGTTCTCTAACTAATAAGTTTAAAATACTTGGGTGGTCAACAATTACTTTGAATGAAACTGTTCCATTTCTTTCTGTATCTAAATAAGTGTATATCGGTTCGGGACGACCTAAGAATGAATTTTTATCCCAATTCGCAGCGTTTTGTTCTGTTACTTTTAAATCATAGGGTGGAAACCACATTACTCTACCACCATTAGGTCCTTTTTCACACGCGGGTAAATCGTTTACCATAAAACCCGCTCTATTTGATGTCTTCCATGCTAAGTTCTCAATTGAGAACATATATTTTTTTGCATAAAAATCTTTACTTCCTCTTGCTCTTTCTACTATGTTTGTTGAATCATCAAATGATTTTCTACCGTTGGACATCGGTGCGATATTAATATTCCATGGCCTACTATTACCACCTAATATACTACCATCAAACTTTCTAATATTAGAAGTTCTTTTCATAGTATCTTCATAATTGTTATATGACCTATCTTTTGTCCAAACTCTACAATATTCTACACCCGCTTCGTCTGAATTAAATTTGTTAACATATTTTATTGCCGAACCTCTTGACATTTTAATATCACCGTCTTGAAATACTCTTGTTGTTTGATCAATAACATTTGATACGTGTGTCCTATCACCAGCACCTGTTGAAAGAATTTCTTGAGTTTTTGCTAATAATGTTTTTTGTTCAAATTCAAAATTTCTTGATAACGTATCTTCAATTTTTTCTGCACTATATTGGTTGTTATTTTTACCTAATGTTGAACCACCTTTATTTTGTATCCAAGTTAAATTACCTGCTAAATTACCACCTTCACTTAAGTTTTTATTATACTTTGGACTGTTGAATAGTTCTGCAGATTTTTGATCAAATAGTAACGAAAGATAATATGGACTTTTAATTTGTCTATCATTAAAATCACCCATTGCAAATTTGACATCATTACCTCTATCATCACCAATATATGCGTCACTTGACGGTGCCTCTGATCCGATTATATTTTTAACTCCTTGAGCTAATTTGTCAACAAAATTAAAAATTTTTGATGTATTTTGAGACCTTGCTGTAGTTGTGTAATTTGGTCCAAATGTATTATATGAAATCATTTCATATAATTTGTTTTTCTGACCTTGACCCATATATTCAATCATCAAGTCAGATGGTTTTCTTTCTCGTGTTGGTCTTCTTTGTATACCGAAAAGTGAACCTATTGCACCTGTGACATCTTGAATTAATTTACCAACTTCTGTTTTTTTCTCAGGTCTATAATTGACAGGATTCTGTGGGTTACTTAAATAGTCACCAGGTATTTGACTAAAAGGTGTTGTAACACCAGCAGCAACTTCTAAAAAATCAACAGCTTTACCAAGTAAAGTTTTAGAAACTGTAATTTGAAAATTAGGATCAACTAATGGTTCTCTTCCTGTTATTAAATTTATTGCGGTAGATGTATTACCATTTAAAGCATCTAATAATCTTACTCTTCCGTTTGTTGCTTTATCTATATTTCTACTTATTCTTGATAAAACAGGACCGTCTGGATTGTTTTTAATATTATTAGCCGCAAATCTAAACAACTTAGATTCGTTCTCATATGTATTATTAGACATTATACTAATCAAAGTATGGTTACCTTGTTCGAAATATGGATATAAATCTAAAACTTCACTTAGTCTTAAAGTGTTTGTATCTTCAATTAAAGTAAATTCGTCGGGACTATATAAATTAACTGTACCCCCAGGTGTGACCTGATTAATTATAACACCACCAAGATTTTTATTATTAAAATCACTAGTACTTTGTTCAATGTAGTTATTTGAATTAAATTCTTGAGGTCCACCAGGTTTTTTTAATGTCCTACCTAAGATATGGTCTCTAAAATTTTTTGTTGAATCAAAGTCTAAATAACTTGGCATTATTTTATTTTAATATAAATAGATTTAAATAAATTTATCAATTACTTTTTAACTAAGTTTTGAGTTTTTTGGTATGCTCTTGGATTAACGTCTGACATCCATTCATTCACGATATATGGATTTTTTACTAATTCTCTACTCATACCTGTCATAATATCAGAAGAAGGTCCAAATGATACTTTAACATCAACTTGTTGTGGTGGTGCAGGTGTTGGTGGTTTTATTAAATCTTTTTCTTTTGCTTGTTCTGCGCTTGTTGATGTGTTTTGACCTTTAAACTTCGAAGACATCATTTTTGTTGCGATTTCACCAGCTTGTTCTAATGTCATGTTTTGTAATCTACCATCCTTAACATATGTTTGTAAAAACTCAGCACCAACAGATGTTATTGCTCTACCTGTTCTTGCTGCATCAGTTTTTCCTGTATCAGTTAATTGTCTCAAATACATTGCTGAAACTACATTAAAAATCTTCGTTGTTTCATTATATTGTTGTCTTGCGACTTCTTGTGTTGACGTACTCGCTATTTTTTTCTGTAATTCGGCTAATTGAATTACTTGTTCTTGTGATAATTTATCCGCAGCAATAAATCCGTCTTTCAATTGAGATTTATCAACCCCAATTTTATCCGCAACGTCATCAGGAATACTAAACCCTATAGTACCTCCTTTCATTGTTGATAAATTTGACATGAATTCCCTTTGGTCTTTAGTTAAATCAGGGAACATCATCAATTCATTCATTGCTTGCATTTTAGAAGCACCTTTTACTGCTGCACTTGTTAAATCTCCCATAGATATTCCTAATGCATCCGCCATAGCCTTTGCTCTTCTCAAATTAGCACCGGCAACTTCAAATCTTCCTTGTTCTGCATTATATGTTGCTAAACTTTTTGCCGCACCTAATATACTTGTTTGTAAACCTTCTACATTATTTGTTGCATCGTACATTAATTTTAGTGGACTATTCAAATCTCCTATTGCTCCACCTAATACTTGCATGTTTGCAGTTAACTCAATTGCTTTAGCGGGATCAAATAAATCGTTAGCTACTTTAAATGTGTTTTCAACATTGAAATTTAAAGCCTGTGCTTCTTGTACCATTCTACTAAGACCATCTATACCGTTTTGAAAACCAAATTGATTTAATTTGTCAATATTTTTAATTAAACCATCACTTACATTTTTTGCGTTTAAACCAAGTGAAATAGACCTATTACCGATTCTTTCTATTGCTTCAGCGGCATCTTGTAAACCATAACCAACATCTCTAAATTTTTCAGTATTTTCTAAAATTGTTCTTGTTGATTTTGTATATGCCAAAGATGCTTCCACCCCTGAGGTTATTGCTTGTCTGTTATAGATAGCCATTCTTCCTGAACTCTCCAACATTACTTTGGTGGCATCCATAAAATCATCCACATTCATACCCAAATTAGATGCAGTAATCATCGCCTCATTCAACTCGTTCATCATACCCTTACCAATATCACCAACAAAACCACCCGCACCCATTACTCTTTCAATCAATTGGTCTTCAATTTTCATCAAATTACCAACACCTTGTTTAGCCAAAGTACCTACACTATTCACTAATGCATTGGCCATTGTTAGTGGGTTAAATGAAGTTAAACTTGTACCAACCGCACTTAAAATTCCTCCTATAGTAGCTGTACTAATTCTTGCACTCGTATTTGATAATCTATCATAATATGCTGCGGCTACAACATCAACTGACTGACCTACCACATTTTGTGCAACAGAAGATACACCTGTGAAAGGATTTGTACCACTTGAACCTGTGGTACTTGAGGATTGTCTATTTAATCTGTCAAATATACTGTTGGTTTTTTGTTTATCCATACCCAATGAAGGGTCATTTGGATTCTTCTTAAATGTATCCCACCAACTTCTGTTTAATGAACCGTCTTGATTAAAAGGATTACCACCTGGCATATATTATCTTATTTCAATAAATAGTTTATTCGTTATTTTTTGCAATTAAGGTAATAATATGATTTCTTTCATGTATAGGCATTTTCAATATATCAGAATATGAAAATCCTTTCTGAACAAGAAATATGATGGACTCTAATTGTATTCTTTTATAATCCGTAGAAAGGACGAAAAAACTCAACCCCAAAGTCAATAAATGATTTGACTATTTCTCCTGATGGGGTTTTTACTTCTATTGATAAATCAATACCTGGTTTATTCTCATTAACAAATTTTTTGAAATCTTGTGAATCTTTGATTGGTAATTGTTGTATAAACTGATAAATCAACATTTGGTCTCTTTGACCATCTATTGATTTAATCATCATTTCTAATCTTTTTGTATTTGTTGGTACAATTAAATTATCCGATTTACTATTTTTAATTAACTCTAAATCTTTTTCTTGTTGATTAGTTAAAAATTTGAATGTAATGTTCTTTTTTACATTATTCATAAAATATGAATATTCACCATTAGAATCTGATTGTAATGTAAAATCTTTAACTTTTAATATTGATAAATCTACTTTTGTTGTAAATGGTCTATTAGTCTTTGGGTCCATTATTTCTAATTCATATTCTGTACCAAAAGCGGTATTTCTCAAAAATATCAATATAGCTTGTTTGTCTTCATTTAAAAGTTCATTAACATCGAAGTCTTTATCTAATATTTTTCTTTTGAGTAATTCTTCAATTACACTATCATTTTGTATTAAATTTGGTGATGTTAATATATTTTCATCTGATGCTGTTAGATACGCAACCCTCAAACTTTTTTTATTATTTTTATAAACAACACCTTGTGAAGGTAATTCAACTACATCATATGCGATTGTTGGGTCTACTGTAAATTTTTCCATAATATAAACTTATACTATAACTACCATAAAGTAAAGTTTTCCTTAAAACAAAAAACCCGGTAAAATACCGGGTTTCATAATATAATAAAAAATATTAATAAACTTGGATACATCTATCCATTCTCAATGAACATTGGATTGATGCTAAATCATCTCTTGAATAATCTAATTCTTGGAAATTTAAGTTTGTGATGAAACATCCTTGTAAAATCCATTTTTCAACTACGACACCTGTTGGGTCTAACATTTCAAGTTCAACATCTTTTTTATAACCCGCAGCGTATCCCATACGACCTGTCACAGACTCAGCATGTAAACGGAACCACTCCATTAAAGCTTGTGATGCTGAAGGTCCAATTGGGTCTTTAAATGTTACTCTAATTTCTTCCCATGTAAATCTACCAGCAACATAAGTTGAGGTATTCAAAAAAGGTATTTCAGTTGCGTTTATTTTTGCACTTGGTCTTGCTGCCGATGTTACATACCATTCATTGATACCCAATGATGATGGAAATCTAACGATAAATCGGTTTACTCTTTTCGGTTCGTAGGGAACCGGCATTTTCATTAATAAATCTGCCATGTTGTATTTGTTAAGTTTTTAGTTATTTACTTTCTAATAAATATATCAGTATTGGAAATAATTTTTTTATTGGTTTTTATTTGACTTTATGGTTTTTTTTTCGTAGTTTTTTACAGGCTCCAGTATCTAGTTCCAGAATAAAGTATTAATTGATAAATATAAAAATAACCAGTTTTAGTATATTCTAGTATATACTGGGTATTTTATGAATTTATGTTTTTTATAAAATATGGTTCCATGTGGAACATCTTGTGTGAATCACCCTTATGGGTGTCTTTATAAATGAAAAGGGGTCCTTTTGGACCCCTTCTTTTATTACTATTCTTCTTATTAAATGTTATCGAAAGACGCTCCTGTCGGAGTAATAATGAACTCAACATCAATAAATTCAAGAGAACGAGTTGGTTTAATATATATTTTACCCCTCAATGTATTTGCATCAATATCCTCTGGATCACTTGAAACACTCACACGGAAGTCATATAAACCTCTTTCTTTCTTAATTGATTCAAGAATTGGGTTTACCAATCTTAAGAATTCTTGTCTTACTTGGTCATCGTTTTGTTCAAATAACAATCTTATTGCAACTGCAGAAATTAATTTTCTCGCCCTTAATAGTAATCTCCTTACGTTAATTCTATCAAGTGCTGATTCTTTAACCTGAAGGGTTTTGTTACCCCAAATTATAGTACCAGTATCGGAGAATGTTGCAATTGGATTGATTCTATTTTTATATAATTCGTCTCTTTCGTCAAGTGTTAGTTTCTTAAATGCTTTAATAGCGTTCACTAAACCTCTTGAATAACCAGCTACCGCGAACCATGGATATGAAACATTATCCGTTAAAGCTATGTTTCTCACAACCTCACAAGTAGGTGGTAAGTATAACTGAGTTGAATTGTCAGTATCTCTTACCTGAATCCAAGGCCAATAGGTTGCTGAATAGTTAGAATCATATCCCAAATCATCTAAAGAATTTACAATTCCTTCAGCTGTAGTTTCTGATAAAGGACCTGGTGGGTTCATAATATAAATTGAATCAGCTCTTTCGTTTTCAACGATATCAATTGCTTGACTTGTTAAAGAACTATGGTCATTAAAGTTAATACCTGGTGTTGCAAATACATTAATATCTACAGCTTCAGGGTTTGCAAATGTTTCAATACCAGCTAAATAAGAATAATAATCAGAATTACCAACACTATCACTGAAAACACCACCATTTGTTGTGTGTCCTGATATATATGTTTGTTTTCCAAACACATATGCGTCACCGAATGTTTTAACGTTTCTATAAATGTCCCAACCATCTCTACCGCCACCAACTGAGAAAGTAAACTTACGGAAATTGATATTACTTAATTTTCCTTTATCAGTACCTTCTAAATCATATGGTGTTGTTTCATATGTAGTTCCTGTAATTGTTGATGCGTTTGTTGACATATGAAAACCAGATGAAACCCCTTCAGCTGCTGAACCTTTCCATTTAAATAAATCGGCGTCATATTTGTATGCGGTTTGATTAGATAAACCTAAACTTGTTTTTTTAAACTTATCACCACCTGTGTTAGTTATTGGTTGACCATTTACATCGTAGTACATAACATCACCTGAATCAAAGAATTTGGTTTTATAAAGAACACTACCTAAAGTTGTACCTGATTTAGTAAAACCTTTGAAACCTGCGGGAAATGCATTTGATGGGGCATTTGATGCCATATTCAACATAATATATCTTGAATTTAGAGTGAACTCACCATCAGATGTACCAACTTTTCTTGCCACATATCCAGATACATCAGGGTTCATTGAACATCTTGAGAATTTCTCCAATACCACCACATTATCATCAGTATCATTAAAATCACGAATCAAAATGTCGAAGTCACCAGTGTCTAAATTAATGTTTGAAATTGTTATTTTGATTTCTGTATTTGCTTCTTCACCATCTGAAATTGTTAAAATTTCAAATAAATCGTCTACTCTATTACCACGAACTTCAGATACTACCATTGGTGAACCAGGTGTATTCCACTCACCTAAGAAATTATCACCTTCCGTAACAAATACTTCAGTTAAACTCAAACCTTTTATTAAACCTTGTTGATATGCTGACTTAAGATAGTTAGGATATACTTCATGAACATATAATGGATATTGTAATTTATCTTTATCAAAAACACCAGTACCTAAAACTTTTGAGATATATTTTGTAGATGATAAATCTAAAGAACAATTAAATGTGAATCCTGTACCGTCGATATCGGTAACAGCGATTTCAAACTCACCTAATGGATTAACCGTAATGTCATCAATATTTGTTAAAGACATTGTGTTACCGGTTACTCTATGGACTAATTTGTTGGTTACATACGAACCTCTTGATCTAAGAGCCGCAACTATTTGTCCATCATGGTCAGAATTTGTGGTCGCAGAATATGTAAATTGTGTGGTATCAAAACTCGCATCACTCGAATTATATACAAAAAGATATGAATATACTTCGTCAGTTCCGTTTGTATATATGTTGAACCAGTTTTTATTATTATATTCACCTATTGGTGAAGTTAATGTTGTTCCTGTTAAACTACTAGTTGACGATGAAGGTACTGCTCCGATAGTAAAGTAATCACCTGTTTCACCTGTAGTTAAACCACTGTAATTTGATACTATAAATGTTTCTACAGAATCACCTGAAGTTGCAATTTTATCTGATAATTCACTATGAAACGTTCCACCTGTGATTAAAGATAATGTAGTACCACTTGTCACACCCGTTGTTTGAGTAGGAGTTTGACCTGTTGTATTTACAACCATACCACCTATGGTTTTAATACCGTATGTTTTGTAAGGTTTATAACCTGATTTTCCTAATATTCTTGTTACGAATAATTGATTTGATTCTTGTAGATATGATTTTGCTACGTATCCTAATTCATATTTTGGATTACCATCCCCATCTTTTTCTGGTGAAGTACCACCAAAATATGTTTTAAATTCATCAAAATCTGTAATTAGGATTGGTTCAAATGCGGGACCCTTCAAAGTCTCACCCACTAAACCTAAGGTTGTTACACCAATACTCTGTGCTACGAATGTTAAATCTTTCTCTGATGTGTAGACGCCAGCAGAAACGAATACTTTGTTAGAACTTGCCATTGATTAATGTTTGGTTAATTATTTTTTATTGTTATACTATAAATATCTTTGTTTTTATCAAAGATTTCTCAAGTTTTTATTAAAAGATAATAAAGTATCTTTTAAGATATTTATTTATCTATGGATAAAGAAAAGATTGTAAAAAACGTAAAAATTAGTCTTATACACCATGAAATCTTAAAAAATCATTGTGAAAAAAATGGTTTAAAAATGTATAAACTCTTAGAAAAATGGATTGAAGAGTTTTGTAAACCAAAAAAGAAAGACATTTACGGTGATGATTAATATAAATAACTAATCATAATTATGGACCCTATCGCGGGTGCACCGAGTAAAGTGATTTCTTTACTACCTGTAATTTCATAACCAATACCTTCTTGTTCCGCCAAACCATTAATTTCAACTGCCACCACACTATTGATAGATTGTGATGTTTCGAAAATTAATGTACTTCCGTCATAAGTAAAGGTGACCATGTCGTATTGTATTAATTTACCCGTATTGTCTAAAATGACACTATTTCTACCTTTATAGTATTGTATAGTTATTACAGAGTTATCTAAAGGTGTATCCTCAAATGATATTTTTGAAGTAAAAGCCACATGGTAATAATTGACACCTTTTATTTGTGCCAAACCATTTACTGAGACACTAAAAAGTGTACCAATACTTTCACCAACACTAAATTCGGTTTGTGACCCATCGGCCACAAATGAAACTGTAGTTATGTTAACGGCCTTGTTAACGTATTTCTTTCTACCTGTTTTGTCTTTTAAAAATTCGTACATAGTAAATAATCTATTAATTGCTGGTTTAACTTTAAATTCATCACTATCAATTAAAAATCCTAATAATGTGAATTTATAATTTTGTATATAGAAACGACGACCATCCATAGTTTCCATTGGTGTATTATCATCAATACTATCTAAAACTATTGGAATGTAATGTCCTTTTATAGTTGTATAATCTTGTCTAGATGAAAAATTTTGTAATATAATTTTATTAAATTTGTTTAAGTCCCTAATTTTATTACAAACTATTGTAACCTCGTAACTGATATCAACAGGTACAGGTTGTGGTATGGTATATATATCAGCACCTAATGTGTTTCCATTCCAAGTCGGTACAGATGCATAATATACTTGATATCTATCGGGTATTGTTCTTTGGACAGATGGATTTGAACCCGGTAAAACTTCGGGTTTTCTAATTGTGGCAATAAAAGGTAATTCAACATTATCATCCTCATTCGAAAATGACCAATTATTACTAAATTCTGCCCATCTTTGAATTGTTAAAATTTTATTAATTACGGGTATTTGTTTTCCGTCAGAAACAACCACTAAATTTTTTTTCACATAATCCAACATACCTCTATCCAAATCCTCATGAAGAATTGAATCAGGTAAATTGGTGTCAGATTTAATTATTTTGTCCAATAATTCCTGTCTTCTTTCAGTCAGTTCAGTTTTTTTATAAACTTCAATATTTGTTTTTCTTTTCGGATATCCCATTTTTATACTCCTCTAAATGTTGTATCTTGTATTGGTGCACAAGTTATGCTTCTATAATAAGGTTTGAAACCAAACATATTATGTTTATTATCTGATACTACTTTACCGTCGTTAGTTACTTGATAGAATCTTGTTCTTGTTTCAGACTCAGGGTAACCGATAAAATCACCATATTTAATATCAATATTCAATTCTTCCAAGTGTTTGATATACACAGATATATTCAAATTACCTGGTTCATTATATCTAATCAATCCACCTTTATATGCACTATTTTTTGGTTCTTCAATTTTAACCAATGCGTTAAATTCTACAGGTGGATAGTACTTGATTTCATCCATACCAACCTCACCATATACATCGTCAATATCAGTTTTTTGTCTATCAACTCTATATAAAACCAATTTCATATTTAAATCACCATGTAAATATTCTTCACCCATTTTGATATGTAAATCAAAATCGTCTTGTGATAAAAATTTGGACAGTCTTGTAATTGGTAGTTTGTTATCCATATCCATATAAATAGTTTAATGTTACGTTCTATTTAGTTATATTAGAAATATGAGTGGTATGATACCAGAAATAGATGCTAGAGATGTTTTGGTTAGTTATGAAGGATTTAACAATCAATTATTAGAATTTAAAAGAAAATTCGTTGATGTTAAAAATTTTAAACTTACCCGACCACAAGCTGAATATGTACTAAAATATAAAGACACCGTACCTAAGGTTGCAAAAAAATATATCAAAATAGTAAGTACGTTTGGTGAAAAGATAATGGAAGAAAAACTTTTAACTAAACCACCTGAACAAATATGGTGTGAAAAATTATTATGTGAATCTGATAAAGCATTTCATATATGGGGTAAAGTTTTAGATAGTGACCAAATGAGTGCAATGTGGTTACCAAAGTCAGCAATTGTTCAAGACGAGAAAAAATTAAATCGTGTTATTGATTATAGTCCTTACAGTAATCGTCCTCCTATGGAACACCAAAAGGTTGCTATTGAGAAGTTATTAGCAAATAATAAGTTTATATTAGCTGATGACATGGGATTGGGAAAAACAACATCCGCCGTTATTGCGTCGATGGAAAGTGGAGCTAAGAAAGTATTAATTGTTTGTCCAGCATCTCTTAAAATAAATTGGGATAGAGAGATTAAAAATTACACAGACAGAAGAGTTTTAATTGTAGAAGGTCGTAAATGGGGTTCTACTTTTGATTACTATATTATCAATTATGA
>SXGQ01306368.1_pt1 | contig 11763 bp, 11 predicted proteins | sample 3178371 | NCBI WGS metagenome assembly SXGQ01 (sample SAMN11356859, study PRJNA531348) | freshwater metagenome | isolation source: freshwater sample F1-20 | place: China: Fuxian Lake, Yuxi | collected 2017-12-25 | reverse complement strand
ATGGGATTCTTGCTTGATTTGGGCGACGACGAATTTGGAGCGTTTGCCTATAAGGATATTTTTTGGGTATGCGAGGCAGATTTAGGCCAGTTCAAATAATTTAAATTTTGGTGTATTATCTGGCGCATGGCCATAATTACCCCAACCGACCTAGAAATATACATTGGGAAAACGTTTACTGACGCGCAAGAAGATGCCGCTCAGTCTATTATTGCAAGCCTTGAAGCCGAGTTGGAGTATTACTTAAATAGACCACTTGGTGCTCGCACGTACACGGAAGAAGAACATAAACTCGTTCCAAATCAACGCCAAATATTTTTGCGTCACGCACCAGTAATTAGCGTTACCTCATTCTATGTTGGTCTTGCAGGAGAAGAAGTCCAACAAAATGTTTCTGATTTTGATATTTTCCCATGGGGCATAGACAATATCAGAATTGCTGGGACCAGCAACCAAGCACTTGTTACTTATACGGCAGGTATGACATCAGATGACACTGTTGCGCTGGAAAGAGTTTTATACTCTGCTTCAACCCGAGAGATGGGTAAATATTTAATTGACGCACAAGGTCTTGCAAAACTAAAAGTCGAGGGAACCGAGTACACATTTCCGCAAGCCGGCGAAGGAGGTTTCACTCCATCGGAACTCAATTCGATTAAAAGATTTAAGCGAAGGGTAATAATTTAAATGAGAGGCGCACGCACCCCAATCACGATAAGAAACATGGAGCCAGATTTCGCCAATCAATCTGCTGAAGATGAAGGCATTTGGACTAATGATGGTTCCGACACAACCGTGTATGGCTCTATTCATCAAAAAAAATCTGAAGACGTAGATGAAGGAACAACCGGACAATTAAGCGAAGAAAGAAATATTGTTTGCAGGATTCCGCTAAGCGCAAGCGTAACTTATGGTGACCAAATTGTTATATCAAATATTCATCCGGTGCTTGATGGAATTTATGAAATTGATTCATTGCTTTACACGAGGACCCATCTAAGGGCAGAATGCAGAAGGACATTGCGTTAATATGGCAAAAAAATTAACAGCAACACAAACTGTATATAAAGCGCTTGCCGCAGTTGACCCCATGATTAAAAAAATAATTTTGGCTGGAATTTATCAAATGAGAGAAGCAGCAAAAGACCTTTCAGTTATTGGATTTAATGAAGTAAAAAAATCAATTGCTCATAAGGGAAGTTATAAGCCATATAGAAAAAAAGGCAAAGACAGAATGTCATCACAGCCCGGTCAGCCACCAGCAGCAGAGATGGGTGAAGATTTAGAGCCTAGTATTTATCAAAAAGTAGTAAGCAAACCCAATCAAAATCCTGCTGTCGCTGAATTCGGCAGCACTGCACCATTTGCCAGAACTCTTGAATTTGGAAACACCAAAACAGCAGCACGACCCTTCATGCTGCCGGCAAGACAAAAAGTTGCAAATGTCGCTCATTCAAATGTTTCAAGACATCTACAAATTGCGTATTCGAGAAAAACAAAAGCCCTTGGTGGCACAGTAATCAAAGTGAATATGGATATCTGATGGCTTCTATAGGTGGAGCAATTCGCACAACTCTTGTTGATGCATCTTTGGCTGGTGTCTCTAATCGCGTATATAGAGATATTGCACCACCAGAAACTGACTACCCATATATAACAATTAGTGATGAAATAACAAATCAGCCTTCTTTGCTTGGAGACAAGAGGGTCTTAGCCAGAACTAGACAGTTAAGAGTTAATCTGTGGCAAATAAGGACCAGCGAAGACGTAACTCTGGTGGACGACATTGTCAGCACTCTTGACTCCGTTAATTTGGTCGCAAACCAAAATGTCTTCAGGGTGCGAGTCTTTGACATCCAAAGACTTTTTGAATCAGAAGATGATACTATTTTGCACGCTATTACTTTAAACGTAACTCAAAAGGCACAATAATGGCATTTACCCCGATAACAATCACCGGGCAATATCTGGAGACCGGAACCGGAAACCCAAAAGATGGCCGAGTTACTTTTTTAGCAACTGCCCCAATGAGGCAGGCTTCAATCGACCAAACAATTGCGCCAACGGAAGTCACGGCGACTCTTAGCGCTTCTGGCTCATTTTCGATTACCCTTTATGCGACAAATGATGTAGATACTGAGCCGCAAGGCGTTACGTATGAAGTTACGGAGCGCATTAGAGGTGCTGCACTTAATAAATACTTTATCTCGATTGACAAAGATTCTCCAGGTGGGACTTTTGATTTGGCTGATATTGTGCCAAACATCAACCCGGTTGTACAGTTCAACTATGCCACCGTTGAATATGTAAATGACACATTTTCTGATTCTTCAGTAGCCGCATCAGTCGTATTTTCCCCTACTTCAGAGATAACAGCGACCACTGTTCAGGCAGCAATCGAGGAACTACGAACTAGGTCGAGATACGTCCACGACCAACCAAGCGCCTCTACAACGTGGAGCGTTACTCATAATATGAAGTTTTATCCCAATGTGAGTATTGTAGATACTGCGCTTTCTAAGGTAATAGGAGAGGTCACGTACCTATCAGAAAACGCTTTAACGGTGACCTTCTCACACTCTTTCGCCGGAAAGGCGTATCTTTCTTAAGAGCAATTCTGGAGGTAGCCCGAAATGAAATTTGTAACAAACTTAAATCTTAATCAAAACGAACTCCAGAACGGCAAGTTTCAGGTCGTTGCGTCCGACCCAAATACTAGCAATTTTGAAGGCCGATTAATTTACAACTCGACTGAAAAAACAATTAAATATTTTGACGGCACATCTTGGCAAAAGGCAATAATTTCAATTGAGGCTGCTGGCTCAGCATCGGCAGCCATCACCGTAAACGAGTCAAACGGCGAAATTACTATTACGCCAAATCTTGCTACAACTTCAGCACATGGTGTTATGTCCCTCCAGGACAAGACCAAACTTGATGATGCAACTGCTGACGCGACGGCTTCAAAACTTGTTATCCGAGATGGAAGCGGCAACTTTAAAGCAGCCACGCCAACCGACCCAGCGCATGTTGCCACTAAGGGATATGTTGATTCGGCTCGTTCGGGCCTTGATGTTAAGCAGTCTGTTCGTGCAGCGACTACAGCGCCACTAACTCTCGCAAACCAACTTGAAGCCGGAGATGTGGTTGATGGCGTAACTTTAGCAGCCGGAAACCGCGTCTTAGTTAAGGACCAGAGTACTGGTTCCGAGAATGGTATTTACGTCGTACAAGCATCTGGCGCAGCAATACGCGCTGAAGATTTTGATTCATCTTCCGAAGTAACCGCTGGAGCGTTTACCTTCATTGAAGAGGGAACTGTAAATGGCGATACCGGCTACGTTCTTACGACTAATGACGTAATTATTTTAGGGACAACTTCACTTACATTTACTCAGTTTTCTGGTACTGGACAAATCACCGCCGGTGACGCCCTTTCAAAAGATGGAGCAACACTCAACGTAAATGTTGACAACATCAGTATTGAAGTTAGCAGTGACGCGCTCAGGATTGCGTCTGGTGCTGCCGGCGATGGGCTTTCAGCATCTGCTGGAGTTCTTAGCGTAAATGTTGCAGCAAACGGTGGACTTGAGATTTCGAGCGATGACCTTCAAATAAATCTTGATGCTACGGTCTCTGGACTTACAACCACATCAAATGGTCTTGCGCTTGCTTCGGGGATTGCTGGGGATGGACTTACTTTCACTGCTGGTGTTCTTAGTCGAAACGTAATTGACCTCGGACAGGGTTCTGATGACACAACGGGCACTCTTCCTATTGACCAAGGCGGTACTGGACAAGTAACTGCTTCCGCTGCCCGTAATTCACTTGCGGAAACATCATCTTCTGGCGCAAATACAACCACACCGACACTCGCTCGTGTTGCCAGTAAGGCTGTTGGTAATGGTACTGATGTTTCATATACCGTAACGCACAACTTCGGCACACGTGCAGTAGTTGTACAGGTGTATGACACCGCTAATTATGACACCGTAATTGCAGATGTTGAAAGGACTACAGCAGAGAGCGTTACAGTTTCTTTTTCTGTGGCCCCCACTTCAAATGCATACACAGTTGTTGTAACTGGATAAGAAATAACCATAGTGCCCTGAGGGGTGCGAACAACAAGAAAACAGTTGAGGCTGTATTCAGATGACGAAATTTGTAGGAACTCCGTTACGCGGTTTTGAGTTTAGTAGCCCAAGTGATGAGGCTATTTCAACGCGCGTATCTAGCGACACTTACCCTCGTATAAGGATTGACGCCGGAGGAAGAATTACTTGGTCTAGCGGGACCGCAACCGGAGATACAAATCTTTATCGAACATCTGTAAACACTCTATATACAGACGACATCTTTCAATCCGCTCTTGGCTTGGTCACCCTAACCACAAGTGGGGCCCCAGTAGCATCATTGCCAGACGGAGCAATCGCCGTCGATACAGAAAATGACAAATTATATTTTCGCTCAAGTTCAGTATGGACTGAAATTTCAAGCGGTTTATTATCTGGGGATGCCGACGGTGGTAATGTTTCTTTAGAACTATACGAAGCAGAAATAACAAACTACGTAATGATTGGTTTTGATGGAGGTGCAGTGTAATGGCCGGAGCAAGAATTCAAGTCAAACGCGGGACCGCTGCATCATGGGCATCTAATAACCCAATTCTTTATGTCGGCGAATTGGGTTTTGAAACCGATACTAAAAAATTAAAATTTGGCGATGGCACTACTGCCTGGAACTCTCTTCAGTATACAGTTACCCCGCTTTCATTAAGCGCATTAAATGACCTTGGTGACGTAACTATCACGTCGGTAGCAGATGGGGATTTTCTTCGCTGGAACGGTTCTGTTTGGATTAACGATGCGGTAAACCTTTCAACCGACACAATTGGCTCTTATGTTGAATCCCTTGTAGCGGGCACAGGTATTACGCTTTCTAATAACTCAGGCGAAGGTGCTACACCAACTGTAGCAATCGGTCAATCTGTCGCCACATCAGCGTCAGTTACATTTGCCCATGTCTCTGCGCCAGTGACAGGAAATGTTGTTGGAAATCTGACAGGGAATGCAGATACAGCAACTGTGCTTGATAACGCAAGGACAATAGAACTAAGCGGTGATGTAACTGGTTCTGTTTCTTTTGACGGGTCGGCCAACGTAAACATAATTACTGAGATTCAGCCTAATTCAGTTGCACTCGGCACGGACACAACCGGTAACTATATGTTGGACCTTACCCAAGGTACTGGCGTGACAGTCACGCATACCCCTGGTGAAGGTTCAAACGCAACAATTGCAATTGGTCAAAATGTTGCAACGTCTTCATCGGTCACTTTTGCTCACGTTTCTGCACCATTAACGGGGAATGTAATTGGTAACGCGAGCACTGCTACGACGCTGCAAAATGCAAGGATAATACAACTTATTGGAGACCTGTCTGGCTCCGTTTCGTTTGACGGCTCAGCAGATGTTTTAATATCCGCTCTTGTAGAGCCTAATAGCGTTACTTTAGGGCAAGATACGACAGGTAGTTACGTGCAAGATATTTATGGCGGAACTGGCGTTACTGTCACGCACACTCCGGGTGAAGGCTCATCTGCATCAATCGCGATTGGTCAAGACGTTAGCACGTCGGCTTCGGTAACTTTCGGCCAAGTAATCATCTCTGGAGATTTGACGGTAAGCGGAACGACGACGACGTTAAACACTCAGGATTTACTTGTCGAGGACAATGTAATAGTTCTTAATTCAAACGTAACTGGTGCGCCTTCTGGAACTGCTGGAATTGAAATTGAAAGAGGTTCTTCTGACAATGTTCAATTGCGCTGGAATGAGACAACCGATAGTTGGGAAATAACGGAAGACGGAACAAACTATAAAAATATTGCCTCTGGTCAAGATGTTGAAACTTCCGCGTCAGTTACGTTTGCCCATGTCTCTGCCCCATTGACAGGAAATGTTTTAGGAAATCTAACTGGAAACGTAACCGGGAATGCCGACACGGCAACGACACTTGCCACACCACGAACGATTCAACTGACTGGCGATGTTTCTGGTTCTGCGTCGTTTGACGGCTCTGCCAATGCGTCAATTACAGCAACCATTTCGGCAAACAGTGTCGCTCTCGGAACCGATACAACGGGGAACTACATAAACAGCACTGCCGTTGCAGATGGATTGGTTGTTCGTTACATACCAGAGGCGGATATTGCTAGTTATGCAGGACAATATGACAACGGTGCATCGTATGGCATAGGACAAATCGTAAGCACGGGAGCGAATAGTCCCTACGGAGACTCTGGGCAACTATTCGTTCGGGTCAGCAATGGAGGCAATCCGGGCTACCCGCCGGGAACTGCAAGTTGGAGCGTTTATAATCACGAAACTTCGTCTGGGGAGGGCTCTCTTGCGGTTTTCGGCGTAGACGAAACAGTGATGCAAGCACGGGTAACAGATGTTTCTGATACTGAAATTGGTTACTTGAATGGTGTAACTTCGGCAATTCAGACTCAAATTGACACAAAGGCTCCCCTTAACTCGCCAACATTTACCGGAACAGTAACTCTTCCAAACGACACGGTCGCTCTTGGTTCTCAAACAACCGGTAATTATGTTTTAGATGTTGTATCTGGCACGGGAATCACCGTCAGCCATACACCCGGAGAGGGCTCTACGGCTTCCGTAGCAATCAATGCAACGCTCGACAACCTCAACGATGTGGTTGTTTCGTCGCCTGCAGAATTTCAGAGTCTTGCCTACGACGGTACGAATTGGGCAAATCAATACGCGCCGGTCGTTTCCTACGTTCGCAATGCTGAAGCAACAACCCTTACTACAGGGACGGTTGTATATCTTTTCGGTGGCAATGGCGACCATGCTTCCGTAAAGCGCGCAGATAATTCCTCAGATGTAACATCCTCAAAAACTGTTGGTGTAGTCGGTGCCTCAATTGCATCAAATCAAAACGGACCGATAATCACTCGTGGATATGTTGACGGCGTAAACCTTTCCGCATATACCGTGGGAGACGTTTTGTGGCTAGACGCAAACGGCCAGTTTACTGCAACAAAACCATCTGCGCCAAGCCACTTAGTTTTTGTTGGCGTTGTTGTTCGCGCAAACAACAATGGAATTATGTATGTTGCCACTCAAAACGGGTACGAAATTGAAGAGTTGCATGACGTAAAAATTACTGGGGCAACCGACGGTCAGTACCTACGCTACAACAGCGCATCTGGAGTTTGGATTAACGACACTATTAATCTTGGCAGCGATACGACAGGCGACTACGTGCAAAACCTCGTCGCTGGAACCGGCATAACAATAACGAACAATAGCGGCGAAGGGACAACGCCAACCTTAGAAATAGGTCAAAGCGTCGCAACATCTGCCTCGGTAACGTTTGCTCGTCTTGAGACAACAGGGAATGTTGTTATCGGCGGAAACCTTTCCGTAAGCGGTTCTGTAATTACGGAAAACCAAGCAAGCCTTGTTCTTGATGACCCATTTATCTATCTTAATGGCTCAAGCAGCGCGTCTCATCCAGACTTGGGAATAGCAGGCAATTACAACGACGGGTCATATAAACATGCAGGATTCTTTAGGGACGCAACAGACGGCAAGTTTAAGTTCTTTGACTCGTATACACCAGAACCATCGAGCCCGATTGATACTGGTCATGCTTCATACTCGCCAGCACCAGTCGTAGCAGAGACATTCGAAAGTACTGCAACAACCGGAACTGCGCCATTTACGGTTTCATCAACAACAGAAGTAGCCAATCTCCACGCTGATACTGCAACAACCCTACATACTGCTCGCGCAATTTCACTCGGCGGCGATTTGAGTGGCTCTGCGTCGTTTGATGGTTCCGGCAATATCACTATTACCGCCCTGGTTGAACCAAACTCAGTTGCTCTTGGCACGGACACCACTGGCAATTACATGTCTGATTTGGTCGAAGGGACTGGCGTAACAATAGTTCATACTCCCAGTGAAGGCTCAAATGCGACCATATCCATTGGGCAAAGCGTAGCCACATCAGCGTCAGTTACGTTTGCCCATGTCTCTGCCCCAGTGACAGGAAATGTTGTTGGCAACGTAACTGGAAATCTAACTGGAAACGTCACTGGAAACGCCGATACCGCAACTGAATTGACTACTGCTAGGTCAATATCCCTTGATGGAGATTTGAGTGGCTCTGCGTCGTTTGACGGTTCTGCCGACGTAACAATCACGGCCACGATTGCTGCAAATTCTGTTGCGCTTGGTACTGACACAACGGGCAACTACATGGCGGATATTGTCGATGGTACTGGCATTACAGTTGTTCACACTGCCGGCGAAGGTTCGACTGCGTCGGTTTCGCTGAACGCTTCGCTTAACAATCTCACTGACGTAGATACGACAGGAGTGGCCGATGAGTATTTCTTAAAGTATGTCGCGGCATCAACCATGTGGATGCCATCCGCTATCCCGCAAATTAACACACTCGACGATATTGGCGACGTAACTATTACATCCGCATCGGCTGGGCATTTCCTAAAATGGAACGGCTCGGCATGGATTAATGCCTTCCCATCGAGCACCACGGTTTCAGATAGCGCTCCAGCAAACCCTTCCGAGGGTGACATATGGTTTGATTCTTCAACACTTGACACATTTATTAGATACGACGGCGCGTGGCTACAAGTTAATGCTGAATCGTCAATTCAAGACCTTGACGACCTATTTGACGTAAACATACAAAACCCTCAGCCCAACGATTTCCTTAAATATGATGGCACCGAGTGGATTGCGACATCATCTATTATCCCTGTTGAAATCAGTTTAAAGTCAACAAGTTATTCGCTTACTACTTCTGATGCGAATAAATTAATTGAAATGAACTCTAGTAGCGCAAATACCGTAACGATTCCGTCAAACTCTACTGCCGCCATACCTGTCGGCACCAGAGTAGAGGTTGTCAGACGCGGAACCGGAAGTACACAAATCCTTGCTGCTGGTGGAGTAACGATTCGCTCCCTTGTGGGTACTTATATTTCCGGACAGTATGGCTGTGCAACCCTCGTAAAGAGGGCCGCTAATGAATGGTATGTTTTTGGAGACCTTTCGGCATCATAGGAGTAGTTAATGGCCATTCAATTCCCCGCTAACCCAACGACTAACCAGCAGTTCATCGCCGCTGCAAAATTATTTGTTTGGTCTTCTCCCTCATGGCGCAGAGGCTTTTTATATGGAATAATCGACGGTGGATTTTCAGAAACTGAAATTAGTGGTGAATCTGCAACAGCAGATGGAGGAGGTGCCTGATGTCGTACAAGAAAATTTTATTCCGCAGGGACACGGCAGCAAACTGGGTATCCGAAAACCCTGTTCTGTCCGCTGGCGAAATTGGCCTTGAGACAGATGGTAATAAAATAAAACTTGGTAATGGTTCTACGGCTTGGAATTCTCTTAGTTACTTTTATGGGACCATTGAAGGAGTTACTCTCAATGACCTTGGCGATGTAACAATTACTTCGGCCTCGTCTGGCGAATTCCTTAGATGGAATGGTTCTGCATGGATTAATGACGCAATCAACCTTGGTACAGATACGGTCGGAAACTATATGTCCGATGTTACTCAAGGAACCGGCGTAACCGTTACCCATACTCCAGGAGAAGCGTCGTCAGCGACTATCGCTATCGGCCAGTCAGTTGGTACTTCGGACAGCCCTTCATTTGCTGGCGTAACTGCCGATGGTATTCAAATTGGTATTTCTGCTTCGCTTGAAATCGATACAACCGCAGGCAATCTCACAATCGATTCTGCTGGCGGGACAGTCACAATCGACGACAATTTGGTTGTGACTGGAGACTTCACGGTTAGTGGAACAACAACAACTGTTAATACGGAAACAATTAATCTTGCCGATAATCTAATCGTCTTAAACAGCAATGAATCAGGCGCTCCGTCGCAAAACGCTGGAATAGAAATCGAGCGAGGTTCATCTACAAATGTTGCGCTGCGCTGGAACGAATCAAGTGATAAGTGGGAAATAACTGAAGATGGTTCTACTTATGTAGATATCGCAACTACTGGATATGTTGATGCTCAATCAATTGCGGCCCTTGACGATATTGGCGATGTAACAATCACCTCTGCTTCTGCCGGTCAGTTTCTTAAGTGGAATGGTTCTGCATGGGTTAATGATGAAGTACCGCTTATTAATACTCTTGATGACGTTGGTGATGTAACCATTACCTCGGCTTCTGCTGGTCAATTCCTAAAATGGAACGGCAGCGCATGGATTAATGACGAAGTTCCATTAATTAATACACTGGATGATGTTGGTGATGTGACCATCACTTCGGCTTCTGCTGGTCAGTTTCTCAAGTGGAACGGTTCGGCATGGATTAACGATGAAGTTCCATTAATTAATACGCTTGACGATGTTGGTGATGTAACCATTACCTCGGCTTCTGCTGGTCAATTCTTGAAATGGAACGGTTCGGCATGGATTAACGATGAAGTTCCATTAATTAATACGCTTGACGATGTTGGTGACGTAACAATTACGTCGGCAGCAAACGGTGAATTTCTTAAGTGGAACGGGTCGGCTTGGGTTAATGACTCAATTCCGACAATTAATACACTTGACGATGTTGGTGATGTAACCATTACCTCGGTTTCTACTGGGCAAATAGTGCAGTGGAATGGCTCGGCATGGATTAATTCCAGTTCGGTCAGAAATAACGAAATTAAATTTTTGATGGAGGTCATCTAATATGGCATTAGTACAAAAACGTCTTGGTGGGCCAAGCACACTCACGACAACAACAACAACGGACATTTATACTGTCCCGTCAGCAACCACAACAATAGTAAAGCAAATTATTTTGTCGAACTATAGTGGCTCAACAGCAACTGCTACTATTAGTTTGTTGCCAACCGGAGATTCTATAGGCAACCAACATCTGGTGTTTAATCAATTATCGTTATCATCTAATGAAACGGTAACAATTTCCACATCATTAGTGATGAATGCTTCTGATAAAATCAAAGCAGGCGCATCGGCCAACAGTTCAATCAATATCATTCTTAACGGCGTTGAGGAGAGTTAATGTCGGGAATCACCAGAATAAATGGTGTAGTTGTCAAGGCGACTACATCCACATCATCGTCAAATGACACCCTGCTAAGTTTAGCAAATGTCCTTGATGTTGCTGACCCCATTTATGGTTCTGGGCTGGATGGCGATGCTACAATTTCGACAACAACATCTCTTTCAAGAGATATGTTTTATAACAATTTAGTGGTTAATGCTTCGACACAACTCAACCCTAATGGTTATCGCATTTTTGTTAGAAACTTATTAACAGTAAATAACGGCGCCACGATTGGTTATACGACAGGGTTCTCGACGGCTGGTTCAATTGCCCAGGGTGGAGCAACAGCCACAGCCGTTACGCACAGCCTTGGTGGCGCAAGCGCATCGCAAACAGCGACAGCACCAACAAGTGGTTTGGGTGGCGTATATTACTATCAACAGCCACTTCAAGCAATACGCGGGTGGGCCACATCAGCATCAACGACAACTCCAACATTTCTAAGGGGTGGAGCCGGTGGGGCCAGCGGCGCCGGTGGTGGTGTTGTCATCCTCGCTGCAAGATATATTTCCGTATCGTCTGGTTCTGCGACTATTGCGGCGCCAGGGACATCGGGTGCTGGTGGTGGTGGCGGTGGTGTAGTTTTGATAATATCGTCATACGCAAGTAT
>SXGQ01115565.1_pt1 | contig 11764 bp, 14 predicted proteins | sample 3178371 | NCBI WGS metagenome assembly SXGQ01 (sample SAMN11356859, study PRJNA531348) | freshwater metagenome | isolation source: freshwater sample F1-20 | place: China: Fuxian Lake, Yuxi | collected 2017-12-25 | reverse complement strand
GTTTCATCTTTAGGGATAAGTTTACGACAAATACTAACACACTCATTTTCAAAATCGGTGCTAGTATTCACCATGTATTTTCCTGGGTCAGAGACTCGGATAAATTTGATTGCCATTTTTTGTGACAGTCGATTGATAAAATGTAAAAAATTGCTTTTCATTATTAGTACGGGTTATGGTTTACAGTATGTTCGATGTTGACACGTACACAAGTTTGTGACTGTCCTTCATTCATTAGGAAATTATTAATATATCCCATGATATTGGCGGAACCAATCGGGTTGGCGGAATGAGTGTAGACAACAGGAAACTTTACCCCGATAGTTTTTTTCTGAAGTCTACCTAACAAAACCCAATCAGGATTCATGTCGTAAAATTTATTGACTAACCATTTAGCACAATCATATCCTGTCTTTTCTTGAATGTTATTGTAATCTAATTTGTAGTTTGGAGATACATTATTGAAATACTCGTTCATTGCGGTATCACCCAAGTCATGGTCCAAAGAAATCATTTTAATATTACTCAAACCAATTTCTTCGACTTTATTTACGAATTCATCATAAGAACGAACCACCGTCCAATTGTCTATGTCGACGGGCGTTCGTACGTCATCCAAGTATATCTGATATTCCATACTACAAATGTAAGATTAATTAATACTTTTTCAAAATATTTTTTATTGTTTCTTCATCATCTGTGGAAATTCTTTGACGAATGTCAGATAGTTTGTTACACATATCTTGCCACTCGATTTCCAAAATTGATGGTAATCGGTCTTCGGGTTTGGTTCCTTTTGGTGAGGTTCTTTTAACCCATCCATCATCTACCAACATGTCGATTAATTCTTCTTTTTCTCTTGTTGAACAAGCGGACCATAATTCGTCCACATCAACATCTACGTAAGTTTCAAATTCAGGCATAATTTATAATTTTTTAAATTCAGGTTTAATTATTTTAAAAATAATTGGGGCAATATCTTTTCCATCCAATAAAGCAAAAAGAATGGAAGGATAATGGTATTGTTTGGCTAAGTGAGCAAAGTTTGCTCTATCACCACCAACCTCTTCAACTTTGCTTTGAATGACTCTGAAATGGATGAAGTAATCAGAAACAATCGAATTAAAAAGAAAACTTAACTCCTCTTCATACTCTTTAATTTTTTTGTAAAATTCATCAGGAACATCTTTTAAAAGCTCATCCACGCTCCCACCATTAGATAGGACTTCCCATATTGCGGTGGTTGACAAATTAGTCATAACCTTATGGAGACGAACATAATCCTCAAACTTAATTTTCATTCTAAAATTTCCAGGATAAAATCTAAGAACAAAACCCTCTTTATTGTCTTCGTTCTTTTCTTTCAAAGATTGGTAAAGAGAATCTGAAAAATTAAAGTGCTGTTCGGTTTTGACTATATCCGACTCTGGAATTCCACAAGCGAACATAATTGCCTTGGCAGTATTCCAGTTGAGCTCTGATTCTTCAGAAGGAGACCATCCGGGGTGGTGTTGATTAAGGACTACTGATAAGAATACTACAGTTTCTTTTTCCCCGTAGTCTACAACAATGCGATTGTCGGGGTAGATAATTTCTACGAGATAAGCAACATCTTTCAGAAAGTGGTCAAGATTATTGTAATTCGACTTCACTATTTCTAAACCCTTGATTGCTTGGTCTGAAGTGAATGAACCACGAGTTGCCATAATCCATTCACCCTCATAGTTGAATAAGATGCCCAACGAACCATCCATCTTTTCTTGGACGTAAACATAATCTCCTTTTGAGGGGATTACACCCTTACCAACAACCTCTTCGTAGTTGAAGAACTTTTTGAACGGACGAACCAAAATTGTACCAGTAGTGTTCTCACTAATAAGACCTCTACATTGAATAGTCACCTCGTCCCAAAGACCTTCGTACTGTACTTTTTCACTGTAATTCCAAATAGTCAACGGCAAAGTCGGGTGAACCTGTTTGTATAACAGACCCTGCTCGTGATATTGGTTTAGTATTTCAAGTGAAATTTCCATGACGACAAATGTAATTAAAATATTTTGTTTATCCAAGAAACCATTTTGGAATTTCACGATTTTTCCAAGTTGCAAAACCACTCTTACCACCACGGTAATAGTTTCGGTAAGATTTTACAACATCATCTACTTTGTATTCTTCGGGCATTGCCTTTGCAGGTTCAGTAAATCCAATGTCAGGGATGTTTGGTCTATTAAGAATACACCACATAATAACTGATAAAGATTTGTGTCGTTTTCCATATCGGTGAGTGTATTCATCACACAACGCCAAACCCAATTCACAAAGATATAGGTAGTTGGTTAAACTCTTTCGAGCCCAAATAGCACATGGGTGGTTTTTGTGAGACAACTTGTACGGTACTTCGTCGGTTACTTGGTCGGTCATGTGATGAACACCACATAATAGTTGTGCGGTTTCCAAAATCATTTTTACGACGTGCTTATCGATGTGATACTTCGCACATTTTTTCACGTCCATATCTAAGAAGAAAATATTCATTCGTTTATAAGTTTAACCCAACGCTCAAAGATATTAAATTTTTCGTTAGTTTTTACCCAATCAATCTCAATTTTTAAAGTATTTTCATGATTTAGTAGTTTTTTTAAAACATCAGTTCCGTAGGTAATTCCACGATTGTTTGAACCTGAACTAATTTTCAAAAACTTATTTCTACCAACAGAATCCATAACTTGACGTTGAGTTTGTTTGTCAACATAGTACAACCCCCCTTTATTTGAACCCCAATTTATATTTGCAACAATCAAGTCAAATTCAGGTGTGTAGTTGTCCATAACTCGTTTAGCGGACTCAGTATCAGATGTCCAAAAAATCTTTACACCTGAATAACCTGAACCCGTAAATGTTTTTATTGAAATGTCATCTCCGTTTACTTGTACGTCTTTGGAATTTTCGGTAGCTGATGAATCACCATCAACATTTTCTTCACCTGCTTTTGAAATAAAAAAAGATGTAAGTATACGTTCTCGAAGAATACCTACTTCCATACCAATCTTACCACCACGTGTCGATTCAACCTCAGCAATCTCAAAAAGTTTTGGTAATTTAGACTTAACCAAAGTTTGAAATTCTGCTGATGTAAAAATGTTTTTTGCACTCATGATACAAATATAATAAAAAAAACCCCAACTTAAAAAGGGGTTTAAAAAAATTATGTAAATTTAAATATTAAGTTATTCGAACCAAAAAGTTATTTGTGGGTCAACTTTCATTTTTGTATTTAAATAATCTATCAAAAGTTTTCTAAAAACATTATCGTTTAGAAAAGAATTAAAGGTTAAAAATTTGTTTGAAGAATCAAAAGACAGCCTCAAATCGATGTAACTTACTGGGGTATATGAACGATGAGGAAAAGACACTTCAATACGATTAATCCTAACATTTGAAATGTGGTCCGATAATTTACCATCTATTATATTTTTTGATTCCATAAAATCATTAATGTTGGATATCAATTCTTCGTTGTAGTTTTTTAAATAGTCAGGAATGTTTGAGGACAATACAGTATTGAAGTAATCATTTTGTATTTCCTTATTGTCGATACCCAAATATCTAAAGGCATTAAATATATCAGTTAAAATTTCCTCCTCTTTTCTACTTAAGAAATTATAATATTTTTCCGAAAATTCAGGACTACTTTTTAGTAACTTAGATGGGAATACAAGAATGTTGATATCGTATTGTTTGTTATCGTATTTGTATTTGGAATGTGTTAGATATACATCAACATCATACATTCGTTTCATGAATTTATCAAGGATTGTGTTGATTTTGTAAATATCCATAGTAATAAATAGATACGAAATAAAAAACCCCCACGTTTGTGAGGGTTTAGAAAAGAAAATTTATTATGTTTTAGAAACGAGTCCACCCGATAAGCCAGTTGGTTGTACCTTGTGGAATTGCTCCGATGTTTCCTGAGATAGTTTCGAAAGAATTTAATACAGGTGATTGAGAACCTTTATATATTGTATTTCCGTCGTGTTGTACTTTTACAATCATATCTGCCGTTGTCAAACTGTTTGTTGCCTTACTAACAACTACAAAGTTTGTGTCTACACTGTGAAGGAAGTTATTTGTAAAGTTTCCTTGATTGTCTCTGTAGTATGATGCGGTAATGTCACTTTCAACAGAAAAACAACCTTTCATGTATCCGTAGAATACTGAGTTTCTAACTGTGAAGTTAGCCCCTCTTCTCCATCTCATAGCCAAGTTATGGTTAGATAGTGACTGTGAACTAGCGGGACCGATTAGTGTAAAGTTTAATAGTTTAGGGTGAGTTGTTGGAGTTGCGGTTGAACCAGTTGCGTCATTGTCACACTCGATTCCGTTTCCTGCGTCACCACCATCAACAAATAATGGGTCTCTCTTTGAGATTGCGTATTGTACTGTTCCTGTGTAACCGAAGTCAAAGTCGTAATCATCATCAGCTGTTGAAACAGCAACTAAGTACTTTGGGTTAACCGTTCCTCCGAAGAATTCAAACGCATCATCATTAGAGTAATAACATTCTACAAATTCGATTGTGGTTCCACGACCTACACCACCGAGTGTTAGTGCATTGACTTCTGAATTTGCAAACGCTGCGATACCTGCGTATTCGATTCTAACATATTTCAGAACACCTGAGTTGTCCTCATCATTTGTTCCACCGTACATTCTACCGATACCACCTTCGATTGTTGCTTCACCTTTATTGGTTGTAGCTCTACCTAAGATTACGATACCACCCCAATCGCCTGCCATTGGGAAGTCATTTCCTGAAGTGAATACGATTGGTTTGTCAGAGGTTCCTTCAGCCATAATCTTACCACCTCTTTCAATCGTCAACGCACCTTTTTCTGCTATATCTGATTTGATGACAGTTCCTGGTTCGATTGTTAATGTTATGCCTTCAGGAACGTATACGTACCCTTTTAGGGTCCATTCCTTGTCAGCAGTTAACGTTTTGTTTTCTGTTAATGTTCCGACCAATACGGTATCCACTGGTGGGTCGATTGGGTCTTTTTCACACGATGAGAATAACATCATCGATGCGATTGCCATGAATAATAGTTTTTTCATAACTTGTAATTTAATGAAATTGAAATTGTTTTTTCGTTTATTGTGTTTATTAAATCACCGTTCGTTTTTTGATATAAAATTGTTGGTTGTGAAAGTATGTCAGTAAAACTCAATTTGAACTCTAACTTGTTTGTTCTATATTGGATAGTCGCATCTAATAGGTCTCTACTATTTTCGTAGATGTCGGAGTATCCATTGAATCCTACTGCTGTGATTCTTTCACCAATTCTATTGTACAAGAAACTAACGGAGAGATTTTTATGTTGGTAATAAAGTCCTGTATTAATGATGTAAGGTGATTGACCTTGAAGAGGTCTTACCACACCATTAACCTCAACTTGTGACTTTATTAAACTCATGTTGGTGTATAGGGATAATGACTTACTCAAACTCTTTCTGTACTCAAGTTCAACACCATAGTTGATTGCTTGTTTTGGGTTTGAATAAGTTAAAATTAAATTACTTGGAACCGAACCGTTTGCTACAATCTGTTCGATAGGGTTTTGAAAGTGTTTAAAGAAACCTGATACAAACAAGTTTTCTCTAACTGACATGTATCTTTCGAATCTGAAGTCAATGTTTGAGATGTTTGTTTTTTCTAAATTAGGGTTTCCGATAATCTGAGCATTTCTTACAAAATCATAGAATGCGAAATTACTTACCTCTCTAAATTCTGGTCTTGCAACTGTTCTTGAAAGTCCAAATCTAATTGAATTTTTTTCATTCAGAGAATAATTTGTGTTTACCGTTGGTAACAAATCATAGTAGCTTTTTGTTACAAAAATGTCTTGTCCACTAAAGTCTGAAGTCTTAACCATAAAGTTTTGGTTTTCATTTCTAACTCCAGTAGTAAACTTAAATTTTTCATTTCCACCCTTGTAAAGAATGTAAGAACTTAACAAGTTTGAAACCCCGTAATATTTGTCCGTGTTGTTGGTAATCTCATTTAACAATGTCTCATCAGTATATCTAAAAACTCTTGATGAAAAGTTTCTGTATTTCACTTGGTCCATAAACCCGTATGAATATTTAGATTTATTTACGTTGTAATGACCACCTAAACCGTTTTCATTCATCTTAGACCAAAATCTATATGTGTCCCTCCATACTGTCGACATTGAATCAGATGAGCCCAAAGATTTTGCCAATGGGTTAATTCTGTAATCAGGTTGAGACCTGTTGAGTAGGTAGTAATTTACACCCCAATTTGATGTCCCTTTTTCTGTTTTTCTTTCTCTTTCAAATTGACTTGTATAGATAAATTTTCTTGAACCGATTGTGTTTGTATAATGAAGTCTTTGGAGATTGTCATAATTCTCACCTGTTCTATCCATAAAAACATTCTCACTTTGATAATTCAAAAGATTTTTGAATGTTAATTTACCGCCAGGAAAAATATAAGTTGGGTTTAATAAAACAGACAGGTTTGAACTATTTGTATAAACCTTATCACTGTATTGGTATGCCAATTCATTTTCAGATTGATAATCTTTCCTTTCATTGTATTGAATTGAATTTGAATTTCTGTAAATAATAGAACTTACAATACCGAGACCTTTATTACCAAATCTCCATTTGTTAGATAATCCATATGATAAATTTAAATTAGGTAAATTTGGTGAACATACAGGTTCATACGTTACCGGTATTAAAGTAGTATAATGTTTTCTATCTGTTAAATTAGAAAGTCTAAACTCTCTTGTTGTTGGAAATATGTTCGGTAAACTACCAAATTTCACATAACAACCCTGATTGAAAGTTGATAGACTACCATAACTTCCACCGATGTTTAGTGTTTGATACTTTTCTGTAAAGTCTGTTTTTGTTGTTATTTGAAGTGCACCACCAGCAAAATCACCAGGTAAGTTTGGGTTAAAAGTTTTACTAACCATCATATTTTCCACCACCGTTGTCGGGATGATGTCAAATGCAAACGCTCTCTTATCTGGTTCTGTTGATGGTAGTAAGGCTCCGTTAAGAGTCACCGTATTATATCTGTCGGATAACCCTCTTACGGTTACAAATCTATCGTTTTGAATTGTCGTCCCACCGACCCTCTTCAGAGTTTCCCCTAGGTTCCTGTCGGGACTTTTCTTGATAGACTCCTGTGAAACACCGTCCATAATTACGGGACTTAGTTTCATGGCGATTATAGTTCCTGATACTGTTTCTCTTTTTACTTGTGTTGTGATTGTTACTTCTCCGAGTACTTCTTTTTTAATCTCGGAGGTGTCAGTTGGGTTATATTGTTGAAGTCCCAACGATAGGATTGCCGCTAAAATCATATTTTCTTTTCATTTTCCACCAATAATTAGTAAAATTTAACATATAATCTACTCAACACCCAAACCATAACATAATCTTAATATTGTGATAACAAAAAACCCCCACCTTTCGATGGGGGTAGTGAGTCTCATTAAGTAAAGTAAGTCTGAAAGAGTTTTAAAGATTAAGGTTTAACTGTTGAACACCTTGACCTTTGACTGTTGAATTCAAAATCTTTATCTAAACATCAGTTTTTGTAGAACGGATATGTCCGAATAACACACTTAACTTAAGAGAACTCAACTATCTTTAGATTGTCTTGGTTGCGTTGTGAGTATCTAACTCCTCTTGAAGAGTTTCAATTTTGGTTTCTAACATTTTAACCAAGTTGTCACGACGAACCACATCGATGATTGTTGTCTTTTGAAGTGGTGTGTCGTCATCGCTAAAACGTCTACGATTTCTAACAGTACCCTCAGCACAGTCAAGAATACGAATCAACTTAACCAAATTTTTTAGTTCAGACAATTCAAAAATCTTATGGTATACCTCCATGTTTGCTTTGTGGATTTTGGTCTTTAGCTCGACCAAGTCATCAACGTTATTTAAAAGTTGAGTCAATGTTTCCTCAACATCATAGTGACGAATTGCCCCTGCCTCTACAGAGTTATTTGTCTCAAGTCGTTGGAACAACTCCGTGTTATTACCAACCAACTTATTTTTTTGTTTTAGTGCTTGTTTAATATTCATGATTAAAATTTATTTACAAAGATTAAAATATTTGAAAGGAATACTCCAATTGCTATTAGCCAACCAGCCATACGAACTGAATGTGAGCCACCGATACCGATACGCTTATTCCATGATGATTTCATTTCTTCTTGTGCCTGTGCTATAATATTAGAATCACCCGTTTTCAGAGATTGATTCATAAACTCCGTAGCTTTGTCAATTGCTACTTGTTCTTTCTTAGACATCCACCAACCAATTGAAAGACCAATTACGATGATAGACCATCCGACCAAATTTAAAAGTGACATAATTTCCATATAATGTAGTTTAATAAATTATTTTTAGTTTGTCAAATTGAGAGTGGTGTTTTACTGAATATAATTTCTTTAGGTGACAGTCCTGCGAGTGCGATTTCGTCCGAAATTAATTCCTCCATTTCTTCCATGGTTTCGTAAGTATATTCAACACCATTTGCAATTGCTTTAAAAACACCCACTTTACCCAAAACATCAATCTTATTGATAATCAAATTGGTAACACCGTTGATGTTCATCGCCTTGATTAGGTCACCAATATCAATCCAGTTGATTTGACGAGGACGACCTGTGGTTGCACCAAACTCCTGACCCACTGTACGAATATTTTCAAAATGTGATGATTCACCCTCAAAACTTTTTTTACCGACGTATGTTCGGTATGCCTTTGCAACACCATAGACATTACGAATCTTTTGTGGTGGTACACCATTCAAAATCGCAGAACCAACCGTACAGTGAGAACTGGTAACATATGGATAATCACCCCAATCGATATCTAATTCAAAACCTTGAGCTCCTTCAAATAAGATTCTTACCTTTCCATTTTCGTGAAATTCTTCATACACATCAATTAACATTTCAGATGGTAGGTAATCAACAGCACGAACACCACTACGGTTATACTTGTTTCTATATGTGGGACCATTACCGGTTTTTGTGGTTCCAATCATGGTATCCTTTGAATCCTCTTCAATGTAAGATGGGAGAATAATATGAACACGTTTATCAACAAACAAGTTCTCACGAACATTGAATCCGGTATTTTCAAGTTCGATGATTTCATTTTCTAATTTTACTGGGTCAACAACACAACCAGGTCCGATTATGGATTTTATTCCGTATAACACACCACAAGGAATGAAATGAGTTACGTACTTGTCACCATTATGGAAGATAGTATGACCGGCATTTCCACCACCATTATACCTAACTACGTGGGTATATTCACCACTTTTACATAGGGAGTGAGCGACCTTTCCCTTACCTGTGTCTCCAGCTTGGAGGTCCACAATCACATCTGCATATTCTATCATAACTTTTTTTCAAATTTTGATTTAATTTTCATCCAAACTATTTCAGGATAATTCCATAACCACCAAAAAAACCAATATATTTTTTTCATAGTTTTATTTCAAATCTGTTTTTCATTTGTTCCAATTTATCCTCAGGTACACCATGAGAATTAACACCGTCATGACGGTTTTCCACAATTATAGAAAAGACTTTATAATTAAATTCTTTTGCTAAATTATAATAGGCTTCCATTTCCCACTCTTGGGTAAATGTGTTTGACACTGCAATTTCAGAATATTCTAATCCGTATGTGTCTGCGTTCATTTGCATCCACTCTCTAACTGTTGATTGACACCAAGCGTGTGCGTCACGAATTTTTGAACCATCAAATTCATATTTTCCATTCTTTAAGAAGAACATATCAGCCTCCACAAAAGCGTCACCGATGTGACGAGCCAAGGTTGATTTACCTGAACCCGGTAAACCACGAAGTAGATAAAGATTACGCATCATTAGACTATTTATATGTCAAAGATACAAAACTTTTCATTACAAACAAATAACATGAAAGAAATAATCCGTCAAATATTAAGAGAAGAACTTGGAGTCCCAAAAGGATTATTAGATGTTTCAAAAACAGTTTTTGATGATTTCAAAAATTACTTTTTATCTGCGCTTGATGAAAGTCAAAATGAGTACAACTTCGTTGTTGTACCAACTAAAGAGGCTAAGATTGGTGACATGACTATAGATGAAGTTGTTTTTGATGTTCAAATCCACGAGGACAATAGATTTGATGAAGTTGATGTTGCAAGAATGGGTGTTTCATTTCAAGCAAAAATTGAAAAAACAAAAAAACCAAAAGTAGTGTCTAAAGATTATGACGGTATTGTAGAATTTGAAATACATTTTGTAACACCTGAAGGTTGGAAAGAACAAGATATAATTGATTACTTACAAAACAACAGGTCGGAATTGTTATCATCATTTAGTCATGAATTAAAACACGTATACGATGGTTATAAAAAACCAACAACCCCTTTAAGTGAAAGAATTGATTACGAAACTGCCAAAAAATTAATGGAGATGTTTCCACCATTACGAAAATTCTCGTTTGTATTATACTATACCCACGTAATTGAAAATCTTGTTAGACCCACTGAGTTAGCATCGGCAATAGAAAGTAATGAAATTACAAAACAAAACTTTATTGAGTTCATAAAAAACCAAAAGACTTATCAGTACCTTACATACGGTAAAAATTTGACACTTGAGTCATTGAAAGAAAAATTAATGACTAAGATACCTGAGATTGAAGAATTATTCGATGTTGCGGATGTTGAATATAATGGTATGAGTGATACAGAAAAAGTTGAAAAACTTTTGGAGTTATATTTTATGAACATGACAAATAATAAAGTCGAAATGTTTGTTGATGGGTTGGCTGATGATATCTTTGAAAAATTATTTGGATTCTCGGGAGATAAGTTCGCAACAGCACAAAAGTATCAAAATCAGTTCAGGAAATATATAGACACCCCTGAAGACTACTTCAAAAAAGAAATATCAGAAATAAATAAAACCTCTGATAAAGTACTCAGGAAATTACTTAAACTATACGCATTGGCAAAATAAGAAAACCCCTCAACTACGAGGGGTTTTTTGTTAGTCCATTCTTTTCTCGTGATGGTCTTTAGGTAAAGTTAGTTTTCTGTGAGGACGGTCCTTCATTATGTTCCTAACTTCCTCTAAAGAAATTGGATATAAATCGTTTCCGTCAACACCAACATCCATCGCTTTACCTTCACTGATTCTAAGGTGTGGAGGTAAGTGTACGTGACCGTGTAAGTGAACAACACCATCGTTCATACCGTTCCACGATGCGATTGGATAGTGAAGACACACGATAGAGTATTTCATTACTTCTTTACCCTCAGGTTTACGAATATCCAAGTGTAGGTAGTCGTGACAAGAAGAGAAAATACTTTGTATGTCACCTTTGTTCCTACGAATGTGGTGGTCGTGGTTACCATATACCAAGTGAACATTTTTACATAAAATACGTCCACGGAACTCCTCAATCGATTCGAATCCACCAAAAGACCAATCACCAAGGTGAATAAGAATATCGTTCTCACCTACAAGTTCGTTGATATTGTTTACCAATGTCGAGTTCATGTGGTCGAGTGATTTGAAATCACGGGTAAGGTTATCCGCATCTGACCACTTAGTGGTTGCTCTACAAATGTTTGAGTGATTGTAGTGCGTGTCAGATGTGAAGAATAAACTCTGTCCTTTTTCCAAAACGATTTTCATAC
>SXGQ01338268.1_pt1 | contig 11765 bp, 11 predicted proteins | sample 3178371 | NCBI WGS metagenome assembly SXGQ01 (sample SAMN11356859, study PRJNA531348) | freshwater metagenome | isolation source: freshwater sample F1-20 | place: China: Fuxian Lake, Yuxi | collected 2017-12-25 | reverse complement strand
CGAACACAATGATGCCATGAGTGAACGTGATCGTCCTGAGTGGACTCGGGTGCGTCTTGGTGCGCTGAAGTCTGTCTGGCGACGAGGTGCAGGTGCGTACTCGACCTCACATAGACCGGGTGTGTCACGACCAGCGTGGGCGATGGCTCGTGTCAATGCGTTCCTGTATTTGGCGCGAACGGGAAGCCCGAAGAACTCTGCGTATGTCGGTGACAACGATCTTCTTCATCCAAATCACCCGAAGTATTCAAAAGGGGAACGAACCATGTCTGTCCGTCAGGTCGATCTCACCCCACCCGACTACATGGTGGCAGCAGCAAAACGTGGTCTGCGTCTATACGCAGACGGTGAAGCCGGTGACGGTCTGCAACCAGCAACGGTGCGTGAGGCAAGGTTGATGGCGCAAGGTGAAGTGTCCGAGGACAAGTGGCGCAGGATCGGGCCTTGGATTGCCCGTCACTTGACCGACCTGAAAGCGGTGGACGAAGAAGGAGAAATCACACCCGGTTTGGTTGCCCACCTGCTGTGGGGTTCCGGTTCTACAAGGTCGGCTGCGCTACGAGCGCAACGCTATGCGGAGGATGTTGTGAGACGACTCAACGAAGAACAGTCAGACACCCGAGGGTTGGAAGAAGGAATGTACGGGTGGACACCACGACAGAAGTACCTGTATGACGAACTAGAGGACATCGCTGAGACGTTCGGCAAGTTTGATCAGGGCATCGGCAGCGAAGGGGCGCACTATGTTGCAGAGTCACCGTTTGCGAACGATGGACTGGTGTGTTCCAACTGTGCGTTCTACGCAGGGCCACGCGCCTGCCAAATTGTCGATGGGGACATCAACCCCGGTGGCATCTGCAAGTTCTGGATTATCCCCAACGAACTTGTGCGCGAAGAAACGCCTGTACCGTTGTACCGGAACAAGAATGTTCAGGTTCAAATCCGAAAGAAGGAACCAGTGCAAACTGAAGCAGAAGTAGAAACGCGCAGAGTTGTCATCCAAGACTTTGAATGTCGAGAAACCTCAGACGGTGGCATGACCTTTCAAGGGTATGCAGCCGTGTTCAATTCTGACTCAGAGCCGTTGCCATTCACAGAACGCATCGCTCCGGGGGCATTTGACCGAACCCTCAAATCGAAGAACAACGTGAAGATGTATTTGAATCACGATTCCACTTTGGTTCTGGCTTCTACCCGTGCCAAGACGCTGCGCCTGAGCGTAGATAACAAAGGGCTTCTGGCTGACGCAGACCTTCCGAACACCACTTACGCACGAGACTTGTCCGAACTCATCAAGCGTGGCGATGTGGATTCCATGTCTTTCGGTTTCTCCGTTCCCCGAGGTGGCGACACATGGAACGACGAAGGAACACGACGCGAACTGCGTGAGGTGCGCCTGCACGAAGTCTCAGTGGTCACCGGATTCCCGGCATACAAGGCAACGTCAGCCAGCCTTCGATCCATTGACGCACTGGCAGAAGCAACCGGCATGGACGCGAACAAACTTGCGGAAGCCCTCACACTGTTGGAGAACGGCAAAGAACTAACCGACGACTATGCCACGATGCTGTCAGAAACCATCAGCAAGTTGCGTGTCGCACCAATTCTCAGCGACAAGACGAACAGCCTTGCGTTGAAACAGAAGCATCTTGAACTCTTGCTGAAACAGTTCTAGACTTCGCCATCACAGGCAGTCGGAGCCGACTCCTGAACCGGGCGTTTCGCGGAGCCGTGATCGACCAACGATCCTGCGCTACCCAACAAACCCTCTATTCAGGAGAAACCAAATGTCATACATTGACCGTCAGGTGGAACTCCGCAATCGTGCATGGGAAGAGGCAAAAGCCCTCCTTGACAGTGCGAACGCAGAGAACCGCGACCTCAACGCAGAAGAAGAGCAGAAGTATGCTCGCATCAACGACGATCTGAACAAGCGTTCAGAAGTCATCGCATCACTCAAGGCTGACGAGGAGCGCGAAGCGCGTCTTGCAGAAGCCACTCGTGGGATCGCTGATCAGGTTCGTCCTGTTCAGAACGGTGTCACGGTTGAGAACGATGCCGAAATCATCCGCAGTCTTGCTCGCGGTGAAATCCGCACCGCATCTTTCGAGAAGCGCGATGTTGTCAAGACCAGCACCGGCGCACCAGTCCCGACCTCGTTCTACGACCAGATCGTTGAACACATGGTTGTTGTTGGCCCGATGTTGGAAACCAGCACCATGCTCCGCACCGCAGGTGGCGAAGCCCTCCAGATTCCGCGCACCAACGCCTACTCAGGCTCCTCGGTGTTCGCTGAAGGTTCAGCCATTGGTGAGAGTGACCCAACCTTCCAGTCGTTCATCACATTGAACGCCTTCAAGTATGGGTTCCTTGTTCAGGTCAGCCGTGAAATGATTGAGGACTCGGGCGTTGATTTGCTCGGTTTCCTCGCTCGTGAAGCAGGCATCAGCATCGGTGTTGCTGTGAACACAGCCCTCACCACCGGAACAGACAGCACCATGCCAAACGGCATTTCAGTCGCAGCCGGTTCGGGCATCACGGGTGGCACGGGTGTTTCCGGTGCATTCACTGGCGACAACCTGATTGACCTCTCCTACTCGGTGAACTCGGCGTATCGTCGTATGCCCGGAACCGGCTGGATGATGAGTTCCACCGCACTTGCAGCCACACGCAAGTTGAAGGACACCACCAATCAGTACCTGTTCCAACCGTCACTGCAAGCCGGTCAGCCAGACCAGTTGCTCGGATACCCGATCTACGAGAACCCAGACCTTGCTGCCCCAGCAACGTCTGCCAAGTCGGTGCTGTTCGGTCACCTGCCTTCGTACTATGTGCGTATGGCTGGAGCGATCCGGTTTGACCGTTCGGACGATTTCGCATTTGCGAACGATCTTGTGTCGTTCCGTGCAACCGTCCGGATTGACGGCGATCTGCCTCAGACGAGTGCAGTCAAATACTTCATCGGTGCAGCGTCCTGACGTTTCCTCGGTGAACCCGAAGTGGGGCTGCCAGATCGCGCCGGGCTGGCAGCCCCACAACCTGCGATAGCCTGCGAACACTTACCTGCGAGGAAGGTTGATGATGGGAAATGGTCGTAGTCATAAGAGGCGTTCCGGTAGAACTCCCAGAGTTGGAAGCCCGGAGATTGCTGGAAGCCGGGTTAGCGCACGAGTACGAACAGGCAACGGTAACACCGGGCGACAGATTCTTTTCTACACCAATGCCCCGTGGTGCAAAACAGGGTACGGGCAGCAGGCAGCGCAACTCACCCCGAGACTCATCCAAGACGGTCACGAAGTCGCAATCCACGCCAACTACGGACTCGAAGGGACGAACACGGTCTGGAACGGCATCGAAATCTACCCGAAAGGGCTAGCACCCTATTCTGACGATGTAATGGTTGCGCACTACATGGAGTGGGCGCACCGACGACCTGAAGCGAACCCGTTGCTGATGACACTGTTTGACGTGTGGGTGTTCAAGTCCAAGAGCCTTGACAATGTGCCAAGCATCTTGTCGTGGGTTCCTGTTGATCACACCCCAACCCCACCTGATGTGTTGGCGTGGTGCGCCAAACCAAACGTGACCACAGTTGCGATGTCCAAGTTTGGTCAGCAGATGTTGTTCAACGCTGGGGTGGACGCGGTGTACGCACCGCACGGTATTGAGCCGGTGTTCAAACCAACCCCGTTCACAAGAGGTGTATCAGGGAAACAGTTGATGGGTATCCCTGAGGATGCGTTTGTGGTGATGATGAACGCAGCGAACAAGGGGAATCATCCACCGCGCAAAGCGTTCGGTGAGAACCTGCTGGCGTTCGCAGTGTTCGCAACCACCCACAAAGATGCGTACCTGTATCTGCACACAGACATCATGGGAACGTCAGGTGTGAACCTCAAAACCCTTGCCAATGCGTGTGGCATCGCTGAGAATCGTGTGATCTTTGCCGACCCGTATGCGATGCGAACCGGGGTAGATAACGAAGTTCTCGCCTGCCTGTATTCCGGTGCTGATGTTCTTCTTGCCTGCTCGATGGGTGAAGGGTTCGGCATCCCTGTGGTTGAGGCGCAAGCCTGCGGAACCCGTGTGATCACCACAAACCAAACCGCGCAACCAGAGTTGAACGGTGACGGGTGGCTGGTGGACTGCCAACCGTATTGGGATGTGTCACAAGCGTCATGGTTCCACACACCATATGTGCGAGAGATTGTGGACGCACTGAACCACGCCTACGATGCACCGCGAGGCGTGTCTGAGAAGGCTGTGGAGTTTGCGAAGCAGTACGACGCAGACGCAGTGTTCAAAGAGTTCTGGCGACCAATCATGGCGACTGTCGCATGACCGTCGCATGGGTCACGCATCATCTACCTGTTGAGGACACAGGCGGTGGGAAGTGGCTGCCCGGTATCTACAAGGGTGGTGCAGAAATGTCTGACGCTGCGTACCGTGACTGTGCGCCACCTTGGATTGACATTGACCTGATAGCCCCTGATGAGTGGGAACGCGCACTCACCCACGAACGCATCGTGGTCACCGGCACAGACCTACTGACTGAGGAGGCGATGTTCAGGTTGGCTGAGGAAGAACCGATGGTGTTCGTTCACCATGAGCAGAACGAAACTCCCGGCAGAATGACCCTCATCAACTCGGCTGCCCCGTTCGTGTGCCACACCCCAGCGCATCTGGAACGCGAAATGTTGTGGACGGAACCGAAGTGGACAGAGTTGGTTCTGTCGCATTTCAATACTGTTGAATGTGTTGAGCGAGCGAAGCAACCGTTCGCATTGTGGGCTGGCAGGAATCACCCGTTGAAGGGTGTCAATCAGGCAAAGATTTGGGCGCACAACGCTGGGTTCACGTTGCTGGCGATGTGGGACAAACCTCGTGGTGAGGTTCTCACCGCCATGTCAATCGCGGAGGTCTTTGTGCATTTGCCGTTGAACTTCGAGTCTGAGGGTAGGGCTGTGATGGAAGCGGTGCTGTCTGGTTGCCGTGTTCACACAAATCAGAACGTGGGCATCACATCGGTCACCGGCTGGGAGGACAAGGGGTTTCTACGAGACATGGTTGATGAGGCTGGGGTGAGGTTCTGGGAATGCGTAGCACGGTAGAAACCTCTGAGGTTGCGGTACTGATCCCGACGCTGGGCAGACCGAACCGCATCCCTGAGATCGTCAAGAATGTGAACGCCACCTGCGAGGTGGCACGGGTGTATTTCATCGTGGAACAGGACGACCCTGCGACACGCGCTGCGGTTATCAACACACCGAACTGCACCATGATCACCAACACCAGAAGCAAGAACTACGCAGGCGCAATCAACACCGGAGTTCTGATGGTTCGCACACCGTTTGTGTTCGCTGGGGCTGATGACCTGTTCTTCCAACCCGGCTGGTTTGAGGAAGCGAACCAGTTGATGAGCGACACAATCAAGGTTGTCGGCACAAACGATCTCGGGAACCCTGAGGTGCTGGCTGGAAGCCACGCCACGCACTATCTGGTCTGTCGTGAGTACGCAGCCGGAGGGGTCGCAGACGGTGACGGGGTGATGCTTCACGAGGGCTACCGGCACAACTGGTGCGACAAAGAGTTCATCCTGACCGCGCAAGCCCGAGGCGCATTCGTCCCCTGCATGACCTCAGTGGTAGAGCATCGCCATTGGGCATGGGGAAAAGCAGGACTGGACGACACCTACAACAAAGGGATTCGTGACGAACCGCAGGATCGACAACTGTTCCTGAACAGGCAACACCTGTGGACGTAGCAATCACCGGGGCAGCCGGGTTCCTCGGATCACACATGGCAGCGTTCCTGCTCGCCAACGGTCACCAAGTCCACGCCTACGCGCACCGTCCCCCCACCGACCAGTGGCGACTCAACATCTGGAACTCCTGCACCACCACCCACATCCGCGACCTACGGTGGGAACCCCCCGTGCTCAACCACGCTGACCGAGTGATTCACCTTGCAGCGAACATGGGTGGGGTCGGATACTTCACCGCACACGACTACAAACCGTTCATCGACAACTCACGGATGACATTCAACGTGCTGGAAGCCATTGACCTGTGGCGCGTTGAGCGTTCGTTCCTTGCAGCATCAGCCTGCCTGTACCCAACCCAAATGCAGATGCACCCCGGCAAAGCACCCAAACTGGACGAATCCATGATTGAACTCGGCTTCCCTGACCAGATGTACGGCAGGGAGAAACTGATGATGACCCGTCTTGCTGAACGACACAATCAAGATGTCAGAGTTGGAATCCTGCACACCGTCTATGGGATTGGGCAGGAACACGAAGGGCAACGTGTCAAGTTCCCTATGGCAGCAGCGCAGAAGGCGCGTCAGGCTCGCACCACCGGCATCGTGGAGATGTGGGGCGACGGGCAACAACAACGCTCCTACCTGTATGTGGACGACGCAGTGCGAATGATTTGGGCTGTCCTAGAAGGCAAATACGAAGGTGCGGTGAACATCGGCATGGACGGTGCAGTGACCTGCGACCAAATCCAACGCCTATGCAACACCCTTGCCGGAGTGCCAAATGCAGAAATCATCTACAACCACGCGCAACCATCAGGCGTTCTGGCACGAGATTGCTCATCAGCAAACTTCACCCGGCTCTATGGTGATTTGGTTGAGGTAGGCTATTCCGAAGGTTTCGGCAGAATCATTGACTGGTTGGACGAATGGCACTGACAAACGCATACACCACCCTGAACACTGTGAAAGCAGCGTTGCGGATCAGCGACAGCGTGGACGACACCTTGCTGGAGTTCTCGATCAACTCGGCATCCCGACTGATTGACGGGTACTGCAACAGGGCGTTCTATAATCAAGGAACCGCAGCCAGAGTATTCGCAGCCTCATCAGAATTGGTCTGCCAAACCGATGACATCGCTGGCACAGCGATCACACTGCAAACTGACTCGCAAGCGAACGGCTCCTTCGACATCACTTGGACAACTTCTGACTATCAACTGGAACCCCTGAACGGGTACAACAATGGTCAAGATTCACCCTACACACGAATCCGAGCAACCCTGAACTATCTGTTCCCCACCACTAATGATCTCGCTCTGGTCAAGGTGACCGCAGTGTACGGTTGGCCTGCCGTACCAGCAGCAGTTGAAACCGCGTGCATCATCCAATCTCAGCGCATCTTCAAGCGATTTGATTCACCGTTGGGTGTTGTCGGATTCGGAGACATGGGAGCAATCCGTGTCTCACGGCAACTTGATCCTGATGTGGCAGAACTCGTCAGCCAGTATCGCAAGATGCAAGGCACTGCATGACCGCAACCATCAGCGAAGTGAAGCAGGGTTTGGCGACCCGTCTTGCCACAATCACAGGGCTACGCACATTCGCCTACCAACCTGACCAGTTGAACCCTCCGATGGCGTTCGCCAATCTTGACAGCATCACCTATTACCGGGCGATGAACCTCGGCGCAGTCGAGATGGTGTTCACCGTCACCGTGATTGTGGCTAGGGCAACGGAACGACCAGCAGAAGCCAGCGTGGACGCATTCACATCCCCGACAGGTGCAACATCAGTCCGTGCAGCGATTGAATCAGATCGCACCCTCGGCGGGAAGGTGGACACCCTCATTGTGGAATCAGCCACCGGGATGAACTCAATCACCGCGAATGACACCGAGTATCTATCTGTAGATTTCACCGTTCGGGTGTACGCTTCCTGACCATGAAGTTCAAGATCATCGGTGAACTCACCGTACACAACCATCTTCCCGGCGAAGTGGTTGAACCAGAACCCCATTGGGATGTAGAGTTCCTAGTGGCGACTGGTCATCTTGAACCTGCCGAATCTCCTGCGAAGAACACCAAGAACGAACCTTCCGAACCTATGGAGAATGAGTAATGGCAAAGCAAGTCGCAACAAGTGTCGTGGTCAAAATCGGCGGTGTCGATCTTTCCCAATACGTTTCAAGCGTGTCCCTATCGTCCTCTGCCGACGCAGTTGAGACAACTAATTTCGCTTCGGGTGGTGCGCGTGAGCGCACGGGCGGTCTGAAGGACAACAGCCTGACCATCTCGTTCATGCAGGACTTCGCTGCTGCTGCTGTGGAAGCAACGATCTTTCCTCTCATTGGTGGCACCGCAGCGTTCATCGTGAACCCCTCTTCAACCGCAGCAGCAGCGACCGCGCCGAATTATTCTGGGGTCTGCGTCGTAACCGAATGGACACCTGTTGCTGGTGCAGTGGGCGAACTGCTCACCGCCGATGTCACATGGCCGATCACTGGTGCGATCACGAAGGCAACCGCCTAACCAAACTCACCTACCTGCGAGGAACAAATGAGACAAGCGTTTGAGGTCAAGTACCAAACCGGCACGACTGAACTTGTAGTTGCTTACTACCCCGATTTCATCGTTGTTGAAGAAAAGTACGATGTGAACCCCATCGTCACCAGTTGGGATCAGTTCAGGTTGAAATACAACGCCTGTGCTGCGTGGGCTGCGCTGACCCGTGAGAAGCGAACGGACAAACCATACGACGAATGGGTTGGCACGATTGAGAACGTGAAGGCTCTTGACGAAGATGAGTTTGAGGCAACTCACGTCCCTTTGGAGAGCAATCAGCCCACTGGTTCATAGCGCGTCTCGCTGTTGAGACGGGTATTGCACCATCGGTGCTGATGCACGAATCGTCTAGGATGCTGTTCACAATGAACGCCTATCTGCGCTGGCGACGGATCAAAGAAGGCAGATAGTGGCAAACACCCGGAGCGTGACAGACTTCGCAAACCAGATCATGTCTATCGGCACGGCTGTTCAACGCTCCCAGAAAGAGGCGGTGTTCAGGGCTGCGATGGTGATGAAGAACTCCATTGACGCAGAACGATCCAAAGCCATGAAGGGCAAGGACTATTTCTCCAAGATGACGGAGAAGCGCAGTCGATCTGGCAGGTCGGTGGGGATACGTCCTCAGAACAACAAACTGGTCGTTCGGTTTGATGTGAAGGGCGAGTTCAACCCGACAGCCCTGCTGGTCGCCAGAGGGCCTTGGGGTTTGATTGAGAACGGTTCACCGCGCCACATCATCAGCGCAAACCGGGGCGCAATCACTTGGGAGAAGGGTCAGCGTGGGGCGCAGAAACGGGCATACCGGCAACGCGCACTAGAGATTGCATTTGGTGGTGGCTTGGCTGGCACAACCCCGTTGGGCAATCGCGCTAGTGGGTTCGGGCCTGTGTATCGGGTGAAGGATCACCCCGGCACACAAGCGAAGCAACCTTGGAAAAAGGGAACCGACAAGTCGAAGGACTACGCAGGACAGGTCGCCACACGGGTTGTGACGAACGTGGTTGTGGACACGATTCGTGCTGGACGGGATACCTTCATCTATGTGCGTGGTGAATCCGGTACCTATCGCACAATGGAGTCCTGATGGCAACTGTCAATCAACGTCTCGCGTTCATTATCTCGGCTAATCCCGAGCAGGCAATCAAAGCATTTGAGAAAACAGCAAACGCTGCCGAGAGGCAGATGGGCAAAACCGAACGCACACTTGGCAAGGTTGGTGCCGGTCTAACAAAGTTTGGTGCTGCTGGTTTGGCTGCATCCGGTGTGATTGGTTCACAGTTGTTCAAGGCTGGTCAGGCTGCTGGTGACCTGTCCGAATCGTTGAACAAGACACGGGTTATCTTCGGGCAAACGTCAGGACAGATCGAGGTGTTTGCGGAGACTGCTGCGACCTCGCTGGGTTTGTCGCAACGCGCAGCCCTTGACGCTGCATCAACCTTCGCCACGTTCGGGAAGGCTGCTGGTCTTGCCGGGAATGAACTAGGCACGTTTAGCAAAGACCTTGTGACGCTCTCTGGCGATCTTGCGTCGTTCTATAACACCAGCCCTGAGGATGCGGTGTTGGCGATTGGTGCTGCGTTGCGTGGCGAATCTGAACCAATCCGTCGCTATGGCGTGTTGCTGAATGATGCGGTGTTGAAGCAAGAAGCATTCGCGATGAAGATTTATGACGGCACAGGAACGCTGACAGCACAGCAACGAGTGTTGGCTGCTCAGGCGCAAATCCTGAAACAAACCTCAGACGCGCAGGGTGACTTCGCTCGCACCTCTGATGGCTTGGCGAACTCGCAACGCATTCTGACCGCGAACATTGAGAACGCCAAAGCGCAACTCGGTGAAGCGTTCGTGCCGGTGATCAACACTGCTGTCTCGGCTGTTGGTTCGGCTGTTGGGGCGTTCAACAACTTTGAGAAGGCGACTGGTGGCATGGGGTCGCAGTTGGCGACGGTTAGCACGGTGGGGCTTGGCACAATCAGCACGATGAGTTTGCTGACTGGGCAGGCAATCAAGATGCGTGACAGGTTCTTCAACATCAACAAAGAGACTGGCAAGTTGGCTGGTGGTTTGACGAGCATGGGCAAAGTGGCGTTCGGTGTGTCCGGGGTTATCTCGGCAGCAGCCCTTGTGTATGGGGTGTACAACTCGCAGAAGAAGGTGGCTGAGCAACGCACGAAAGACCTTGCTGAAGCGTTGAAGTTAGAAGGACGCGAGCAAACCTCTGCGATTGCGTCTTTGGTGGAGAACGACAAAGCGACGAGCAACTTTATTGACTCGCTCGGTTTGTTGGGGTTGAACCTTCAGGATGTGAACTCTGAGTTGGCTGGTCACTCAGTCAAGTTTGATGACGCTCGCGCAGCCCTTGAAATCTTCACGGCTCGATCCGGCGCAGGTCAGGTTGCTGCGGATCAGTTCGCTGAAGCGATTGGTTATCAGGGCGAATTGACGCAGGCTCAGGTGTTCCGCATCAGGGACATGGTTGATGAGATTGACCGGATGGTGGCTGCCTCCGATAAGGCTGAGGCTGCCCAACGGAAGGTCGCTGGCGCACTGGCAAACACCACTGGCAAGACGAAGGCTCAGATTGAAGCCGAGGAAATGTCAACAAAGAAAACTGAGGACAACACTGACAAGACGAAGAAGAACGCCAGCGCACAGGAAACGCTGAAGCAGAAAGTGGAGAAGGCTGCTGATGCGTTCAAGGACAAGATGGCGAAAGCCCTTGACGCTGCGAACGCTGCTGCAAAGAAAGCGAAGGACGAGTTCGATTCCTACGCCAAAGGCATCGCGTCGTCGATCATGGACACGGTGGGGTTGTCCACCGCCTATGACAAGTTGTTGGGGAACCAGCAGGCGGTGACGGATGCGACTGCCCAGTTAGGTGGCGCATCAAAGCAGGTCGCTGAGGCGCAGAAGCAGGTCGCTGAGGCTGAAGCAGCATTGGCGAAGGTGCGTTCCAATCCGAAGGCTGATGCTGACGATTTGGCTCGGGCGAACAGCAACCTTGCTGATGAGAAGCAACGCCTAGCGGAAGCAACCAGTGAGGAGTTGGCAGCGCAGAAGAAACTGGCGCAGGCACAGAAAGCCCCTCTCACGTTCTTGTCGTCGTTGCAGGCACAGCAACAAACCGCGCAAGAGTTTGCCAACAACCTTCAGACGTTGATTGACCTCGGGTTGAACCAGACTGCCATTGACCAGATCACAGCGTTGGGGGCTGACGCTGGGAACGCGGTGGCGAACGAGATTCTGCTATCGGCTAACCCGGCACAGTACGCAACACAGATCAACGGCATCATCGCTGGGATGCAGATTATTGCTGACAAGGTTGGTCTGGCTGGTGCTGCGAAGTTCAAACAGGCTGGTGTTGATTCAGCGAACGCACTTGTGTCTGGCATTCAGGAAACGATTGCAGGGTACGAGTTGAAGTTGAACTTCAAAGAT
>SXGQ01616134.1_pt1 | contig 11767 bp, 21 predicted proteins | sample 3178371 | NCBI WGS metagenome assembly SXGQ01 (sample SAMN11356859, study PRJNA531348) | freshwater metagenome | isolation source: freshwater sample F1-20 | place: China: Fuxian Lake, Yuxi | collected 2017-12-25 | reverse complement strand
TCCGAAAGATTGGGCGTCGAGGACTCGCCACGCGACTGCTCTTTTGGGGCCATCAACAAAACCAGCGTTTGCCCATCGGCCCCCTGGCGCGACGAGCGCGTCATCTTCGCCGGCAAGTGCTCCCAAAAAGCACCCGAATGCGTTATCTTTGGTTGAGAGGACTCCGGGGACATTCTCCCAGAATATGATGGACTTTCGTTGTTCGTCGATTGCATCTGCGATCTCACAAAACGTAAGGGACAAGTTGCCGCGCTCATCGTTTAGTGACTGGCGCAAACCGGCAACAGAAAAGGCTTGGCAGGGCGTCCCGCCACAAAGAAGGTCTGGCACCTCAACTTGGCCGCTGCGGATCATCGCAGGCAGCTTGGTCATGTCGCCCAGATTGGGCACGTCAGGGTAATGGTGCTTGAGCACCGCGCAGGGAAATGGCTCGATCTCGCTAAACCACGCTGCTGTCCAGCCAAGCGGCCCCCACGCCACAGATGCGGCTTCTATGCCGCTACAAACTGATCCGAATCGCATAATAAGGAGGGGGCGTCCAAAAACTGGACACCCCCTGTTCTCACTTAGGCTACGCGACGACGACGGCCGGTCGGGGCAGCAGGCGCTGCCTCGGGCTCAACAGCCTCGCCATTCATCGACACCCACTCCACTACCTCGAACACCGGGGTGTAGATTCGTCCATACGATTTATGGGTGTAGTGGTCCTTGCCCAGCTTGACGACAGGCACTGGCTTGCCTTGGTCCTTCTCCACCTGCGCGGCGATAGCCACGGCAAGCGTCTGCACGGCCTTGCGGCCGCCGACGCTGGTGGTGGTGAACCGTGCTTCCAGCCCGGCGTCTTCGCCGCTGATGCACTTCAGGCTCAGGCCCGTCTGCGGCTCCCAGCCCTTCTTCGCGCCAGGAGGCGCGGCTTCGAGTTCAGGCAGCGGCTCGGTGACAGGCACCAGCTTTTCAGCCAACACCTCGCCGTCGCCCCAGGCGATGAAGCCGTGGACAAACGAGAAGGGGTTGACCGCCCAGCGGGAGTCGTCCTCGGCCTCGGTCTGATCAGCGCCAAAGACCCAGTGCCCCCTGCGGTCCATCTTAATGATGGCCGTGGTCGAGGCGCTGACATCGGTGGCGATGGTGCGAAGCGCGGTGGAGAGGGAAGCAACAGAAGGCAGGTTAGCGCCAGAGAACTTTACTAGATTAGACATGTGAACTCCATTACAGTTTAGAAAGGGCTTTTGACAGCCCGATGAACGACTGCACCGCTGGCCGGGGGTCATCCTCCGGGGCGAGCGTCGTACCTGACGACTCGGACTTGATCAAGTCCTCGGGCAGCTCGCTAAAGCGCTTTTTGAGCGCCTTCTCGGCCTGCGCCGGTGACATGATCGAAGTCTCGACGACGACAGATTCTTTCAGACCCATGCCGAGCAGCGCCTCCTTGGCCTTGCTCTCATCGGTCCATTTACGTCTTGCCTGCTTGTCTACAAGTTTATACCCTGGCACGGCGATGTTTTTCTCAAGCATCCCAAAGGCCAGCGCGCGCAAGTCTTTGATCCAGTCTTCCAAGAGGTCGGCATTGTGCAGATACCGGCCCAGCGTGTCAACATCCATATTGATCAGTTGCTGCTTGAGCGCACGATCGACGGCGCCGGTCATCTGCGGGCAGATGGGCTTGGCCGCGCACCAGCGGCAGTGGTCGCCCTGCGCCAGAGGGGCGTCATCGCGCAGCGCGGTCTTGACAGCGGCCACCAACTCATGCTCGAACTGTTTGATGCGGCCCACGGTCGTCACCCAGCGCCGCACGACGGGCGGCTGGACGATGATGCATTCAACCTCGGTGACGCCCTCGAAGGCCCACTTGAGCGCATCGGTCCGCATGGCCGCAGCGGCGTAGAACATCAACTGCGCGTTTTCCTCGGCCTCGACCACCACGCCGTCGCCGAACTTCCAGTCTAGAACAATAGCGCGATCATCAATGCGGCCGACCAAGTCAGTACTACCAAACACGCCAGGAAGAATATCTCCGAAACCAACGCGTGTTTCAACCTCGTAAACCAACCGACCGTAGGGATCGATCTCTTCAAGCGCATCCAGGGCAGGGGCAATCTTCTCATCGTAAAGCTCCTCGGTTAAAACTTGATCCTTGTACTTGTATTGGCCGACCACTACTGAGCCGTCGGACAAGATGGTGCTGATGACGTCGTGCAGCATCGTGCCGCGATCGGCGTGGACGCTGGAGGGCTGCGGGGGCATCTTCCTTACCAAGGCCACGGAGCCTGGACAGCTGATGACGCGCTTGGCGGTGCTACCGCCGACGATGTTACTGTGCTGCATCGCAGTCCTCCGCTGTAGTAAAGCCGTTGAATTTAGGGATGGCAGAGAACTCTTTGTTCAAGGCCATTAATTTTTGATGAATTTTTAACAGCCTTTTTTCCGCCCGCTTTTTTTGCGCCGTCAACAAAGCTATTTGGGTGGACAAAACATGCCGTTTGGTAGCGTTTTCGCCGCCCCATTGTGTGGTCTTCACTGAACTCTCCTGTAGTTGTTGAGCCTGCATCATAGCACAGAAAAAATAGTTTGCACAAAACTTTTTTACCCGCTATGATGGGCGCCCAATCAATCAACTGGAGTACCGTATGGACGATGGATTTCACCTCAAAATTGACCGCAACGATTCGATCATGGTCAACGCCTACGATGAAGACGAGAAGTCGGTCTGGCTGGCGGTTTATGTCAGCCGCGCCAGCGCGGCCACCGTGCTGACCAAAGAACAGGCGCAAGAACTGATTGCTGCACTGCAGCAGGTGACGGCATGACTTGGCCGTTTCCCCCGCCCGGCGGGCCTGTACCGTGGACGCCCGCGCAGGAGCGCGAGTACCAGCGCAAGCAACGAGAGGAGGCTGAAGATGCCCCCTACTGACGATGACGACACCCTGTGCTACCGCTCAGAGCTGGAGGCCGCAGTCAAGGCCGCGTACAAAGATTGCGCCCAGATCGCAGAGACAGCCGAGCCGTACCAAGCGGCTGATTTGATCAAAGCGAAGGCTGCGATGTTGTTTGATGATTGGGAGCCGAGATGAGAGAAGCGGCCATCGAGCGGTACTTCGTCGCTCAGGTCAAGGCCCTCGGCGGCATGGCCTACAAGTTCACCAGCCCCGCGCACCGAGGCGTGGCCGACCGCGTCGTCTGCCTGCCCGACGGCAGCACATGGTTTGTCGAACTCAAGGCGCCGGGCGGTCGGCTGTCCGAGCTACAAAAGGTCTTTCAATCCGACATGGCGCGGCTGCGCCAGAACTACGCTTGCTTGTGGAATAAGGATCACGTCGATGGTTTCATTGCGTCCGTATCAAGAACAGGCCGCTGATTTCCTGTACGCCAACGACCGCGCGATGGTGCTCGCGCCGGTGGGCGCCGGCAAGACGGCCATCACGCTGACGGCCATGCGCGACATGACCCGCGACGGCGTCGTCAAGCGCTGGCTCGTCATCGCCCCGCTACGCGTGGCGCAGACAGTCTGGCCGGTCGAGCAGCCTAAGTGGGCGCCTAGCCTGACAATGGCCGTGGCCGTGGGCACGCCCGCGCAGCGTCTGGCCGCGCTCGGCAGCCGCGCCCAGGTCGTCGTGACCAACTACGACAACTTGCAATGGCTCGCGCAGCAGACGCTGGACTTCGACGGCGTGGTGTTTGACGAACTCACGCGCCTGAAGAACCCCTCGGGCGCTCGGTTCAAGGCCCTCGCCAAGGTGCTCGACTGCCCGGTCCGCTGGGGCCTGACCGGCTCGTTCACCAGCAACGGCCTGGAGGACGTCTTCGGCCAGTGCAAGATCATCGACCAGCGCCTGCTCGGCCGGTCCAAGGGTGCGTTCCAGCAGCAGTACTTCTATCTGATCAACCGCGAGTTCAACGACTGGCAACCGCGTCCGGGGGCGCTGGAGGCGGTCATGGAGCGCATCAAGCCGTCCACCTTCGTGCTAGAGCCTGGCGAGTACAAGGACAAGCTGCCGCCGCTGCACACGGTCGAGGTGCGGGTAGACCTGCCCGACCGCGCGCCCTACGAGGAGATGAAGAAGGACTTCGTCACGCGCTTTCCCGATGCGACTGCGGTGGCCGTCAACGCCGCCGTGGTGACGCAAAAACTCTCGCAGATGGCCGCAGGGTTCGTCTATACGCCAGAGCCGGTCTGGTTCAGCGGCCATAAGTTCGACCGGCTGGAGGAACTGCTGGCCGAGAACCAGCAGGCCAACACAATCGTCTTCTACAACTTCATCGAGGAACTGCATGAACTTCAGCGACGTTTCCCTCACGCCCGAACGGTTGACAGCCTTGATGACTGGAACGCCGGACGAGTACGCCTTCTATGCCTGCACCCCAAGTCAGCCGGTCACGGACTTAACCTCCAGCACGGCGGCCATCACATCGTCTGGCTCAGTCTGCCCTGGTCCCTCGAACTGTTCGAGCAGGCCAACGGACGCCTGCACCGATCCGGGCAGCGCCACGCTGTCTGGTGCTACACCATGATCGCCAACCAGACGGTCGATGAGAAAATCTGGGCCGCGCTCCATGACAAGCGCGCCCTAAGCGACATTGCAATGGAGAGTCTGAAATGAACACAACCCGAGAGAAAATCCGCTCGACGAAGGCGCAGTTCCGCATCGCCGTCAAGCAGTACAACCAGGCCGCCCGACTTATGGAGCGGCTCAAGAAGTCCTTAGAACAACTGGAGAAGAAAGATGCACTGGCGCGAGCTAAACAAAAAGCTAAATCTGCTCACTGAGCAGGAGGTGCTGGCGCTGCTGGAGGCCGAGCGCCAAGGCTCGCGCCGCGTGACGTTCCTTGAGCGCCTGCACCAGCGGTATACCATGCTGCGCGCGGCGCGGGAGCGAATTGAGCTTATGAAGGAGGCTGTTAAATGAAAGCGCGTATCCTAGACCCTAAATTCAAGTACGTGCCGGCAGCGGCAACGGACATCCAAGCAACCTGGCGTAAATTTGGCTGGAGGCCCCCGAGTGAAATGCCCGATATGCGAAGCGTGGACAGAAGTAAGACTGACGAGACAGAGGAACGGCGTCGTACACCGATCACGCGTGTGCGGTAACGAGCACAAATTTTCAACTGAGGAAAGACATGTCCCCACAAAACCTCACGGAGGGGCCAGACTTCGCAAGCTGGCAGCCGGAGAATCTGGCGAAGTTCGCGCAGGAGGCGTACGACAAGCTGCGGGAGCAGCAAGATGAGATCGAGCGGCTGCAACAGGATCGCAAGACGGCGATCAACGCCTACCGGGATTTACTTCGCCTTGCGCGAATAGAACAGTGTGCGGTCCCCAAATAGGTAGAAGCCCACAGCCGCAGCGAAGTTATCCACAGCGTCGCTGGGCTGGCCGTTTAGCTTGAGCGTGGCCCAAGTGCCTAGCACCACCAAGGCAACAGCAGGACGCATGAGCCGGACGGCGGCCTCGACCCACGGGTAACTGGGGTTGGCCCCGCCGGCCTCATTCATGGCTGTAAAGAGCTTGAGGTCAAGCTCTTTCATCTTGACATACTCATCGACGTTGACGGGCTTGTAGCCATCAGTTTGGATGAAGCGCCCGATCAGCGACTTGCCCAGATCGACCGCCAGAGGCCCGAGGGCGGCGAGGATGGTTAGAGGGTCCATGTCATTCCTCCATCAATTCAGCGATGCGCCGCGCCCACCCGCGCCCGAAGGCCGGCCAGTTGGGCAGACCCGTCATGAATCGCAGGCGCTGCGCCAGGATTTTGCGCTTGAGCCCTTCAGAGTGCAGGGCGTTGGCCGCGCGGATGGTTTGCGGGCCGATGACGCCGTCGTCCTTGACGCCGCAGGCCCGCTGCAGCCACTTGGCCGCTTGGGCCACGCCGGAGTTGACGGCGCCGTCGAAGACGATGTAGCGCACATCAGCCGGCAGGTTCTCAGCCTGTATGGCGTCCCAGTATAAGGACTTGTAGATCGCGCGAGCGGTTTCGACAGGCATCGAGCGCATGTCGCCGGTGTAGCCGTTTGCGACAGCTACGCGCTTGGTGATGCCCCACATCGTCTCGCCACCGGGGTCAGCCGGATGGTTAGAGTAGCCCCCTTCGTGCCCCAGCAGCTTCTCGAAGGCGGTGAGGAAGTTCATCGATCGGCCTTGTTATCGAGCTTGTCGAAAATCTTGCCGAGGATGTCGCGGATGTCCTTGATGTCGTTGCGGTAGTCGTCCCGCGAGACATAGTTCGTCGGCATACCGCGCACGTCGTGGTCAAGCCGGTCGATGGCCTGATAGATGCGATTGAGCGTCCAGCCTCCAAAGAACCCGGCAACAGCTACCGCGATGTTGAAAAGTACTTGGTAGTCCATGAGCCATCAGAGTGAATCGGCAATCGCCTTGAGTTCGGGCACGCCGGGGGCGGCGTCGATCTGGGTCTGCATGGCCGCGTACTTCTCGCGGATAGCCTGGCGGGCAGCCTCAGCCGCTGCGGCCTCGCTGGGGATGGTGGCCTTGATGTCCAGCGGCGCGAACTCGGCAGCGCGGGCGGCGCGGCGCTTGTCGTGAACGATGGCCTTGGCCTTGTCGATGTTGATTACGATGCTCATGCGTACTCCCAGGCGTTGCGGAAAGTGCGGTCAGACGGAATGTCAGCGACATCCACGATCTTGTAAGGCTTGCCAGCCGGAACGTCCTTGGCAGCAATCTCTTCGATGCTCAAGCCGCACTCGGGGGCTGGAATGATGACGGACACGCCGCCTTCGTCGTTGGGGAAAATGATGCGAGAGTTCATGGTTGCTCCTTAACGGAAGACTGCTAATTGGACGACAGGGTAATCTGTATTTGTTGGGCCTGCTGTTGTAGTGAGAAACCTAAAAGCGCTCGTTGTTGCGGCAGAAGTTCTAGGCCCAGTCAAAATACCAAATGTTGCGGCACTTGCGTTGCCGACAATACCAACAACCGCATAATCCGCGTCACTTAATGCAGTCGTAAAGTTCATCGTATAGTCTCCAACCCCATTATCGGAAATACTTGTTACATTTCCGCTGGCTCTAATTGCCACAGTGCCGTCACCAGCAAAATTCACCCATGCGCGGCAGGGGTAGATGGGCGCGGTGCCGGAGACGGTGGCGAACTGCGCCGAGTTGATGTTGGGCGTCGTGAACGTCGGGTTGGCAACCGTTGTCGCCAGCGTCGCTGCACCAGTGATGGTGCCGTTTCCGTCTATGGTGATTGGCATGTTCTTGGCTCCTTAGCGGTGGATGGCGATGTTGCATTCACTAGCGTCAATGGTCGTAGCAGCATCTGATCGACAAAGTAGTCGCACAGAACCATTTGCCGGAGTAAAAAAACTTGTGAGATAACAAGCATTAGCAGCTACATTACCAGCACATTGAGTTACTGCATAATTTCTATCCGCCATCGCAGTCGTAAAATTCACCGTGTAATCACCCGTGCCATTGTCCGTGATGCTGCTGACGTTACCGCTTCCACGGATCGCCACCGTGCCGGTGCCGTTGAAGTTGACCCACGCACGAGCAGCGTACACAGGCGCAGTGCCAACGTTGCCCAGCGCCGGGGCGCTGTTGCGATACCAAGTTGTGTTCGATTGACGGTACACGAAGCTCATGGCGCTGTTGGCCGGTAGCTGGGCCACCTGAGTGCCGCCGATGCTCTGGCCGGTGTTGCCGTTAATCGTGATCGCCGTGATCTCTTGGGTCGTGGTGATCGTGATCACCATACCGTCAGCCGGTGTGGCTGGCATGGTAATCGTGCCCATCGCCAGCGTGCCAGCGGGGTTGATGATCAGCGTCGTGGTGCCCGAAGCGAAGGTGTACGAGAAGCCGGTCGTCAGCGCCTGAAAGTCATACGACTGCAAGACACCAAAATTTCCATCGATCTTTGTTGGCATGGTGTTTACTCGTACAAAATGTTGATGGAGCCAGCGTCAAAGGTGTCAGTGCCGTTGACTGTGGTGATGCGGACTCGGTCGAGGGTGCCGCTAAGTGTTAGTGACCCGCTGCTTAGTGATCCGCGAACTGCCGTTGTGTCTATTAAATTTCCGTTAGAAACCCAAGTATTGCCGGTAATATTTACTAATTGCACAGTACCCGAGTATATGTATGCGGCAATTGCTGCACTAATTACAGCAAAACCAGTTGTACTGGTTGTGCCAGAGGAAGATGACGCCGTTGCTTGGGCTGCTAATGTTTGGCTTGTGTATCCGCTTGTAGTTACTGAGCCAGCACCAATTTGAAGTTGTATCGGGCTTGTCCCATTCGTGCTCACCCCGTTGAACATCACCGTAATCCGCTTCACCCAAGACGGAATGCCGGTAAAGTCGATGCTGGTGCCGCTGGTCGATGCCTGAGAAGTGCCGGAGACAATGTTGCTGCTGACGCCGTTGACCGAAACAGTGCCCGTACCCGCAGGCATCGTGGCGACGAAGTTGCTGGCCGTGGCTGGCGGGTTGATCTCAACTGATCCACCGCTTGCCGATACTAATTTCACACCCATGACGACTCCTTAAACGATGGACCAGACGCTGGTGGACGGCACGGTCACGGTGATGCTGTCAGCAACCGAGACGGGGCCGAACGTGCCAGCGTTCTTGTCAGCAGGAATGGTGTAGTTCTGCGTCACGATCAGGCTGTTCTCAAAGAACACCGTGTCCGACCCGCCGCCTGTCGCACCGCCGCCCAGAGCGCCCCAGGCGCCGTTGTAGCCCTCAAACTTGGTCGTGGTGCTATTGTATCGAACCATACCCGCCTCGGGGCTGGCCGGACGCTCGCCGGTGGTGCCGACGTTGATGATCGCCGCGCCCGTGCCCTCAAGGGTCATCAGGTTCACGACGTTCAGGTTGGTGAAGGTGCCCTCGTTGGGTACGCTGCTGCCGATCGGCGGGGGCGAGGCGAACGAGTTGGACGTGACGGGCACCGAGACGTAATCGACCGTGAACAAGGTCACGTCGTCGGGGTCGGTGAGCACGTACTTGTATGTGGTCGTGTCGGCCAGCCAGACGCCGGCCTGGCCGGCAGAGTCCAAGATGATGGGGTTGGTGTTCTGCGTGGCCTGAGTGTGGTCAGTGAACGTGGCAAGCGGCGTCGTGGTGCCTGCGGCGTAGGTGTACAGCTTCCCACCGACAAGTGGCAACCCATCGGTCCCGAAGAACTGTAGTTTTGGGGGAGGAGAGAGTGATGCCATGTCTTGATCCTCGATGGATTCTAACTAATTGAAGTCAACGCGCAAGGTTGTTTTGGTTGTCCGGGGCAAGCGCGTTACGCCGCGCTGCGCGCGTCTTAGGCCCCTGCTGCTTGCCAGACACGTCAGGACGCGGCCCGCGCATCATTTCGTCAAGACTCTCCGCAACCGCCATCAGCCGCTCGCGGTCGGCCATAGCCTTTGCGCGAGCTTGATCAGTCTTGGCGCGGGCCTCAATCTGAGCAAACGCCTCGGCCTGCTGACGAGCTTTGGCCGCTGTCGCCGCGACCCACTCGCGGTCCATTATCTTGGCCGCAATCGCCTTGTCGTTAAGAGCTTTGAAGCCGGGGGCCACCTCGGCCAGATCGACTAGGGTCTTGTCCCACGCCACCTTCTCGGCCGCCGTCAGGTCGAACATGCGCCCAGCGGTCGCCTTGTCAGCCGCCGACCTGAGCGAAGCGCCGAAGTCTTGGAACGTGGCAGGCGTTGCCCCGCGCAGGCCCGTGCTGACCTCCGGCACGCCTGTCAGCGGGTTGATGTCGAGGATGACCTCGCCGCGGGTCGGGCGCCGAGCGGCGGCCTCGGCTGCGGCCTGCTGGGCCTCTGCCTGTTGGCCGAGCGTGCGGGACATGCCGGCCGCCCGCTGCTGCTCGGCGCGCAGCGCGTTCATCGTCGCCTCGGCGCTGGGCGCGGGCAGAACACGGGCTAGGTCGGGCGCAACAGGCGTCACCTGTGGGCCGTACCGCTCGGGCACCATGACGAAGTTGGGTGAGTAAAGACCCTGCTGCGCGTAGAACTCGTTGAGCGGGACTACGTTTGTCAGCCCTGGCGGCACTTCAGGCCCGCCCATCGGCACCGGCCGATAGTCGCGGGGTATGGCGCGCTCACGCTGATACGATTGGCCGGCCATCCTGCGCGCTGTCACGCCCGTCAGCACGTTACCAACAGCCGCGCCCGCCCCACCACCAATAATTGCGCCAGGCAAACCAAACGGCGAGCCAAGCACCGCGCCTGCCGTGCCGGCCGCGCTTGAGCGGGTGAGCTTTTCTTTCCAACTAGGCTCGCGCACCACGCCGCCTTGCGTAACCTCGGGAAAGTTAGCGGCTACATTCGCCAGCTTTTGCAACTTGCCCGACAGCGGGCGCCCCTCGGCGGCCAGCCTAGCCAAGGCTTGCGGGTCCACCACGCCGGTCGCTAGGTTCGTGGCGCGCTCGTAGTCATAAGTGCGAGCCAACGCCGTGCGGGCATTACGGAAATCGGTGATCAACTTAGGGTCTGTGATGCTGCCCTCAATAGCCCGCTCAAGCGCGTTTGCCACACCCATGTTGACGTCAGCTTGAGAAATGGCCGCAGGCGAAGGGGGGTTGATGCCGACCGACTGCTGGTTGTAGATAGCCTGCGCGTCGCGGCGCAGTTGGCGAATGCTGTCCACAATTGTTTTGCCGTCAGCGCCACCTTGCAACTGCGTCTTTACCGTATCCAAAAAGGTATTGACAGACGCGGCCTGTCCAGTGTCGCCAATCGTCGGTACTACGCGCAAACGGTCAATATCGGTCAGCACAGCGTCGTCAGCGGCCACGCGGGGAATCGACCGCACTTGGTCGTAAGGACCGCTGATGGCCGGGGCCTTGCGAGCAGTCTCAAACGCTTGAGCGTTGAGCGTCGTTGTTTCCGGCAAGCCCATGTCTTGCTTGGCAATCTGAGAGATTCTGGGTAAATTAACTTTGGACAGATTGCCTTGTAGAGCGGTAGACCCTACGGCCGCAGTGCGAAGCCGGGCTACCGCGCTTGGGTTAGATATGGCCGGGTCAAGCGCGATCCCCAACTCAAGGGCGTCTTTAGCCGCGTCAATTCGAGGCGCGGCCAGTTCGCTCTCGCGAACACGCTGCGCCTGCACCCGCGCTTGGCGAGCTTGTATCGGTGCTTGAATGACGGGCGCAATTTGCTGGGCCGCTGGCCGTGCGAGAGTGGCAACGTCGCCCAACACATTAAGAGGCACGCCTTGCAAGCCGGTGCGGGCCAGCGCGTTAGCAATTGCTTCTGTTTGTGCTTGTGCCGTAGGGCTAAGAGCGGGCTGAAAAAATTGCTGGACGCGTCGGCCAACGGCTTCGCCTGCGCGAATACCTTCTTGCGTGCCAAATTGCCCGCTGGTCAGCGCACCAACTATTTTGGCGCCTTCCACAATCGGCGCGGTGATCGCGCTGGTGCCTAGCGCGACGGCAGTCTCAACAGGCGCAAGCACGCGCTCCCGAAGTGAGGCTGGGGCCGCGCGCTGGGGCGTTGTCGGCGCGGGCACAGGGCCGCCATAGCCGGGAATCAAATCGGCGGCAGTGCCTGTGCGGCGGGGGCCAGGAATGCCGCTAGGTGCTACAACGCCGCCGCCAAATTGTCTAGCGAGAGCGTCGTAGTCAACGGGCGGCGGCGGCGCAACAGCACCACCATACTGTCTTGCCAGTGCTTCATAGTCCATTACGGCAACCTCGCAGCTTTCTTAAAGTCAGCAGCAGCTTTTGCGTTAGGAAATGTCAAAACTCGCCCATCGGGTAACGTGACGGTATTAGCCCCAGCCCCAGCACCACCGGCGCCACCGGCACC
>SXGQ01326298.1_pt1 | contig 11770 bp, 10 predicted proteins | sample 3178371 | NCBI WGS metagenome assembly SXGQ01 (sample SAMN11356859, study PRJNA531348) | freshwater metagenome | isolation source: freshwater sample F1-20 | place: China: Fuxian Lake, Yuxi | collected 2017-12-25 | reverse complement strand
GCAGGAAGAATCACAAGCCCTGCATCAAGCTTTGCATGGCAAGGACAGCTCTGCATTGAAAGCATTTGAAAATGCAAAAGGCGAGAGATATCGTACTGCAAAAATGAATCGTGTGAAATTGGGACTCGATCTTCGTGGCGGGATGTATGTCATGATGGAAGTTGCAGTCGACACATTGCTTCGTGAAACAGCGGCGCGAGAAACAATCGATGAAACATTCGAAGCCGTTATGAAAGCCACACATGCTCAGGCAGAGTCATCAGGTGATGATTACTTGGATGTGTTTTATGCAAATTTTGATCGCATTGCTCGTCCGAAAGGCAAATCACTCATTTCCTATTTTGATGTTCCCGGCGTTCAGGATGTCACTGATGAAAAAGTAAAAGAGCGTTTGCGTGAAGATGTTGATGGAGCCATTGATCAAGCTTTGGAAGTTATTCGTCAGCGTATTGATAAATTCGGTGTCAGCGAACCGAATATCACAAAGCAGGGATCACGTAGAATCGTTCTTGAGCTTCCCGGTGTGAATAATGAAAAAGAAATGCGCCAATTGCTTTCAACTACGGCACGTTTGGAATTCAAGCTTGTTCGCAATAATGCAGACATCGTAAAAGCATTATATCGCATCGATGCATATTTGGCAAAGAGCAATGCAGGAAGCAAAACAGATACTGCCATAGCCGCAGTGGACAGCACCGCAAAAGATACTTCGAAGAAAGACACTTCTGCAGTTGCTGCTAAGTCCGACAAAAAGAAAAAAGACACAACAGCAGTAGCAGCTGATACTTCCAAAAAAGACACTTCAAAAACAGCATCCGCTGATTCAGCTGATCCTTATAAAGGTTTGAAGGATGAAGAGAAAGCAAAGCGTTATCAAAAAGATCATCAGCTTACATCTCTTATTCAAGTATTTCCGCTTGATCAAGAAGGACGTTTCATAAGCAAAGATGGCAATCCATCATATTTCTTCAATGAGAGCCAAGTTCCTGAGCTGGAATATGTGATGTATATTCCTTCAAAATTATATGCAAAATTTATGTCGATTCTCGACAGAGCGGATATCAAGAAACTCATCCCTGCTGATTTGCAACTCTTGCGTTCGGCAAAGCCAGAATTTGTTTCAAAAGATTTGAAAGACACAACCTTTGCAATGTGGTGTGTATTACGCAATGCTGAATTGACAGGTGAATATGTGACTGATGCTCGTGCATCATCCGATCCTATGACAAATCTTCCTGTAGTGATGATGGAAATGGATCAGGAAGGAGCAGAAAAGTGGGCCGATGTCACAGGCAAGAACATCAAAAAGAAAGTTGCGATTGTTTTGGATGATCAAGTATATTCAGCGCCGGTCGTTCAAAATAAGATTGCAGGTGGGAGTTCACAAATCACTGGCATGGATAGTCCGGAAGAAGCAAGACTTCTCGAGATTGTTCTCAAGGCCGGTGCATTGAAAGCACCTGTAAAGATCGTTGAAGAACGCGTTGTTGGACCTTCGCTCGGTGAAGATTCTATTCGTCGAGGTCTTATGGGAATGGGCATTGCATTCTTGCTTGTTGTTTTATTCATGGGTCTCTACTATTCAACAGCAGGTATGGTTGCGAATTTCGCAGTTATCATCAATGTGTTGCTCATTTTGGCAATTTTGACTCCGCTTGTTATTTCAGGTGGCGGAACATTGACCTTGCCCGGTATAGCAGGTATCATCTTGACAATAGGTATGGCTGTTGATGCGAATATTCTTGTATTTGAGCGTATTCGTGAAGAATTGTTGAGAGGTCGTGGATTTAGAAATGCCGTTGATGAAGGCTTTAGCAAAGCATTGTCTGCAATTGTGGACTCCAATGTTACAACATTCTTGACAGGCCTTATTCTGTTCCTTCTTGGAACCGGTCCTGTTCAAGGATTTGCTTTGACTCTTATGATTGGTATTATCACTACATTCTTCACGGCGATACTCGTATCACGCGCCATGATAGAATTGATGATCTCAAATGGCAAGGAAATAAATTTCGGTCAACCAACAACCATGGCTTAAGGAATCGGAGAAAACGATGCAATTATTTTCAAAAACAAATATTGATTTTTTGGGCAAGCGCGGCACCTTGGTGTGGGTTTCGCTCGTATTGAATGTTATCGGTATTGTTGCTCCTTTTGCGCTTGGATTGCGTTTTGGGATTGACTTTGCCGGTGGAACGGAAATCGCGGTGCAATTGAATGCGGAAAATAAAGTCGCTGAGATTCGTGCCGCAGTAGATGAAGCAAAATTGGTTGGTGCTGAAATAAAATCTTATGGTGCAGCCAATCAGTATCTTATACGCATTCCTGCAACTTCATATTCACAAGATCCTACAAGTGCAGTTGTTTCTGCAATTAAGGAAGCCATTCCCGGTGAGACCGTGAATTTGTTGAAGAAGGATTCGATAGGTCCAAAAGTTGGAGAGGAATTACGAAGCAAAGCATTGCTTGCTGTGATACTCGCCGTTATCGCTATCGGTATTTACATAGCATTTCGATTCGAATTTTTATATGGTGTGGGGGCTGCAATCGCGCTCTTGCATGATGTATTGGTGACGCTTGCTATGGTGACGCTCTTTAGTTCGCTTGGCATCATTAATCTTGAGATCAATCAAGCTATGATAGCGGCATTTCTGACGGTGGTTGGTTTCTCGGTGAATGATACCGTGATTATTTTCGACCGCATCAGAGAGAATCGTGAATTGCATAAAGGCATGAATCTTATCAAACTTATGAACCTCAGTATCAATGAAACATTATCAAGAACCGTGAATACGGTCATGACTGTTGTTTTGGTGCTTTTCACATTGGTTCTTCTTGGTGGCGAAGTACTTCAAGGCTTTGCTTTTACCATGCTTGTTGGTATTGTTACAGGTGCATATTCATCAATCTACATCGCAAGTTCATTCGTTGTATGGTTCATGGAAAAGATTCAGCATAAAGGAATTCAAGCTGAATATGACAAACAAAAGGCACCTGCCAAAGCATAAGCGTATGTATTCTGCATGATGCCGGAGAAGTACTTGGAAGATTATATAATCATAGCTCCTGAATCCATGCTTGGCGGACCCGATGCGCTGGCATTTAATGATGAAGTACGCGAGATTTCTCAAGCATGCAAGCATCTCGTGATTAATTGCGAGAATATTGCAATCATGAATAGTTCCGGTTTAGGAACCTTGATTAGTGCCCATGCCACGATGAAGCAACATGGTGGAGATTGTTCGCTTAGCAATGTTCCGGAACATGTACAACGTTTACTGAATTTGACACGATTGAATACACTATTCAATGTGTCATGAGTCTGACAAGACTCAACAACATATCACCAAAGTCCCCACAGCATTGCTGATGGGGGCTTTCTTTTGTTAATAACTTATGCAAGCACAATCATGAGTGTGAAAATCGTAGTCGGTGCCCAATGGGGCGATGAAGGAAAAGGAAAAATCGTTGATCTCTTGAGCGATTCGGTTGATATCGTTGCCCGTTATCAAGGCGGAGCAAATGCAGGTCATACCATCGTGATCGAAGGAAAGAAGTTTGTTCTGCACCTTATTCCGAGCGGTATTCTGCAAGATGATGTGCAATGTGTTATTGGCAATGGCGTGGTGATTGATCCTGTGGCGCTGATGGAAGAAATTGCGATGCTCGAGAGTTTTGGGATTTCAATGAAAGACAGATTATTCATCAGTCATAAAGCGCATCTTATCATGCCTTATCACAAGATGCTTGATAAAGCCCGTGAATCGCAGGCGAGTGCGGCCATTGGTACAACAGGTAGAGGTATTGGCCCGGCCTATATTGATAAATTCTCACGCAGTGGCATTCGCATCGTTGATTTACTAGATAGAACTGTCTTCGAAGAAAAATTGCGCGCAAATATTGAAGAGAAGAATGCAGTCCTCAAGAAAATTTATGATCATGAGGAATTGGAGATTGAGTCCATCATCAGTGAATATCTCGATTTTGATGTGAAGATTGACCCTTATATCAAAGACACGACGCTGCTATTGAATCAAGCAATTGCGGAAGGTAAATCCATATTGATGGAAGGAGCACAAGGTGCATTGCTTGATGTTGATCATGGTACTTATCCTTTTGTTACTAGTTCGAATCCCACGAGTGGTGGAGCATGCACTGGTCTTGGTGTTCCTCCTACTTCCGTAAATTCGGTAATTGGCGTTGTGAAGGCCTATACAACGCGTGTTGGGAACGGTCCTTTCCCAACGGAATTGCATGATGAAATGGGGGAAGAATTACGAAGAATCGGCGCAGAGTTTGGTGCGACCACAGGCAGGCCGCGTCGTTGCGGATGGCTTGATGGCGTAGCTCTACGATACTCTGTCATGATCAATGGCATAGATACCATCGCTCTTACAAAATTGGATGTATTGGATAATGTGCAATCCATCGGTATCTGCACAGGATATGAAGTTGATGGAAAAATGCTCAGGTCATTTCCGGCAAATGTCAAAGACTTGGCAAAAGTAAAACCGCATTATCAATTCCACGAGGGTTGGAATTGCTCGCTTGCCGGCATTAGGAACTATGATGATTTACCAAAAGCTGCAAAAACATATATCTCTGCCATTGAACAGATTGCAGGAGCCAAGGTTGGAATTGTATCACTCAGTCCGGATAGAGCAGATACCATCATTCGCTGAGGGTGAATGAACGATATGATCGAACGGCTTCATACATGATGATGCCTGAGGCAACAGCCACATTCAAGCTATGCTTTACTCCATACATCGGGATTTCAATCGCACCATCACATAGGGAAAGAATTTCATCATCAATCCCTGATACTTCATTGCCAACAATAAGAGCCAAAGGGAAGTGTTGGGGTTGAAGAGCATCATATGTAATTCCATTATCTGTCAACTCAACAGCCATCACGGTATACCCATTTTCTTTGCAAACCTCGATTGCATCCCGGCAGTCTTTATGGTATGACCATGCAACTGTTTCATCTGCCCCAAGTGCAGTTTTCGTAATGTCTTCACGAGGTGGTTTTGGAGAATATCCGCATAGCATTATTCCTTCAATCCCAGCCGAATCCGCACTTCTAAAGATAGATCCAATATTATAGACCGAGCGAATACTGTCAACAATTAATAACACAGGGTATTTTTTGAAAGAAAACGCCATGTCATGAGAAATTCTCTTTTCTAAGAGTTCAGAATGCAGTAATTTACGAATCGAGTTTTCCACATAGCTATCCACAGTGATGGATGAATCAAGGAATTCATGAGAAGAAGGACATTCATAGCGGCTTTGATCGGGATCTTGCCATTTGGCAAATGGATTGCATCCATAATTGCCTCAGAGGTGAAGAATGCCCCCATAGAGAAACCGCAACTTACAAAAATGCCTTCCCATGGTGAAGAAACTCCTTTACGATTTTTGGCTTTGGGGGATTGGGGAGCAGGTACTGCATTACAAAAAGATGTCGCTGCATCCATGAATGCATATGCCATGAGCAATCCCATTGACATGATCATTTCCACGGGTGACAATATCTATGGAAAAGGTGTCAAGAGTGTTGATGATCCTCAATGGAAAACAAAGTTTGAGGATGTATATGTTGGGGAACACTTGCAGAAGCCATGGTATGCCATATTTGGCAATCATGATTACCTCGGAAATCTCCCTGCTCAGATAGAGTATTCCAAAGTGAATCCACAATGGAATTTCCCTGACTTCTATTATACCTTTGAAAAGAAAGCGGGTGATGCATCCGTAGAATTTTTCATGTTAGATACTAATCTGCTCGTTGATGGGAATGACCGCAATATGCTTGTATGGCTTGAGGAGTCATTGGAAGCATCCACTGCATATTGGAAAATCGTTGTAGGGCATCACATGATACGCTCATATGGGGTTTATGGGGATCAGCGATTCATGATCAATAAAGTGAAGCCGATATTAGACTTTTACAAGGTTGACATGTATTTGTCCGGCCATGATCACGATATGCAATTGATCAAACATCCCGAAGACGTCTTTTATCAGGCAATTTCCGGAGCAGGTGGTGGTAGCAGGGATACATCTTGGGGTATGCACAGTTTATTTTCAGAAACGAATGGCGGCTTTGCCGCGATAACGGCAACGTCTTCCTGTGCATATATTGAATTCATCAATAGAAACGGCGAAATTATTTTCTCTCACACCATTGAGAAATCTTGAATACGGATTCGCTTAGTTGACTGCAAGTCCGATACTTAATACAAAGTAATGAGTAAAATTAATGATCTAGACTATGAAATGTTCATGCAGTTCATTAGGCCTATCGATTAGTTTTATGGTTTATGCCCCTATAAGGGCTCTATACGCATCTGCATCCATCAAACCATCAAGCTCGGATGGATTGGAGAGTTCGATTTTCATGAGCCACCCTGCACCATAAGGATCTTGATTCACTTGCTCAGGTCCATCATTCAATCCTGTATTGCATTCAATAATTGATCCACTCACAGGTGCATATAAATCAGCAACAGTCTTCACTGCTTCAATTGTACCGAATGTGTCACCAGCAGCAACAGTTGCATTATCATTGAAATCCAAATACACCACATCGCCAAGTTCGCTTTGTGCATGTTCCGTAACGCCAACCGTACCGACATTTCCTTCAACTTTGATCCATTCATGATCTTTTGTGTACTTGAGTTCTGATGGAATATTCATGATAATTTCCTTTGAGTATCGTTGAGAATTATTGCCAACCTTTTGTGTCGAGATATTTCGTGTCAAAATCTCCCGCTTTGAAATCCGGGTTATCCATCATCGCACGATGAAATGGAATTGTTGTATGCACACCTTCGATAATAAACTCCTCCAAAGCTCTTTTCATCTTTGCTATTGCTTCTTGACGCGTTGGTGCAAATGTAATCAGCTTTGCTAGAAGAGAATCATAATATGGCGGAATCGCATAACCTTGATACATGTGGGAGTCCACACGTACACCATGACCGCCGGGGAAATTCACCGTCTTCAATACTCCGGGTGAAGGTCTGAAATCATGGAATGGATCTTCAGCATTGATGCGACATTCAATTGAATGAAATTTTGGAGCCATTTGCGTGAGACTCAATTTCTCACCTGATGCTACTAGCAACTGTTCCTTCACAAGATCAATGCCAAGTGATGCTTCTGTGACCGGATGTTCCACTTGAATGCGAGTATTCATTTCCATGAAATAAAAGTTCTTATGCTTGTCCACAAGAAATTCAATGGTACCTGCACCTTCATAATTCACTGCCAATGCTGCTTTTACGGCGGCATCTCCCATTTCCTTGCGAAGTGTTTCGGTCATGATTGGTGAGGGTGTTTCCTCAATCAATTTTTGATGTCTGCGCTGTATCGAACATTCGCGTTCATTCAAGTGTACAGCATTGCCATATCTGTCAGCAAAGATCTGGAATTCAATATGTCTAGGCTCTTCAATAAATTTCTCGATATACACATCGGGATTATTGAATGCAGACTCCGCTTCATTTCGTGCAACGATGAAGAGATTTTCGAATTCTTCGGCGCTTGGTACAAAACGCATGCCTTTCCCACCGCCGCCAGCTGATGCTTTGATCATGACGGGATATCCCATGGCATCTGCGATGGCTTTTCCTTCTTCAACAGTTTCAACAATGCCATCAGAACCAGGTATGACAGGCACACCGGCAGCCTTCATGGTATCCTTGGCCACGGATTTATTACCCATATTACGAATAGCATGTGCACTCGGACCAATGAATGTGATGCCTATTTCAGCGCAAATTTCTGCGAAGGTGTCATTTTCTGCCAGGAATCCATAACCCGGATGAATTGCATCGGCACCCGTGATCTGTGCAGCGGTTATAATGGCAGGAAAATGCAGATAACTCTCGCGTCCGGAAGCAGGGCCGATGCACACTGCTTCATCTGCAAAACGCACATGTAACGATGTTTTGTCTGCAACTGAATAAACCGCAACGGTTTTGATTCCCATTTCCTTGCATGCACGAATTACGCGCAATGCAATTTCTCCGCGATTTGCTATTAAGACTTTTTGTATCATAATTGTAGCATGTATCGTGATAAAATGCATTCCAAAGGAATGATTAATCCGGCTTTACGATGAACAAAGGCTGATTATATTCAACCGCTTGTGCATTGTTTGCAAGTATGCTCACGATTGTTCCGGAGACATCGCTCTCGATTTCATTCATGAGTTTCATTGCTTCAACGATACAGAGTGTCTGGCCGACACTTATTCGAGAACCCACTTGAACAAAAGAAGGCGCATCTGGAGAAGGCGCACTGTAAAAGGTTCCGACAATGGGGGAAAGGATAGTGTGCGTATTTTCATCAGCAACTGGTGCGGCAGCTGGCATTGCTTGCACAGGTGCTGGCTGACTATTTGTGACATGAGCAGGCACATGCGTATGAGCAGCAGGAGCTACCTGCGCAACAACATTATCAGGACCACGCTTGGAGATTGAAACCGAAGCACCTTCTTCTTCAATCATGAGCTCAGTTGCGGAACTTGCATCAAAAATGGCCAAAAGTTCTTTCAGGTATTGTAAATCCATGATGTATTCTCCTTTATGAATGAAAAAGCGTGTCACTGAGAATATCACGAGACACGCTTCTCAAGAAGTGTCTAATTGAGTTATTCCTTCACACGCTCAACATATTCGCCATTGCGTGTATCAATGCGAAGCATATCCCCTTCATTCACGAATATTGGCACCTGAATGGTAGCGCCTGTCTCAACCGTTGCCGGTTTCAACACATTCGTAGCAGTATCTCCACGAACACCAGGCTCGGTTTGTGTGACGCGCAAATGAACATGGGGAGGCAATTCAACTGATAGCACAGAAGTCTCATCAGAAGTCAATTGAACGGCCTGATTCTCTTTCATGAATTTCGCTGCATTGCCCACAATATTAGCATCTACAGGAATTTGATCATAGGTATTCACATCCATGAACACATATGATTCGCCATCTCTATACAAATATTGATAATCATTGCGCTCAACTCTCACGAATTCAATGGTTTCACCGGATCGATATCTATTCTCCAGCAATTTGCCTGTGCGAAGCACGCGCAGCTTAACTTGATAGAAAGCACGAAGATTTCCGGGAGTGCGGTGTTCACTTTCCAATACTTGGCATAATTCACCATTATATTTCAAAAAAGCACCAACGCGAAGATCGGCTGTGGTTGCCATACACCATCCAAATTGTGAAGAAGTATAAGGGTAAGTTTCCCTATATGAGAGGTCTCGAGCGGATTCGAACCGCTGTAGGGGCTTTTGCAGAGCCCTGCCCAGCCACTAGGCGACGAGACCGATACTTGAATGTTCAAGAACAAACAAGGAATACAAAAATACCTTTGTGAAGGCGTATTTACAAGTATAAAAACAGATGTGGAAAAGATGGCGAAGATTCAAAAAAAGTATGATATATCAGATTGCCGAGAGCATTGCAGTGCCTATTTTTGTAATAGTCATATTGCGAAAAGAAGCAATGTGACGATGTTTCATTTTACGGGACTCATTATGGCCTCTTCCAATCCTCTGTTTTTGACCAAACCGCTATCACAATTGCAACAAGAGGCGGATGGCGTGGGTGAAAGCCATACGCTCAAACGTACACTCGGACCAATGAATTTGGTTCTCTTGGGTATAGGTGCAATTATTGGCGCCGGACTTTTTTCATTGACTGGTATTGCTGCAGCAAATAATGCAGGACCGGCAGTTACGATTTCATTCATCGTTGCGGCAGTTGGATGTGCATTTGCAGGTTTGTGCTATGCTGAATTTGCATCCATGATTCCCATCGCGGGATCTGCATATACATATTCATATGCGACTATGGGAGAATTGCTCGCCTGGACAATAGGTTGGGATTTGGTGTTGGAATATGCGGTTGGTGCTGCAACAGTTGCCATAAGTTGGTCTCGATATCTCGTAAAGTTATTAGGCATATTTGAAGTCGGTCTTCCGCATCAATTATTGATGTCTCCTTGGGATCCACCCTATGCAATGCCGGATGGAACTTTGGTCTCGGGTATCATAAACTTACCCGCTGTATTCATTACGGTAATGATGTCGCTGTTGCTTATTCGTGGTACTGAAGAATCAGCCAAAACAAATGCAATCGTGGTCTTTCTGAAAGTAACAGTCGTACTTATTTTCATCGGCCTTGGGTGGTCATATATTGATCCCGCAAACTATACACCGTATATCCCTGACAATACCGGAGTCTATCAGCATTTTGGTTGGACCGGCATCGTAACAGGTGCGGCTGTCGTGTTCTTTGCATTCATTGGTTTTGATGCTGTTTCTACGGCAGCACAAGAAGCTAAGAATCCTCAAAAAGACATGCCGATTGGTATTTTGGGTTCGCTTGCTGTATGCACGGTTCTCTATGTACTTTTTGCTCATGTCATGACCGGACTCGAGAATTATAAAAACTTCGCAGGTGAGGCTGCACCGGTTGCTTTAGCAATTATGAAAACCCCCTATACATGGCTGCAAACTGCAATCATCGTTGCGATTTTGGCGGGGTATTCATCTGTGATTTTGGTAATGTTGCTCGGTCAGTCACGCGTCTTTTTCTCAATGAGCAAAGATGGATTGTTGCCAGGCATGTTCGCCGCGGTGCATCCCAAGTTTCATACTCCCTATAAATCAAATCTGTTCTTCATGGGTTTTGTTTCGCTCTTTGCGGCATTTGTCCCAGTCACTGTTGTGGGAGAAATGACGAGCATCGGTACGCTCTTTGCATTCATCTTGGTTTCATTCGGAATTATCATCATGCGAAGAACACATCCCGATGTTCCACGTGCATTCAAGACTCCTTTAGTTCCGCTTGTCCCAATGCTTGGAATCGGCACTTGTTTTTACATGATGTATTCATTGCCACTTGATACATGGTTGAGACTCATCATTTGGATGGCAATCGGTTTTGTATTGTATTTTTCATACGGCGCTAAACATTCAAAAATTCGCAAAGCAGCGTTAAGCTGATCAAATGCAACTGTTCAATGAAGGTCAAGGAAATTTCCTTGACCTTTTTCTTTTGTACTTCATATGGCTGATTTTAATCCCTCTCAATATTGGCAAGATAGATTATCCAAAGACATTGGTTTGCACAGAGTTGGACATCTTGCATATGGCAAGGCATTCAACCGAGCGCTTTATGCAATTCGAAGACATGTCTTTAGAACGGTATGCAAAAGGCATATTGAAGACATTGATAAAAAAATAATTCTTGATTGTGGAAGCGGCACCGGATTTTATCTGAATCTATGGCTGAGACAATCTCCACGTGCTTTGTCAGGACTCGATTTCACGGAAGCTTCAGTTGAGTTTTGCGCAAGAAGATTCCCCTCTATAGTTATGTATCATTGTGATCTTTCAGATCATGATTCCATGAGTGTAATCGGCGATGCATCGCAAGATATCGTTTCTGTATTCGATGTCTTGTTTCACATCACAGATGATGCTCACTATAAGATGGCTTTGAATCAATTGGGAAGAATCATGAAGGACGATGGCATATTGTTGTATTCTGACAATTTGCCGCAATCCGGCACGAAGAGGGAAAGGCATATAGTGCATAGATCTATGCATGAGGTATATGAAGCATTGGATACAGCAGGATTTGAGATTATCGAAAGGTTACCAATGTTTTATCTTATGGGATATCCTGTAGATACAGCATCTTCTTGGCCGGGAGCATTGTGGAACTTGTTCATGTATCCG
>SXGQ01200314.1_pt1 | contig 11771 bp, 13 predicted proteins | sample 3178371 | NCBI WGS metagenome assembly SXGQ01 (sample SAMN11356859, study PRJNA531348) | freshwater metagenome | isolation source: freshwater sample F1-20 | place: China: Fuxian Lake, Yuxi | collected 2017-12-25 | reverse complement strand
GGCCGTCACCCGCGCGCTCGCCGACAAGGGCCGCACCATCCGCATCCCGGTGCACGTCGTCGAGAAGCTCAACCAGATCAGCCGCGCCGAGCGCACGCTGGTCGGCCAGCTGGGGCGCGAGCCCACCGCCGAGGAGATCGGCGCCGTCGCCGGCCTCCCGGCCGCCGAGGTGGAGGACATCCTTCGCAGCGCGCAGCCGATCGTGTCGCTCGAGAAGCCCGTGGGCGAGGACGAGGAGTCGGAGTTCGGACGGTTCCTGGCCGACGAGACGAGCATCGCGCCCGAGGTGGCCGCGGAGCAGGCGCTTCGCGACGAGGCCCTTAGGGACGTCCTCGACCAGCTCTCGTACCGTGAGCGCCGGGTGCTCGAGCTGCGCTACGGGCTGGGCGGCGAGAAGCCCCGCACGCTCGACGAGCTCGGCCGCATGTTCAACGTCACCCGCGAGCGCATCCGGCAGGTGGAGCACCAGTCGTTGCAGAAGCTCGCGAGCATGGCGGAGGCCAACCGCCTCGGATGACCACGGCGCCCCCCGGCGCCCCGCCTGCTAGTTGAGCAGCGGGTCGTCGGGGGCAGACGCCATCAGGCGGTACGAGCCCCCCACCCGCCCCAGCACGGTGCTCCACAGCGCCGAGGGGTCATCGGTGAACACATCCGCGGGGAGCGGCTCCGCATCGATCCAGGCGTCCTGCCGGATCTCCGACTCGAGCTGGCCACCGCCCCACCCCGCGTAGCCGCCGAACGCCCTCGCGCGCGCCATGTCCGGCGCGCGCCCCTCCTCGACGGAATCGGGGTCGAGGATTCCCACCGACCCGAACATGATCCCCCCGGCGGCGGAGGGGTCGGCGAACTCGGCGAGCACGATCACGGTGCCCGGCTGCACGGGCCCGCCGCGGAACACCGGCGTCCCCTCCGTGACCACCGACGCCAGAGGCTCCGGAAGTGCCTCGGCCGCGGCGACCTCCATCGGCTGGTTGAGCACGATCCCGAGTGCCCCCTCGTCGGCGTGCTCGAGCACGAGCACCACCGCCCGGCGGAAGTTCGGGTCGTCGTCGAGGTGAGGGGCCGCCACCAGCAGGCGCCCTCGCCTGAATCGCGGTGGGCTCACCGCGCGCGCCGGTGCGTCAGTGCGCCATGCGGCGGCGACGGCCCTGGACCGTGTTCCAGATGCCGCCGGCGATGATGATGACGACGCCGACGATCAGGAGTGCCCAGAAGACGCTGTAGTGCCCCCACAGCGAGCGGCCCATGTCGTGCACCGCGAACCCGAGCTGGAACCAGACCAGTCCGAACACGATGAGCAGGGCGCCGAGCGTGAACGGCCAGACCTGCGGGAGGCCCTCGTCGTCCTTCTGCTCAGCCATGCTGCTCCTCCGGATCGGTTTGCCGACGCGACGGCGGGAGGCTACCACCCCTCACGGCGCCGGACCTCCGTGCGGAGGGGCGAAATGCCCGCCTACGCGGGCGGATCGTCCCCTGAGGAGATCGCGCGCGCGGCGCGGCGCTCGCGGGCGTCGACGGCGAAGCGCCCGCCGGCGGAGCGATACAGGCGCGCCGGGCGACCCCGCCCCTCGGCACGCACCTCCCCGGACTCCTCCACCACGCCGGCCCTGAGGACATCCCGGCGGAAGTTCCTGGCGTCGAGCGCCCGGCCGAGCAGCACCTCGTACACCGCCTGCATCTCCCCGAGAGTGAAGAGGTCGGGCAGGAGGTTGACGGCCACCGGGGCATAGGCGGTCTTCGCGCGCAGGCGCTGCAGCCCATAGGCCACCACGGCCTCCTGCCCCTCGGCCAGCGTGGGGAGGTCGTCGTGGGGGAACCAGCGCACCTCCACCACCTCTGCTCCCGGGCCGATCGGATGTCGGCCTGCGTCGATGAGCGCCAGGTATGCGACCGCGACCTCCTCACCGGCCCGGTCGAACGTGTAGAGCTGCTCCATGGCGATGCCCCGCACGCCCGACATCTGCTCGAGCGCCCCGGCAGCGGCGTCGTCGAGGGACCGGGCCTCGGGCGGGCCCGCCGCGGGCAACGACCAGGTGCCCCCGCCGACGCGACCGAGCAGCACCTCGAGCCCCCCATCGCGCACCGTGAAGACGGCGACCTCCACGCGCACCCTCACGCGTCCCGTGCCTCCCGCTCGACCATGCCCTGCAACCCCAGCAGGTTGTTGTCCAGCCAGTTGAAGGCCGTCCAGCGGGTGAGCGCCTCGGGCGTGCGCAGGGCCTCGTCGGGAGGCCAGGCCTCATCCACGGCGCGCTGAAGGGCATCGAGGTCGCCCGGGGCCCACGCATGGGCCTCGCGAGCCGCCTGGCCCATGGCCTTCTGCGCGCGCCGCCCGAGATCCAGCGCTTCACCGGGGTCATCCACCGGGCCGAAGTGGCTCACGTACATGCGCCCGGGGTCGAGCCCCTCCAGCAGGTCGAGGCTCGCCAAGCCGGCATCCACGTCGTACTCCGGCGGCGGGATCGTCGGGTACATCTCCCCTCCACCCATCTGCACCCCCACGGCATCGCCGGCGAAGAGGATGCCCTCGGACTCCTCCAGCAGAGCCATGTGATGGCGCGCATGACCCGGCGCCCACACGGCGCGCAGCGAACGCCCCGCCCCGAGGGGGATCACCTGGCCATCGGCGGCTTCGATGATGCGATCCTCAGGGATGGGCTCCAGGCCGCCGATCGCGGGTGACAGCCGCCCGAACAGCGCATGGGTGCCGGCCACGAGACGGGATGGGTCGACCAGATGACGGGCCCCACGCGGGTGCACCACCACGGTCGCCTTCGGGAATGCCCTCGCGAGGTCGCCCGCAGCACCGCAGTGGTCGAGGTGCACGTGCGTGAGCACGAGCCATGCGAGGTCGTCCGGGCCAAGCCCGGCGTCGCGCAGCGCGGCATGCACGGTGTCCGCGCTGGTCTGGGTGCCGCAGTCGATGAGGGCGGGCTGCTCGGCGCGAATGAGGTGCGCGCCGGTCATCCCGGGCACGCCCGCGAGCATGGTGTCGATTTGCAGGACTTCCCCGGGGTGCAGGTCCATCCCCCCGAGTGTCGCATACCCTTGGCGCATGGCGAATGAGAGAGAGGCCGCATGGGCGGCCGCAGGGGCTGCGTGTGCCCGCCTCGTGACCGATGGCATGCGCGTGGGTCTCGGCACCGGGCGCGCCGCCACGGCGGGCATCCGGGCGCTCGGGGCGCGCATGCGCGACGAGGGCATTTCGGTGGTGGGGGTTCCCACATCAGACGCCAGCGCGCGTGTCGCGGAGGAGGAGGGCATTCCGGTGGGTGACCCCGGCGCGGAGCTCGACCTGGCGTTCGACGGGGCCGACGCCATCGATCCCCTCGGGCTCTGCATCAAGGGCGCCGGGGGTGCCATGGTGCGCGAGAGGGTGCTCGCCGACAGCGCACGGCGCTTCCTCGTGCTCGTCGACGCGCCCAAGATCGTCGCGTCGCTCGACGAGTGGGGAGTCCTCCCCCTCGCCGTCGTGCCATTCGCCGCAGGCACGGTGATGCGCGAGCTGGCCGACCTGGCACCCACGCGACGCCCGGCCGACAGCGACGACGGCATGGCCCTGATCGACCTCGCCGTTCCCGCCGGCGCCGACTGGGTGGAGGTCGCGGCCCGCGCGCGGGCCCTTGCGGGCGTGCTCGACCACGGGCTGTTCCGCGTGGTGCTCTCCGACGTCATCATCGGGCACCCCGACGGAACGGTGACGACCGCCGCGTGAGCGCCCGCGCACGGGCATCCGCGGCAGTGGCGCGCGCGGCGGGCCGGGCATCACGCGCCCTCGGGCGCGGGGGCGGCACCGCAATGCCCGGAAAGGTGCTGCTGCGCCTCGACCCGGGTGCCGTGCGCACCCTCGCCTCGGGCCTGGGTGGCGGGAGCATCCTGGTGTCGGCGACCAACGGGAAGACCACCACGACCCGCCTCGTGTCCGGCGCCATGCGCGCCGACGGCCATGAGGTGGTCACCAACGCGGCGGGGGCCAACCTTCTGAGCGGCGTGGCGGCCGCGCTGGCCGAGGCCGCGCCGCATGCGGGATCCGCGGCGTGCGGCGTGTTCGAGGTGGATGAGGCCGCGCTCCCCGCCGTGGCAGGCGCCATTCGGCCGAGCGCCCTGCTGCTGATGAACCTCTTCCGCGACCAGCTCGATCGCCATGGGGAGCTGGAATCGATCGCAGGGAGGTGGTCGGACATGCTCGGGGCGCTCGATCCCCTCCCCCGCCTGGTGCTGTGCGGCGATGATCCGCTCCTGGCGGCCCTGCCGCCGGCCGGGGCGCCCGTGACCTGGTTCGGCATCGACGACCCGGCTGTCGGCTCGTCATCCCTGTCGCATGCCTCCGACTCCACCACGTGTCGCGCGTGCGGAACCGCGCTTGAGTACGCGCACGCGTGGATCGGCCACATCGGGGACTGGCGCTGCCCGTCCTGCGGGCTGCAGCGGCCCACGCCGGACGTGGCGGTGGTCGATGCGGGGCTGGATGGCGCGCGCGGGTCACGCCCCCTCATCCGCACCCCCGAGGGTGACGTGCAGCTCGCGCTGGCGATCCCCGGCCTGCACAACGTGCTGAACGCCACCGGCGCGCTCGCGGCGGCGATGGCGCTGGGCGTGCCGGCTGCCACGGCTGCCACCGCGATCTCCGCGGTCCCGGCCGCCTTCGGCCGGGCGGAGGCCGTATCCGTGGATGGCCGGCAGTTGGTGATGCTCCTCGCCAAGAACCCGGCCGGCGCGAACGAGAACGTGCGCACCCTCATGCTCGGCGACGGCGAGCATGACCTGCTCGTGGCGCTCAACGACCGCATCGCCGATGGCCGGGATGTCTCGTGGATCTGGGATGTCGACTGGGAGCCACTGCTTCCGCGGGTGCGGCGCCTCACCGCCACCGGGGAGCGCGCCCACGACCTCGCACTGAGGTTCCGGTACGCGGGCCTGCCCGAGGACAGGCTGCACGTGCAGCCGGACCCCGCCGCGGCGCTCGATGCCGCGCTGGCCGCGGTTCCGGTCGGCGGCACCCTGGAGGTGCTGCCCACGTACACGGCGATGCACGAGATCCGGGCAGGTCTGGTGGCACGGGGCGCAGCCGGGGAGTTCTGGGATGCCTCCTGAGATGACCGGCAGCGACATCAGCCCCGCCCGCGGGTTCATCGCCGAGCACGCCCACTACGACGACGATCTCGGCTTCTGGGAGGCCCACGCCGACCGCCTCGGCGGACCGGTGTGCGACCTCGGGGCCGCCGCCGGACGCGTGACGGTGCGCATCGCCGCGCACGGCCACGAGGTGTGGGCGGTGGACACCGACCCGGAGATGCTCGAGGTGCTCATGGAGCGCGCGGCGGCCGAGGGCGTGGGTGCGCTCGTGCACCCGGTCGTGGGCTCCATGACCGATCCCCTGCCCGTGCACGACGCCGGACTCGTGGCCGTGCCGATGAACAGCCTGCAGTTGCTGCTCGATCCCGCCGATCGGCTGGCGTGCCTCGTGCATTCCTCCCGCGGCCTGCGCCCGGGTGGGGAGATGATCTTCGACCTGGCGATGCCCCATCTGGAGGTCACCGCGGACCTGCGCGGCTGCATCCTCGACACCGGGCACTCCCTCGATGCGGACAACGGCGACCTGCTGCTGCACACCGCGACCTTCGACGACGTGGACACCGCGACGGGGGACGTCGCCCTGCGCCTCATGATCGAGCGCATCCGCCCCGATGGATCGCGCGCCACGGTGGAGCGGGGGCATCGCCTGCACCTCTACGACCCCGACGAGGTACCGCCACTCGCCGAGGCGGCGGGGCTGCACGTGGTGTGCGTGCACGGGGGCTTCCGCGACGAGCCGCTGTCCGCCGACTCAGAGCGCCATGTGTGGCGCCTCGCCAAGGAGCCCGCGTGAGCGATCCCATGCGCGTGGTAAGGCTCTGCCACCTCTACCCCGCCGAGATGAACATCTACGCCGACCGGGGGAACATCGCCGTGCTCGCGCGCCGGCTGGAGTGGCGCGGCATGCGACTGGAGGTCACCGGTGCCGGCCTCGGCGATGCCGTCCTGCCCGGTGAGCACGACCTCTACTACCTCGGGGGCGGACAGGACCGGGACCAGGCCCTCGTGGCCGCCGACATGGCGCGCACCAAGGGCGACGCCCTTGTGTCCGCCGTGGAGGATGGCGCGGCGCTCCTCGCGGTGTGCGGCGGCTACCAGCTCGCCGGGCGCGGCTACGTGGGGGTGGATGGCTCGTCGATGCCCGGCATCGGGCTGCTGGACGCCGAGACCGTCGCCGGGGACACCCGCCTCATCGGCGACGTGCTCATCGATGCGACCCTCGATGGCGAGACCCGCGAGGTGGCGGGCTTCGAGAACCACGCCGGCCGCACCCACCTGGGCGCAGGCGCGGTGCCCCTCGGCACGGTGGTGGCAGGGCACGGCAATGACGGCCATGACGGCACCGAGGGCGTGGTGCGGCTTCGCGCCATCGGCACGTACCTGCATGGTCCGCTCCTGCCGAAGAACCCGTGGGTCGCGGACACGCTGCTGGCGTGGGCTCTGGCGCACCGCACCGGTGAGGCGGTGCCCCTAGCCCCGCTGGACGACGTGCTCGAGGACCGTGCACGCGCGGTGGCCGCAGGGCGCGCCCGCGGCGAGCGCTCGGAGCGGCTCATCGGACGCCGCGCCCAGGCCCCCGCCGGGTCCTAGCGGCCGGTGGAGCCGAAGCCTCCCTCGCCCCGGCCATCGGACTCGGGGAGATCCTGCACCTCCACCGCGGCGCCCAATGACACCGGCGCGATCACCAGTTGCGCGATGCGGTCGCCCGCGGCGATGGAGACGGACTCGTCCCCGAGGTTGATGAGGATCACCTTCAGCTCACCGCGATAGCCGGCGTCGATCAGGCCCGGGGCGTTGGCCACCGTGAGGCCGTGGCGCAGGGCGTTGCCCGAGCGGGGCACCACGAACCCTGCCATGCCCTCGGGGATCGCCACGGCCCACCCGGTGGCCACGGCAGTACGGCCCCCGGGGGGAAGCACGGCATCCTCGGCCGCCACGAGGTCGAGGCCGGCATCACCGGCATGCGCCCGCCGCGGTAGCACTGCCGCCGCGCTCAGGCGGCGGAATGGGATGTCAGGCGTTGACGAGACTTGCGATGCGCTCCGCCGCCTCGACGAGGCGGTCGTCGGGGACGGTGAGGCTCATGCGCACGAAGCCCTCGCCACTGGGACCGTAGGCGGAGCCCGGTGAGATGACCACTGCGGCCTCCTCGAGCACCTTCTCCGTGAACGACGCCGAGGTCTCGCCCTCGGGCACCCGTGCCCAGACGTAGATCGCGCCCTTCGGCGGGGTGAGCTCGAGGCCGATGGTGCGCAGGGCATCCACGAGGATGTCCCGGCGCCGGCGGTAGATCTCGCACATTCCCCTGACCGACTCCTGGTCGGAGTCGAGCGCGGCGATGCTGGCCTCCTGCACGGCGTCGAACATCCCGGAGTCGAGGTTGGTCTTGAGCTGCCAGTAGGCGCTCAGCACGTCCGGGTTGCCCACCACGGCGCCGCTCCGCCATCCGGTCATGTTGTAGGTCTTCGACAGCGAGAACACCTCGATGCCGACGTCCTTGGCTCCCGGGGTGGCGAGAAACGACGGCGCCACGTAACCGTCGTAGGTGATCTCCGAATAGGCGTTGTCGTGCACGATGATGAAGTCGTGCCTGCGCGCCAGCGCCACGGCCCGGTCGAAGAGGTCGTCCTCCACCACGGCCCCGGTGGGGTTATTGGGGTAGTTGAGGTACATCACGCGCGCGCGGTCGAGCACATCGCCGGGGATGGCGTCGAAGTCGGGCTGGAATCCCAGCTCGGGCACCAGCGGCATGGGCACCGGGTCGGCGCCCACCAGCAGCGGGCCCATGGTGTACACCGGATACCCCGGGTCACTGGCCAGGGCGACGTCGTCGGGGTCGAGGAGCGCCAGGTTGAGGTTGGCGATGGCCTCCTTGGCTCCCAGCGCGGGAATGACCTCGGTGGAGGGGTCGAGCGACACGCCGAACCTGCGGTCGTAGAACCCGGCAACCGAGTCGCGGAACGCCTCGCGCCCGCGGTTCGACGGGTACTGATGGGTACCGGGATCCGCCACGGCGTCCTGCATGCGACGCACCACCAGGTCAGGCGTCGGGGTGTCGGGGTCGCCGATCCCGAGCGAGATCACATCCACCCCCTCCGCCTTCTTCGCGGCGATCTTCCGCTCGATCTCCGCGAACAGGTACGGGGGCAGAAGCCCAAGGCGCTTCGCGCCGACGGGACGGGTGCTCACATGGCCTCCAGTCGTGACATGAGTTCGGCCGACATCCGGCCGGAGTAGATGGGATCAGCGGGACCGGTCATGGTCACGCGAAGGTCGTCGTCCACCTCGATGAGGAGGTCGCCACCGGCGAGGTGCACGGTGACCGGGCTCTGCAGCCCGTCGAGCGCCACGCCCGCCACGGCGGCAGCGCAGGCTCCGGTGCCGCAAGCCATCGTCACGCCCGCGCCGCGCTCCCACACGCGCATGGTGATCTCCGAGGGGCCGTCGCGACGGATGAACTCCACATTGGTGCGGTCGGGAAACCTCTCCGCCACCTCGACCAGCGGGCCGATGACCGACACCACCGCGTCCGGGTCGTCGTGGCGAATCACCGCATGGGGGTTCCCCATCGACACCTCGGCCAGGGCCACCTCGCCCTCCCCGGTGCCGAGGGCCTCCTCGCGCTGTCCGGACGGGAAGGTGGCACGACCCATGTCCACGGACACGACCGACCCCTCCACCGACACGGTCACCTCGCCGGCGCCGGTGAGCACCCGGCCATCCTCGGGCAGCATCCCGCGCCCGTGCAGGTAGCGCGACACCATGCGGATCCCGTTGCCGCAGTTCTCCGCCCGGCTGCCGTCGGGATTCCACACCCGCATCTCGGGTACTCCGTTGGAGATGACGATCTCGAGGATGCCGTCGGACCCGATGCCGAAGTTGGGGTCGCACACGAGGCGGGCTCGCTCGGGCGTGATCGGGAAGGGCCATGCGGCGGCTTCGGTCACCACGTAGTGGTTGCCGAGGCCCTGCCACTTCTCGAATGCGATTCCCATGGCCACGAGGCGGCAGGCTAGACGACGCCCTCCCGCAGCCGCCGCCAGAGCGCCGCGACCTCGGGCACGGCATCGGTGGCGGGGCGCTCGCCCAGGTCGATCACCAGGTCAGGGCGCATGCGCCGCATCCACGTGCGCTGCATGCGCGCGAGCCGCCGGGTGCGCACGCACAGGGCGTCCTCGAGCGCAGATGCCTTCATGGTGCCCTCCCGGATGGCGCGCACCTCTGACATGCCGATCACCTGAGCGGGCCCCCGCGCGAGGCCAGGGGTGTCGAGCGCGCGCTCGAGCTCCTGCTGCAGGCCCTCGTCGAGCTCGCGTCGCACGCGCGCGGCGATCATGCCCGCGAGCACCCCGGCAGGCCGCTCCACGTGAACCAGCGCGACGGGCCGCCGGTACGGTGCCGACCAGATGTCCTGGCCCGTGGCGGCATCCCCCATCGCCGCGCGCTCCAGGGCGCGCGCCACCCTGCGGGGATTAGCCGCATCCACGGCCGCGGCCGCGGCGGGGTCGCGCTCGGCGAGCTCCGCATTGGCGGCAGGGAGATCCAGCGCCAGCGCCTCCGCCCACTCGCGCACCTCGGCGGGCGGCGGTGGGCGCATCTCGAGCTCGCACAGCGCGGCTCGCAGGTAGAGGCCGGTGCCCCCGGCAACCAGCGGCACGCGTCCCATGGCGGCGATGGAGTCGATCGCCTCATGCGCGGCCGACGCGTACTGCCCGGCCGTGGAGTCCTCCGACAGCTCAAGGTCGCCTACGAGGTGGTAGCTCACCTCACGCAGGACGTCGGCCCGCGGGGAGTCCGCTGCGATCTCAAGGCCCCGGTAGCGCTGGAAGGGGTCTGCCACCACCACCTCTCCGTCGAGCTCCCGCGCGAGCGCGTGGGCAATGGCGCTCTTCCCGCTGGCGGTCGGCCCGAACAGCGCCAGCACCTGCGGCGGCTCGGTCAGGCGGCGCCCGCGGGCTCTGCCACCCGAGCCGAGCGGCCCGTGAGGGTGGTGGAAGTGGAGTCGAGGATTGCCACCGGGACGATCGTGCCGGGCTCGGCATCGCCGGTGAAATTCACCGTGACGTTGTGCGTGGTGCGGCCGCTCAGGCGCGAGGCGTCGGTGCGGGACGGACCCTCCACAAGCACGTCCTGCACGGTCCCGACATGCCGTGACAGCCGTGCGCGGGCCGTGGACTGCACGGTGTCGATCAGGGCGCTGATGCGCTGCGACTTCACCTCGGGCGGAACGTCGTCGTCCATCTGCTCGCCCGCCTCGGTACCGGGCCGCGGCGAATATACGAACGTGTAGGCGCCGTCATAGCCCACCGCGGTCACGAGCGACATCGTGTCGGCGAAGTCGGCGTCCGACTCGCCCGGGAAGCCCACGATGAGGTCCGTGGTGAGCGCGATATCAGGCACCCCCTCGCGGATGCGATCCACCAGCGCCAGGTAGCGATCGCGGTCGTACGTGCGTCGCATGGCCTTGAGCACGCGCGTGGACCCGGACTGCGCGGGCAGGTGGATGTGGCGGCACACCTCGGGCACGTCGCGGTGCACCGCGATGACGTCCTCGCGGATGTCCTTCGGGTGCGGGCTCGTGTACCGCACGCGGCGAATGCCCGGCACCTCGGCCACCGCGACCAGGAGCTCGGCGAAGCTCTTGCGCTCGGTGGCGGGGAGGTCGCGTCCGTACGAGTTGACGTTCTGCCCCAGCAGGGTGACCTCAACCACGCCGTCGGCGGCCTGCGCCGCGACCTCGTCGACCACGGCCTGCCAGGGACGGCTGCTCTCGCGACCACGCACCGCGGGGACGATGCAGTAGGAGCACACGCAGTTGCAGCCGACCGATATCTGCACCCACGCCTGGTGGGGGCGCTCGCGCAATGACGGCAGGTCGCCGCTGAACCTGCCGTCGAACGTGAACGCACCGACCGCCTGGATGCGCTCACGCGCCAGCAGCTCGCCGAGGCGGTTCACCTCACCGGGGCCGAAGGCGATGTCCACGAACGGGAAGTCGCGGAAGACATCGTCCTTCTGGCTCTGCGCCCAGCACCCGCCAACGGCCACCACCACGTCGGGGCGCTCGCGCTTGATGCGCCGTGCCTCGCCGAGATTACCCATGAAGCGCTCGTCGGCCGATCCCCGGATCGTGCAGGTGTTGAACAGGATCAGGTCTGCGGCATCGCGATCGGGCGCCTCGTGGTAGCCCAGCGACGAAAGCAGGCCGCGCATGCGCTCGGAGTCATGCGCGTTCATCTGGCACCCGAAGGTGGTGAGGTGGTACTGCGGCATCGGCGGGATGCTAGCCCGCGCCCCGCCGATGCCGGGAATACCCCTGCGCCATGGCGCCTACGCGGCCTTGGCGCTGTCCTTGTCCTCGCCGAGGGCCTCGACGACCTCCGCAACCTCCGCGACATCCGCCACGGTTACGGCCTCGAGCACCTCGCCGGTTTCCGGGTCCACCTCGAGGGCCGGCGCCGGGGTGATGCCCGAGGCCTCACGGATGCGTCGCTCGATCTCGTCGGCGATGTCGGTGTGCTCGATGAGGAAGGCCCGGGACGCGTTGCGGCCCTGACCGAGGCGGTCGTCGCCGAACGAGAAGTACGACCCGCTCTTCGTGACGATGTCGTACTCGATGCCCAGGTCGAGGAGGCATCCCTCGCGCGACACGCCCTCGCCGTAGAGGATGTCGAACTCGGCCTGGCGGAACGGCG
>SXGQ01771314.1_pt1 | contig 11772 bp, 2 predicted proteins | sample 3178371 | NCBI WGS metagenome assembly SXGQ01 (sample SAMN11356859, study PRJNA531348) | freshwater metagenome | isolation source: freshwater sample F1-20 | place: China: Fuxian Lake, Yuxi | collected 2017-12-25 | reverse complement strand
GGCCGACTCCCTCGGCGACACCGCCGCCTGGCTCCAGACGACAGTGAAAGGGAATCGTGGAACCACCGCCCATAATTTACAACCTGATTCTACTAATCTAACTAATCTAAACACTAAACCATCACCTACAGCTAATGAATTGTTACAAAGTAAAACACTCGATTACATTAACAGCCAATCATCACAAAATAGATTTTCAACGTTAGTAGACTTTACTCAAGATGAAGAATATACAAAATTACGCAATGTAGAATTGTTAGCACTTTTTTCAAAAACGGAGATATATAAGCGAACTAATGACTGGATAGATACATGCACGGTTAACTTATCCGATAAATATCAAGATGAGATATTAAAAAATTTACATCAAAATGCAACCAGAGCTGACTCAAAATCATTAGAACAAATGAAAATTTTTACAGATTTCACTGAACTTCTTATAAGATTAGTTCCTTTTATTAATGTAAATATGTTAAATGCCATATTCAGTTCACCGTGGATAGGGACGGTAATTGAATCGTTCTCAGAATGCATTAAACAAGAGCCATCTGCTATAGCATATCAAGTGGAAAGCATGGAGTCTCATATGCAGAATTGGCGTAAAGCCAATGAGAATGCGCTTCCAGCAGATAGGGAAAATACATATCGGGAAATAACAAGCTCTCTATTTGAAGAAGTTCCCCAAACCGGTGATACTGATGTTGAATCCACTCCAGCTCCCACTACAGTCGATGCAAACCTACAGAAAATACATTTATCCAACCAATTAATCGAAGCTATTTTTTGGTACATGTGTTCGCGTATCACTATTAAAAACGATTATGACTTTAGAACAGATACGTTCATAATCGAAGGAAAAGGGATTCTTGACGAGTTAAAAAAAACTCCAATTGAAGTTGATGATAAAGGTCCAATTGTTACTCCACATGATACCAATGAGTTCGAAAAAATGGTATTTAAATTTATGTCAAAAATAATAACCGAGATGATTAAAAATGAGATTAAAGAAATTGAGTTGGAATCAAAAACTGGTGCAGAATCCAAACAAATTGGTACTGTAAGAAGAACAGCTGATTTTATAGGTTCGGTAGGCGCGGCTGTTGGTTCGGTAGGCAGAGCAGTTGTGAAAAAAATTACAGGTCCTGTTCGCTTTAATCGCTTAGGCGAATATCTGAGCAAAATTCGCATGATAGGAAAAGAGGTAAAAGACGATATACAATATGATGGTATTATAATACCAATAATTGACACAGCAAGGGGAAAAATATGTCAACTTCTGTCGAACACCCACTGTGATAAATTATTCGGCCAACTATCTGACGGTATAAGTTTCGGAGCGGCTGCTTCTATAAGTAGCAAAACATTAAAACATATATGTGATAAAAAAAATGAAACCCTTGAAGATGGACGTGATATAGATAAATTTTTTAAACTTCATACTGAATTATTTGGTGACCTACAAATAGGAACGTCTGACCTGGATGTAACAAAAATAAGACGACGTTTACATGATATGGCCATGAAACCTAACAGCCCCGATACTGTGATAGATCGCATAGTCGGATTCATTGAAACCGCGCCATTCAAAGCAATTATCTTTGCATGTTTATCATATAATGATCCATCTTCAGGTGATTCTGATTCGGATTCATTAATAAATGTATTAAACAGTGATTTTACAAAGCAACTTGAATCCAATTCCGATATTAGTCTTAATGTGCGCGTAATGTCAGTTATTGCACATAATACGGACATACCATTTATAGTTCCATTCAGAAATGCATTAGCGGTTTATGCAAATAAAAAACCCAGAAAACCATCGGAGTTCATGTTTTGTAATCCGGTAACTGTTGATAAAATAGAAAGAGAATTGATACGTATTGGATTGTTCGATGATATGAATCGCCAAATAGAGGGCGCGACCCGAATTCCGCCAACAGCATCGAGTAGGGGAGGAAGAAGAGGGTGTGATATTTCAAGAAGAAAGAAAATAATGCGAAAAATACGAACGTATACTAAAAAATGGAAGGGAACTGGTGGTTTTGTCGGTGAGGCATTATCCATTTTCCAATATATAATAAACACATATATTCTAACTTTTAAAGCAAATGTTGTTTTAGCGATTGTTTCGTCAATTGTGGTGTATTTAACAAGAAATACGAAATCCGATATTCTTATTTGGATAAGAGATTATATAGGTAAAATATTGGTACTTATAACTTGCGTAGTTATGTTAATTAAAGCTGGCATGTATTTTACTGGCGATAAGGTTGTAGGCGATTTTATTGAAGGAAATCACGACCGTGCAGAAGAGGTGGCGATAGGCGTATTTGGTCAACAGTTGGTCGCATCACTTGCAGGATTGGCACCAGCTATGCGTTCAACATATTTAGACATTCTGTCAGAACAGATTAATCGCATGATGCATAAGGGCACCGCGCCAATATCAACGCCTAAATCTGGTGATTCGGCTAACAAACAGTTGTTAGAAAATGCAAATACCGTTTTGAAGAATACTCTGGAAGCAGCAAAAGGACAGGAGTTAAAAGACGCGAGCACCGTAGCAGAGCTCAGATCTGTAACCACCCCGATTGGACTGTTTGATGCTTTACAGCATAACAGGTTTGGACAAAAGTTTCTTAAACGATCACCTACCCAGGTTAACGATTTGAATGGCGCTAATGAGTATGTTACATTATTTGCGCAAGGAAATAGCGACTTTGACACTGAACACAAATTTAATGATGAGGGCGGAAAACTTGTTCATGCATTGTTTGTATTTGCCAATTTTGAAGACATGCACCCTGCGCGCGTTGAAACTACACAAGAGTTTACAACTGCGTTATTCAGAATAATAGATCCCTGGTGGTACCATGGCACGCTTAGAAAACAGGTGCATACTTTTGTTACTGGACATAAATTTTCATCTGACACCACCAGTGTTAGAATGCCGTTTAAAGATAAATCAGCTATGGTTGAGGCAGCCCAGGCATTTGTGGATAAGTTCAGTAAGCTTATGACAGATAAAAAAGGCAACATCATAACAGGTGTTAGTAATTCTCTTCTAAAATTGGTAACAATAAAAGCCAAAGAGCTTTTTCCAGCAAATACTGCTGCTAATTTGGTAAAACTTTTTACGGATAATACATCTTTAGTTGATTATTATAAAAATGCGCCTGACGTGGATATTGCACAACGAGATTTTGTAGTTCTTACTCAAACCGTAACTCGGTATTTGCATGACGGCGGATTTTCGAGAGATCATAAGACTCTGGTTGCTCCACATTTATTAGATTCTGCAGTTGCTACCGAATACGCATGTAGTGCAAAAATTTACGAAGGCAGTATGTTTGATGTTGCTACGATGGCTATGGATGTGTTGACCAGTTCGACGGAGTTGAAATCCAATCTAAACGAAATTATGAACAATTATTTACAATCTCGCGTAGCTGAAGAGGGTGCAGAAGTTGTAGCCACCGGTCTTGACCTGATTATTGCGCTTTTTCCAGATCCGCAAACTATTGCAGTTGGTAAAGCGGCAGGACAGGTTGCAAGGGCTTCTGCTCATTTATACAACGCGGTAAGTCTTCTTAAAAGTAAAGAATCTGCAACAAAAATTTGTGCAGAACTGGGGATAATACTTCAAGCTTCCAAGGATTATATTTCACTCCAAGCAAATTCAGTTATAATTAAAAATCAATGCACTGCTGCTGGAATATCTTCCGCAATTGATCATGCATTACGGCCACAACCGGATATCAGTATGTTGGCATTACAATTGAAAGATGTTGGTTTTGACAAACACTATGATAACATTCTCAAGAAGGTAGCGGAAACTGTTAAAAGAGCCAAATCCGAAAATTTACCACTTTTTGAGCTGGATTCGATATGCAAGTGGGTGGCTGGTATTACTACTGTATTGGGTATTGGTTTAGTTATTAAATACGCAAGAAAAAAAATTTATTGGAACGGGGGTCTTTCGTGGATTAATATTCATCATAAAAATATAACGTATGCATCACATGCCGCATCATTACCCAAAGCACAAATAGCAGATAATATTACTGACAGAATATTTGAAGGTGGTGGTAGTGTAATTGGATTAAAACCAAGATACTTGAGTTTGGGTTATAAAAATAATAAAAATATACCAAAAAAAACAAGATCAGGACATTTAAAAACCCTAAGGCGGAAACATTACGCAAAAAAAACGTATAAATTGCGATATAATGGTAACAACCAAGTCATCAAGCGTATGAAACGTTATACCAAAAAACAAAAGAATAATTGAGAGACAAGAAACAGAATTAAAATTTAAAAAAATCATTTTATGTTACGACATTATTATTATGATGACAATATAATATGATTTACTATTTATTTATTTACTATTTATTTATTTACTATTATTACTATTAAAAATGCATTTCCCGAGTTTTAGAATTTCACATGTTTCACGTATTCTGCACACCATTCGTTTTCGTTTCATTTGCGGTAACGAGCGGGTTTTTTAATTTTACTGGTTAAAATATATCTTCTTATTTTTTTTGTGGAAGAATATTTGCGACGGTTATTGTATCGTTTTGAGAATGTTCTATTTTTATTTTTACGGTTTCTTCTTCCGCCGTTTGTTCTTGTATAGTGTAAAGCTCGTGCTTGAGCTTCTTGTGGTAAACTGCTTAGATCAAGTTTGCTTAGATCAAGTTTCTCAATATTAAAATTACTACCCGCCATTTGATGTAAAGTTTTGAAAAACAGGTCACATGCATGTAATTGTTTTCCTATAGATGTAAGAATCTCTTCTAATTTAAGTATTTCTTCAGTTTCAATATTTTTCACCACTTCATCTTTCATAATAGTATCAAATGTCACTGCGCTTTTTATAGTAACTTTACTACCAGTAAGCGCAACAAGGACCTTTGTAAACCCTGAAAGTCTTTTAAAATTTTCATATTCACTGGCCTTGTTAGCGACAATATTCAAAAAGGCAGTTAACTTGATAGAAAATGCTTCATTATCAGATGCTAATGCTTGAGCGTCTGCGGTGTATTTCTTCGTATATTCAATTGCATCCGTGTTTAAACCTATTATCATTCTATCCAATAAGTTTTTATCTTTATTTATTTTCGCTAATATCGCGGTTAGTTTTTCGATTTGACGGGCTTTGGCTTCAGCGGCGGCTTTGGCTTCAGCGGCGGCTCTGGCTTCAGCGGCAGCTTTGGCTTCAGCGGCGGCTTTGTCTTCAGCGGCAGCTCTGGCTTCAGCGGCAGCTCTGGCTTCAGCGGCAGCTCTGGCTTCAGCTGCAGAGGTTAAATCGGAAATTCCTTTCTGGATAAACGAATTCATTTCTGAGGTTTTGGCGCTTTCCTGACTCAATTGTTGTAGCAGAGCGGTTTGTAATCGGATCAATTGTTTATCATCATAACTCGCATTTGTATTTTTGATATCGGTTAGGAATTTTTCAATATCGGAAATTAATGTCGACGAACTTGTATTTTTTTTAAGGATTTCCACCCCGGGCGTTAGCAAGGCATTTGCAATGGATACAAATTGTTGGCTGGTTGCCTTAGCTGATGCCTCCATACTGGCAGACAACTCGAGCATGTCTTCAACGCGAGCATTAACATTCTGATGATATTTTTTATTTATAGTTTCAAGATAATACTTTGCTGGGAATAAATCATTTTTACCATCATCTATATTCAAACGAGGTAGGTCATGTTTAGGTGTTGCTTGTTGAGCAGCAACACGATTTGCAATGACAGTTTTAATAGTATCAGCTCTATGGGCTTGTTCATTTTGTTCTCGTTTAAATTTTGTAAATCGTATTTGCTCTGATTCTAATGCTTTCAACAACATCCAAAATCTATATTCTATAGTGAAAATGGTGCTATCGGTCTCGTCTACCTTGCCATCATGCGTCAATTGTGGCACACGATTGTCTACTTTATTTGCCGCGGTTAATATCTCTATAAGTGATGTGTCAGTGGTGGTGGTGTCGGAATATACCCTTTTTATTTCATTTATATCAGTACCAAAAACCTCATCCATGAATATATCTGAAGTCCTCGAATAGTAATCATGCTCGGAACATATGGCATTAAGAATGCGTTCCCTAATGATTTTGACTGTAGTTTTAATTGCATCTTTTTTCTGTTGAATTTTTAGACGCTCAGACTCATCACCTTGTGACAGACCAGTATGAAACCGATTTAACCATTCCATGTTGGGTAAAAGATCAAAATGGTTCTCATGACTGTTACCTTTACTTTTATCCAGGTTCTGTTGTTTTGAAAATACGGTAGCTACACCACTTATATTATATAGTGGCAATCTAATTTCCGAACCATTCTTACACGATACAATTATACATAGGGGATGTTTACTTTCGCGATAATAGTTCAATCCGTTTATAATTTGTGCAAACGCATAATAAATTACAATTGGTGCAATTGTAAGTACGGAATCCTGGGTGGAACGAGCGGGGTTATTGTATAATGAATACATATAAGCCGCCTGTACCAGACCAACACCAGCTGTCAATGCCGTTAGTAGTAACTTCGGCATTGATTTTCCTGATGCAATAATGCTCTTAAAAAATGTTTCTTTTTGAGTAAGAGTATCGCATTTACCAATAGTAACAGACGTTTGGGTTGACGCTGCTACTGATACAAAACTGCCTACAAATTGTGCAAATGGTCTCGATATAACACTACCAACCCGACGAATAAGTCCGGGGTTGTCGGTTAGTTTACCATCAACCATTTTTTCAATGACGTCAAGATCCCATAACATACCCAAAAGACGACATAAATCCGTATATGGAGTCTTGCCTTGCTCTTTATATTCACTATTTAATTCATCCATAGTAAGACTTTGTTCCGTTCCAAGGTGAAGGTTATAGACCATATTTCTAATTCCGTCTGCACTCGATGTTCCAATAGCAGCATTAATACGCAAAGCTTCAATTTTTGCCTCAGTTATTAATGCACTCTTACAGTCCTTAAATGCCTTTTCAACAAAATTATCCATTTTTCGTTGAGCTCTCATTAATGGATTTTCATCAAATTCTTTCAAGAGTAACTTATTCTCTTCTTGGAGCTGTTTATACTTAGTCATTAATATATCATTTACTGATGTTAAGCTTTTAATGTATCCTTGTTGTGAGAATAAATTAACTCTGAAAAAGGCTTTTCTCATCATATTACCTAATGAATAATTCCCTTGTTCATCAAACATCAGCACAACGCTAAACATTGCCTTATCACTTCCACTCTGTATTTTTGTTGTCACTTGTGTTGCAGCGGCACTTGCAGCATCCTTTACACTCAGTATATATCGCTTATTTATAAGTTGAAGCTTCTCCATAAATTTATGCCGTGATACATTCGCACCATCAGAAACATTTTTCATCAAATTTGCACATTTTTTTTTTAATACCGCAATATCTATTTTTGATAAATTGGTAGTAACAAACGTTCTAATATTCTCAAGTTTAACATATGCGAATTTCAGACAGTTAAATATTTGAGTAATTAAACCCAAACTTTTAGTTACAATAGTAGTTAGAAATGCTTTAATAAATCCACCGAAAGTACTAACTGCGCCATCAATGGAAGTTTTCGTTTCCATAATAAAAAATTTCCACATTAGTTTTTTACCACTGATGTAAAAATAATCTTTGTTTCCAGTTGCATGGTTAAAATCTTGACATATTGTATTGAATTCATCTTCTGTCATTCCGTCTACCATTGTTGCAATCTCAATTTCTAACATTTCATAAAATTTTCCTCTCGCATACGCAGCGGATTCTATTATTTCAAATCCACATTTATTAGCATATAAACATGCACTCATATAAAAATGTTTTATCAATATTCCTGCTGAACTCATAAGAATTGGGATTGAAGACATCAATAATGTTTCAAGTCTCATGAATAATCCAGATAATACGTTTTTAAATTGATATAGTCCTTCCAGGGCTAAAGACGACATCCATTTAAATAACGCACCAAGTTGCTCGATTACAACTTCACCGAAAATCTTAATCGTATCACCATTTACAACAAGTGAACCATCTCCATGTTCCTCGCCGTCGGGTGGATCGCCGCCGGGTGGATCGCCGCCGGGTGGATCGCCGTTTGCTGCTGCTAACCCTTTTTTAGATTTAACTTGGGGTTCTGCGGAAAACAACGCCTGTGTAACAGCGTGATCGCTCATAACGATCTTTACATCATTTTCGAGTTTTGTCTTAATACCATCATCTAATATAAGTTGCGTGGGTTCAGCAGCGGTAAGTTCAGCAGGTACACCATGAACTTCTTTAAATATTCCATTCGGACAATTAAATTTTCCATTGTTAATATTTGGAACATTTATTTCTTCTTGACGGGTTTTAAGGGTATCCATAACTCGTTTCACTCGTTCAGCGAATGACGTATGCATCTTAGTTATATTAGTCCCAATCCTGTCCACTTTGTCTTTATAATCTGGTTTATCCGGTGCCGTTTCGCTTATTTTAGACTCTTCGGGAAGTGCAACTTTTATTTCATTCGCTAATATAGTTGATTCTTTTTGTAGGTCGGTAAAATCCTTAGTTATTTCAGTGATTTTTTCAGCTATTTTAATAGGACCATTTATACTTTGTTCATTTATACATTTTATTTTGAGTGGTTTGGATATACCTTCATCGGCAAGAATGCATGGAACTGGTTTTGACAAATGAAATGAGTTGTTATATTCATTCATAAGAGCGTTTAAAAGGATTTTCTTAAATTCAGGCGTAATAGTAATAGACGACGACGACGACAATGTTGTGGACCACTTATCTTGTATTTTTGGCGATAAATGCATAAATAAACTTTTGTTAGGATTTTCAAGGGAACTGGATCCAAAATTGCTTTTAAGTATCATTGCCACATCTGCTCCGCCAGCTTGATTTATGCGGCGATTTCTTAATGCGCCGTTGTTGTTAGGTTTTTTTTTACTAACATTTTTTTTCTTAGACATCCTTAATATATGTAAGTAGTGTCAGGCGTTGTATATATAGAATATGTTAATATATTATATATGATATAGAAAATTATTATAATTAACAGAATTTAATTGTTAAAAATAAATAAATAATAAATAAATATTTTAACAAATCAACAATTAAACATATTTCATCGTAAAGGTATCCCAGTTGAAATTATTAGTCCATTTCACTTTACCGTCAATGTTACTATAATCCTCGCGTTGGACAATATATTGATCAACAGCCAGCCAGCACTTGTGTGTTTTGTGAAAATGTCCAGTATACATGGCATCGATTGCTAAACCTGGCGGTGTTTCGCACTTATTTTCTATTACACTCCCATCGCTTCGAATTTCAATCGGCTGTGCGATTTCGCGTCGAGCGTAAGTTGTGTAATAAAAATTCAATATCTGGTCATACATGTGTCGCTTTACAACATACGCGTGATTGCACCAAATCACTCCGCGCACCCAGTCCGGGGTTCGCCCTTCCAGAGACTGAGTCAAAATCCCTCCAAAATACAACATATCCCATTCATCCGGCAACGCATCGGTTCGGAATTTTGACATCATGGCATCTGTAATCACAACATCGTCTTCACAAATCATGATGGCATCGTAGTTTCGGTCGCGCGCGCGATGAATGGCTGAAATGTGTGCCTCCAAACACCCAATTACCGGTATCGCGTGCATTTTATTCTGCAGAAACGTGAAATTCAAACCGCGCGATACGAAATGCTCGCGCAGCACATTTTGTCTGTCGGTGCGCTGGTCGGTTGTAAGAACAACAATTTCATTCACGAGCTTCATAATCTGCTGTGGTGCGGGGATTGCGCTCACGTATTGTGCGTCAATGCACACGTCCGCATTGGGCAAGTAGCTGAAAAAATCGTTGCGTTTGATGGCGTCGAACAGGATGGTTTCGAACAAGTGCACGCCGTAATGTTTGGCAGTAAATTCGAATTTGCGCGACCCGTCAAACACGTCGCGCGCAGTCCATGGAATTGGAAAAAAGTTCTCATGGTGCAACACTTCAATTCCAAATTTGGATTCATAATAGGGATGCTTCTCTAAAAGCAGACGGTTGGTGTCGCGAATGTGGTACGCCCAAACACCCATTCGAAGTCCCGTTTTAAAATGGTCCAGCCATATTTTCAGAAACTCGTTTTTGGGTTTTGCCGCAATAAATGCGTTGATTAACCCCGGTCCATCTCCTTCACGCGACAAGTACAAGTCCTTGCCGGTTCGAAACACTTCATCGAAATTGCGCACGATGAGCATGTCCAAATCAAGGTATACTCCGCCATACTTATACAGCACTTCCAGTCGAACTACGTCGGCCTTGTATTGAAAATGTGACAGTTCAAATCCATCAAAATGCGTGGGAACATCAATATGTTCAATTCTAACGCGTGGGTGCGTTTTCAATTTATCCCAGAATGCATTGCCAATCGGTTCTGTGCTATTATAAATGACAATTTGATAATCGCGCATGTGAAACAACATGGACCGAACGCACCTGTCGTGAAAATTATGAAATTCGGTTTCTCCAAAAAATAGCAAATGGATAATTTTCGGAATTTCTTGTGCGCGATTGCGATGATATAGGTGCGGCAAATTGCAATTTGTGTAAAATTTAAGGTCGTCGCTGACATTTGGATTTCGAAGCAAATTCTCGTAGCTGGCAATTCCTTCAGCTGGAACCAAATGTGCCAGAGCAAACCCCTTGTAAAATTTTGCGAGCTGAGTTTCGCGTTCCACATCGTTTTCAAAATAGTCCAAGAATGTTTCGGATACGGCGGCGAGATGAGTGCGATCGCGCAGCTGGTAAAAATGCGTCATTGTATTTACCAGTGTAGTGCGGTTCTGATTCTTAAATAGGAGCTTGAACTGCTTATACGCCGGTTCTGCCGTTATTTTCGCACCATTGAATCGACCCCATGCAAACCCGCGCCCGTCGTTGGGGCGGTCGTCCACAAACTCCTTTCTGTCAATTTGCAGCACGTAGTTTGTATCACACAGCAGCGTCCACGCGTAATTTGGCGAATGGTTCCATGGCCGTATGCGGTGTCGGTTCGTTATCACTATATCGTCAATAACAATAATTGTGTTCTTGTTGGCAAGGCGCATGCAGTTGATGCAATCGCGCAATGGAATGTCGGAAAAATGTCCGCCATCGATAAACATCATGTCAAATGCGGTTTTATCATCATCAAATGTCGCATTATTATCGTTCGCGTATTTTTCAACAGTCTCCACGCTGTTTCCTTTGATTAACGTGTGTCGCCCTGGAAAATTAGTCTCCACAAATGATTTGGCATGGTCTACATAATAGTGTTCACCAAGGTCAAAGCTGACAACTACGGAATCCGGCGCAGACGCAGTGAGTAGCGATACGCTACTGTGTCCAGAATTGAATCCGATTTCCAAAATGCGTTTTGGTGCAAAAGAGTTTACCAGGTCAATAAAAAACCCGGTTTGCACGCGGTCTTGCGCAGTATATCCTTCGCTGATATGAAATGCGGTCATATGTTTGTCAAGCGAGTCTAATGCTGCGAATGCTGCAGCCTTTATTGACTCGCTCGCAGGTGAAATAGTTGTCATTATTGTGGATGTATGGTGTATCTCTTGTAACAGAGTTGTAACGTATATGCGAAAATTATGATTATATGTAATTCAAAATTATAATTAACGTTTAAATACTATTTTATCCATATTTATTTTATCGACGCGAATGTTGTTGTTGTCATTCGTCTT
>SXGQ01735511.1_pt1 | contig 11772 bp, 10 predicted proteins | sample 3178371 | NCBI WGS metagenome assembly SXGQ01 (sample SAMN11356859, study PRJNA531348) | freshwater metagenome | isolation source: freshwater sample F1-20 | place: China: Fuxian Lake, Yuxi | collected 2017-12-25 | reverse complement strand
GGGGATTTTTTTATGTAGGACGAAAATAGAACCTGGAAAGACGGGTAAAAAACAAAAACCCCGGAACGCTCGACCTTGAAGGAAGAACAAACCGGGAGTTATGTGCATTCAAAGACGCACTTATGTGCATCGCTATTGGTGGATCGAACGGGAGTTGAACCCGCCACCTGCACTTTATAAGAGTGCTGCTCTAACCGCTGAGCTACCGATCCGCGAACTATTAAACGTTAACGGATATCGAGTAGCTACATATTCGAGTAGACACACCTGCATACAATGAAGCGGTAACACCCGAATACATAACTATTACTGTGCATACGCCTCATAACGCGGCATACCTCAAGTGCGGGCTACAAGTCAAACTTCTGCCCCCCACCGACTAAGACAAAAACACCTATATACCTAGATATTGCAACACTATACACATTAAAATGATGTGGGTTACCGCTTCCGCGGGCCCACATCACAGTGCCTATTATCGACTTTCGACTATAAGGCTTATAGTCTTGTATGCAGGTGTCAACTACCTGATCTTTTTACAGATACTGACCCGAATGTTCAGAGTTAGATCTATAACCGATTGGGTTTTTTGGAACAGTTTCTTGTACCGATTCGCTGCGCATCTTTTCTGTCTGCGCGGCTATCATATCTTGCGCGATAAGGAAATTAGGCGTCTGATGCACCAAATCCGCCCAACGCGAAAGCTGACAGCAAGCCTGATACAAAGTGTCAATAGCGACAGGCCCGTCCACGGGGGGAGCCCAATGCAAAGTTTCTAAACCGCACTTTGACAACAAAGATTTCGCTACATAAGCCCGAAGCTCCATGTACTGACAAATCATCGACTCCATGGTATGAGACGATACATTGCCGGCTTTATAAAACTCCATAGCCGTATCGCGCAACTGATCGACAAGACCAGAGTAGCGAAACAAAGCCACGGCTTCTTGCTTTTCGACGGGTATATTTGAAGAAACCGAAGCAACTTCTTGAGCGCTCAATGTTTCTGTTTCAGTTACTGCCACAGCAGTACTTGTTATGTGATTGTTCATGGGTATCCTTCTGCACTAAAAAGCGCGAGTTGATGTTACCTGAAACTATTAACGCCAAACGAATACATAAAAGCCCTAAAAAACCGTCTATACGGTTACGGTTCTAGCGAACATGTAGAAACCTTTCAATAACCGTCTCCGTAGAAGAACCAGAAGCATCCCTTCTTACCACCTCTACAGGATAGCGTACTATACTACCACCATGACTGACCCCTATTGGTAGAACTTTACCAACGCAGGCAGCGGTTACCCCCGACTCATTTTTACGCAAATTCATACCACGAACCCCTTTACCTCCCCTGTTAACCACCGGGTAGGTATGTACATCCGAAACCTTAACAGAACCCCCATCAGATACAGTAACTACAAACGCCGGCTCCCTGTGGTCAAACAAGGCAAAATGCACAACAGTTGCATCAGCACCCAGACTCATACCGCGTACAGTGCCTGCGGCAATACCTTTTGAAGAAACACCCTCTGTTGCAAAACGTATCAACTGTGCGTCCGAAGACACAAAAACCGTATCATACCTACTATCGTCAGATGCAGCTATGGAATAAGCAGAAACCACAGTTTCGCCAGAAGCAAGACCTACAATTGCTCTAGCATCCAGACGAACAGGCAACTCATCTGTAGATAGTTTCTTTACGTTTCCTAAACTAGTGCCCAAAACAATAAAACGACCAGGTCTAGTATCTACCAAAGACTGCACCTGCTCGCCGGGAGAAAGTTCAAACAAAGACGATGCTTTAATGCCTTTTGAACTCGGCGAAAATACGGGTAAACTACTTACCGGTACTCTGTACAGCAAACCTCCGGTCGTAACCACACCAATAGAGGAACCTGTAGTGGTAGGAACCGAGGCCAAATAGAGATCGTTTTTAGAAACCTTCGCAGACGGCACCGACCCGTCCCCTATAGAAATAAGAGACGTAGACGACAACAAAACAGTACACGGAGAATCGTCCAGTTTTACACCAACCGAACCAGAGGCAACCGGTAGCGAACCGGAAACCAAAACGCTTCTGCGAGGAGTACCATACGTTTTAGCAAGAGCCTTGAGTTCCGTGGCCACAAGTTTACGCAAAACCTTATCAGAGCCAAGGATTTCCAGCAAACCTTCTATGGTATCAGAAAGATCTTGCAGCTCTTCTTTGATCTTAGAAACCTCCAAGCCGGTCAAACGGCGCAAAGCCATCTCAAGTATGGCCTCAGCCTGAACCTCGCTAAGTTTATACTTCTTGACCAAAGATAGTTTAGCCGCCGCAGAATTCTCACTTGAACGAATAGTTTTTACTACGGCGTCAATATTCTCCAGAGCAATCAACAAACCTTTAAGAATATGTTCCCTAGCCTGACACTTAGAGAGACGGTACTGACTTCTTTTGCGGACAACGTCTATACGATGACTCAGATAATGATTGCATAACGCCACAAGACCCAAAGTTTCAGGCGCCCCGTTAACCAAAGCCACATTATTAACAGGAAACACCTCTTGTAAAGGAGTCAACCTGTACAGCTCCTCTAGAATAACTTTAGGATCAAACCCATTTTTACACTCCACAACAAGACGCAAACCCGACTTGCGGTCAGAGTAATCTTTTATATCAGATATACCTTGCAACTTCTTAGCCGACACCAGTTCTTTTATACGGGCGACCACCTTCTCAGGACCCACATTATAAGGAAGTTCCCGTACAATCAAAGCTTTTTTCTTAGACGAAAGATCCTCTATATCTACCACGGCGCGCATAGTGAACGACCCTCGCCCTGTAGCGTAGGCTGCCGTTACACCATCAACACCCATAATGGTGCCGCCCGACGGAAGATCGGGCCCCGGTATATATTCCATTAGTTCATGAAGAGAAAGCTTTCTGTTGTCCAACAAAGCAACAAGGCCATCCACAACCTCACCTATATTGTGTGGAGGCATATTCGTAGCCATACCTACGGCTATACCAGTGGAACCGTTAACCAAAAGATTAGGAAAAGCCGCCGGTAGAACCTCCGGCTCCGTCTCGTTTCCGTCATAGTTCGGCCGCATCGCAACTGTATCCTCATAAATCTCGTCTACCAAACTCAAAGAAGGATAACTCATACGACATTCCGTATAACGACTCGCGGCCGGACCATCATCCAGAGAACCAAAGTTTCCGTGACCATCGACCAGCGGTAAACGCATCGACCAGCTTTGCGCTAGACGCACCAGAGCCTCATAGATTGCGGAATCACCATGAGGGTGATACTTACCCATGGTGTCACCGACAACACGAGCGCATTTCTTGTACGGAGAATTTGGTTTAATACCTTGAGAATACAGAGAATAAAGTATACGACGATGAACAGGTTTCAAACCATCCCTAACGTCCGGCAAAGCGCGAGCCACAATAACGCTCATGGCATACTCTAAGAACGATGCACTGAGTTCACTGGAAACATCTATATCCGTTATACTGTCATCCAGCGGGTCCGACGAAAAACCAGCGGAAGTCTGCGCGACCTTCATACCCTTAGAGGCCGGCGTGGCCTTGCCTTTGGCTATAGGGGTTTTGGATGATTTTTTCTTAGAGGTAGACATCTACACTACCTCGCCAAAACTGACTATAGCGTCGCGTACATGAGGAGATGAAACCAGGATGAGCATATGTGTTACTGTCCTTGACTGCCTCAATGAGTCTACTAATCTATGTGCATAGGCAATAAAATAAGCGCTCCATGTGGCTATGGAGCGCTTACTTTTGTACAGGGTTACCTGTAGTACAAGGAGTCGGTAAACCTTTACTGGTTGACCAGTTTATGCTGAACATCCAGCAGAAAATTCGTTACCTCGAGAGAAGCAACTAAACTGGACTTAGGCCAAACCTTCATTTCCGCATCTAGCAGGGCTATGGCCGCAACTTGATCAAACTCAACCAATGTGTTACGAAGATCTAACAAGATATTTTGAACTTCGGCCAAAGAAATTAGTTCCCGGCCACTTACACTAATTAAGTTTTTGTGCAGTATAACTTTAATATTTTCTGGATTTTTTACGATTGTTTGTGACATGTACACTACTATTGGGGCCGATGAAGCCTACGAACTACACAACCTGCCGTTAATCCCGTATCAACCATGCCGGACCGCCGATAAAGTATACAGTACACAGACTATGGCGTCTACACTCACAACAACCTTTTATAAACATTTTCGGCTGCTACTGGTCGCGTCACTTGGGGTCTTACCCGCTTGTGCTGCTAAGACAAACGAAACTTTAGAATACCCGACCCCCGCGGCAGTAGCACCCACCGACAACCCTGACAGACAGTATACGATAGGCGAAATAGGCCCCGGTGGCGGTACAGTATTTTACATCGCGTCTACCCCTTTTGTGTCAATAGGATCCGATTGCGACACGAATTGTCGCTACCTAGAAGTCGCACCAACGCCCATTGACGGAGATCCCGCCCTACCGTGGGCGACGGGAGAAAACTCAGAGATAGCGGTACCCGGCGACGCCACCGCGCTCCCCGTAGGAACAGGAATGTCCAATACCAACGCAATCGTAGCCCAAACCGGAAACCTCGCCGAATCATCAGCCGCAGTGTACGCCCACGAATACGAACACGGAGATAAAACCGACTGGCATCTACCTTCTGGGGACGAGTTACTCGAATTATACCTGACACACAGTATTGCAGGCGGACGGGCGGACGGTATATACTGGAGCTCTTCAGAGACAGTGGGCATCTACGCGTGGCTTCGAATATTTGAAAACGGCCTACTTTACGGTGTTTACAAATCCGAAGCTAGTTTAGTGCGCCCAATACGGGCGTTCTGACACCAGTTGACCACAGATCACCGGAGTCAACATACAGAGAAAACCTACGCGGATGAGTACACCGCTAAACACTGACGATACACAGAATACCCGTGAACCTACGTGCTTTTGTGTACTGCGCAGCCTCTTTGTTAAGGACGCATAAAACAGTCGCTTGCTTATTTCAGCATATCGTGCGTGCGCCAAACTGATTGGTTTTTCAAGAAAAACACATATCCACACAAGATACTGCTTAACGAGTAGTATCTTCTACTAGACAAGATACGTGGCCTCGTGGACTTCTACACTCGACTATAGAACGGCTGTAGCAAGACTTACTGCGGCACCCATAGCCCGCCCACAAACAGATACCGCCTTTGCAGCTACCGATTCGACAACATCCTGGATGGCTCTACCCTACCAGAACTAGGTCTATTGAGGTACTATATAATACCGCCAACCACGGCCAGCGCAGAGTAACTATGCCAGAGCCGACACCTGCACGAAACCACAAAAGCATTAACGATACCGACCCAGGTGTATGGCGAACGGCCAGCATCGCTTGAGTTAATACCAAACAGATCTATACAAGCGATACTAAATAGAAACACCCGGGTTCTCTGGTCGTTGTCCTAGATGTCCGGTATAGCAAGAACGGCCCGCAGATTGTTTGTCGCGTGTTCTCGAAGAACGGGTCAGAGGGCGGGGTTCTTGCGCTGTAGACCCTGACCGGTGATCGCCTTAATACGCTCGTTTAGGAAATCGAACGCCGTGAACCCGGGTAACAGCTCCACATCATCCTGCGGATGCAGAAACAGAGGGGTGGAGACCCGGGAACGCTTCGCGCCCTCACCGACCGGATTGAGCACCCGATGCGTCGTGCTCGGATAGAAACCGCCAGAAGCGACCTCAAGCATGTCGCCACAGTTCACCACAACCGTGCCCGGGTCACACGGCACATCGTGCCAGTTCCCGTCGAGATCCTGCACCTGCAGACCTGGTTCGTTCGCAGACGGCAATACCGTGAGCAGATTAATGTCCTCGTGTGCCGCCGCGCGAATCGAACCCGGTACCTCGGCACCAGTGAGCGGTGGGTAATGCAGTATTCGCAGCAGCGTACGATCCGAACCGGTCAGCATCTGTGGGAGCGGCATCGAAAAACCTTCACGAACATGATCAGGCGTCTCCTGCTGCACCCAGTCGAGCAAGGTCGCAGCCAGTGCGGACCCTGCGCGGAAAAGCTCCATCGCAACCCCGTCCTCCGGGGAGGGGTTACGCCCCCAAGGATAAAAATGAAAGTACTCTTTGATATCCTTCACGGCCGCACCAACGGCCACTTCCGAGCCGGTCATCGAACGATACCCCGCCTGCCCGCCGTCCCCGTACTCGAACCCCCACTTGCGGTCAGATTTGAAAAACGTTAACCACTCCGCCCACAGGCGCTCGACGACATCGAAAGGCACCGTGTGATTAGTCAAAACCGCAAACCCCGTGTCGCGCAACGAATGGGTGAAAAGCCTAGATGCGTCCGGGGAACCGTAATCAATAATCCTGATGTCCATACTGCCTCTTGAAACTCGCTACGACAGTTCCTAGCGGAACCGTCATCCTGTACCGTGCAGAGCGCGGCGTTCGTCGCAACCAAGGCCACGGACCACCCTGCCGTACATGAACCAGACACACGCCGGTTGGTCCTATGATCAGGCTGTGCATCGACTAATTTAAAACCGCTTAACAAACAACCGAATTTCTATTAGATATACCCCGAGAACTAAAGCTCAAAACCCGTACCCCTGATTAGAGAATTGAACGCATATCCTCGTAGACGGTTCCGCACCATCACACGATTTACCGCACAATGCGCCGGATGTAACCCGAGATCATCGCGATGCGCCTTAGCCCGGTTAACAGAAGATCCCCGTCTTCACGAGACGGGGATCTTCACATGCCTTTAAAGGCTCTCATAAACTCCTGGCGATCTCAACGGTTTGCTTCAATGACGAGAGCGGTCCGTTTCCGTAAGGTTCATAGAGTTTATTGACCATTTCCCGGTCTACATCACCAATCGGCACGCATTCGTTACCGATAGTGGCATGTTTTTTTATGAGTCTGGAGTATCTGTTAGGGAACCATGTTTCGGCCGTTGATCGTCCAGAGCTTTCGGCGCGACGCACAAGTTCGTACACCCAGCGCGGCGTATACACCACACCTGTATGAAACTCGACATAACTATCCCCGATATCTTTCGATTGGGTAAGTTGTTGAACAGGCAGATACTCCGAGAGGAGTCTTGAAACTGCTATGTTCGACGGGTGACGCGCAAGATACCACGCTACTTCGGTGGTGTCCCTAGAGATAGTACTACTGGAAGTATTGGTATACTGATTTTCGTGACGCGTGAGCGACTCCATGGCATCAGGCAGGGCCTGCTGCCACGACGTTTCGAGCAGTTGCAAGGCGATACGTCTTTGGCGAAACCAACGACCCACGAGATACGCCTCAACAGGGCCGCGCGCCGCGGGCTCACCGGACAAAGCATTTATGCGTAACGTTTTCAGTACGCTTTCCAGATGCATCAACGGGATAAGACCGTTAACGACCGACTTTTTAAGGATGCGGGTGTTCGTAACGAGTGCTCTTCGCCTTCGTTGTCTGTTCAGCCGGCCTTCCAGAAGGTACTCTACTGCCGTGCCGCTTGCGATCACTGCAATAGGTACCGCCAAATACAACAGTACCATGCAGACTATAAGCACCAGCGTGAAACCTACCCATAGTACCGGGTTTGCCTGTATACCGTACTTTTCGTCGTTTGTGACGAGAAGACTTATGAACACTCCTATACACGAAAGTCCTCCTAGTGCCTTTAGGTACTCGGAAATTCCATTGATGCGTCTTTCGTGCAGGAATATACTGCGTATCTCATTGTGTAGCACAGGGGTACGTTTAGTTCTTTTTCTGTGCTTTGGTTTCACGGATGTATCCGCGAACATACTCGGTGACATGCTATTTTGTTCCTTTGTGTAAAAGTTGTTTACTGACGTCTCGGTTTTCCCGATCGTTGCGTGTAGCAGTGTTACTATTCCTCCATCACCATTGGGGCTTTCAACTATGACAGAAGCACCGCCCGTGCGTTTCCACGGACATCCGGGCGTTACCCGGTCAGGCAGCCCGTATACGAACAGATCATTCCCGTGACGGTACAGGCTACTGTACATTACGTCAACCGTATCGTGGTACGGTCCGCGAACCGCCGCTTATGTATCTATCTCCGGAGACATGGTATGAGCGAATGCCTGACAGGACTACTCTCTGTACTTGATTTCCAGGCGCACATGCCGCGATGCTGCCGTAGCCGTAGCATACTGTGCGCGGCCCACACCGATTGCGTCAAACATGGCCGTGACACCAAGCTTACGCAGTTGCCTACACACAGCAGAAGCTCGCGACTGGGCAAGTACATCACGGCCTCTCTTAACGCCAAATTGCGTGTACCCGAAACATTTCACAGATATGTCCGACTTTTCTCGCAGATGCTCGGCTATGCGTACAAGTTGCTTGTGTGCCGTCGAGGTGAGCGCGTCGGACTGGAACCCGAATTGGATTGGAGCAAAATCGCGCTGATTTCTACCAGAAATTTTATTTGTCGCAGCGGGCGCCTCCAAGCCCACTTCTACACCGAGATTGAGCGATCGTATGTCGCCGCTGGCGCGTTGCCCGTTGATTTGCGCGGTGTGGTCACCAGGGGCAATGTTATCAGGCATCGGAACTTCGGCGGCGAATGAACCGTTCGCGTCTGTGGTCACGAAACCGAAACTGCGCGGGCTCGAAAACAGCCACACCGCTACTTTGCTATTGGGCTTGAAGCCAGAGCCAGTGACGGCCAGAGACTGCCCTGGCGAGGCCTGAACCGCGCCGTTAGGACTGACATCCGCGAGATTACCGTCGGCGTTGACGGCGCTCATCGCCAGAGAAAGGTTCTCTTGTTTCGACGTCAGCACGAATGTCGAGTTGTCAACGACTCTGGTTTGCGCCGGTTTCGTACCGGTTGGGGTAACAATCTCGGCGTCTCCAGGCGCGACATCAGGAAGCGCTTTGTTCTCCGTGATAGGCAACTCGAGGGATCGGCTATTGCCGTTGGCGGCTTGCAAGGCGACCATGATTATTTGCGCTTCAGCGTCAGCGACCGCCGCTTTAGCCGTCACGATTTCAAGCTTTGTTGCCGACTTGTCTTCTAGTACTACGGCGAGTTTCTCGGCGGCGTCAGATACCTCTTCGCTTATTTTTGGGGTGGCGGCGATTACGGCATTTCGTATTTTGTTCGCCGTCTGCTTGTCACCTTCCACAGACAACTGTCGCAGCATGTCCGCAACTACAACTTTTGGAGTGTCTTCCGTGCCCGGTACCAGCACCTCAACTTTCCGCGGCGCAACTACACCCGGAACAGACACCCGTGGTCTGCTGGGGGCGAGAGGCTCAATTGTTTCCGGGACGGTTGTAGTCGTCGTTTCCGGAAAGGTCGTTGTAGTTGTGGAAACAGTAGTCGTAGTAGTCGTAGTTGTTGTTTTGACAGTCGTAGTCGTCGTAGTCGTAGTCGTCGTAGTAGTCGTAGTAGTCGTAGTAGTCGTAGTCGTAGTCGTAGTCGTCGTTTCAGGGACGGTCGTAGTAGTCGTAGTCGTCGTTTCAGGGACGGTCGTAGTAGTCGTAGTCGTCGTTTCAGGGACGGTCGTAGTTGTAGTCGTCGTTTCAGGGACGGTCGTAGTTGTAGTGGTTGGTGCGACTGTCGGAGCAGTTGGGTTATTTGAGGGGACGCCACCAAATGTCGTGCACGTTGGAGGACCACTGCTTGCGACACATCTTTCCGTAGTGCCGGCTGTATCGTCGACAAGCAAAACAGGGGACAAACCTTCGTCATCAAGATTGAAAACAGCAAAGCCTAATTTGTAGGTTCCACTAACAGACACTACGTATGTTGAAGTTTGCCAACCAGTTGCACTGTAGGAGTTTGTTGAGTAGTCGCCAGTACCAATATTTGTGAAACCTAAAAGAGCATAAGACTGCACAGAATTATTTACTCTTATTTCCGGGGTGCCTGACACAGTCACTGCAACGAGAGAAGTTAATGATCCATCGTTGAACGGAACATAATCAGTTCCGAGGTAATTCCACGACATTTCGTAAGTTACGCCAGCAGTTAAAGCGACCTCACGGGAAATCCATGCGGCATTTGTCGGTTGCCCGCTCCCCATCCCCGAATTAGAAGCCTGTTGCGTGAGCAAGTTTTTAACTGCTATTGTGTCGTCCGTCGACATCCCTATCGCCGCAGTTGCGTCAATGAATGTCGTAGAATTGCTACTGTTAGGCTGGAGAGCAACTGCATTTCCGCTCGGTGTGAAAGTCCAGCTGCCCGCCGGTACGTACGGTGCATAATAAGGACTTCCCGGGTCTCCTACCGGCCCGCTCGACGAGTGAGTAAATGTTCTGCCACCAGAGAATATTGTTACGCCGGTTCCGCCGTCCTCGATGTAGTCTCCTAGGGTTCCCCCCTTGAGCACCTCTATCCCAACCAGAAAAAGTCCCATCAGTAAAACCCGCATCTGGAATTACCACAGCCAGAGCCGAGGTAGAAAAACTGAGAGCCCCCAGCAATAAGGTCCCGACCGTTAGCACGGAATAGATCAAGATTGCGCGCGATTTCGATTTATCCACTTAGAGCCTAAGGTACAAGTACATGCAATTGTCGGTGAAATTTTTTTGTCTCATCCCATGCACGAGCTTTGACTATCGGCGGTACATCAACTACGATGCTTGCCCTCACAAGTACATATGCGACCGTTTTACCTAATTTTAGCATGCTACCTCATCTAGTCACGGTGCAAAGTACACGACTTACTGCCATGCGGCTATACGGGCGCAAATAAGCCTCTTGTGGCTGAAGGCGGAAGGTAAGCAGTTCGAGATTCCTGTGGAAATCCCCGATGTAGCGCCAGTGGATGGTCCCGCGAAGGCGAGGCGAGTATCTGGATGACCGGTCACAGTTCGGGTGTCACCTGCTCGGGAACGGTGACTTTCACGCAAAGCACAGAAGTCGTCGCCCCGACCTGCTCCTGATCTTTGACTGCGCGGAGGGTGGACGTGGAGTGACCCGTAACCGTCGGATCCGTCATCGTTGGTCGTCACCCAGAATATGAAGCCTATGAACGCCCCGAGCAGCCTCGGCCAGTTTGTGCGCCGACATAGATGCGGTGCGTATGACGCGGCCCATCTGAGGCTCGCGACCACTTCGCTGAGCGCATACTCGCACCCGACCTACTAAACGTCGCTTATACGTGCACTACATCCTCGGAATAATACCTTCAAATACTATAATTGTGCTTTTAGCGCCTACGGTCCAAGATAAGGAAATAGTCACCATCTAACCTCTAGATGCTATGAACTATTAAACATATGACAAACATGAATACTATGAGTATTGAAGAACTGCTAGACGAAATCGACAGACAAGTAGCCATTATCAGTAAAGACACTGATGAAAACTACGTAGCGGCGGCCGCGACTTACGCGACTGACTGCGAACTAGAACTCATCGAACAAGGCTTTTCAATTGAAGACGCCGTCGCCTGCGTGGACTTAGATATTTTAAACGCAGTCCTAAACAAATAAGTTTTTTTAAAACTTGACAATCCCCAGACCTAGGTCTGGGGTTTTGTTATGTAGGACTACTATTTGACCAAATACTCACGATAAAGCACCAAGGCTTTATTGATAGTTATTTTTTTGGAGCAAACCTGTTTGTTTAAACCAGCGGCGAAAGCGACGCGGTCTTGCTTAGCGGACGAATTACCGGGATTTGTAGAAAACCAAGCGAGGTTATCGTACGAAAATTCACCGCCCAAAACCACCGGAATTAAAGCATCAGGACTG
>SXGQ01588672.1_pt1 | contig 11772 bp, 9 predicted proteins | sample 3178371 | NCBI WGS metagenome assembly SXGQ01 (sample SAMN11356859, study PRJNA531348) | freshwater metagenome | isolation source: freshwater sample F1-20 | place: China: Fuxian Lake, Yuxi | collected 2017-12-25 | reverse complement strand
GTGTTGCTGCTACTCATGTCGTGACTCCACGACATCGAAAGCGGCCAGCTTGAAAAGGACGGCTACCCAACGCGGATAGCATTTGCGAGAAGCGTTTGAATTGAAGCATTTATGCACGGAAAGTGCTGTTTGCTGCAGGTTTCAAACCTTCGCCACATCACCCTTTTCAGGGCTGGTCTCAGCACCGTGTCCCCCGTGATTGCTCACTAGGATCGGTTGCTGCTTGGGCTTTATGGAGACCGCCCAATACTCTGGATGTACGACCACTATAGCACCGTGCGCAGCAAATGCAAGTAATTCAAGTACGCAATTACAAAAATATAAATAATTTTTACAAAGCCTTTAGGCTTTAGTTATTCACTTCGCACGGCTCACAACTCGCGTCTGCGTGAATTGTCTGTGACCCGCATTGCCGCGGTAGAAGCCAAATCCAGATTGTTTCGCGCCGATCCACGGCGTGCCGTCGGCGCCAGTGCAATCTTTATTCACGCCAACCATGCCCGAGTCAAGCGCGCGCGCAACATTTTCAGCGTGCTTTGTTTCGCCAAAGACGGCGCCACCAAGTCCGTATGGACTTGCGTTGGACAGCGCAATCGCTTCCGCGTCGCTGGCCACCCGAGTCACGCATGCGACTGGACCAAAAGTTTCCTCTTGCATGATTCGCATGCGCGGATTCACGCCCGCTAGAACAGTGGGACGCACGTAATTTCCTGGCGCATCTTTTCCTGAAGCATCACCGCCCGCGATTTGTTTGGCGCCATCATTTAGCGCGTCTTTCAGCAGCCCAAGCACGTGCGCCTTCTGCGCCGCGTCAACCATGGGCCCAATTTGCGTGGCGGCATTTTTGGGATCACCTTGCACAAGCGCGTCTGCGCTTTTTGCCAGTTGCGTTTCAAATGCGTCAGCCACTTTGTTGTGCACAAAAATTCGCTCCGTACTGACGCACACTTGACCGGCGTTGCGAAAACAATTCTGCGCCGCGTATTTCACGGCCGCTTCAATGTCGGCGTCCTCCAGCACAATCAGCGAGTCCTTGCCGCCAAGTTCCAGCACAAGGCGTTTCAAACCTCCGGCCGCTTCACGCATGATGTTCTTGCCCGCGGCGCGGCTTCCAACAAACGCGATCAAGTTCACATCAGAAGTCACAAGCGCTTTGCCGTGGCGCTCATCGCCGTGAATCACTTGCAACACATCAGGCGGAAGAACCGCGATCAGGTGCTTGGCCCACGCATCAGCGCAAAGCGGCGTCTTTTCGCTCGGTTTCAAAATCACCGCGTTGCCAGCAATAAGGCTGGGTATGACCACGTCCTGCGGCATCCACACCGGAAAATTCCACGGGGTGATGCATGCAGCAACACCAAGCGCGTCGAATCGTATTTCGGAATGCACCTTGGCGTCGTTCACGATTTCTGTTTGAAGTCCCGCGGCAATGTTGTCAGCTTCGTGCGCAAGCATGGCAGCGCAGCCGTTGACTTCACCAATCGCCTCGGCCAAGGGCTTGCCCATTTCGCGGCTGATCAGCGTGCCGATTTCAGTTGCATGCGCTTGAATTTGCGCCGCGGCAGATTTTATAATGGTGGCTCGCGCGGCAGGAGTCATGGCGCCCCACGCAATTTGCGCGGCGCGTGCGCGCGCCACAATCGATGGAATTTCATCAACAGCAGTCATGGCAACTTCGCCTACAACGTCGCCACGCGCGGGATCCACGGATTGAAGTATTTCGTTCATGTTTCAATGATAAGCGAAGGCGTCGATCATTCATTTGGAGCCCTTTGATGAGGTTGTCGTAGCGCAAGCACTTGGCGTCAGTGCAAGTAAACTGCCGAGTATGGATAATATCTTTTGGATTCTGTTGGCCTTGCTCGCGGGAGCGTTTCTGCCTTTGCAAGGCGCGTTGAATACAAAATTGGGAAACGCCGCGCAAAGCCCCATTCACGCATCGATGATTTCCTTCATCATTGGCGCGCTATCAGTGGCTCTGTATGTTTTTCTTACACGTCAAAGTGTTTCGTTGGCCGGACTCAGAACCGCGCCGGCATACGCATGGCTTGGAGGAATTCTTGGCGCCTTCTACGTCACCGTAATTATTCTGGCATTTCCAAAGTTGGGACCAGGGCTCACCTTCGCGCTTGTGGTCGCGGGGCAAATGATCATCTCAATGGTGCTGGAACATTTCGACATCCTTGTTGCGCAGCAGAATCCAATCACCGCATGGCGATTGGGCGGCGTCGCGCTGATTATTGCCGGCGTGGTGCTGATTAAGTATTTTTAATTTCATTCACAGCGCGGTTGGTGTCATAGATTGCGCTTGCGCATTTCGAGAATTGTTGGCACACACTAGACTTTGTTCATGCTCCCATTGAAAATGTTTCGGCAATGCGTTGCGGCAACTTTGATTTGTTTCGCAACCATTAGTGCGGTTGCACAAACAACGGCGCCTCTTCCCGCAACTGCGCAAAAGCTTGAGAGCCCAACCGCCGCCTTCGACTACCAAAAGCGCGACGTGATGATTCCCATGCGCGACGGCGTGAAGTTGCACACGGTAATTGTGGTTCCAAATGGCGCAAAGAATGCGCCGATTCTTTTCACCCGCACTCCCTACAACGCCACTGGCCGCGCCACGCGTAATCAATCCGCATCCATGTTGGCCACGCTTCCACAAGGTGATGAAGTGTTTGTGGCCGACGGTTACATCCGCGTGTTCCAAGATGTGCGCGGACAGCACGGCTCCGAGGGCGACTACGAAATTACGCGGCCGTTGCGCGGTCCGCTCAATTCCACCGACACCGATCACTCCACCGACGCGTATGACTCGATTGATTGGCTTGTGAAAAATATTCCCGAAAGCAATGGGCGCGTTGGCATGACAGGAAGTTCCTATGAAGGTTTCACCGTGGTCATGGCGCTGATCAATCCGCATCCCGCGCTGAAAGTTGCGGCGCCAATGAGTCCCATGGTTGATGGATGGATGGGCGACGATTGGTATCACTACGGCGCGTTTCGCCAAACCACTTTGGATTATTTCGCGGGTCAAGGTCCGGGGCGCGTTGGTGGTTTCCCAATTGTTCATGCCAGTCCCGACGACTACGACAATTTTCTTCGCGCTGGTTCCGCGGGCGACTTTGCAAAGGCGGCGGGCCTGGAAAAGTTGCCGGCGTGGCGCAATTTTGTGGCGCATCCTTCGTATGACCAATTCTGGCAAGAGCAAGCGCTTGACATGATCATGGGCAAGCAGCCGCTCACAGTTCCCACCATGTGGATTCAGGGCATCTGGGATCAAGAGGACATGTGGGGCGGCATTCATTGCTATCGCGCGGTTGAACCCAAGGACACAACCAACACCAAGAATTTTCTTGTCATGGGTCCGTGGCGTCACAGTGGCGTGAATTACGACGGCAGCGCGCTTGGTCCTTTGAAGTTTGAGGGCGACACCGCGCTGCAATTTCGCCGCGATGTTTTAAAACCATTCTTCGATCAATACTTGAAAGATGGCGCGCCTAAAGCCGACACGCCGCCAGTATTTATTTATAACACCGGCGACAATCATTGGGATCGCTTGCCCAGTTGGCCCGTGTCGTGCGCGCTTGGTTGCGCGTCCACTTCAAAGCCGCTGTATCTCACGGGAAATTTTGGTTTGTCATTCAATGCGCCCGCTGCAACTGCGGCGCCCGCAAAAAATGCCAGCGACAACTTTGACGAATATGTTTCCGATCCCGCCAAGCCCGTGCCGTATGTGCCGCGTCCGATTCGTTTTTCCAACACGGACAATTGGCGGCAGTGGTTACTGAGCGATCAACGCACTGTGACCGACCGTACCGATGTGTTGAGTTATGCCAGCGAGGTGTTGAGCGAACCCGTGCGTATAAGCGGGGCGCCAGTTGTGAATTTGGTCGCGTCCACAAGCGGCACCGACAGTGATTGGGTTGTGAAGTTGATCGATGTCTATCCCAACGAAGTTCCAAGTCAGCCCGAAATGGGCGGCTATCAACTTCCGGTCGCCATGGATATTTTCCGCGGCCGCTATCGTGAAAGTTTTTCCGCGCCTGTGGCCATCGCCGCGAATGTTCCACTTGCATATCGCTTTGATTTATCCATGGTGAACCATGTGTTCAAGCCCGGGCACCGCATTATGGTGCAGGTGCAATCAAGTTGGTTTCCGCTGTATGACCGCAACCCGCAAACATTTGTGCCCAACATTTTTCTGGCGAAACCAGCGGATTATGTCAAGGCCACGCAGCGTATTTACCACACGCCCGAGGCGCAAAGTTTCATTGAGCTGCCTGTCGTCACGGTGAAGTAGCGCCGCGAATAGCAACATGATTGCGTTTGGATTCATTGCGCGGCAACGGCGGACTCCGTTTCCGGCGCAACAGTAAAAACAAATTTATATGTAGTCTGTATTCATGCCAACTACGAACCAAACGCGTTTCGTATTTCTTGCATGCGTCGCGCCCGCGTTTCTAACCGCGCACGTCATGGCGCAGTCGCAGGTTGGTCCCGCATTTCAGCGCTCCACCGTAGTGGAGGATTATATTTTGCCCGACCATTCCGGCTTGAAGCCGCCGATTTTTTATGAACCGTGGGACAGCATGGATGGAATAAGGCGCGCGCAATTTGGTGGCGACTTTTTAACTCCGCGCATTTTCTTACCGCTGTTTGAACCGCGGCCAATGGAAACCCAACTGGACATGAGCCACGCCGACAGGCCGTTTGGTTTTACGCCCCTCAATCCAATATTTCCAGATCCGCTTGAGTTTCCGCTTCGGCCACTGCGCGGTTTGGAGCACGTGCTGTATGAGCAATGCAGCACTATGTCGAATATTTATTACACGCTTGTGGTGCAGGGAGTTTCGCGCACGTTGCCAGATCAGGGAAGTATCGCGGGCATCGGCCGATTGGATGTGAACTTTCTCACCGTGCTGGCAAAAACTCCGGGCCTGGGAACTAGCGCCATTCAAATGTTGTTTCGCCAACACAACGTCATTGGTCAGCCCGCCAATTGGACGCCAGGCGGCGCATCGGGCACGTACTTCTTCATGAACTCGCTGCAGAACGGCAATAACAGCACGCTGAATATTCTCAGTTATCAACAGGGCTTCATAGACGACAAACTCATCATGAATGTCGGCAAGATGCATCCCAATCAATATTTCATGTTGAACTTTTACGCCAACGATGAGTCGCGCCAATTTCTTAACGGATCATTTGACGGCAACAGCGTTTTTCAGCCAGCGCAAGGAACGTATGCGCCCGGCTTTGTCACGCAAATAGTTCCATTCGACAACATCTATGTCAACGCTGGCATATTCGACATCGCTGATTATCCAGGCAACTCATTTCAAAATATAAATGACGGTTTATATTGGGCCGGTGTTGAAGTTGGATGGACGCCGAATTTTCTTGACGCCTTTTCACGCTACAACGTGACCGTTGGAACCACCAATGCGGGTAACGAGTCCTTCGCCGGCTACGGCAATGTGACTGGCGTGAAGCAGACCAATTCCATGATTGGATTTCTGGGGCAGCAACAAATTGGCGATTGGCTTGGTGTCTTCGCGGAGTACGGACTTGGCCAAAGCACGGGCGCGGTGGCTCAGCAGGAATTTAGCGCGGGCGTTTCGATTGTGAAACCATTTGGCCGTGTCGACGACGACTTTGGAATTGCCTATGCGTGGACCAAGCCCAACAACAACTACGGTAATGAGCCCGCGGGCAGCGATCCGGCAAGCGCCAGCATTTTTGAAACTTTCTATCGCCTGCAAATCACCGACAGCATGCAGCTGTCGCCAGACTTACAAGTGTCTTTCAATCCCGCAAGTGGCGACGGCAGTCCAGTGGTGTCATTGGCGCTGCGTTTGAAGACGCAATTCTAAACGCGCGGCGCGATAGATAGTGGAGTAATTCAACTTCTACTACTCTGCGCGCATGAATAAAAATACCTATGTCATGTTGATCGCCGTCATGACGGCATGCGGCGGATTATTGTTTGGCTATGACGTTGGTGTGATCAGCGGGGCGCTTTTGTTCTTAGAAAAAAAGTTTGAGTTAAGCGATCAGGGACAGGAAGTGGTGACAAGCGCCGTTCTCGTCGGAAGTTTTCTAGGCGCGCTTGGCGCGGGTTGGTACACGCGCCGGTTTGGTGGCCGCAGCGCCAATATGTTGGCCGGCGCAATCTTTGTTGTGGGCGCCTTCGCTAGCGCCGCCTCTAACAGCACCGAAACACTGACCATGTCTAGACTTTTAGTGGGTCTTGGCATTGGTATAACCGCCGTGGCTGCGCCGCTGTATATCGGTGAAATCGCGCCGCCAGATCGCCGCGGTCAAATGATCACGCTGTATCAACTGTTTATCACCATTGGAATTTTGGTCAGCTACATAGTTGATCTTGCCGCCGCGCCGCACTGGCGAATTATGTTTGGCCTGGGCGCGGTGCCTGGCGTTGTTCTTGCGGTGGGAATGAGTTTCATGCCTTCAAGTCCGCGTTGGCTTGCTTCACGCGGCCGCATGGACGAGGCCAAGAAAGTTCTTGATCGCACGCTGGAGCCCGCCATGGCGGAGCGCGCGCTGAAAGACATTAAGAATGATTTAGATATTCAAAAAGGTCTGCCGCATTGGTGGTTGGCGTTTGGCACACGCGCCGCGCGCCGCGCGTTGGTGATCACCACCACGCTTGCGGTATTGCAACAATTCATTGGCATCAACGCGATTATTTATTACGCGCCGCGCATTTTTCAGAAGGCGGGTTTCGCCGACGCCAAGGCCGCGCTGTGGGCCACACTGGTGGTTGGCGTGGTGAATGTTGTCGCCACATTTATAACAATGGGTATGGTCGATAAATCCGGTCGCCGCACATTATTGATTTGGGGATTAAGCGGCATGGTCGCGTCGCTTGGTATTTTAGGTCTGGCGTTCAAGCAATTTGATCACGCCGACGCGCAGAAATCCGCGCAACACTATTCCCAGCAAGATGCGCAACAATCCGAGCCACTCTCCGCCGCGCAAACCGCAAAGCAAATCGGTGCTCAATCCGCCAACGAAACCGCAAAAATTGCAGCCCAGCGATTAGCAACGGATCCCGCTCCGCCACACGATTTAGCCGCTGTCACTACGACTGATTTATCTGTGGATGTTGCGTCACCCCGTGATTTACCAAGCACTAGCGAAGGCGCGGAAACCTTGGCGTGGCTGACCTTGGTGTGCGTGATCGTGTACATCGCATGCTTCGCGTTCAGCATGGGTCCATTGGTGTGGGTGCTTATTGGCGAAATGTTTCCGCTACAAGCGCGCGGATCCGGCAACGCCATTGCGTGCGGCGGCAATTATTTTGCAAACTTCATTGTGGGCGCCACTTTTCTAACCCTGCTCACCAAACTAGGCGCCAGCAACACGTTTCTTATTTTCGCCAGCGTCGCCATGTTCACGTTGCTATTCGTGCTGTTCTTCTTGCCAGAAACCGCGGGTCGTACGCTTGAAGAAATTGAACAAGATCTGGGTGAAAAAACACCAAAGGCTCGTTAAAGCCGTTGGTGTGATATGAAACATTCAATGCGACTCGATTTATTCAAAGCAATGTGCAGTCTGATTTTAAATGGGCACACAGATCTATAGCAATCCAAAAATAATTTAAGATCTTTTCAAATCAGACTTGCGCCGCAAGAACGGAATCAGCATCAAGCCGGGCGCGGCCGCCACAATCGATAGCGCATAGAAGGATTGGTAATCCAAGTTTTTCAGCATCCAGCCGCTGAGGACGCCGATCAACGTGTTGCCGATGGCCATGACCGAAGTCAGCAAGGCGTACTGCGTTGCCGTGGCGCGCACATCGCAAATGCTCATCATGAAGGCCACAAACGCGCATGTGGCCAAGCCGCCGCACACGCTCTCTATAGATAGAACAAACAGAAGCGATGTCACCGGCGCGCTAACCGGCGCAATGTGCGCGACAGTTGCGCCGTAGGTGCTGGCTAAAATCCAGAAACCAATATTGCTGACCGCCGCCAAAATGCCGGCGATCCATAGACAGCGCGTCAAACTCCAACGCGCAATCATGAGCCCGCCAACAATTGTTCCCGCAATGCTTAGGCCCGATCCCAAACTTTGGCGCACCCATCCAATTGTTTCGGTTGAGTAGCCAAGGCCTTGCACCAACAGCGGCGAAGTCATGGCGCCGCCCAACACATCGGGCAGTCGATACAAAATTAGAAAGAAGAACAGCGCGATCAGTTTCCAGCCCCATTGGCTGGCGAAGATTTGAAATGGTTGCGTGACCGACGCGGTGAATCCCGGCGCTTGACCAACTGGTCGCGCAGGTTCGCGGCCTATGAAGATGCCGAGCATGCCCACCAATGAAACCGCGGCCAGTGCGCACACCGCAACGGCCCACGCCCATGGTTGTGTGTCTGGTGATTTGCCAAGTCGACCCGCCACAATTAGAACGCCCGCGCCCGCGAACAGCGATGCAAAGCGCGCGCCCGTAACCCACATGCTGGCACCCGCGCCGAATTCGCGTGGCTGCAAAACTTCGGCGCGGTATGCGTCACCAACAATGTCTTGTGTTGCGCCGGCAAATACCAACATGCCCAGCAAAACAATAATTGCGTTGGGCGACATCATGCCGCCGCGGTTATCCATGTTCAGCGCCAACGCAACGATCAGTCCCAAGCAAATCAACTGCGTCACAAAAAGCCAACTGCGGCGGCGGCCCATCCAGCGCAAACCAATGATGGAGCAGTGATCGCTCAGTGGCGCCCACAACACTTTGCAGGTGTAGGGCAAGCGCGCCAATGCGATCAATCCAATGTCCACCACCGACCACTTCGCGGCGCTGGCCCATGTGGGCATGATGCTCATTGCCATTTCAAGTGGAATTCCGCCGGCGAAACCTAGCGACAACAACACCAGCATTGTGGGTTGCATGTACAGCGGGCGCTTTGGTTGCGACGTTTGCATGAGAGATTGCGTTTGCGCAAATTCAGTTTGCATGGTTGGCACGCATGAAGAGTACATGGCGGGGATTTGAATTGATGAGAGAGTGAAACGCTTTGCAGAATCTGTGGGGCTAGTCTGCTCTCGTCAATACTGCTTGCTGGCGAGTGAACGCTTTGCATAAAGGGTGGCACCAGTCGCTCAGACAACGCACCCCACGCGAGCGGGGCTCGCGCGGGTGCTAAACTCGCTTGTGGTGCCACCCTTTCTGCGACGCGGGAATGCATGTGATCAACCACACAATTGACGCAGTGCTAGAAATTTATTTATTTTGTGGCAACCTCATTTATTTTGCGGAATAATTTCAGACTTGCCTCAGAAATTCAGCACGTATTCTTGGATATATGTCCATATGCGTCTATATTCATGCCATGGACACCGCTTCGTTGAAACAACGCTTGGAGCGAACACCTTTTTTACCTTTTCGAATCCACTTGGTGGACGGGCGATCTTTCGACATTCTGCGACCCGATTGGACTTTGGTTATTCCACCTTTTCGACGAGTCTTTATTGCCCGTCCGCAACTTGGTCAAGGCCGTTTCTGTCCCATTGAAGAGATTGATGTGATGTTTATCACCAGCCTTGAGGAGCTTCCGCCGGCGCAAGAAAATGGTTCCGCCGCGGCGTGATTCAGTAAACTGAAACACAGATGCATCTTTCAACAACCATCTTCGTCGCTGACCTAAATATTTTTGGTTACACCATGGGCGAGTTCATGGTTGACGGGGGAACATGCATGGTGGCCGTGACTGTTGGTGTTGTGGCCAATGTGATTGGCTACAAAATCATGCGGCGTGCGGCAAATGACGCATCTATTCCAAAGTTGGCGGATGGTCTTGTGGCAGGCCTAGTTGGCTTGCTGTGTTTTTTGCTGGGGCTGACCTTAAATGATGCGCGCGAGAACTACATTCGCGCGATCCAATCTGCCACTGAAGAGGCGCTGCAATGTCGATTGATGTATCAAGACTTTAGCGTTCTTGCCAAACTGAATGACGGCGAAAAAAGCGCCAACGCGCAAAGTCTTGCGGTTGAATATGTTCAGAACGTGATTGATCATGAATGGCCGCAGTTGGGTGAATCAACACCGCGACTGAATGAGAAGGCTGGAATTTTATTGACGCAAATGCGTCAAGCGCTGAACCCTACTGGTGGAACATTTTTAAGTACCCGCACGTGGACGGGCTTGGGCATTGTGGAACATTTGCGCGAATCGCGACTGCGATTTGCCATGGAGCAATCTCCCAGTGGATTTTGGATCATTATCGCAACGCTGCTTGCCATGAGTTGCGCATTGATGGGCTCGGTGGCGCCAACCAAAATGAGGCTGATTTTAATCGCAACATTTTGCCTGGGCATTGGAATTGTGTGCTTGTTGATTGACGAGTACGAGAAGCCCTACGGAGGATGGATTGCCATTGACGCGCAGAGTATTTTCTTGCCCAGTGAAATGAGCGAGGCTATTGCGCCGAAGTGATGCTGTGGGGGCGTTGGTGCGCAGCCCGTGGTGTTGAGGTGATTTCAGCGCTAAGTGCAGCACTTTGGCGCGAAGTAGCGTGGCTAAGATTGACGCGTGCCAAGCAAGTCCCGCAATAACACAACTGCGCCCATGCGCGCCGCGAAATCGCGCGCCGTAAAAACCAATGTGCACTTGCCATTTTTTGGTTGCTCGGTGTCGTGCGGGTTTCCAAGTCCCGCCGACGACTACATAGAGAAGAAACTCGATCTGAATGAATACTTGATCGACAAGCCGGCCGCCACTTTCTTTGTGCGCGTGTCGGGTGACTCAATGATTGGCGCAGGCATTCACCCAGATGATCTTTTAATTGTGGATCGCTCCAAGGAGCCCAAGAATAAATGCATTGTGCTGGCCATTGTCAACGGCGATTTCACGGTGAAGCGTTACATGTGTCGCGGCGGAAAAATTATTCTTAAGGCGGAGAACCCCGCGCACGCGGACATTGCCATTGTGGATGGCATGCAATTTGAAGTGGTGGGCGTATGCACGAACGTGATCCACAATCTCAAATGAGCCGCGAGTCACGCGACACTTTAAGTCCCGCGCCCATCTTCGCGTTGGTGGATGGCAATAGTTTTTATTGTTCTTGCGAGCGCGTGTTCAATCCATCGCTCATCAATCAGCCCGTGATTGTCTTAAGCAACAACGACGGTTGCGTGATTTCGCGCACCGATGAGGCCAAGGCCATCGGCATAAAGATGGGCGATCCGCTGCACTTGATTGGCGACATGATCAAGCGCCACCGCGTGCGCGTGTATTCATCCAACTACGCGCTGTATGGCGACATGTCCGCGCGCATGATGACCACGCTTGCGCAGTTCACGCCGGAGTTGGAGGTGTACAGCATTGATGAAGCGTTCTTGTCGCTTGGCGGCTTTGCGGGACGCGATCTTGCCGACTACGCGCGCGAGATTCGCCGCGTGGTGCGCCGCGATACCGGAATCCCAACTGCGATTGGAATTGGTCCAACCAAGGTGCTTGCCAAAGTAGCCAATCGTGCCGCCAAGAAAAATAAAATAAACGGGGGCGTGTTGAATCTGTGCGATCGCGCGGCGCAGGACAGCGTGCTTGCGGAGTTCGCGGTGGCCGATGTGTGGGGCATTGGCGCGCGCAGTGCGGCCAAGTTGGCGCGCTTGGGCATAGCCACCGCCATGCAATTGCGCGATGCGGATATAAACGCCGTGCAAAAGTTGCTCACCATTGTGGGCAAGCGCATTGTGTTGGAGTTGCGGGGTCAGTCGTGCCTTTCTCTTGAATTGGTGCAGGTAGAT
>SXGQ01109658.1_pt1 | contig 11772 bp, 12 predicted proteins | sample 3178371 | NCBI WGS metagenome assembly SXGQ01 (sample SAMN11356859, study PRJNA531348) | freshwater metagenome | isolation source: freshwater sample F1-20 | place: China: Fuxian Lake, Yuxi | collected 2017-12-25 | reverse complement strand
GGAGACGACCTTGTACGGGACGATCGACTCCTCCTCGCGCACCTCGGCCTCCTTGCGGCCCATGAAGCGCTTGATGGAGAACACGGTGTTCTGCGGATTCGTGACGGCCTGGCGCTTGGCGACCGTGCCGACCAGGCGCTCGCCGGACTGAGCGAAGGCGACGACCGAGGGGGTCGTCCGTCCGCCTTCTGCGTTCTCGATGACCGTGGGCTCGCCGCCCTCCAGGACGGCCATGCACGAGTTCGTGGTGCCCAGGTCGATGCCGATGGTCTTGCCCATGTTGTGGCGTCTCCCTTTCTACGTCTACAAGTTCAGGGGGGAAGAAATCTGCGTCTGACGGTAGCAGATCTCGACCCTCTGCCTATGAGACGCCGAGGGCCTTCTCCAGCCGTGCGAGGAGCGCCATGTAGGGCTCGAGCGCCCACCGTCCCGAGACGCGCTCCGCGCGACGAGGTCCCTCACCAAGCTCGCGCACACGCCGTGCGCCAGCCCGGAGCTTGGCGTCCTCGTCGATCTCAAGTGCCGCGGCGAAGCCGCGGAGGTCGACGGCCGGCAGCGGGAGCCCGCGGGCCCCCGCTCGCACCCACTCTTCCAGCCGCGCGCAGACATCGTCCGGCGCGCGGGCGACCATTCGGTACGACCACGCGGTCGCGCGCCACCCCGCGCGAGCGCTTCGCAGCGCTGGGTCATCCGTCGGGATGGCCTCGAGTCGTGCGACCAGCCGTTCCATCGGTCCAACGAGTGGCTGGAACGTCGGCGTGAGCGCCGCGGCGAAGAGGAAGTCGTTCAGACGCTCTTCACGCCGGGGCCCCAGCGCGACTCCCTCCAGGGGCCCCGTACCGACGATGGCGTCCGAGTACGCGCGTGCGCACCGCGGGAGGTCGACGGCGTCGATGCGGCGCCTCGCCTCGACGGATCCGCGGCGCGCATCGCGCGTGAAGTCCAGTGCGGCGTCGGCGAATGCCGTAGCAGCTGCGCGCTCGTCTGGCTGCTGTCCGTCTGCCACCCCGCCCGACGAGATCGAGAACATCAGGCCGATCAGAACTACTCGTAAGCTCAAACTGCCTCGTCGCATTGTCGGCGCAGCGTAGCTGCGGCTCAGCCGGGCAGGCTGTACGGCTCGGCGTCGCTGCCCCGCTCAGCGCGTCTTGTCCGGGTCGTACGCGTAGGTCGCGATCGCAGCCTGCTCGATTGCGATCTGCTGCGCGAAGGTCGTCTCGAACCGGAACCGGTTCGCGCGCAGCTTCGTCTGACCGAGCTCGCGCACCCGCTCGGCAGCCGCCTCCATCCTGTCCTCGCGCGGCCCGGCCCCGTACTGGAATTCGCGCAGCGCGGCGGTGAAGTCGACCTCGGGCATCCACGGTTGGGTGCCTCGCGCATCGACCCAGGCGGCGATCCGGTCGCAGTAGTCGACCACGGCAACATCGAGCGCGCCGTAGACCCGGAACATCTCGAGGTGGCGACGCCACGCGGCACGCCCCGAGACCAGGACGCGATCGGTCGTCCGGATCCGGTCGAGCCGAGCGACGAACCGCTCGAGCGCCGGGATGCTCGACTCATAGACCGTCTCCTTCAGCGCGACGCCGCCCTTGTTGACGACGAGGGCGATCTCCTGCGCCGGAATGCCCTCGGCCACGGCGCGCCGGAAGAGCGGCCCGGCGCACTCCACCCGTGCCTGCGCGAGCAGGATCCGCACACCGGGCGCCTGCGCCCGGACTGCTGGCCCGAACTCGGCGGCGGCGTTCGCGAAGCGCTTCGCGGCGCTGCGATCGGCCTTTGTGGCGGCGGAACTGGTGGCGGCGGGGACGAGCAGCGCAAGCGCCACCAGCCCGGCGGCGAGGCGGAGACGACCCATGCCGGCGACCATACGCCGACCCGCCCTAGCAGTCAAAAGCTTGGACCGGCGTTCAGGAGTCAGCCCGGCAGGCTGTACGGCTCCACGATGCTGCGCTCGACCTCGATCTGCTGGGCGAGCGCCTGGCGCACCGTGAAGCTCCGTGCCCGGGTGCGCGACTGGCCGAGCGCGCGCATGCGGTCGGCCGCCCGTTCGATCCGCGTCTCCCGCGCCACCTCGGCCTTGCTCGCGTTGAGCTCGCGGTTGACCGCGGTGAAGTCCAGGTCGGGGAACATCGCACCCGTCCCGCCCCGCGCGACCCACGCATCGACCCGCGCGCAGATGTCCGTCGGGAACGGCAGCTTCAGGTAGACGCGCATGCTCTTGAGCTGCGCCTTCCACGCGGTGCGCCCGGCGCGCAGCGCGCGGTCGGTGGTGCGCACGCGGTCCAGGCGCTTGACGTACTCCTCGACGTGCGGGACCGCCGTGAGGAAGATGATCGACCGAGCGATCGCCAGGCCCTCGAGCGAGGCGCGGATGATCGCGGTGGGCGGCACGCCCTCGGCGCGCGCACGGCGGACGCCGGCGAGATGGCAGTCCAGGCTGGCCTGCTGGGTGGAGACGAGCGACGCCGGCAGAGCGGCACGGGCACGCTTGGCGACGACATCGGCCGCCGCGCCGAACGAGCGGGCCGCGGCCCGGTCGGACGCGGCGTCTGCGGCGGGGACCACGGCGAGCAGGAGCAGCGCGACGAGTGCCGCAAGCGGGAGGAGACGACCCATGAACACGACGGTAACGTTTGCCTGACCGGCTGGCAAGCCCGGTGAGACCTCAGCGCTCAGCGACCACCGCCGCCGCCACGGCGCGGGCCAGACGGTCGCTCGCTCCGGCGCCGAGCCAGAGGTAGAGCGACGGCTCGGTGAGCTCGGCTTCCATCAGCAGCGGGGTGCCATCCGGGCCTGCGACCAGGTCGATACGCGCGTAAAGCAGCGGGCCGAACCGCTCGCGCACGTAGAGCAGCACCCAGTCGGCCGTCGCCCGATAGGCGGTGTCCGCGTCACGCGCCGTGATGGTCTCCTGGGCGAACATCGCCTCGGCCGCGGGCAGTCCGCCGACCGGGTCGACCATCGGCGCCACGCCCTGCGCGGTGAGGATCGGCGCCTTGCGGAACGCGTGCGAGAACGTCCCGCCGAGGTACACCAGCCCGGTCTCGCCCTCGTCGTCGACGGACGGCACGTACGGCTGGACCATGGCAATCGCGCCCTCGGCGTGCAGCGCCGCGATGTGCGCCCGCGCCGCACCCGGATCGCTGAAGCGCCCCGTGCCCCGGGCACCGGCCGAGACCGCCGGTTTGACGACCATCTCGCCGTCCAGCACGCGCTCGTCGATGTCGTCGCCCGGCGCGACGAACGCCGTGGGCACGACCGGGAGCCCGGCCTGCGCAAGGTCGGCGAGGTAGCGCTTGTCGGTGTTCCAGTCCAGGACGTCCGCAGGGTTCGCCAGCCGCGGAACCGATCTCGCCCACGCGATGAACGCGTCGCGATGGTCGGGGTAGTCCCAGGGGGAGCGGATCAGGACCAGGTCGAAGGCGGCCCAGTCGACGTCCGGGTCATCCCAGATCTCCCAGCTCGAGGTCATGCCGTGCGCGGCCAAAGCGGCGGGCAGCACGACATCGTCGGGGTCGCCGTCAGGAAGCGCACGGCAGGTGACGAGGGCGACGGAGCGGGACACGCCGCCAACGGTGGCACACGACGCTGCCGGATTCGCCGATGCACCGGTAAGGTGCCCGACCCATGAGACTCCTCACCCGCTCATTGACCCTTGTGCTGCTCAGCGGTTCTCTCCTGGCAGCAGGCTGTGGCGGAGAGGATGGCGACCAGTCGTCGGCGACGCGACTCGACATCAATGCGGTCGTCCGGGCGGCGGAGGCCGACAAGACCGCGGCGATGACGGGCACCGTGAAGATCGAGGGCATGGGGCTCAAGGCCCCGCTGACGGTCGAGGCCAAGGGGACCGGGTCGCTGACCGAGATCGCGATGGACGTGATGCTGAAGGGCAAGCCGATCTTTGAGCTCATGGGCGTCCCGGCCGAGGACGACATCCGGCTGGTCTGGATGGGCGCCAAGACCTACGTGCAGGTGCCCGAGCCTTTCGCCGCGCAGGTCCCCGATCAGCTCCCGTGGATCGGGGTGAACCTGGCGGGCGCCCTGGGCACCGAGGACAAGGCGTTTGAGGCCTTCATGCGGATGGACGCCGCCGCGTCCCTCGCGCCGTTCCAGGCCGGGGCCTCCCTGGACGCGGACGGCACCGAGGAGATCGGCGGTGTCGAGACCACGCACTGGAAGGGCGAGATGTCGATCGACGACTACCTCGACACGCTCCCGGCGGACGAACGCGACGAGTTGCGCAAGAGCATGACCTCCGGCCCGGCACCGGCGACGGACGACGACCTCGCACGCAAGCAGCCCATCGAGTTCTGGATCGACGAGGATGACCGCGTGCTCCGGATGCAGGGCACGACGGTGATGTCCAAGACGAAGGACATGCCCGCCGGGACGATCACGATGCGCTTCGACTACTCGGACTTCGGCGGTCCCGCGCCCATCACCGCACCCGCCGACGACGAGGTGTGGGACGCCACCGACGCAATCGCCGAGGGCGCCGCAGCCACCCAGTAGGAGCCGCAGCGCTGTGTCGCCTTTGTCAGCCTGGAGCTGACATTCGCGACACAGCGCCGGGTGCGACGACGCGGGGCGGTGGGCGAGTCTCCGACCGAGCCTTCCGCCCTGCGGAAATCAGGCGCGTTCGACCGACCACAGTGCCCGGCTCGGGCACATCCGCGCCAGCGCGCACTCCCCGCACCGCGGGCGCTGCGCCGCGCATGTCCGCCGGCCATGGCGCAGCAGGTTGACGTGCAGCTCCCACTCCGCGCCGCGTGGCGTGAGCGCCAGCATCGCGTCGTGCAGCTCGTCGAATCCCGCGCCGGGCCGCAGGAGCCCGAGCCTGGTCCCCACCCGCGAGACGTGCGTGTCGACCGGCACGTCACGCAGGTCGAAGCTGAAGAGCAGCACGCACGCGGCGGTCTTGCGACCCACGCCCGGCAGCGAGCACAGGTACTCCTGTCCTTCGGACACGCTCGCGTCCGCGAGCCACGACAGGTCGAGCGGGTCCCCGATCGCGACGAGGATGTCGTGAATGCGCTGAGACTTGACCTTGCTGATGCCGCCCGGCCGGATTGCCTCCTCGACCTCGCTGACCGGCGCGTCACGCACCGCCTCCCACGAGGCGAAACGGTCGCGCAGGCGCAGGTAGGCGACGTCGCGGTTGCGGTCGTTCGTGGACTGCGACAGCACGGTGAGCACGAGCTCGGCGATGCCGTCACCGTGCGGACGGACCACCGGCACGCCGTAGACCTCGCGCAGCCGGGCGCGGATCCGTGCCACCCGGTCGGGCTTCGGCCGGACCCAGTCCTTGCGGGGCACGGTGGGCAGCTCGGCCATGCTCGCACGCGTCACGGGCCGCGAGGGTATCTTCCGACGCCGTGGGTCTGCGGGAGGTCCGATCCGAAACACTCGAGCTGGGCGACCAGCCGGTGTTCTTTCAGCGCGCCGGGGACGATGACGTTCCCGCGCTCTACGTGCACGGGGTGCCGACCTCCAGCGACGACTTCGTCCCGTTCCTGCGCTGCGGCGGCGGGCTCGCGCCCGACCTCCCCGGCTTCGGGCGCAGCGGCAAGCGCGGCGACGGAGACTTCACGATGGAGGGCTACGCCGACTTCCTCGACCGCTTCCTCGACGCGGTCGGGGTCGACAAGGTCCGGCTGTGCGTCCACGACTGGGGCGCGGTCGGCCTCGTGTGGGCGATGCGCAATCCGGCGCGGGTGTCGCGGCTGGTCGTGATGAATGCGGTGCCGCTCCTGCCGGGCTACCGCTGGCACCGCACGGCCCGGATGTGGCGGACGCCGGGCGTCGGCGAGTTCGCGATCGGCCTCGCCAGCGCCAGGCCGATCATGAAGCTCGCGCTCACCGAGGCGACGCCGAAACGGGGGTCGCTGCCCAAGGCGTTCCGCGACGAGATCGCTTCGCACTTCGACCAGGGGACGCAACGCGCGATTCTGCGTCTCTACCGCTCGTCGCCGCCCGAGGCCCTCGCGTCGGCGGGCTCGGCGCTCGGGACGATCAAGGCTCCGGCGCTCGTGCTCTGGGGGGAGGCCGACCCCTATATCCCCGCACGTTTCGGCAGCGGCTACGCCGCGGCGCTGGGCGACGGGCGGCTGGAGCTCGTGGAGGGCGCCGGGCACTGGCCCTGGCTGGACCGCCCGGAGCTCGTCGAGCGGGTCTGCGCCCATTTGGACGGATAGGTGTCTGCAAGCAGCGAGCCGCCGCATCCGCGGCGACTGCTTTAGTCTGCGCGGCGGCAGGGGCACGGAAGCCTCCCTCGAACACCTCGACCTCGCCGCCGAGCGAAGGAGACCCTGTGCCGCAACTCCGTCCGCTGCTCATCTTGCTCATCGTGCCCGTCCTCGCGCTGCTCGCGAGCGCACCGGCCGCGTCCGCAGCGCCGATCCACGATGAGTTCGAGCGTCAGATCGTGACGAAGATCAACGCGCTGCGCGCCGATCACGGCCTCAGCCCGCTGCGCTCGAGCCGCAAGCTCGCTCGCGCGGCCAGCCGCCACTCGCGCGACCAGCTCCGGTACGACCGCCTCTCGCACACCAGCGGCAACGGCACGCCGTTCAAGGTGCGCGCCGCCAAGATCGCCCGCAACGCCCTGGTCGGCGAGACCGTCGCGTGGCTCCCGGACGGCATGGGCAATCGCGCCGACCGTGCGGTGCTCATGTGGATGCAGTCGCCGAGTCACGCCGCGCAGCTGATGCGCCCCCGCTTCAAGAAGATCGGGATCGGCCGCTGGTACGGGGCGATGAGCCTCGAGGCCGGCATCGCGCTGACGGCGAACTTCTCCTCGAAGTAGCCGCTGTTGCATAGGGTGCGCCGCCGATGCGGCGCCTTCCCCCCGCCTGGATCGTCGCGGCCCTCGGCGCGGCGGTGTACCTCCTGCTCGCGCCACGCAGCGCGGATCTCATCGCGCAGCTGTACCGCGCCGAGATCCTCCGCGAGGAGGGCGCGTGGCTCTGGGACGCCGGATGGTTCGCCGGGCATGAGCTGCCCGCGTACAGCGTGCTGTACCCACCCCTCGGTGCGCTCCTGGGCGCACGCGTCGTGGGCGCACTCGCGGTGGTCGCGGCGGCGTTCCTCTTCGAGCGGCTGGCAATCACGCATCGCGGCGACGCCGGCCGTCTCGCCGCCGTCTGGTTCGCCGCCGTCGCGGTGGCGGCGCTGTGGACGGGCAGGATCACGTTCCTGCTTGGGATGGCGGTCGCACTCGGAGCCGCGCTCGCGCTGAGCCGCGACCGGCGGGCGGCCGCCGGCGTCCTGGCGGTCTGCAGTGCGCTGGCGAGTCCGGTCGCCGGGCTGTTCGCCGCGCTCGGCGCGGTCGCCTGGGGGCTGGCGCAGAGGCGGCTGCGGCTCGGAGTGGGGCTCGCCACCGCCGCGCTGGTCCCGATCCTCGTCCTGAACGTGCTGTTCGGGGAGGGTGGGACCTTCCCGTTCGCCCCGGGCGCGTTCTGGCCCGGGCTCGCCGCGGTGGTGCTCGTGGGCGTGCTCCTGCCCGCTGAGGAGCGGGTCCTGCGCGTGGGCGTCGTGCTGTACGGCGTGCTGCTCGTCCTGGCCTTCGCGCTGCCGACCGCCGTAGGCGGCAACGCGACCCGGCTCGGCGGGCTGTTCGCCGGCCCCGTCCTGGCGCTGGCGTTGGCCGGCCGCCGCGATCGGGCGCTGGCGATCGCGGCCATCCCGCTGCTCTGGTGGTCGCTGTACCCGCCCGCCGCCGACTTCCTGCGCGGCCGCGACGACCCCGCGCTGCGTGCGTCCTTCCACGCGCCGCTCGTCGAGTTCCTGGGCGCGCACTCCGGGCGACCGTTCCGCGTGGAGGTCGTCCCGACCGCCGACAAGGGCGAAGCGCTGTACGTCGCCCGGTCGGTGCCCCTGGCCCGCGGCTGGGAGCGCCAGCTCGACCGCGCCGACGGTCCCCACTTCTACGAGTCCGAGCTGGACCCGGCCGCCTACCGCCGCTGGCTGCACGCGCGCGCGGTGCGGTTCGTCGCGCTGCCCGACGCGCCGATCGACCCGGCCAGCGAACCCGAGGCGCGCTTCCTGCGCCGCCCGCCGCCCTGGCTGCGCGAGGTGTGGCGGACCGGCGACTGGCGGGTCTTCGCGGTCCGCGGCGCTCCGCCGATGGCGACAGGGGTGGCGCGGGTCGTCGACACGGACATGCAGTCGGTGACCCTCCAGGCGTCGGTGCCCGGGATGGTGCGCCTGCGGGTGCGCCACAGCCGGTGGTGGCGCGTGGCGTCGGGCTTCGCCTGCGTGGAGGAGACGCGTGACGGGTTCATCGCGCTGCGCGTCGTCGCCCCGGGGGAGATCCGGCTGCGGGCCTCGCTGACCGGCCCGCGCTGCCGATCGACCTAGGGAAACCCATCCCGCCCGCCCGCTCAGCGACCCTTTCCTGCGGCGCATCAGGATCTTCACGCCGTTGCACCCGCGCGGCGCCTACGGTTGCCGCGCGATGCGCCGGCACGCCGACCTGCTCGCGCCCTGCGCGCTCGCCGCCGCCCTGGCCGCACTCTGGTTCGCGTTCGCGCCGCCGACGCCGGACCTCGCCGCGCAGGCCTACCGCACCGACCTCTTTGCACGCGAGGGCTTCACGGTGTGGAACGGCTTCTGGTTCGGCGGCCACCACACACCCGGGTACTCGATCCTCTTCCCGCCACTGGGCGCCGCGATCGGGCCGCGGCTGGCCGGCGCGCTCGCCGCCGTGGTGTCCGCGGTGCTGTTCGCCCGCATCGTCCGTCACGCCTTCGGCGCAGACAGCCAGGCCGCGCGCTGGGGCGCGCTGTGGTTCGCGGCGGCCACCGCGACCGACCTGCTCATCGGGCGGCTGACCTTCGGCCTGGGCGTCACCTTCGGCCTGGCCTGCGTCCACGCCGTGCAGCTGGCGCGGCCGCGGGCGGCGGTGCTCCTGGCCGTGGGCTGCACGCTCGCCTCCCCGGTCGCCGGGCTGTTCCTGGCGATGTGCGCGATCGCCGACTGGCTGGCACGGCGCCGCCCCCTCGGACTGGCGATTGCCGCGGCGGCCATGACGCCCGCGATGCTGCTCGCGGTCACGTTCCCCGAAGGCGGACGCCAGCCGTTCAGCACCGGAGCCCTGACCGCGATCGTGCTCTTCAGCGGGCTCGTCCTGTGGCTGGTCCCGGCCCGCGAGCGCACGATCCGCGTGGCCGCGGCGCTGTACATCGCCTCCGCGCTGCTGGCCTTCGCGGTCGCCTCGCCGATGGGCGGGAACGCCAGCCGGCTCGGCGCGATGTTCGCCGGGCCCGTCCTGGTGTGCGCGGCGTACGGACGCGTGCCGACCCGGGCGCTCTCGCTCGCCGCCGTCCCGCTGATCGCCTGGCAGTGGTACGCCCCCGTGCGCGAGACGGCGAAGGGCGCCACGGACCCCAGCGGCCAGGCCGCGTACTTCGCGCCGCTCCTCGGGTTCCTCGAAGGGCGCGCGAGCGCTGCCGACCGCATCGAGATCCCGTTCACCCGCCTGCACTGGGAGGCCGTGCACGTCGCCCGCCGGTACCCGCTGGCACGCGGCTGGCTGACCCAACTGGACACCAAGTACCACGGCCTGTTCCACGGCACCCGCGACGATCAGCTGACTGCGGAGAGCTACCGGCGCTGGCTCCTGCACCAGGGCGTGCGGTTCGTCGCAGTCCCGGACGTGCCGCTGGACCCCAGCGCGCACGCCGAAGCGCGGGTGATCGCGACCCGCCCGGCGTACTTGCGACCGGTGTGGCGCACTGCGGACTGGCAGGTCTACGAGGTGCGGGGCGGTGGCGTGCTCAGCGGAACCGCCGCACGGGTGGAGCGGCTCGGGCCGCAGTCGTTCACCGTCCGGATGCGCCGCGCAGGCGTCGCGCTGATCAAGGTGCGCTGGAGCCCGTACTGGACCATCGAGCACGGGAGTGCGTGTCTCGCCGAGAGCACCAAGGGGTGGACCGTGGTTCACGCGCGCAGTGCCGGCCGCGTCGTCGTCCGGGCGCGGTTCAGCCTGCGGCGGGCCGTCTCCCGCGGCCCGGTGTGCACAGCCGCCGCCGATTGACCGCCGTCACAAGCGGTTAACATGCTCAGCGCGCCATGTCCCCCCGCCTGCACCGGATCCAGGCGCGGCTGTTTCCGCAGGGCTACGTCGATCTCGCTCGGCAGCTCCTGCTTTTCGCCGCCGCCTACTACGCCTACCGCTACACCCGCGGGTGGGTCAACACGCCCGAGTCCGCGGCCATCGCGTTCGACAACGCGCGTGCGCTCATCGACGTCGAGCGCACGCTGAACGTCTTCGTCGAGCCCGGCCTGCAGGCCCTCGTGGCCGGCGAGAGCTGGATCGTCGACGCCGCGAGCTGGATGTACATCAACGCGCAGACCACCGTGACGCTCGGCTGCCTCGTCTGGATCTACCTGATGCGCAACTCGACGTTCTACTTCGTGCGCAACATGTTCCTTGCGGCGTTCTTCATCGCGCTCATCGGCTACGTCGTCTACCCGACCGCGCCGCCACGCTTCTTCCCCGAGTGGGGCTTCCACGACACCGTCGAGGACTTCACGAACATCCCGCAGGACAGCGTCACCATCGACGCGCTCTTCAACCCGTACGCCGCGGTGCCCTCGATGCACGTCGGCTTCTCGCTCATGATCGGGTGGCCGCTGGCGCTGCTGGCCAAGCGCCGCGCCGTGAAGATCTTCTGGGCGACGTACCCGCTGCTCGTCACCTTCGTGATCGTCGTGACGGCCAACCACTTCCTCGCGGACGCGTTCCTCGGCGCGCTCACCGCCGGCGCCGGCGCACTGATCGCCCTGCTGCTCGCCCAGCTGCGCCCGGTGTGGGCGTTCCGCGGCGATCCCGACACCGATCCGGACGCCGCGCCCGCGCTGTCACGCGCAGCCGAACCGGCTGCGGCCTAGGCTTCGCAGCTATGTCCTCCCCTGCCGAAGGAGCGCGGCCCCGGCCGCAGCTCATGAACGACCAGGTGCGCAACCGGCTCATCGAGTCGCGCCTGACCCCGAACGCCATCAGCCTCACCGGGCTCGTGCTCTGCGTCGTCGCCGCCGTCCTCGTGTGGCAGGAGATGTGGATCCTCGGCGGCATCGCGTTCATCGTCGGCTCGGTCTGCGACACGCTCGACGGGCGCTACTCGCGGATGAGCGGCAAGGGCACGCCGTTCGGCGCGTTCCTCGATTCGACGCTCGACCGCATCGAGGAGGGCATCATGCTCGCCGCGATCGGCGTGTACTTCGCGAGCGAGGCGAACGAGCTTGCGGTGTTCGGCGTCGTGGCGGCCGCGGTCGCGTCCCTGATGGTCTCGTACACTCGTGCACGCGCCGAGGCCCTCGGCGTGGAGTGCAAGGTCGGGTTCGGCAATCGCGCAGCGCGGGTGGCGATCCTCTCCGCGGGCATCCTCCTCTTCGGCATCGGCGTCGACGAGGCCCTGGAGGCCGCGGTGTACGTCCTTGCGGTGCTCGGGACGATCACGTTCCTCCAGCGCATCTTCCACGTCCGCGGGCAGCTCAACCGGCCCGTTGCGGCTGAGCCGATCACGCCCGTCGACGACGAGGCCGTGTGACCGAGGTGTAACCGGGACCCCGCTCTGGGGTCCGTAAGGGCTGGCGCCGCCCCCGCCGGCCGAGCGTCCATCCCCCGAACTTTCTCAGAAGGGAAGTCCCCAGACAGCATGAGTGCAACGAACGGCTCGGGCCGCTACCAGCACGACAAGGTCCGCGTCGCGATCATCGGCGTCGGCAACTGCGCGAACGCGTTCGTGCAGGGCGTCTACCACTACCAGG
>SXGQ01886011.1_pt1 | contig 11773 bp, 13 predicted proteins | sample 3178371 | NCBI WGS metagenome assembly SXGQ01 (sample SAMN11356859, study PRJNA531348) | freshwater metagenome | isolation source: freshwater sample F1-20 | place: China: Fuxian Lake, Yuxi | collected 2017-12-25 | reverse complement strand
TTTCCTACTGCTGCCGCCGCTGGCGGTGCGGCCCTTCGCCGGGACGATGCGGCAGTTCGTGGTCGCGTCGAGCGTGCTGGGCGGGGTGGCGTCGGTCGTCGGCTTCGTGCTCGCTTATCACTGGGATTTGCCCGTCGGCCCCACCGATGTCGCATTGCTGGGAGTCGTGTGCGGGCTGGGCAACGGCGGGCAATGGCTGCGCAGCCGGGCATTGTCTTCCCCCTGACAACCCGCTAAACCACGCGCCGCATGACCTTGACCCCCAACCGCCGCATGGCGCTCGTGGCCATCGTGACGTTGGTGCTCGACCAACTCACGAAGTTCGCCGTGCTGCACTTCCTAGGCTACGCGCAGGAGCGGGTCGTGGTGGAAGGCTTCTTCAAGTTCGTCCACTGGGGCAACACCGGCGCGGCGTGGAGCATGTTTCACAACAACAACGAACTGCTCACCATCGTCGCGCTGCTGGCGCTGCTCGCGCTCTTCCTCACGCGGCAGCACTTCGGCCTCGAACAGCGGCTCGGGCAATGGGCGCTGGGCCTGATGTTCGGCGGCATCGTCGGGAACATCATTGACCGGATCATCCACAAGCACGTCGTGGACTTCATCTACTTCCACGTCCAGACGCGCAGCGGAAACGAGGCCGGCTTTCCCGCCTTCAACGTCGCCGACAGCGGCATCTGCATCGGCGTGGGCCTGATGTGTCTGCTCTCGTGGCAGATGGAGGAGAAGCAGCCCAGTGAGCCGGTCGCCGTGCCGGCGGAAACTGTCGCTAAGGATTCTGCTGCCTCGTCGTCGAAGGAGACATGATGCGACCATCCAAGTCCTGTCAGCATGCCGACATTGCCATCCTCTGTCTTCTATCCTCTCTTCTCTCTCTCCCCGCAGCCGAGCCTTCCGCTGCCGCAACCATTTCCCCCTTCTTCACTCCGCCGAAGGAGTTCGCCGGCCAGCTCGGCAGCTACCGCTCGCCACTCCTCTTCAACGACGGCTCGCGCGTGAAGACCACCGCCGACTGGCCGCGCCGGCGCGCGGAGATTCTCGCGCAATGGCACGGTCTCATGGGCGCGTGGCCGCCCGTGCTGGAGAAGCCGAAGCTGGAATTCCTCGCGCAGAGCAAGCGCGACAACTTCACCCAGCACCGCGTCCGCGTGGAGCTGGCGCCCGGCGTCACCGGCGAGGCGTGGCTGCTCATCCCCGACGGCAAAGGGCCGTTCCCCGCCGTCCTCGTGCCGTTCTACGAGCCGGAGACGAGCATTGGGCTGGGCAAGAGTCCGCAGCGTGATTTCGCCGTGCAGCTCACGCGGAAGGGCATCGTCTCCCTCAGCATCGGCTCGCCCGGCGGCGACGCGCGCACGCCTGATCCGGGCCGCGCGGCCTGGCAGCCGCTCTCCTTCCTCGGATACATCGGCGCGAACTGCTGGCACGCGCTGGCGAACCTGCCTCAGGTGGATTCCAAGCGCATCGGCGTGGCCGGCCACAGCTATGGCGGCAAGTGGGCGATGTTCGCCTCGTGCTTCTACGACAAGTTCGCCGCCGCCGCGTGGAGCGACCCCGGCATCGTCTTCGACGAGCCGCGCGGAAATGTGAACTACTGGGAGCTGTGGTATCTGGGCCGCGACCCGCAGATCACTCGCAAGCCCGGCCTAATCCGCCCCGACAGTCCGCGCACCGGGGCTTACAAGACGATGATAGAGACGGGCCGCGACTTGCATGAAGTCCACGCGCTGATGGCCCCGCGCCCCTTCCTCGTGAGCGCCGGCAGCGAGGACCCGCCCAGCCGGTGGATCCCACTGAACCACACCATCGGCGTGAACGACCTGCTCGGCGTGAAGCACCGCGTAGCGATGACCAACCGCAAGGAGCACTCGCCCAACGAGGAATCCAACGCCCAACTCGTCGCCTTCTTCGAGCACTTTCTGAAGCCTACCAAGTAGGTCAGTGCTTCCAGCCTGACTTACTTCTCGCCCGGGAGCCGCACCTGTTCCTTGCCGCGCAGGTAGGCAATCAAGTTACGCACCTCGTCCTCCGGCAGCGCCTGGAGCAAGCCCTCCGGCATCATAGACAGCTCGCTCTGCTTGAGCTTCGCGATGTCCGTGCGCGCGATCGTGAGCGTCTCGTTCGGCGTGACGATGGTGACGGCGGTCGCGTCCTGGCGGGCCATCACGCCGGAGATGCTGCGGTCGTCCTTCGTGTCGAGGTTCCAAGTGCGGTAGTCGTTGGGAATCTCCGCGTTCGGGTCGAGGATGTTGTGCAGGAGGTAGTCGAGGTCCGCGCGGTTCGAGCCGGTGATGTCCGGGCCGACCTTGCCGCCGATGCCGTAGAGCTGATGGCACTGGCCGCAGGTCTTCGCGAACACGGCGCGGCCCTTCACCAAGTCGTCCTTCACCGAGCCCGGCTTCGCGAGCAGCGCCTTGTAACGGTCCATCTCCGCCTTCTTGTCCGCCGTGCTTTCGCGCGCCGCGCCCCAGTGCTTGTCGAGCGCCGCGTTGATATCCGCTTGCTGATAGTTGCGGAGCTGGCGAACTAGGTCGGCGGGCAAATCCTTCGGCGCGAACTTGCCGGCGGCGAGCGCGCCCACGAGCACCCGCGCAAACGAGACACGTGAGGACAACGTGCCGAAGGCGTCGCGCTTGCCGGCGGGATCGAGCGTCGGGAGCAGATCCAGAATCGCCGCCGCCGTCTTCGGGTCGTCATACGTCGCCAGCCCGCGCAACGCGGCCCCGCGCAGCACCGGCTCCTTGAGCAACTGCCGTAGTGGCTCGGCAAGCGTCGCGTCCTTCGCCGCCACGAGCGCTTCGAGCGCAGCGAGCCGTTGGGCGGTCGGGGCCTTCGCGTCGAGCATCTGTTTCCTCATGTCCGCCAGTGCGCTCGCGCTGCCGAAAACGAGCGAGAGCTGTTGCACGAGTTCCTTCACCTGGACGTTGCTGCTCCTGGCCAGCTTGGTCGCGAGAGTGTCCCAGCCCGCCGGAGCCTTCACACCGCGCCGGCCTTTGAGGCCGTCGGCGAGGCCCTTGAGGATGTCGAGCTGCACCTGTGCGTCGTCGGTGGACTGGAGCACCTGCACGAGGATGGGCAGCGCGTCGTCGGACTGCGCACGAAGCGAGGCCAGCGGCAGGCAGGCGGCGAGCAGCAGCAGGCAAAGCTGTTTCACGGGCAGACTGTGGAAAAGTCCCGGCGCGTCGGCAACGGGGAAGTGCACGGGCGGAAAGTGATTAGTAATTAGTGATTAGTCCAAAGTGCAATCGCGGTGATCACCGCACTAATTACTAAGCACTAACTACTTTCCCGCCCCGCGCTTGTCGCGCCGCGCCGCCGCTTTCGGCCTCGCCCCGTCGCTGACCGCGCTCCATCCTCCCGCGCACATGGCATCACTTCGAACCCTCCTAGTGTTGGGCCGCGTTTCGAATCTGCCCACCGTCTGGTCCAACTGCCTCGCCGGCTGGCTGCTCGGCGGCGGTGGTGAGTGGAGCCGTTTCGCGTGGCTGTGCGCGGGTGCGACGCTGGTCTATGTCGGCGGGATGTTCCTCAACGACGCGTTCGACGCGGAGTTCGACACGCAACACCGGCGCGAGCGGCCTATTCCTTCCGGCGCAATTTCCCGCGAGGCAGTCTGGCTGTTAAGCGCTGTGCTGCTCGCGGGAGGCACGGGAATGCTCGGCTGGCTGGGGCGCGAGCCGGCCATCCTCGCGTTGCAGCTTCTCGTGTGCGTCGCCCTCTACGACGCGTTCCACAAGTCCCTCGACTGGTCGCCGGTGCTGATGGCGTCGTGCCGGTTCTTTCTCCTGCTCACCGCCGCAGCCGCAGGCGTGCGTGGCGTGGATGGGCTGGCGCTTTGGACCGCAACCGTGCTGGGCTGCTACATCGTCGGCCTGAGCTATCTCGCGCGGCGGGAGAGCGCGCCGGGCTTGATCCGCTACTGGCCGCTCGTGTTGCTGGCCGCGCCTCTGGTGCTGGCGTTCCTCGTCAACGACGGCTATTTCCGCGAGAAGGCGCTGCTGGCCTCGGCCATCGTGGGGCTATGGGCCGTCCGCTGCCTGCGCCCGACGCTCTGGCAATCGCCGCCCGACATCGGCAAGACCGTCTCCGGCCTGCTCGCAGGAATTTGTCTCGTGGACCTGCTCGCCGTGGCCAACCAACCGCCGGAGGTGACCGCGTGGTTCCTCGGCTGCTTCGTGCTGGCACGGGTCTTCCAACGCTTCGTGCCGGCGACGTGAGGAGCGCTTGCCGCGGCCGCAGGAAACCTCGTAGCCTCAGGCCGTGTTCCGCGCTCGAATCCTCTGCTTCGTGGGCCTGCTGGCGTTCTGTGGCAACCTGTTCGCGCAAGCCGCACTGCACCCCGGCCTCGTCGCGACAGCCACGGACGGCCAGCGCACCGCGGAGTTCGCCCTGCCCACGCCCAACTTCACGCTGCTGCCCGGCGAGTCCATCCATCCCACGCTCAAGCCCGCCTTCACCGTCGAGTGGAGCGGCGTGCTCAAGCTCGCGCGCAGCGGCCGCTACACCCTCTTCGCCGATGCGAAGCTGTTCGTGGACGGGAAGGAAATCCAAGACCGGCCGACGCAGCTCGAAGCCGGCGAGCGCGCGTTGAAGATCGAGTTCACCCGCAAGCCCGGCGCGACGGCGCGGCTGCAACTCCAATGGGAGTCCGAGCACTTCGCCCGCGAGCCGTTGCCGCACACGGCGTTCGGCAATCGCGTCGCGCGCTGGGATGCCTCGGTGACGGAGCAACTCACGGCGAAGGGCGCTTCGCCTGCGCCGTTGCAGGAGTTTCATCGCCTTGCGCGGCAGTTCAAGTGCGCTGAGTGCCACGAGCTTTACGGCCCGGCCAAACGCGAGCTGGAGGGAGCGGAAGCGCCGCCTTCGCTCACCGACGCCGGCAACAAGCTGCGCGCGAACTGGCTCACTCAGGTGCTGGTGAGCAACAAGCGCGTGCGCCCGTGGATGAGGCTCGTGCCGGAGCACGGCGGTGAGCCGGCGCGGCCGCTGGTGAACTTGTTCGCGCAGCAGGCGGGTGCGGAGCTGGGCGAGGGAGCGACGGCTCCGCCCCCGACGCCCGCGCAGGCTGCCGAGAGCTTGAAGCTGCTGGGCAAGGGCGACGGCGGGTTGAGCTGCATCAACTGCCATGACTTCGCCGGGCATCGCTCAGCAGGCGATTTGCGCGGACCGGACATGACCGAGATGCATGCGCGCATCCGCACGGACTGGCTGCTGCGCTGGCTGCGCGAGCCGAGCCGCCTCCAGCCGGGCACGGCGATGCCCGCGTTCTTCAGCGACCTGCCCGCCGCCGAGGCGCACGCGAAGATGGCCGCGCTCGTCCAAGCGCTCGCCGCCGGGAAGTCCCTGGCGCTGCCGGAAGGTTTGCTGGACGGGCCGCAGGACTACCGGCTGCTGGTGCGGGATGAACCGATTGTATTCCGCACGTTCATCGCGGACTCCAGCACGCGCAGCATCGCCGTGGGGCTGCCGGGCCGCGTGAACTACGTCTTCGATGCCGAGCAGTGCCGCGTGCGCTTCGCGTGGAGCGGCGAGTTTCTGGATGTCGCGCCCGTGTGGACCGGTCGCGGCGGCGGGCCGGCGAAGGTGCTTGGAAAACGTTTCCTCACCGCGCCGACGGGTCATCCGTTGCGAATTGGAAATCCCGACGCCGAGCCGCAGTTGAAGTTTCTCGGCTACCGGCTGGTGGACAAGTTTCCCGAGTTCAGCTTCGAGGTGAACGGCGTGCCGGTGCGCCAGCGCGTGAAGCGGGCAAAGGCGGAGGGCAGTTTGGAATGGGAGTTTGCTTTGGGCGAGACGCGTGAGCCGGTGTGGTTTCTGACGCCGAAGGGATTGGCCACGACCTTCGCCAGCGGCATTGGCGAGCTGGCGGACGCCCGCATCAAGCTGAAGCCGGACACGCGCTTCTTCGAGGTGACGGTGAGCACGCGGTGAAGCCCGCCGTGAGCCAGTTGCCCTCTTCACTGCCATGCCTGACTCCGCTGAGTTGCTGATTCGTCACGCGCGCGAATTGAGCGCCGCCGTTGAGCGACTGCGCTTCAAGCCGCCGGTGGCCTACGTTTACAACCCGCTGGATTATGCGTGGGCGGCGCATGAGCTGTTCCTGCGCAAGTTCGGCGGCGGGCGCAAGCGCGTGCTGCTGCTCGGGATGAACCCTGGACCGTTCGGCATGGCGCAGACGGGCGTGCCGTTCGGCGAGGTGGCAGCGGTGCGGGACTGGATGGGGATTTACACGCTCGTCGCCCAACCCAAGCACGCGCACCCGAAGCGGCCCATCGAGGGCTTCGCGTGCCCGCGCTCGGAGGTGAGCGGGCGGCGGCTGTGGGGCTTGTTCGCCGCGAAGTTCGGGACGCCGGAGAAGTGTTTCGTGGACCACTTCGTCGTGAATTTTTGCCCGCTGGCCTTCATGGACGAGGGAGGGCGCAACGTGACACCGGACAAGCTCGGCGCGGCGGAGCGGGAGAAGCTCTTCGCCGTGTGCGATGAGCATCTGCGGCAGGTCGTCGCCATCACGGGACCGGAGTGGGTGATTGGCGTCGGCGACTTCGCGGAGAAGCGGGCGCGCGAGGCGCTGGGCGAGGGCGGGGTGCGCTTCGGTCGAATTCTACATCCCAGCCCGGCGAGTCCAGCGGCGAACAAGGGTTGGGCGGCGGCGGCGGAGCGGCAGTTGCGGGAGCTGGGGGTGTGGGGAGATGGAAGTTAGTCCGGTGCGTGGCCGAGCACCCACGATTTCACTCACTTATCACCAATTACTTCGCTCCCGGTAGCTGCGGGAAAATTCGGTAGAGCAGGAAGTAAATCACCACGCCGGTCACGGAGACGTAGAGCCAGATGGGGAGGGTCCAGCGCGCGATGGCTTTGTGCGCCTCGAAGCGCTCCTTTGCGGCGCGGCTCACGGTCATCAGGACAAGCGGAACGATGGCGAAGGCGCCGATGAGGTGCGTGAGGAGGATGGTGAGGTAGATGGGACGGAACCAGGCGGGCTCAACGAACTTCGTGTGCGCCGTGCCTTGTTGCTGCTGCATCTGGTAGTGGTAGTAGAGGTAGCAGGCGAGGAAGAGCGTGGAGGTGCAGAGCGCGGCAATCATGCAGTTGCGGTGCGCCACCTTCCGCCCGGCACGGATGTGAACCCAGCCCAGCACGAGCAGCACGGTGCAGGTGGTGTTGAGGCAGGCGTTGATGAGCGGGAGGTCGGTGTAGGTCATGTGGCGGATAGATTTAACACAAGGACGCAAAGAAGCGGGCCTTCTCCCTTCCTCGGAGGAGGGGAGAAGGTGGCCGGAGGCCGGATGAGGGGTGCGGCCAGCAACGCAGAGGCATGTAACTCCTCACCCCGGCCCTCTTCCCTCATCCGATGAAGGGAGAGGGAGAAGAGGAAGCGCGGCGCGTTCACTTGTCCGTCTCCATGAGAAGGGCGTTCACGGTTTCCAGGAGGCGGGGCTTCACGGTCTTCTCCCAGGTGCTGCTGGTCTGGCTCGCGCCGGTGGTGACTTCGTCTTCGCTCAACACGTTGTCGAGGCTCTCGAAGACGGCGCGGAGGCGGCCCTGCTTGTCCACGACGACGAAGATGGTGCTGTGGATGAACAGGTCGTTGGGCGAGGTGCGCTTGGCCTCCTCGGTGTCGAGGACGGTGAGCTTGAGGCTGTTCACGGCGAGCTTCACGAGGTCGGCTTTCGGGCCGGTGAGGAAATGCCAGCGGTTCGAGTCCGCACCGAAGCGTTGCGCGTAGGCAGCGAGGGCTCGCGGGATGTCGTGCTCGGGGTCGGTAGTGAGGGAGATGAGTTTGACGGGGGCGTTCGTCGGGAGGGCGGCTTGCAGTTCGCTCATGCGCTGGGTCATCGTGGCGCAGGGGCCGGGGCAGCGGGTGAAAATGATGTCGGCGACCCAGACCTGACCGCGCAGGTCGGCGAGGCGGACGGGGCGGTCAAGCTGGTTGGTGAGGGTGAAGTCGGCGACTTGAGCGATGACGGGGAGTTTGGTCGTGGGGGTGCGCTGACGTTCGCGCACGTAAGCCACTCCGATGGCGAGCACCACGAAGACGATGCCGCCCCAGACGGCCCACTCGACGGAGCGGGACTGCGCAGGACTGGGTTCGGTGAATTCGGAGGACACAAAAAGTGCTCTCGCTCGCGGCGCGCGCCCGGTGAAAGGGAGGTTCCGGTTACTCGAAGCTCTGGGGCGCGCCGCCGGCCTTGCTGGTCTTCTCGGCGAACCACTTGTCATACTCCTCGGGCGAGTCCACGACGAAGAGCGCGCTCATGGAGGCGTGGCCGTTGCCGCAGAGCTGGGCGCAGGTGATGTTGAACTTGCCGACCTTGGTGGGCGTGAAGTGGACGGGGATGCTCATGCCGGGCATGCAGTCCTGCGTCATGCGCATGGCGGTGACCTTGAAGGAGTGGATCACGTCCTTGGTGGTCAGGTGGATGATGACGGGCTTGAAGGAGTCGCGCTCCTTGCCGTCGTCGCCCTTGACCTTTATGGGGGTGAGCGGGACGTGGATGTCCTTGGGCGGGGAGAGGCGGTCGTCGTCGCCGGCGGTGTCCTTCTCGACATAGCCGAGCGGGTTCTTGTCGGTAATGAGCTTCATCTCCTGCGCGCCAAACTTGCCGTCCTTGCCGGGGTAGCGGGCCTGCCAGGAGAACTGCTCGGCAGTGAGGCGCATGACGGTGGCGTCTTTTTCGGCGGGGTATTTCTCAACGGCCTTGGCCCAGAGCGGGATGGCGAAGGCGACGAGCAGGACGGCCTCGATGATGACGACGGCGATTTCGGCGTTGTTGGCGAGGGTGCCTTTCGCGCCCACGTAGTCGGCCTTGGGGTGCGCGCTCTTGCGGAAGCGGAAGAGCGCGTAGAAGAAGTAAGCCATCCAGCCGATGAAGAGCACGGCCATGAGCCAGTGGATGATGAGGATGAAGTAGTCCACGTCCTTGCCGTGCTCGGAGGCGAGGATGGGCATGAAGCCCTGCTTGAGCTGTTCGATGAAGGTGGGCGGCTGCGGTTGCATGGTTCAGTGGTTCAAGGATTCGACTGGAGAAAGGGTTTGTGAAGGGATGGGCAGAGGGTGCGTCACCGCGCGGCGGGCGATGAAGAAGAAGAAGCCGGCGATGGCGAAGAGCACGCCGCCGATGATGCCCAGCAGCGCGAAGATGCCGGCGTTCATGCCCTCGGCGAGCTTGGAGTCGGATTTGCCGAAGCACGCGGCGCAGGCAGAGGCGTCTGACGCGCTCACGAGGAGCAGGGCCAGCGCTACGAGCGCGAAGATGGCGGGGCGGCGGTTCACAGGTAGCTGATGTTCTTGAGCTTCTTCAGGAAGTAGATGCCGTAGGCGATGAGGGCGACGCCCATGACGCAGGAACCAACGCCGAACCACAGGTCCGCCGCCACCTTGGTGGTCGCGTAGTGGTCGAGTTCATACCAGCCGAACCAGAACGAGAGCGCGACCGAGGCGGTGATGAACAGGATGTGAAAGGCTTTGAGCGACATGGCAGACTATGCCCTCAGAAAGGTTTGCCGTCCACGAGGGTGAAGAACGGGTAATCGTTCATCGCCCAGAGGGTCAGGCCCATGAGGCTGATGAGGAAGCAGACGGTGCAGAGGAGGATGCCGTAAATCATCTTCCGCTCGTCCGAGAGGTGCATGAACACGCCGGCGACGAAGGCCGCCTTCACCGTGGCGATGAGCAGCGCGATGGCGATGGTGGCCGCCACGCTCGGGATGTGGACGTAATACATCGCGACGGTGAGGATGGTGCCGGCGAAGAGGATGCCGCCCACCTTCAAGTATTTCCTGATGGTGCGATGGATGGCCTCGGGCGAGTGGTGGTCGTCGTGGGCGTGCCCGTGGTCACAGGCTTCGCCGGGTCCGTGCGAGTGGGAATGGTCGTGGCTCATGTGCGGTTAGAGGAGATAGATGATGGGGAAGAGGAAAATCCAGACGAGGTCAACGAAGTGCCAGAAGAGGCCGCCGACCTCGACACGGTTGGCCATCTGCTCCGGGGACTTCTTCCACCAGTGGTCGGCGGTGAAGAGGAAGTAGGCCAGCACAATTGCGCCGCCGAGCACGTGCAGGCCGTGCAGCGCGGTGATGGTGAAGTAAATCGCAAAGTAGGTGCTGTGCGCCGGGACGTAAGCGGAGAGGCGCTGCACGTCGCTCAACTTGACCTCGATGGCTTTGGGATGCTCGTGCGAGCCGAACGGTGGGTCGGCCTCGAAGAGGATGGTGTCCTTCTTCGCGGACGTGAGCTTCTTGAGCGTCGCGAACATCGGGTTGCCCTCGAGGTGGCCGGCGAGCTGGATTTGGTTCGCGTCGTAGATGGCCTTGGTGTTGTGCAGGTGGAAGCGCTCGACGAAGAGCTTGCGCGTGGCCTCCTCGCCCTTCTCACCGTAGGCGGCAGTGAAATACTTCTTTGCCGTGGCCTCGTCCTTAAACCACACGTCGTAGTGCGTGAACTTGGCGTAATACTCAAAGCTCTTCACCCCGAGGAAGCCCAGCGCGCAGACGATGGTCGCCGCCATGTAGCCCTTGAAGGCGGAGAGCTTGCCCAGTTTGAGCGAGGCCCACGACATGACCACCGTCACGGAGGAGGCGATGAGCACGAAGGTGTTGAACGTGCCGACGGGGATGCTGACCATGCCGTGCGGCCAGAGGTCCGCGCTGACGCGCAGCAGGATGTAGGCGGAGAAGAGGCCGCCGAAGAGCATGACTTCCGAGGCGAGGAAGAGCCAGATGCCGAGCTTCGCGTTGTAAAGCCCCGTGTCGGGCCGGGGTTTGACGGTGTAAGGGATGTCCATTGTGAGAAGGGGGTCGGGAGTCTGGGTTCTAGGGCAGAGGCTACTTCGCTGACTTCGGGTCGGGGGCGTTCTGCGGGGTGAAGTCGGTCGGGTGGCCGGGCACGCTGTATTCGTAGGGGCCGCGATAGACGACGATTTCCTTGGTGAAGTTCCCGTGCGGCGGCGGGGTGGGCGTCTGCCAGTCCAGCGTGGTGGCGTCCCAGGGGTTGTCGTTCTCGACCTTCTTGCCGTTAAACATGGACATGAAGACGTTGATGATGAAGGGGATGTGCGCGATGAGCAGCAGGAAGGCGGCGTGGGTGACGAAGACGTTGAGCTTCATCACAGTCTGGGTCAGCGCGGTGACGACGCCTTCGTTGGCCGGGTTCGCCAGCGCGTAGGTCGCGCCGCCGTCGCTCATGCGGCGGCTCATGCCGTAGAGGCCTTGGAAGAACATGGGCATGAAGACGAGGTTCATCGCGATGAGCGAACCCCAGAAGTGAATCTTGCCCAGCGTCTCGCTCATGTAGCGGCCGGTCATCTTCGGATACCAGAAATACACGCCCGCAAAGAGCGCGAAGATGGTCCCCGGCGCGACGACGTAGTGGAAGTGCGCGATGACGTAGTAGGAGTCGTGCAGGTGGAGGTCGCTGAAGTTGAAGCCCAGCGGCAGGCCCGTCAGGCCGCCGATACCGAACATCGGGAGGAACGCCAGCGCGAAGAGCATGGGCGTGTTGAAGCGGATGGAGCCGCCCCAGAGCGACATGAAGAGACACGTCAGGATGATGACTGACGGGATCGAGATGATCATCGTCGTGGTCTGGAAGAAGGTGGAAATCTTCGTGCCCATGCCGGTAAGATACATGTGGTGCGCCCACACGATGAAACTGATGAAACCCACCGCGAGCACCGAATAAACGAGAGACTTGTAGCCCCAAATGGGCTTGCGGGTGTTGCAGGTCACAATCTCTGCCACCACACCCATCGCCGGGAGAATCAAGACATAGACCTCC
>SXGQ01342266.1_pt1 | contig 11773 bp, 18 predicted proteins | sample 3178371 | NCBI WGS metagenome assembly SXGQ01 (sample SAMN11356859, study PRJNA531348) | freshwater metagenome | isolation source: freshwater sample F1-20 | place: China: Fuxian Lake, Yuxi | collected 2017-12-25 | reverse complement strand
GATCTACCAAGTGAGGATGGGGCTTTTGTTGAAGATATTTTTTTAGTAAGTAATGAATTTTATCCTACTAATGCTGGTCGAAGGACCGCTGAACTCGGTCTCTATATTTACGCCCCCAACCAATCTGCGCCTGCCACCTCAGCTCCACTGGTAATTACCCGCGCAGAATTTGTTTTAGAAAGTGGTACTGCTGGTTTAATTCAACACTTTGAGTTGCCCGCAGTGAATGCTCCTGTTCCTGCAGTAGGCGACGCTACTGGTTTAACTCGACCAATTGAGATTGGTAAAGGAGAAGGACTTTACTTAGAAAAAGGGTACATTCTCTGTGCTGGGTACATTGGAGCAGGAAGAACAGCGGTATCGGGTGGTTTAAGTCCATCAGGTCTTTCTCTATTCGCGCAAGGCGGATTCTATTGAGCCATGGCCCGACACAAGGGCTCCGATGATTTCGGGTTTCGTAATTTAAAAAAATTAGACGATTTTAAAACTTTTAAGAATGTTACGGGTGCGGATAATTCTCAACAACTCTTACGCCCACTACCTTTTGAACGTCGCTTTCGTCCGACTTTAAATACTAAGAATTACTCACCTGAAGCCGAGTACAACTACGCTTCTCTTTGGACTCGTTGGCGGCGTGGTTATGAATTATCTATGTACGCCAATCAAGCGTACGAAGGTTTGACTTATTCTTTTAAATATTTTATTAATAGAGTAAACACTGGTATTTTTGTACCGGGGATAGCCTTTATGTATCCGTCTTCACAAACGGATATGCGGATGTACATGGTGGGTATACGCCCACGGGGTAGTTTTAACTTTCTTGATTTTGGGTATGCGATTTCTGCTGTTACTCAATATGATGCAACAACAATTGCGGTTAAATTAAATTCAAAATTTGGAGCACCTATTTCGTTTTTTACAGGAGAGGTTGTTTCTAATATTTATAATGCGAACGGTACACAAAAAACGTATGGGTTTAATAACTATACAGTTGTTGCAGTCGGTTTTAATAATGTTCCTCTTACTCCCACTTTTGCCCCCATTTTTAATACTCTTTTTCTTTCTACTTCTGCAGAAAATAGTTGGAGTGTTGTTGATGCGACTACATTAACAATTCCTGCTTCAGGACCTCCTTTAGTTGGAGAATACCTGCAAACAGAAATGCGTTATGGATGTACGTGTCCTGATTTCTTAGCAAGGGAAAGTTTTAACTTATACAAACGCACACAAAAAGGTCAGTATCCAATAACTCAAGCACTAAACGTTACTCCAGGAATTTATTACAACGGTAGTAATAGCCCGACCAATTTAGGGTCTAAAGACAACCCAGGAGCTGTTCGAGATTTTGGTGTTATTTACCTAAATCAAATTTACGACATACCTACTTCTTCAGAAGCTTCTTTCTCAGATCCTAATTTGTATTACCATCAACCTAAATGGTGCAAGCATATTTATGCAGCTATGTGGGATATGCAAATTAAGTACAATCAAGGGGACTTTACTAAACCGTGGCTTGTACAGCCAACGGATGAACCATTAAACGAACATTATCGAGAAATGTTTGATAGAAATTTAAAAAAAGAATTGGACTTCTTAAAACGCGAGAGAAATCTTAGTTGGTGGCAACGACAGTCACCAGCAAAAGACAATATGCCTGTACACATGATGTATGAGGATATGCAAAATCTTATGGTCAAAGTTATGAATGTGGGCGGTTCAGGAACAGGAGGACCTCTAAGTGTTAATAATTTTGAAATGTTTACTGTTCCTGAGTTTAATCCTTTTGATCCAGACGCCTATCAGCGCCTTATTATAGATGGAGGCACTTACAGCAGCGGAGTTTTAGTCACCCAACCAGTTAATATTATTCTTGGAGGTCTCTATGCTTCCGGTATCGTATCTCCCACTTTTATTCCAAGTGGTACAATCAACGGTGGTACTTATTAAATGACAAGCACTCCTTTTATTCTTCTACTAAAACGGACTGGTCAAGCTTCCGATAGGCCAAGTGGCGTTACTATTCAAGCAGGAGAGATGGCTCTTTCATTTGGCGCCGCCGATCCCGGCATGTACTTTGAGGATAGCGCCGGGGATATTCGTAAAGTAGGTTCCAATTTTTATGGAAGCACAGCGCCAAACTCCACTCCAGTTGGCTTACCTGGAAATTCAATCGGAGAAACTTGGACTACTTCGTCAAGTCCATACTATTTACAAGTGTGGACTGGTTCCACTTGGCAAAAGGTTGGCGCTGGTTTTGCAGATACTGCAACTTCCGCAACAACTGCGACCACGGCTAACACAGCCAATACGGCTATTTTAGCTTCTGGTGCAATTTTAGCTTCGGGTTCTATAACAAGTCAAACTGCACTGTTAGCGTCTGGTGCAATTTTGGCGTCTGGGGTAGTCACAGCTCTTGGTTTGCCCGTGGTTACCATCGTTTCTAGTGGATTACCTGCTGTAGGTGCCTCAGGTACGATGGTTTATAACGTAATTCCCTCAGGTGCGCAGCCAAGTGGTTTATTTGTGTCTGCGCAAGGCGCTTGGATTAAGGTTTAGCCGCGTAAAGTTGCCTTAACAAACCAGGCCGCTTTAAACATATCCCCTACAAGTTCCTGTAAATAATTTGCAACGTCTACAGCCCCGGCACATTCGGACATTTTTGCTAAATTCTTAGCTTCCATGCCTGCAATTTCTAAATTTTTTACGTATATAGTCAACATTTCACGAGTATCGTAGGATTTAACGTGTTTAAACCCCTTAAAAGTTTGTAAAAGTCCTTTAGCACACATAGGCATGAGGTAATCCATGCTTCGAATGTACTCAGCGATGCTGTCAAACTGATCGATATGGGCAGAATATTGCTTTTTTAAGAATTCATGAACGGGAAGGAACAAAGGACCCTCCACATTTAGATGAATTAGGTGTGATTGGAGGTACAGTTGGTTTAGATAAGCCGAAAAAGAAATCAAGTTCTCTATAAGAACACTTAATTCCAGCGTGGGTTCATCGGCAACCATAAATTGCCCAGACTCCTCTGGTAATGGCGAATTTTCGGTATAGTCAAAAGAGTCTGGGGTATTCATTGGTTAAATGGAGCGAAAAGCGCAGGCGACTTCTGTCTGTTCTTCAATTGTAGGGGAATTTTCGTTGGTTTGAAGATATTCCTCAAGCGCTCCTTTATTAATTCGGAATAAAGACTTGGCGCCGTTTGGTTGGAGGTTTACGTAGATGGTTTTTGGCCAACCTCCTGCAAGGTTTGATTCTGAGAGAGCGATTCTCTTACGAACGAAACCGGCGCTGCAGTTTAAGAGCTCGGCAGTCTCGGCAATTGTGAGCATGGCTTTGTCCGACATCTTGTGTGCGATTGCGTGTCTGTGAACGCCTAAATACTAGCTTGATTTACTGTGTGCGCCACAAAAAAATAGAAAGCGTCTCCTTTTTCATTTTTTGTACAGCTAAACTAAGGAAAAGGGAATTTTGTTATGTCTGTTCGACTTGCTGGAGAAATTTTTAAGGGATATAACCAACCAAGAAGGGATACGGCTGGAGGTAAAAAATTTGCCGTGGCTGCAAAAGAAGGCGATAAAATCAAGTTAGTTCGCTTTGGGGACGCAAATATGGAGATAAAAAGGGATGATCCAGAACGTAGAAGTAACTTTAGGGCACGTCATAGCTGTGATGAGCAAAAAAGCAAATTAACACCTGGGTATTGGTCATGTAAGATGTGGGAGTCTAAGTCTAATGTGCCGTAATGTGAGTTTAAGGGGGCTACCCTATTCTTAGCTAGGCTTAGGGCAGCTTCGCTTCCGATTGTGAAAAAAGCCGACAACAGAGTTACTTGCGGGCTCACCATGGAAGATGAGTTCGTTTTAACGCGAATAAAAAATAAAGCATCGTCTCTAAAAGGTAAAGAACGGGATACGTATCTATGGACCATAGTTTATCGGCTAATATGTAGAGAGCGGGCTTACAAGTCCGTGATGGATGAAGTTGGAATATGTGTAGATACAAATATGCAGTTATTCCACGACGAAGATGCCTGTCCAGCCGATACGTGACCCAAAAGCCCGTCAGTGGCTTGATTTACTTGCCTACGCCGAAGGTACGGACAAATCTCGTACGGGGCAGGGATATAACGTCATGTTTGGCGGAGGAACCTTTAAAGATTTACGACGTCATCCTGATGTAGTAGTTAAGGCCCCCGGTATTGCTAGTGCCGCAGCCGGACGTTATCAATTCATGCCAGATACTTGGAGTGGGGTTTCTAAAAAATTAGGTTTATCTGATTTTGGCCCCGCCGCGCAAGATCTAGCTGCAGTTGAATTAATGCGCCAACGAGGCGTGGATCCCTATAAAGATCCAATTACGCCTCAAACAATCGCTAAGCTTGCACCGGAATGGGCTTCTTTGCCAACATTAGCTGGTAAGAGCTACTACAACCAGCCGGTTAAATCGTTTGCTGATTTACAAAAATATGCAAAGCAGTCTGTACCTAATTTCCCACGTCAAAGCGAGGTCTCGGTTGAAAAGGCTTCTCCTAGTGACGCGATCCCCGCTCCAATTGCCGCTGCGCTAGATGTTAAACCTTTTGATTTTAACACCAAGTTAGAAGGTGTCTTACTGGGTAAGTTGGTGCAGGGTGTTAGTGACCCTTCTGAAATAGATAGTCTTTCTAAGTACAGCAACCTCATGGCTCAAGCCGATGAGCTAGAACTTGAGGGAGGGGAGCAGGGTTCACAGTTGGCTGACATTCTCCGCTCCCAAGCCAGTAGCACCGTGGCTGTAGGACCTAATCCTGTAGTGGATCCCACAGAAATAGCTTCAAGTATTGTCGGACTTCAAAATCAAGAGGCAGCCTATTATGAAAAAGTTAAACGAATTGAAGAAACTTTAAAAGGTTTGCAGGCTAATCAAGCTGCTCAGGCAGTTGCAGTCAACACGCAAACAGCAGCCAAGCCTGCTCAAGGTGTCCCTGGAACTACGGGACCGGTGCGCTTTGCTGGAGTACAGATAACATCCGAGGCGGATCCGGGTCAACCTGGATTTGACTTTGTTATCGCAGGTGGTAAGCGGGGAGCTCCTTTTGTTTCTCCGGTTGAAGCTGAAGTTTTAAGAGTTAGTAAAAGTCCTGGAGAGTACAGATTAGAAGAGGGAGATACCCGACGTGGTTATGGAAATGCCGTTGAATTACGGTTCCGTACTCCGCAAGGAAAAGAAGTAGATACTTTAATTGCTCACTTTGACGAACTTAACCCAGCATTAAAACCAGGAATGAAGATTCCTACTGGGTATTACTTAGGTAAACAAGGTAGATCTGGATCTACTACTGGGGCTCATGTTTCAATGGATTTCTTTGATCCAGGTAAATCAACAGCAAGTGCTGAAACTTTACAAGTGCGTAATCAACTAAGAGATACGATTCGCAAAGGTCTTCCTTACAGCCCAAGTCCAGGTATGGGCTAATTTAAAAAAGCTTGTAGAATAACAGTAGGGTTTTTAACGAAAAGATTCATGGCTAAAAACAGTGCTGCTTCAATGTACGCAGCTATTATTTCTGCTCAAAATACTGCCAATGCTCAAAGACAAGCTACAGATGCTGCAAACCAAGCAGCTCAAGAAGCTTATGGCCGAGCTCAACAATCTATTGCAAACATAAAAGGTTTAACAGGAATCACAGCTCCTGGCGCAATTGAAGAATATAAAAAAATGTTCTCTACAGTGATCCCCGGTTTAACAACTAAGTACGAAACTCAATTAGATGAGTTTAAACCAGACTTAACTCCTCAGTATGAAACTTATGTAAATCGATTGAAAGATTTACGAGGACTCAGTAATCTGAACGATCCTAATTTTATGGCTTATGCCACTGGTAAGGTTCCTGGACAATACTTGAAAGCGGATACGGATTCTATGAGAAATTTGTATACCTACAATGTCTGATTATGAAATAAAGCCCTCGTTACATGAGCGCAAGGTAGAGTTTCATTCACACGCCCCAGAGGCAAAGCACGATTATAAATACAGGGGAATCAGAACTATTCGATTAGCGGGAGAGATATGGGAGGAAAGTTTAAAAGAACGAGGATCTAGGTTAGCAAAAGAAAGAACTCGTAAAAAAATGAAATCGTCTCCTGTCGGCGTGGGTTTTGGTGTGGGCGACGGTTTCGGACCTGACGACAATTATGCCACTAAAGAATCCCTTAACAATACACACGTCCAATATTACTAAACATCTCCCGAAATTCAAACACGGCTTTCTGCGGATTTATAAGTTTAGGTAGATATAAGATAAAACCAAAACATTTGGTAGGACCTAACTTTGGCAAACCAGGCTCATCTAAATAAAGTTCGGGTCTTTCTTTTAAAATACAAAGGGGAAAATCTATGTTTAACTTTTGAGTCACCAGAAGCGCAACTTCGGTAGACGTTAAAAAAACTATCGCCTCATCAAATTCGTTTCTTTGATAACGTCTCACACATTCTTCTAACCAAATTCGTTGTGCAGATTTTGTGAACCTTCGTTTTTTACGAAACAACACACTGTCTGGCGGCTGCTCTATAGGGGTCAAAAAATCTCTGGGTGGGTATACATAAACATTTTTTGATTTCCACTGTTGTTTTAACCCGTTTTGTTCCCATGAAAAATAGCGATTTGCACAAACCATAGTGTTTGCAAATTCGCTTGAACACGGATCTAATCCGATTTCCCCTCCAAAAAAAGACGTTACTGTTCCGATTACTTCTGGTGGAGAAACAAAATCAACATTTGCCAACGGCACTCGCTAATTCCTCTAGTTGTTTTGTCGACTCCTCAATATTCAAAACATGAACGCTGAGTCGTGCTGGTTCGACCATAACAACAACAGGATCTTTTAACTTGGTGCGTTCTGCCATAGAAATCACTTTTTTTAAAAAGGATGCAGTCCCTTCATCGCAAAATTCTTCAGCCCTAGATAGGTCTTCTTTGATTTGCTTAACGTTTAAATAAGAGCTTTTATTAGGGGATTCTGGGTTAAAAAATAAAACGCCTGGTCCAGCGTGGGTGCGATATTCTTTATAGAGGACATCGATGTCGTTTAAAATTAATTTAACTGTATTCAATGCCATACGATTCTGAAATTCGCTTTTGCCAAACAAGGTAGAGGCGAATTTTTTAGTCCGGTTAGATAGAAATTTGAACATTTTACTGGAAAGAGTTCCATGCGTCTGCCATTACTTTAACAGCATCAAACAAAAAATTGTTGGTGTTGTTTTCCGTAGGGTCGATTTTGCAATAGTGTTTTCCTTCGACCAACCCAGAAGCCCCACCAGAGACAAGACCCTGATGGATTAATTTATCTATGGTTACGGGAGGGACGCTCATCCGCGCAGCCATTGTTTTTTTGTTTACAAATGCTGTAGTTATGTTCCCTGAATGGGTGCTTGCAATGACTTGTAATGAGGTGTCAATGCTGCGTAGGCATTCAATAAGTTCTTTTAAGTTCATGGTAAGTTTTGTAGAAGTTAAAAAAATGAAGAGGCCGCGTAGTCACCAGGCGCCTGGCAATAACGAGCACTTACCGCTAGACGGAAAGGATGAAAAAATCTAGCACCTCCCAATAACGATGCCGGACCCTTCTTGCCGAGCAACGCACGTAGAGTTTACAGTAGTTTTGTCAATTGTTCAACGATGTCCGTGGGATCTTCAATCAAAATTCGAATTAATTTTTTAAAATTTTTATATTCTCCTGTTTCAGAGGAGGGCTCTTTATTAAGTAAAAACCAGTAGGTGTACGCATTAAGTAGATACAAATGCGTTTGTTTGGCTTTCAGTGCTTGCGCTTGCCACTTTTCAAACTCAAATGAGGATCCATAACGGCTACTGCCTGTTTTGAGTTCTAGCTCTCGTATTTGAATTTGAAGATCAATGTCTTGCAGTGTATATTCTAAAGATTTAACTTTCGCTTCGCATTCAACTAACGATGTAGGTTCTTCATTATCTGTGTATAACCAAGGAGGTAAATTATCGATCATATATTTAGGATCCCAAAGAGTTTTTTTGGGTTCTTGTAGATTAATCATTTTCTAAAAGTCCTTGAATGAGATGGAGGTGGTGACCGTTGACAGCATATAAGACATGAGATTCAAACTTTGTTTTTTTGATAAGTTCAAAAAGATATAGTTGTTTGAGTTGACGGGCAATCCTGTGTTTTGACCACCCTAAAAATTCCCCAAGCTGTGTTGCTGGTAGAGGTCCTTGCGATACTAGCACGTACAAAAGCTGTCGGTTGTGGTTGATACACGCAACGAGTTTTTTATGTTTATGAGAGAGCGTAAAGAAATTGATTTTTTGTACTTGAGCTCTATAAGTTCCTGCATCGTTTTGTTCGGTGTTTTCTTCTGAGTCCAATGAGACACATCCTGGATGATTTCTGGTGTTATCTTAGTGGCGGGACTGGCTGCCGCCATCAAATGAAGCGGATTTACGCAAAGCGGATCTCCGCATTTAGTTAGTATGTTGTCCTCTGAAGTGAGCTCAGCGCCATAGTACGTTTTATATACAAAACGCCGTGGCCGATCCATTTGTTTTTTATCGGGATCGTATAATCTAAATATTTGGTTGGACAGGTACAGGTGTTTATCTTTTTGCATTTCAAACTTGTTTTGCCGCAGCCAGACTATTAGTTTTTCAGCAGTTGTCCGAGCAGTGCGCCACTCGCGTAAACAAATATTACAAGCGTACGTGCCATTGATTCTATAGATTTTGTCTAGGTCAACTTTGTTTATTTCGACGGGCTCCGATCTAAGGCATTTACAAGTGCAGACAATACGATCTGTGTGTTCTGTGACGTAAAATGAGTCTAAGGTGTATTGAGATAAGACTGGCGCGTCGATTTTAGGGCCTAAAACCTGCGGGTCTAGTAAGCCAAAGACTGAGACTAGAGCCTGTTGTGTCATAGAGTGGTGTGATGTGATTTGATTATCATACGATAATAGCACGGCCAGCTTGCCTTTAAATAGAATTTCTATTCCTTTTTAGAGTTTTGCCCAGAAATTGCACTCGAACTCACTTAGATATATTACTGAGACCCAGTTCGGGTTTTATTTAACGCATTTAATATTTGCCTTATAGTAATACTAATACGTTTTTTTTAATAAAGTTAAAATTTGCAGACAAGGTGCAGATTGCGGTAAATCTTGATTCACAACGCAGTAGTTGTTGGAAATCGCGAATAAAACGATGTTAGTGAACAACGTGGGTGTCGTGAGGCAACTCTTGGCACAATCTTAAAGTTTGTGATAACATACAGGTATCCTCATATCTCTAGAGGCACCAATGGCTGTAGAGCTCCCTGCAACTCTTAAGGAACTGGATGATCCTGACGCTGCTTTTTGGAGCGAGTGTCGAAAACGGGCTGCGGTTTTAAATGTCCCTGCATGGAAATTGGCGGAAGATAGCTACCAACATCCAAAAAGGACAAAACGTTCAAATATTGGTAGGCTCTAAAATATTGAAATTTAGCTAAAGTGTAGGGAGGAGACTTTTTAGGAACACACAATATGCCAGCGTGTCCGCATTACCCTAGTCGTCATGCTTTTCATCCCGCGAATTTCGAGGGTATTGTCTCTGCGTTGGTAGAATGTCTCTATACGGTATCCGGCGTGGGCACTTCTTCTTTCACAATTGACCCATCTGGGTACGCTTCAAATTTTGAAGGGATTGTGCAGTGTATTGAGGATTTGAATTTTACGCTCAGTGGGATTAGTGCTGGAGGAGGTTCCGTAATCTCTGGAGTAACGGCAGGTTCTGGTATTTATGTTGTTACAAGTGGTAGTACTTCTGTTATTAATGTAAATTATCCAGACGTGTTTCAGAACTCTGTATCTGGGCACGTTATTGGACAGGGTAATGTTACTGTTTCTTATAGTGGTAACTCTGTAGTCATTAGCGGCAATGGGACTGGAGGCGGAGCTTCCGTCACAATTTCGGGATACCCTCCTAGTTCTTATAACATAGGAGACCTTTGGTTTGACGTAAATCAAGGTCGTTTGTTGGTTTATGCCAGTGGTGGTAGTGTATCTGCTCCAGATTGGTATCAAACCAACGCTGAAGCTTTAGCAAATATCAGTCAATATCCGCCAAGTGGAACTGGGCTCAATGCCCCGGTTCGAGACGGTTCTCTTTGGTTTAATACTTTGCTCGGGTCTTTGTTTGTTTATGATGCGACATCCAGTGGTTGGTATGAAGCGCAGCGTAATGCTACCGCAGCTTATGGTACTGCTGCCCCTGCACCAGACAGCTTAGGCAGTTTGTGGTATGACACGGTTAATCCTGATCTTCGTATTTGGAACGGCACGACCTGGACCACTGCGATATAGTACGTAGGGTTCTTTAGTTCTTTTGTAAATGGCCAAAAATCAAGATTCAACAAAGACAATTGTTTCAAAACCAAAAAGGACGGCCCAAGGCCAAGGCAAGCATTCAAAAGCTAAGCCTGGAAAAAAACTTCTTCGCGGTCAAGGGAAGTAAACTGTAAGTAAATCCGCAATTTTTTACGTGTCTCTTGTATCTTTCCGAGCAAAATCCTCGATTACAGCAGGAGATTTGGTTCGAGTCGATTCTGTAGGTTTTTTAACAAAAGCATCCGCTGTTGCGCTTGATTCATCCATTTGTGTCGGCGTGGCTTTAAATTCGGCAGCTCCCCTGGATTTGGTTTTAGTAAATAAAGATTCTATATACACCCAGTTTTCTGGTTTAAATCCCGGAACTCGAACCTACCTATCTTTAACATCAGGTCAACTTTACGCGGACTATGCGGCGTTTTATGTTGCTTTATCAGGCACTACGTTATCCGGTGCGTATTTGACAGAGCTCGGTCCAGCCATATCCACTTCTGGGGTGCATATTGAGATACAGCAACCTGTTTTCATTAACAGGTAAATTGGGCTATTATTAAGTGAGGAGAATCGTGATTTCTGCGCATGACTGATCGCTCTATTTTTAATCGTAGGTACACGAGTTTTAACTCCGGTACGCAGGAAGTTTATTTAGTAAATGGCGCGGGAGTTGTAACATCTTTACCTAGTTCTGCAACATTTGTTGCGGGTGAAACGCTTGTTCAAGGAGCAGCGGTATATGTAAGTGGCTTAAAAGTGTTTAATGCCAGTGCTTTAAGCGGAATCGCATCTTTTAATTATGGAGCGTTTGGCATAACCGGCGCATCAGCTGTTACTAACTCAGGTGTTAGTGTTATCTTTGACGATGCCGCTACCGTCAGCAGTGCAAATATTACTGCAGAAACTTCACTTGTTCCTGGGCAGCCTTACTATTTATCTAAGTTCCCTGGTCAAATAACCAGGTACTCTACGGCTTCCGGTGTGGTTACAAATTCAGGTACTAATCAGTATCAAGCTTTAGTTTTGATTGGGACAGCGTTGAGTTCCGCTGAGCTTGAAGTAGAGATAGATGCACCTGTTGCTCTGTATCAGTAATGACTATACAAAGTCCCATTGTATTGGCTAGTGGTTTCTTTAGCCAGTTATTTCCCGGAGATACCGTACCTGGAACTGATACAACAGCACAGGCTTCAGGTAATGCTGCGTTAGTTCTAGCAGGTACTGCACTAGCGTCGGGTAATTCTGGAATTAGTACTGGATTAACTGCACTAGCGTCGGGTAATGCTGGATTAGTATCCGCATCGAATAAGGTGCCGATCTCCGGTGGCTACATGACCGGACAGTTATTCGCAGCATCGGGTGTAGTTGTATCTGGAACTTTATCTAGAAATGGATT
>SXGQ01616777.1_pt1 | contig 11774 bp, 27 predicted proteins | sample 3178371 | NCBI WGS metagenome assembly SXGQ01 (sample SAMN11356859, study PRJNA531348) | freshwater metagenome | isolation source: freshwater sample F1-20 | place: China: Fuxian Lake, Yuxi | collected 2017-12-25 | reverse complement strand
TACCGCTGCTTCTGCCAATACGCAGGGCAATGTTGTGACCATCAACGCCGTAAGTCCTTCTAACCAGTATTACGTGTGTAATCCTGATAAAGACTATACGGTGTTCGTTGCTTATGGCGAGACTGCCAACATCACGGCAACCATTCCAGATGGCAACAGTTCACCAGTTGTTGCGATTGCTCCACAGGCAGAAAGAGTGTTTACTGGGCCGCAGTGCAGTTCCACTAAAACGGTCTACGTGCGGATTATTGCTCCTCACAACAATGCCAAGCTCTACATCACGCCCGGGGAAGGCTTGTGAAATATGAGCGAAGAATCTGTGGAAACGAGGTTTGCCGTGCATGAGGCGGTGTGCTCTCAAAGATACGAGGCAATAGAAAGAAGGTTAGAAGATGGCAGCAGGCGCATGACTCGCATTGAGCATTTGCTGTACATCACCATCGTTGCGGTCTTTCTTGGCCCTGGCGTGGCGGCAATCTTTGTAAAGAACCTACTGGGGTTGTGATATGGCCTGGTCAGATGTTCTCAAGGCAATCATTCCCATCGTCGTGGCTGCGCTGGCGTGGCTATTGGGTCAGGTTGCATCCTTCTCAGATCGTCTGACCAAGATCGAAAGTCAGATGCCTGCCCTCATCACGAAGGAAGGTGTCCCCACAGATAGCCCAATTAGCGCCGAGCGCAGGGCCGTGATGAAAGAGCAGATTTACAAGGACATCAACGACCTCCAAGTGAAAGTCAGGATTCTTGAGGAGCGTGAGAAGATAGTAAAGGTAAGCAAGTAATGTTTGACATTCTTAGCGGTGGCCTATTAGGCTCTATCTTTGGCGGTGTCTTTCGTCTGGCCCCAGAGGTTTTAAAGTGGCTGGACAAGAAGAACGAGCGTGCTCACGAGCTGTCCATGTTTACGCTGCAGACCGATCTAGAGAAGCTGCGTGGCCAGTTCAAGATGGAAGAGAAGTATGTTGACTACTCCGTCAACCAGCTTGACGCCATCAAAGAAGCATTTAAGGAGCAGGCCACAACGGCCAAGGAGGCCGGCTGGTTTGTTGCTGCAGTCTCTGCCCTAGTGCGTCCTGGTATCACTTGGGCTTTGTTCTTTATGTATGCCACGGTCAAGGCTGCTGCTCTGGTCATGGCCTTCCACACGGGTGGGCACTGGACAGACGTAGTAACCCGGGTCTGGGATGCTGATGACTTTGCCATGCTTAACATGTGTCTGACCTTCTGGTTTGTCGGACGCAGCATAGAAAAATATCAGAAGTGATGTCAGATGCTATTGAGCTTTGTGCAAACGTCTTTGTCAAACCTTTTGAGGGTTATGCAAAGCGTTTGCCGAATGGTGATTGCACTGCCTATCCTGATCCTGGTACTGGTGGTGATCCTTGGACTATTGGTTGGGGGTCTACTGGAAGAGATATACAACCGGGCACGGTATGGACGGTGGAAAGGGCGCAGACTGCCCTTGAAGAACACCTCGTACACTTCTCGTCAGGGTTACTAAAGATGTCTCCCAAGCTGGCTGCAGAGCCGGACAGGCGTATTGCAGCCGTGCTGAGTTGGGTGTACAACTGTGGACTAGGTAATTACCGCATCAGCACATTTAAGAAGCGTATAGATGCTGGTGATTGGGCTGGCGCACGGGAAGAGTGTGTGAAGTGGAACAAGGCTGCAGGCCGGGTCTTGCCGGGTCTGACTAAGCGCAGAGTTGCGGAGGCTGCATTCTTATGAGCAAGCACAACCCAAGTCTAAGCGTAGGGCGTGGCGAGAAGCTGCCGGTATCGCAGGGTGCAGGCTTGACAGCCAAGGGCAGGGCCAAGTACAACCGTGAGACAGGCAGCAACCTCAAAGCTCCTGCTCCCAACCCCAGCACCAAGAAAGACGCTGCGCGGAAGAAATCGTTTTGTGCACGTATGGCTGGTGTGGTACGCAAGAGCAAGAACTCTGAGCGTGCCAAAGCCAGTTTAAGGAGATGGAAATGCCGATGACACCACCCGCAAAGCGCGGCCTGTACTACAACATCAACAAGCGCAGAGCTGCTGGTCTGCCGCCTAAGAAGCCAGGACAGGAGGGTTACCCTACCCGTCAGGCTTTCATAGACAGCAAGAAAACCGCACGCACGGCGCGATCTCAGAAGCGTTGATTACTGCACTGTTGGCTCTTTAGCAGGCTGCGGTGTCTGTGCCTGTACTTGCTGCATGATCTTTTGCAGCAGGGGGTATGCTCCTGACTGGGTTGGGAGCTGGCCAAGTACTTGCAGCAGAAATTGTGCCTCGTTGGGTTCTAGTTCAAGTTTCATCTTGTTTCCTTTTAGGGTGCAGGGATAAGCCCACCTTCAAAGAGGTAGGTGCCGAAATGACCGAGCTGCACCCAGGGTGCCGCCCAGACATCCATCTTGGCCTGACGGGCCAATTTACAAAACGCATAGTCCTCTGACAGAAGACGCTGCGATTCCTTCTCTATAAATACGGGGAAGTATTCATAAATCAAGTCTTGAGGTTTGACGACACCACCTAGGTCACCGACATCGCTGCGGTAGGTGTTGACCTTCTTTTGCAGCTTTTCAAACACCTGGCGCTTGATAAGCATAAAGCCGGTGCCGCCGTTCCAGATACGCAGCGGCTTGTCTACTGGGACGGTAACCGCTCCTTGGTGATCTACGAGGTTGACCACGAGAGAGCCGGTGTAGCGGGTTAGTTCGTGAGGTGGTATTCCCTCTTTTACCGCCCAGTCCACGCCTGCCCAGTTAATCTCCTTCTTAGGGTAGATGCCACAGATGATGTCTTTGTCTGCGTGCACAAGGCTAATCACATCCTGCGGGTTAAACCTTATATCTGCGTCTATAAACATCAGGTGCGTGCATTCCTTCTTTTGCATGAAGCCGTGCGTTAGGGCGTTACGGGCACGCTGGACGAGGCTTTCGTTGAACATGAAGGAGAAGGACACATCCATCTCTGCGTTACGGCACAGTGTTCCCATCTGCAGCATCGACTGGGTGTAGAACCCTGTGCACATCCCGCCATACATGGGTGTAGCCACAAAGATATGCGGCCTTGTTTTAGGCTTGCGTGCTCTTGGCATGTTGATTCCTTTACTGGTTAGAAGTAGCAGACTGTCAGCAACACGGGTCTGCCAGCCATGTCCTAACCAGCCGGTGGAGTGCCGGACTGATCCTGCTGACTGGATGCTTGGTTGAAGCCATCTTCAAATCCAAGCTGGTAGGCGAGGTTCCAAATGTCTTGCAGGCTCATGTTGAGCAGCTCTACGAGATGTCCTCTATCCTCAAGACATAGCGGCCTTTGCTGCTCTTCCTCCATCCATGCACCTCAATCCGAATGCCTGCGTCACGCACAGCGGCCACAGTCTCCGACTCTTGTATCTTTTTGATACGCTCTGATACCGCAGAAGCTGTCACCTGCACAGCCAGTACCTCACCTTTGCGGATAGCCAGTAAATCACACCAGCCCCACAAGTCCTGGCGTATCCGGGCGTGTGGGTTCCAGCGTTCTACGATAGCCACCATATAGCCCTGCTCACGCAGGTAAGCAAGGCTGCGCTGTGTAGGCGACAGGCTAGCGGCCATCAGAAATCCTCTGCAAGTTCTTTATGCCGCTGCTTATGACACGGTTGGCACAGCCACATGACATCTAAAGGCTTGTCGTAATCTTCGTGATGAGCCAAGGACTTTTCGCTTTCACATCGTTCACATGGTTTTTTAACAAGTGAGCCATTTTTTATAGCGTTTCTCACTGCGTTATGTGCAGCAACTCGGCGTTTGTCTTCTGCTCTCCATGCCTTGTTACATGCAGTCCGCAACGCAATGCGGTGAGCTAACTTGCCTCGTTCCCTGTCATAAGCACGAATCCGATCTAGATTCAAACTCCGATGCTTATTTGAATCATCCCTAGTGCACTGCTTGCACTTGTTAAGGTGACCGTCAGCCATGGCCGAATGCTTGTAAAACTCAGTCAACGGCTTGACGGTCTTGCACTTAAAACACTCTTTAGAACGAACCATGCCAGACCCCTGTGCTAAGGTCTGACCATTATAGGCCCGTTCTAATTAAAAGGCACGTCGTTTTCGTCAATGTTCTTACGATAGCGCGGTGTTACTTCTTTAGGAATGTCAGCTTCTTCGTTACGCTCAAGCTCCTTTTTCTTGCTGAAGTTGTCCTCGGCCAGAGACAGCAGGTTGTAGCCTCTAGAGGTAGGACGCTCCCAGCAGGCTATTTTTAGCTTCTCTCCGGCCTTGTAGTCCATCTCTAGGATGATGTAACCCTTGTACTTGGGTTTCTTCTCATCTGTGCGGGAGCCTTCCTCGAAATACATCACGCCTTTGCCGGGACGCTCTTGATGCTGGTTCATAACTTACCTTTCATTAAATGGTAGCGAGCAAACTCTTTGCCACTTTGTTTGACAGTCTCTGTGTAAATGTTGTATCCCTGCTTGCGTAGCTCGTCTATTCTTGATGCAAGGCGAAAGCACCCAAACATAGAGAGTGCTTCCATTGCAGTCAATGTTTGACCAGCCAGCAATAAATTCAGAATGGCTCCGCGCTGGGTTCCGTTTCCGTTGATTGCAGGGACACTTGCGACTTTGGGCCTACTTGCCCTCCAGCGTGGACAACAGCAGCCTTGAGCTTGCCCTTCTGGATACCGTTAAAAGTCTTCATAAGCTCTTCGTTGACCTTACCCAGGCTCTCCAGCTTGACTGTCTTCTCCTCGTCTGAAAACTTGGGCGAGCTCTGTATCTTGGCAACCATGCCGCCATACGCCTGTGTCCATTCCTCAATGGTTTGGTGGGTGCTGTAAGGCTCTTCCATGCCTGGAACAAAGAAAGCATAGGCTGGTGCTGGATCGTCAACAGATACCGTGATGACGCCCTCGTTGTCCACAACCTCCAGCTTGCCCATGTCTTTGACCTTGGCAGGCTTGTCATCAAAGTCTTGTACTTCTTCTGGCGTGTAGACACCTACCACCACACCGGGATAGACAGCGCGGATGCCTTCAGACAGACAACGAGCACGCAGCATGGCGCGTGGGTACTTGCTCCAGTTGTCCTTCGTTGTAATCCCAATTCTCTTTGCTTGCTCAAAAGTCCAGGTCACATCCAGTGAGCCGCCCTGTGGGTGACTGAAGGTGCCGGTGACTTCCTTGTCTGTGTAGACCTTCCACTGCACCGTGCCACCGGCTTGCTGGAACCGAGCAAGCATGGCGTCGGCCTTGAGGGCCGGCCTGCCCTGTATAACGTGGTAGTCACGCATGGCCACAGCAGGGTGCAGGCTCTCTGCTTGGCAGAGGAGCATGATGGCCATAGCTTCTTCTGGGTTCTTGAACCCAAACATCTTGGACTTGGCGGCAACCTCTGCCATCGTGCTTATATCGGTTAGGGGAATTAGATTTGACATGTGAACCTCACTTGATTAAAAAACGGCGTGAGCCGGGAACTTCAACCTGGAACTGTTTATAGACCTCCGGCATAGTGGTCTTGAACAGCTCTGTGCTGAACTTGCTGCTGGGTTTACTGCTCTTCCACGTGGCCAGCACCCGACCGTCGAAGGTGCCTAACGTGTCAGCTTCACCCATAAACTTTTGAATGTGCGTCTTGAGTGCCTCTTCGCGCTCCTCTAGCTGTTTGATGTGGTTCTTGACCTTGAACAGCTCTTCACATAAATGCTCGGTCGATGCTGTGGCCACCCGGCTAATACTCATGCTGACGGGCCACATCGCTTTACATTGATCTGTGGTCTCAGGATCAGCCTGTGTGCCAGCTTGGACATGACCCCACAGCACAGCCATCTTCTGGATTAGTTCGTCCTTCTCAGCGTCTTCAACCAGCTTAGGAATGAGCACAAACTCTTGACCGCCGAATAGCACAGCCAGATAGATTTTTTGTACACCCATGACTGCGGCCTCGTGGACAAGTTGAGCCATATCAGCAGCAGGCATAACGCCACTTTCATCAAACTTATTTCGCACCGCAGCGTTGTAGTTCTTACATTCGACAAGAATCGGCTCGCCATTCTCACGCCCTGCAAAATCAAAGTGAGCACGGAACCAGTCATGGTTGGGATGAGTGCGGTACTCTTCTATCTTGACCAGCTCCACACCGAGCTTGTTCTGGGCCAGACGCCCTATCACAGGCTCCATAACGTGACCCATTTGCACAGCTTCGATGTTGGACAGGTCGGGCATAGGCATCTTGCCTTGCTTGGTCAAAATAACTTCGTTGGCATAGCCACTGGCTGCACGGCGCGTATCGCTGGCCCACCACGCAGCGTTGCGTACTGCAGGATCAAAGTCAGACATAGGAACCTCCTAAAAGAATAGAAACTTGACCAACAAGGCGATGGTCACTACCGGGCCTAGCAAAATCACTAGGAACAGAGACAAAGCCCAAAGTGTTGTGAACACTTCTGCGAGCTTCATCCCATATCTTCCTGGTTGTCAGGCTCAGGAGGTGAGCCAGGGTTGAAGTCCCAATATTGGGCGTTCATGCCACAGCCGGTAAGGCTAGTGCGCTGGAGGAAGGCAAGGGGGAAACGCTTGACCCCAGAAACAGGGTGCGTCCACTCAAGAGCAGGATGGCTGCAATGCCCGTCGTCCTGAGTGTGTGTGAAAGGCCGGAAGTGCCGGCAGTCTGAACACAGTTTCATCATGAGAACCTCTCATCAGTTGGTTAGGAGTAGATAAGGTTATAGGCATTAGTCTTTCATGTCAAGTCCTTTCCAGAGCTTTGCATCTGGGCCACAGGGGCCTCTGTGTCTGTTGTCGATACAGCTACCGATACCTCTACGGCCTTTCCAGGGGTTGACGGTGCAGCACATCACTGTGCCGCCTCCCGCATAGCGAGGTGAGTCAGGGATGGAGCGGCAATGTGCACACGTCAGGCACCGCTGCTTCTGCTCGGGCCAGTCAAACCGAGGTAGAGTCCACATCGCCGGTCACCCATAAAGCTGCAGTGATGGTCACTGGGTCAATCCTCTGTCCGTCTTTTACTGCGTTGAGAATCTTGTTCGCGTCTGATTTGCTCATCAACAAAGACCTCTCGAAGCCGCTGTGCCTCCAAAAAACGAAAGTAATACTCTCGCTCGCTCGTGGTTCTGTACTTGTTTCGTAGCTCATCTAGTCTCTCGTCTAAGTGTGAAATCATCTTGGGGCCTCTTATGTTGTGGCCGAGCCCCCCAGCCACAGCGACCAGGGGGGCGGTCGGCCTAACCGTGTCTTTGTACTCTCTAACTGTTTCTAAAATTTACGCGCATGGCGCAGGCATCCGACAGTCGCCTGTGGATAAGTTGTCCACAGGGGACAACCGTGCTCTCGTTTATCTAGGTTGACGGGGGCCTTAGCACTGCTATACCCGCCGCTCCCCTTTTCACTGCCCCGAGGGATGCTCACCCAGGGAACACAAGGAGGACGCACCACGTTTATCTGAGTCTGTCGCACGCACATTCTCAAGGGCTGGATGAAAGCCCCGGCTGGCGAACCCAAGAAAAAAGCCCATTACTGCTGCTTCCGGTCGAACCCCCCAATGGTGGTTGGGGGCAGAAGCATGAGTAATGGGCCTTACTGGTTGGGCTCGACACCAACGGGGCGAATGTTAGAACAGCATCACAATCCCTGCAAGCCCTACAAAAAATAGGGTCAATTTCCACAGCCAGCTAGCCATATGGTTTCTAGGTGGGGGCTCCCACCACTCCGGGTAGTGGGTAGGCCATGCCTCCAGGCGCGACCGGTAGGTGCGTGGGGGCCTCCAGGCTAGGTCTTGAATCCGTTGAGGGCTGCGCGCTTGTTTCATTTGTCCTCCCTGGGGCCGTGCACGTTAGCCCAAAAGGTTACGTCGCAGACTCCACCGCTAGCGCAGTCGCGCCAGCAATGGCCGTCAGGGTCTGCCGGATGCGCGTCAACGTAGGCCAAAAACACGCAACGGTCGTGGAAAGCCAGCACCGTCAAATCCGCATCCGGGGGCATCGTTTTGGCACTGCGCCAAGTAATGGTTTCTTTCATGGGGCAACCCCCACCAGCACAAAGTAGGCCATAGGCGCGGCAATGGACATGGCCAGCAGGAAAGCCGCTAGGAAGTCCATAGCAGCCCTCCTCCGGGCCTCCAGGCGTTCGTCTAGGGGTCGGTAGGTGTAGCGGGTCATGCGGCCTCCTGGGCGGTTTCAAGGTCGAACCAAGTACGCCTATGGCAGTTGGGGCATTGCATAGAGTACCGACCGTTGCCAGGCGGGTAGTCGTCATCTCGCATGGTTTCAACGTCAAGCGCAGTGTTGCAGTAATAGCAGGCAGAGCTCGCGGCCTCGGCTGCATCACGGTAACACGGGAAAATAGATTGTTTCATGGTCACTGACTCCGATTGAGAGGGTAAGGGTTGACCCTTCCAAGTAGGAAAGGGCCAGTTCGCAGGGGCAGGGTCAGAATGCACGGCGGGAAGCTCGCACAATGTCAGCAACACGTTTACGCAGCGCCAGAGAATACTCGCATCGATATTTAGGCAAAAGCCGGAAATATGTTAGCGGGTGACTCCCGATAGTGACAATGTTTCCTGCTGGTATCTTCAAAAGCTCTAGCAACACGTTAAATGTGCTAACTTGAGCGCGATAGGTTGGCGTGTGCCAGGGTTCTCTATTCATGGTCACTGACTCCTAAACAGTGCAGAATTGCACCCGATAAGGCACCCGCAGGTGCCCTATGTGGGTGAAATCAGGCCGCTACAGTCTTAAGCTGAGAGTCCTTGGCCGTGTAGCACCATTGTGGGATGCTGGCTGTTGCGCGATCACGCACTGGCATGATAATGCCTAGGAAATTGTCAACGTCAATATTGACAATGGCCGGATTGTGTCCACGCTGTAGCAGGGAAACGCAGGGCTCGGCACCTCTACGGTTACCCTTTATGTCATTCGCGGCATCTTGAAAGGCCATAAGGTACTCAGGATTGAAGGCCGCAGGTGCAATATCTTTATCTTTGAGAACGGCAGCCACAATGCGATCAACGTCAGGGAATTCGCCATCTATTGCCTGAAATGTTAACTTGTCATTTTCTGAAATTACCTCTACTGAGCTGCCGTTAACGGTGAAGTGAAGCCACTCATTACCTTTTTTGCCACTTGCGCTCAGCTTGGCAACGGCATCATTTCCGATAATGACATCAGCCGAGGGCTTGGCACTTAGCGCAAGCAACAGCCGGCCAAGCATATGGCCGTTGGTGGCTTCTATATAGGTGCCGCGTTGATCCTGCACCACGTGAACGCCGCACATATAGTAGCGACTATCTTTGATAGCAGAAAAGCGGGATAGAGCTTTGAGCTCTTTGCGAAGCATCGAAAATTGCATGGTCACAGACTCCTAAGGTTAAGGTTTAACGATTGTTTATGTAACCCGGCATGCCAACAGCATGCGCAAACGTCACAGCCTGATGGCGGCTGTCCAAACGCTTGATAAGGTATGCAGCAAGACTCACGGCCTCGTCAGAATCGCGCTGGAGCTCCAAGTATGTGTCTTGGTTGTAGTGCGGCCACTTTGCTGCGCTGGTATAGCGGTAGTGTGCTCCGATACGCTTACGCAGCTGGCAAGCAAGAATGTGCAGGTTTTTCATGGTCACGGACTCCTAATGTTGCTGCACAATGCGTGCAGTGATAAGACTATAAGACGATAACACTATGCTTGTGAACTAGGACAAACCCTAGGGCTAAGTAGTAGGCTTAGTGTGTATATACTTACTTACTTAGACCCTAGACCATTGTGTATGTAAGTGTGCATCTAAGTCTAGTGACGGGTGTTGATATGAGAATGAGAGTGATTCTCACTTACCGTTATCTCTGCGCGTAAGGTTTTGGGGACAGGGCCTGTGCTGTGCTCTTACCATAGGCCTTGGGCATGGGCGCAAGACGCAAGGCGCATGGCTGGGCTTGGGACTGGGCACGGCTGTTGTGCGTGAGCTGCAGCCGTAGAGTTGCGCCCAGGTGATTGGGTCAGAGGGTCGGGTTTAGCGTGACCCCCACGCTTCTCCTCCCCAAAAAAAAGTACAATTTTGGTACCGGTAAGGGCATTGCCGGTGTCTCTCCTTGAGTTTGGGGCTACCTTGCGTAGCCCTTTTTTTGCCTGTAGGATGTAGTTACTTGTAGAGGGATAGAGATGACGATACAGGCGATAGAGTTGAGCAGGGGTGTTGATCTTCCTGAGCCACGGGTGGTGTTTGCGTACCCGTATGGGGAGATGGATGTAGGTGATTCGTTTGTGGTGCCTGCTCGGTACAGGGCCAAGGTGTTGAATGCGAACTATCGGGCTGGCAAGAGGATGGGGCGCAAGTTTGTGGCCAGGTCAGAGGGTGAGAGTTTGAGGGTGTGGAGGGTGTTATGAAGACGGACAGGTTGTGGATGGAGGAGGATGAGTTGAGGGTTGAGCTGGAGGTGATGGATGCTCGGTTGTTTTGGGCGTCGGTTGCTGTGCGGTCTTTGATGGACAGGTTGGAGCGTGCGGTGAGGGATGGGTATGTCGCTGGATATTCGGATGCAGCTTTACGAATCAAGGCTGAGATTCCAGCGGGAGATCAGGTTTGCGTTGTTGTGCACTAGCAAGTCGCAGAAGATAGAGTTAGTGCAGAGGTGGAAGCGGGAATACCCGCCGATATTGTGGGAACAGTTGTTGTCGGTAGCCAGGAAGCCGGAAGTGGCCGAGAAGATTCTTGACTGGCGTTTAGAGAAACCAAATACATGAATTTCAATCTGGCCCAGTTTTACAAGTTTTGTTCTGAACTCAAGATTGAGACTAAGGAGCAGGGCTTACGCAAGATGGATAGCTTGCTGGGTACGCAGACGTATGTGATGGATGAGATTGCCAAAGGTTTGGCGCAGGATGTGCACTTCTTTGTGATCTTGAAGGGTCGTCAGTTGGGGATTACGACGATCTCGCTGGCGATGGACTTGTACTGGCATTTCACGCACCCGGGTTTGCAGGGGACGCTAACCACGGATACGGAAGAGAACCGAGACATGTTCAGGAGCACTTTGACGATGTACATGGAGGGCTTGCCCAAGGAGTTCAGAATTCCTGCGGTGCAGCACAACCGCAACCAGTTGTCGCTCAAGAACAGAAGCCGCCTTTTTTATCAAGTTGCGGGGCTGCGGGCTAAGGGCTCGCTAGGGCGTGGCAAGGCTATAACGTACTTGCACGGCACGGAGACAAGTTCTTGGGGGGATGAGGAGGGGCTGGCCTCTTTGCTGGCTTCTTTGGCTGAGAACAACCCTGACAGGCTTTATTTGTTTGAGTCTACGGCTCGTGGCTTCAACATGTTCCACGACATGTACAAGACGGCCAAGATGGCGCGTACGCAGAGGGCTATCTTCTGCGGCTGGTGGCGTAACGAGTTCTACAGCGTGGATGCCAAGAGCAAGATTTACCAGGTTTACTGGGATGGCAAGCTCACTGCTGAAGAGAAGGAGTGGGTCAAGGACATCAAAAAGCTCTACGGGGTGGAGATCAATTCACGGCAGATGGCTTGGTGGCGCTGGAAGATGCACGAGGGCATCAAGGACGAGGCGCTGATGTACCAGGAGTTTCCTCCTACCGAGGACTACGCCTTTGTGATGACCGGCACCAGCTTCTTTTCTACCTCGCGGTGTACGGAAGCTGCCAAGCAGTCCAAGATGCTCACGCCCGACCACTACCGCTACGCTTTCGGGGCTTTGTTCCAAGACACAGAGGTACTCAAGAGCACAGAGCGTCTGGGCGTGCTCAAGATTTGGGAAGAACCTATAGACAACGCTTACTATGTGAT
>SXGQ01306504.1_pt1 | contig 11774 bp, 14 predicted proteins | sample 3178371 | NCBI WGS metagenome assembly SXGQ01 (sample SAMN11356859, study PRJNA531348) | freshwater metagenome | isolation source: freshwater sample F1-20 | place: China: Fuxian Lake, Yuxi | collected 2017-12-25 | reverse complement strand
GGATGCGCGAGAAGTCGTAACCCACGCCACCGCCGCGGCGCATGGTCTCGGCGGCTTCGGCGAGCGCGGTGTAGATCCCGGCGCGGCCGTCCACCACCTCGGTGATGGAGTCGCCCACCGGCTGCACGAAGCAGTTGATGAGGGTGGCCTGCATCTGGATCCCAGCCGCGGAATTGATCCGCCCGGCCGGAATGAAGCCCTCCTCCTGCGCCGCGAGGAAGCGCTTCTCCCACAGCGCGCGCTTCGTCTCGGGCTCGACCTGAGCGAGGGCGCGCGCGACCCGGCGACGCACCTCGATCATCGAGGATTCATCGCCCTTGGCGTACTTCTCCAGCAGCGCCTCGCGGCAGATTTCCTGGTCTGGAAGGGGGGCCGTCGCGCGGACCGTGGTCTGGATCGGAGTCTCGGATTCGCTCATGGTCTTATTTTTGGTCTCACTTGAAGTGTCGGCAACAATGCTTTGATACTAAGGGTTGTTTGCCCAGCACGCGAGTCACTAGATGTAGCGGAAACGGGTGCCCCCCCGGCGAGGCCAGGATGGTCTACTGCGTCAATCCCTTACGGGTTTGGTGCGACGCACCATGCCCGGTGCCATGGGGGCTTCCCAAGCCTAGGGCTAGGGGTTGATTAAATATACAGTATCGGGCCTGGCCTGGCTAGGCCGGCTGCGGCGCTGCCTGTGACCCCCCCTGGAGTCGGGCCTGCTTGAGGACGTCGGCGACCTCGGAATGGCCGAAACGCAGCACCAGTTCCGCGGGCGAGTCGCCCTCCTTGGTCACCAGCGCTGGGTCGGCGCCGTTGCGGATCAGCAACTCGACCCTGCGGGTGTTGCCCTTCATCGCGGCGTAGGCGCGGGGTGTAGCCGTTGTCGTGCAGCAGGTTGCAGTCGAAGTTCATCTCCAGCACATTCAGCGTGTACACCAGTTTGCTCTTCTCGATGTCGTAGAAGCGCGCGCGCACGCCCTCCGGGCTGCACTCCTGGGCTTGGTCTGCAGGCCGGTGGGCAGCAGCTTGAACACGTAATTGATGAGTGAGGTGCCCACTATCGCCACCATGGCGAGGATCAGGGGAATCTTGGACACGTTCAGGTGCTCGGCGATGGTCTGGTCGAGGTTCGCACCCAGCACCAGCAGCACCACCGCGAGGAAGAAGAACTTGAGGTAGAAGAACAGCCCGATGACGATGCCACAGCCCAGCACGGCCAGCAGGTCGTCTTTTTCGATCGTTTTTTGCATGGCCATCTTGTTCCCCCTTGCGGTAACCCTTGATTTTCAGTGGGCCGGGGGAGGAAGGTAGGTGGGCGGCGTGTAGAATTTCCCCCGATGTCCAAGGCCTTTGTGCGCGAACTTGGCAACCTCGGCGAGGACGCCTTCGACGACGAGCAGGCCCAACTGCAGGCCGCCGGGACGGCGCCGTCCCCGGGCCGAAACTACATCACCCCTGCCGGCTTCGCGCGCATGAAGGCGGAGTTGCGCGCGCTCGTGGAGGTGGAGCGGCCCGAGGTGGTGCGCACGGTGTCCTGGGCCGCCTCCAACGGCGACCGCTCCGAGAACGGCGACTACCTCTACGGCAAGAAGCGGCTGCGCGAGATCGACCGCCGCGTACGGTTCCTCATCAAGCGCCTAGAGAACGCCGAGGTGGTGCTGTCGGCCGGCCGCGACACCGACCAGGTCTTCTTTGGCGCCACCGTGGCGCTGCGCTCCGCGGCACACGGCGAGCGCACCGTGACGATCGTCGGCGCCGACGAGGCCGAGCCCTCCCGGGGGCGCGTGTCCTGGCATTCGCCGATCGCCCGGGCCCTGCTCAAGGCGCGCGAAGGCGACTCGGTCCTACTGCGCAGCCCGGCGGGCGACGAGGAACTGGAGATCCTGGAAGTCCGGTACGACCCGGTCGATTAGGCTGCATGGGCCACAACGGAGGCGATCCGCATGAGTGTGCTGAAGGAGTTCAGGGAGTTCGCGGTCAAGGGCAACGTCATGGACTTGGCGGTCGGGGTCATCATCGGCACCGCCTTCGGCAAAATCGTCGGCTCCGTGGTCGAGGACGTGGCGATGCCGGTGCTGGGAACGCTGATGGGCGGGCTGGATTTCTCGGGGCTCGCCATCAAGGTAGGGGCAGCGACCATCAAGTACGGCAAGTTCCTGCAGACCTGGGTCGACTTCATCATCATCGCTTGGGTGATCTTCCTGGTCATCAAGCTGGTCAACCGCCTCAAGCGCGAGGAGGAGAAGGCGCCCGCGCCCGCACAGGCACCGGTGCGCCAGGAAGTGCTGCTGGAGGAAATCCGTGACCTGCTGAAGCAGAAGTAGACGGTCGCTAGCGGAAGTCACCGGCCTTCAGCAGCGAAATCTTCTTCGGATTGATGTGCCTCGCCAGTGCGGCACGCACCTCCTCTGCGGTGAGCGCGGCGAGGCGTTTCTCGAATGCCAGGTCCCAAGCGAACGTGCGCCCCAGGTGCAGGTAGTTGGCGAGGCGCACCGCCAGCGGACCATCTTGGGAACGCGCGACGCGGCGCGCCTCCAGCAGGCCCTTCGTCGCTGACTCCAGTTCGACGGCGGTGAAGCCGTCCTTCAGCGCCCGGGCGATTTCCTCCCGGACCGCGCGCTCGATGCGCTCCCGGTTCTCCGGCGCGTAGATCGCCGAGACGCCGAAGCTCCCGGCCTCGTCCTGCTGGCCGGCGCTGAGGAAGCTGTAGGTGCTGTAGGAGAGACCTTCCTTTTCCCGGATGCGCCCAGGCAGGCGCGCGCCGGAGTTGCCGCCCAGCAGCCAGTTGCCCAGGACCAGGGCAGGGAAATCGGGATGGTCGTCGCGCAGCTTCAGGTTCAGTCCCGCGCGCAGCACCGCGTTCGCCTTGTCCGGCGTCGCCACCTGCTCCTCGATCGCGGGGCGCTCGAAGTAGCGCGAAGGGATGCGGGCGTAGGGTGCCGGGTTCTTCCAGCCGCCAAAGAGTTCCTCCACGAGCTTCGCTATCGCCTCGGGGTCGAAGTCGCCTACGGCGACGAACTCGGCGCCGGTGGCGCCCACCAGCTCCGCGTGGCAGCGGCGCGCGTCCTGGATGGTCACCTGCTTCAGGTTCTCGATCCGCTCCTCGGTGGTGGGCGTGTACAGCCAGTGGCCGGGCGGATAGGGGCTGAGGTGGCGCGACAGTCGCTCGGCGGCGAGCGATGCGGGATCGCCGCGGCCGGATTCGGCGCCGGTGAGCGCGGCGCGCTTAAGTTCCTCGAACTCCGTGGCCGGGAACGCGGGCTCGCGCAGCATCTCGGAGGCCAACCGCAGCGCCGCCTCCAACTCGCTGCGGCGAACCGTGAGGTTCGCGCCCTCGGTCCCGACCGAGACCGACGCCTTGAGGCGGTCGAGCGTGTCGCGGATTTCGGCGCGGCTGCGTTTCAGGGTGCCGCGCCCGAGCATGCCGCTCGCCATCGAGCAGGCGGTGGCGCGCGCCGCCTTGCTCGCCTCGTCGCCCCAGTAGAGCGACAGTTGCGCAACCACGTTGCCGCCGCGTGTCTTCCTGGGCAGCAGCGCCACCTTGATGCCATTGGCAAGCACGCGGCGCTGCACCCGCGCCTCGATGTTGGCGGGGGAGGCGTCGAAGGCCTCGCCCGCATCCACCGCCGCGCTGCCCTTGAAACCGGCCAGCGCCGCGGCCAGGTCCGGGCGCGGCGGGATGTCCGCGCGGTCGGGCCGCGCCGTGGGAACGAACGTGCCCAGCACTCGGTTGGCGGGCTTCAGGTAGGCGGCGGCGACGCGGCGCACGTCGGCGGTCGTGACCGCCTTCAGCCGGTCGCGATACAGGAACAGCAGGCGCCAGTCGCCTATGGCGTGGAACTCCGTCACCCAGCGAAGCAGCGTTCCCGCGTCCACCTGGATCCGGTCCAGGTCGGCCAGCAGGCCGGTGCGTGCGCGCTCGACTTCCTCGTCCCGGATCGGGTCGTCGGCCAGCCTCTCCAGAGCCGCCAGCAGCGCCTCGCGCGCCGGCGCGAGCGGCGCGTCCTTGCCCAGCACGGCGCCGAAATAGGCGTAGCCCGGGTCATGCATCATGCGTTCGTGGCCCCAGGCCTGGCTGGCGAGCCCCTTTTGCACCAACGCCCGGTGCAGGCGCCCGGTGGGCGCGGTGCCCAGCGCCTGCACCAGGACGTCGAGCGCCGGGTAGTCGGGGTGGCCAGCGGAGGTCGCGCGGTACATCGCCGACACCAGCTGCAGGTCGCCGGTACGCCGCAGCGTGACCTCGCGCTCGCCGTCCTGCACCGGTTCGACGGTGTAGAGCTGCGGCAGCGGGCGCGCCGGGCGCGGGATTGGCCCGAAATGCTTCGCCACCAGTTGCAGCGCGCGCGCCTCGTCGAACCGGCCGCCGATGGTGAGCAGCGCGTTGTCCGGCTGGTACCAGGTGCGGTAGAAGTCGCGCAGGCGCTCGATCGGGACCGACTCGATGTCTGAGCGCACGCCGATGATGGGGTTGCCGTAGTTGTGGGCGGCGAAAGCGAGGCGCTGCATGCGCTGGAACAGCACGCCAGAGGGGTTGTTCTCGCCCATCTCGAACTCGTTGCGCACCACGGTCATCTCGCTGTCCAGGTCCTCCTTGCGCACGTTCGAGTTCACCATCCGGTCGGCTTCCATGGCGAGCGCCCAGTCGAGGTTGTCCTCGCTGGCCGGCAGCGTCTCAAAGTAGTTGGTGCGGTCCTGGGAGGTGGTGCCGTTGTAGCGCGCACCGCGGCGGGTGAGCGCGGGCTTGATGTCCGGGTGGTTCTTCGTGCCCTTGAACAGCAGGTGCTCCAGCAGGTGCGCCATGCCTTTCTCGCCGTAGCTCTCGTGGCGCGAGCCGACCAGGTAGGTGACGTGCACCGTGACCGTGCTTGCGCTCGGGTCGGGCACGGTGAGCACACGCAGGCCGTTGGCGAGGCGGTACTCGGTGACGCCTTCGATGGTCACGACCTTCTCCGGCGCCTGGGCGGACGCGGGCAGGGCGGCAAGCATGAAAAACAGCGCAATCAGGAGACGCAGCATGTCAGAACATCCAGTCGAAAAGGTGCAGGGCGAGAAGCCCGGCGATGATCGTACCGAAGCTCACCCGGAACCGCCAAGCCAGGGCGATGGCGACGATGCCCGCGAGCAGGCGTTCATTGCCCGGGGACAGGGCTATGACACCCTTCTGCAGCATCAGTTCCGGGGCCCATATGGCCGTGAGCACCGCCGCCGGGACATAGCGCAGTGCGTTCTTGAACAACTCGGGCAGCTGGAGGCGCTCTGGCAGGACTAGGAACGAGGCCCGCTGCCAGAAGGTTGCCGCAGCGATGGCCAGGATCACTATCCAGAGCATCGCGGCGCTCATGACGGCCGCCTCCCCAGCCAGCGCTCGGTGGCCATTCCCGCAGCGATACCCACGACCGCAGCGAGCGCCAGGCCCAGTCGAAGCGGCAACCCGTGGGCCAGCACCGAGGTGGCGCCGGCGCTGAGCGCGGCGGCCACCATTGGTCGCTCGCGCAGGAACGGCACCGTCATGGCAATGAACGCGAGCGGGGCGGCGAATTCCAGCTTCCACGCTGATGGCAGCTGCTGGCCCACCAGCAGGCCGGCGGCGACCGCCGCCTGCCAGCAGATCCAGGTCGGGATCGACAGGCCAAAGAAGTAGTCGAACTTGCCCGGCGCCTCCGGATGCGTGGTGAAGCGTTGCAGGAACAGGGCGTAGGGATTGTCCACCAGCGAGTAGGAAACGATCAGGCGCCGATGCAGCGGTTCGCCGATGAGGAAGGGGCGGATCGAGGCGCTGTACATGAACAGGCGCAGGTTGACGATGAACGCCGCCATCACGATCACCAGCGCCGGGGCGCCCTCGACGACGAGCTGCGTCGCCGCGAGCATCGAGGCGCCGGCGTAGATCAGGATCGACATCGCCATGGCCTCGAAGGGCGGGATCCCACCGGCGGCCATCGCCACCCCTGTCACCAGGCCGAAGGGGCCCACCGCGATCAGCAGCGGCAGGCTAGCCTTTACGCCATGGCGGAACTCGGGGTGGAAAGCAGACACGGGAGCGCGATTCTAATCGCCCTCCCGCGGGGTAGTTCGGTACAGCCCGGGAGATTCAGGACTTCGGCTTGTCGCCGTGGCCACGGTGCTCGCGGTGGCCTTTGCTCTTGCGCTGCTCGCCCAGGCACTTCTGCAACTCGTCGCCGCGCTTGCCGGTGCAGGCTTCATGCATCGCCTGGCGCTCGTCCATGTCCTTGCCCATGCGCGCCTTGCCTTCAGCCTTGGGCGCAGGGGCCTGGGCGTGGGCAAGGAGGGAACCGGCCAGCAGGGCGGTGCCGATGGTGGTGAGGATGCGGGTGCGGATCATGGTCTGGCTCCTTGGGCGTTGAATGACGAATCCTTCAACGCCCACCCTACCGGCCTCGTTGTCGCGCTGCGGTAACGTTGTGTAACGAGTTGTTTCCTACGCTTGCTTTAGCATGGTGGCGCCGTCGGAGACCTCGAACTTGCCCGGGCCTTCGAGGTTCACCTGTTTCACCACGCCGTTGTCCACCAACAGGGAGAAACGGTTCATGCGCATGCCCATGCCGCGGGCGGTCAGGTCCAGTTCCAGGCCCATGGACTTGGCCCAGTTCGCGCTGCCATCCGCCAGGAACCGGATCTTGCCGATGGCCTTCTGGTCTTGGCCCCAATGCGCCATCACGAAGGCGTCGTTCACCGCCACGCACCAGACTTCGCTCACGCCCTTGGCCTTGAGCGCATCCAGGTTCTGCAGGTAGCTGGGGACGTGCTTCGCGGAGCAGGTCGGGGTGTAGGCGCCGGGCAGGCCGAAGATCGCGATTTTCTTGCCCTTCACGGCGTCGGCCACGTTCACTTCCTTCGGCGCCATCGCGAAATGCGTGGCGGGATCGAATTCTGTGGTTTCCATCAGCTTGCCATCGGGCAACTTGTCGCCGGCTTTTATCGTCATGAAACCTTCTCCATATTGGGGTTCTTGCGGGAAAGGGCGATCATACCGCAAGGCAGGATTGCCCCCGAGTCTGACGGAGGTTGTCCTTGAACGATAGACGCGCGGATAGCGTGGTCCAGACCTTCCTGGATACGCCGCGCTTCTCCAGCGCTTGCGCGAGGCGCTCGACGGCATCAGACGCATAGGTTGACTCGTCCCCGCGGGGGCCCTCGCTGGTGTAAGCCTTCAGCAGTGGCTGGTAGCCGCTGAATCCCTTGTGCGGAGCAATCGCTTTCAGGCTGTCCAACACATCCACCGGAATCCGCAGCGTGATGCTGGTGACAGGGCGATCCTGGGTAAGTCGCTTCTTCAGGGTTTCACTGAGCACAAAGTGCCTCCTCGCGAGGTTCGGCGGGTCGTGCGGAAACAATTCGAATGCAATCGTCCTCGATCTCGACATGGACCAGGAACAGGAGCCTCGCATAGAGATCGAAGCCGATTACCACGGCTCGCGCCTCATCGTTGCGGGAGGCATTGATCAAAACGAACAAGGGATCCATGAACACCGTCGCTGCGTCTTCAAAGCGGTGGCGTGCTTGCGGTGGTTGGCGGTCGCCTTGTCCTCCTCCCAGGCGAAATCGCTGCCGCCGATGCGGTGCCGCTCGTTCACTGGCGTTCACTATGCGCTCGTGTATTTAAATATTCAACACATGCAAATTGTTACTGCTCGGTTACATCAAGGGCCACTTTCCTGCCCCGCTCGACATCAATCCCCGCTAGCAGCACGATCCCGATCACGAAATACACCCCGACCACGAGGATCCCCAGCCGGTGGTTGCCCGGAAAGATCCAGGTCACCGCGCCATAGGTGATCGGCCCGAAGATGGACGCCGCCTTCACCGCCAGTCCCCACAGCCCGAAGAACTCCGCCAGCCGCGCCGGAGGCGCGAGGTAACCGACGATCGCGCGGCCCGCAGCCTGCGCCGCGCCCATGCACAGGCCGGCGAGGTTCGCCGCCACCCAGAACAGCGTCGCGCCTTCGGCAAGGTACGCGAGCACGATCATCACGATCCAGCCGGCGAGCACGAGCCGCATGGCCCGGATGTGCCCGATCCAATCCTGAAGATGCCCGAACGCGAAGGCGCCAGCCGCGGCTGTGATGTTCACCACCAGGATCAGGACGATGGTTTGCTGGGTCGTGAATTTCATCGCCTCCTGCGCGTAAATCGCGGCGAGCGCGATCACGGCCTGGATGCCGGCCTGATAGAAGAGGATGGTGACCAGGAAGCGCCGCAGGTCCTGGAAGCGGCGCGCCTCGCGCAGGGTATGCAGCACGCTTGACCAGGGATTGGCCTCGGCCGGCTGCGGCACTGCCCGCTCCTTGAGGAAGATGAACGTCGGGACCGCGGAAAGCGCGAAGATCGCCGCAGTGATGAGCATCACCACCGGCACGGACTCGGAAGCGGGTGTGCCTTCGGGCCGGGTCATCAGGTAGGCCAAGGACACCCCCAGCGAGACGATGCCGCCGATGTAGCCGAGGGCCCAGCCCCAGCCCGACACCCGGCCCATGGCCTTCGAGGTCGCCAGCTCCGGCAGGAAGGCGGCGATCAGGTTTTCGCCGGTGGCAAAGAAGAAGTTGGACAGGACGACGAGGACAATGGCAAGCGCCACGGCCCCGGGCGAGGCGAACCAGAGCAGGGCGGTGAACAGCACACAGCCCACAGTGCAATAGAACAACAGCCGCTTCTTGGCCGCGTGGGCGTCGGCCCATGCCCCGACCAGCGGCGCCGTGACCAGGACAGCGAGATAGGAAAGGGATAGGGCCGCGGTCCAGGCAAAGGTCGCCCAAGGCGCCTTGCCCGCAACCGCAGCGACAAAATAAGCGTTGAACACTGCGGTGATGACCACGGTGGTGTACCCGGAGTTGGCGAAGTCGTACATGCTCCAGGCCCAGACTTCGCGGAACCGTACATTCCTGGCGAGGCGGTGCGTGCCCTCCGCGCTACTGTCGGCTTCGGTCATAGGGGTGATACTAGCGCCCGTGGGGCATAATCAGCACAGAGCCGCCGCTGAGCAGGTGACGAAGGAGCGCCGCTACTACCGCTGCAGCCAGCACCCGCTGGAGTTGATCGCCGACCAGAAGCTGAAGGGCGCGAAGCCGCCCGGCAAGCTGCTGTCGCTGGAGGTGCTCACTCCACCGGCTCGGGCAAGACGACGACGCTGTACGGCTGCCTCGCGGAGATCCTTTCCGACGACCTGACGATCATGACCATCGAGGACCCGGTGGAGTACCGGCTCGGCGGCGTCAAGCAGGTCCAGATCAACCCGAAGACGGGCCTGAACTTCGCCACCGGCCTGAAGGCCGCGATGCGCGCCGATCCGGACGGGAGCATGGTCGGCGAGATCCGCGACCCCGAGAGCGCGAACATCGCCGTGCAGGCCGCGATCACGGGCCACCTCGTCCTCTCCACGCTGCACACGAACAACGCGGCCACCACGGTCACCCGCCTGTCGGAGATGGGCGTGCCGCCGTACCTCGTCGCCTCGGCGATCACCTGCGTCGTCGGCCAGCGCCTGACGCGGCGCCTGTGCCCGGACTGCCGCCGGCCCGTCACCGTGCCCGCGTCGTCGGTCGGCATCCCGGGCGACGAACCGATCACCGTCTACGAGCCGTTCGGCTGCAACGCCTGCGGCAAGGCCGGCTACCGCGGTCGGGTGGGCCTCTACGAGGTCATGATCATGACCGAGCGCCTGCGCCGGCTGACCGTCGAGAACGCCGACGCCGACACTCTCGGCCGCGCCGCGGTCGAAGAGGGCATGCGCACCATGCGCGAGGACGGCATGAACAAGGTGCGCGCCGGACTGACCTCGGTCGCCGAGGTCGAGCGCGTCACGTCGTCGGCGTAGCGTCCTGCGCGCGGACCTCGACGCCGAGGTCCGCACCGACGCGCAGCTCGCGCCGGCCGTGGAGCAGCTCCAGCAGTTCCTCACCGACCAGTTCGCGGCGCCAGCCCTGCAGCGTGCGGATGTCCGGCTGCGCCTCGGCGCCCGTGTCGGCCCCGACGCGCACGGCCGTGACGATGCGCTGCAGGTCGGCGCGCGCGGCGATGAGCTCGTAGGCGAGCTCGGCGTCCATGGCGCGGGTGCGCACGAGCGCCTCGGCCAGGGCGATGAGCGGCGCGTCCTTCGCGTCGGGCTGGATGTGCCGTGACGCCGTGTTCGGGACGGGATCGCGCTCGCGGCCGCGCTTGACGGCCTCGATGATCGACCGGCCCCGGCGCCGCAGCGCCCCCTCGTTCAGTCCCCGGATCTGCTCGAGGTCGCGCTGCTCTGCCGGCTTGCGCTTGGCGATCTCCACGAGGGCGGCGTCGTTGAGGACCGTGGTGACGGGGCGGTCGGCCTCGCGCGCGGTGTCCTCGCGCCACGCGGCGAGCTCCCACGCGATGGCCCGGACCTTGGGGTCGAGCCCGTTGATCTTCGGCAGCTTGGCGAACACCGTCTCGACCTCGCGCAGGTCGGAGATCGCCTCCAGCGGGCGGCACTCCTCCCGGGCCCACTCCAGGCGGCCCAGCGCCTCCAGCCGCTCCTGGAGCTTCGTGGCGACCTGGAGGAGGTGGAGGACGTCCTCGCGCGCGTAGCGGGCCTGTTCCTCGGTGAGCGGCCGCCGGTCCCACTTCGTGAAGCTCGCGCTCTTGCGCAGGCGGACGCCGAGCATCTCCTGCAGCAGCGGGTCGTAGCCCAGCTGCGCGCGCAGGCCGGCGAAGCCCGCGGCGATCTGGGTGTCGAAGAGGTTGGTGACCGGCACGTCCCACGTGCGCTTGAGCAGCGGCACGTCCTGGCGCGCGGCGTGCATGACGACCTCGATCGCCGGGTCGGCGAGGATCTCCGCCAGCGGCGTGACGTCCACGTCGGCGTCGAGTGCGTCAACGACGATGACCCGCACCTCGCCGTCGGGGTCCTCCACCGCGACCTGGACGACGCAGAGCTGCGACCGGTAGCGGCCCTCGCCCATGAACTCCGTGTCGATGCCGAAGCGCCCCGCCGCGCGCGCTGCGTCAGCGACCTCCTCGATGTCGCTGGTGGTGGCGAGATCGTCCATTGCGGGCAAACCTACCGGCGCTCGGGGCCGGGTGGCGCACCGCGGTCGTCCTCGCGCTTCCCGGCGCGGCGGGAGAAGAGATCGAGCACGCCGATCGCGAGCACCGCGCCGCCGATGAGCAGCAGCCCCTCGAGTCCGTCGGCGCTTGAGGTCAGCGCGACCGCGGCGATCACCGCGAGGCACACGACGACGGGCAGGTAGAGCCGGGCTCGGCGCATCAGTCGAGGTCCTCGCCGAGCACCGCGGGCGCGGCGGGCAGGCGGGAGGGATCGAACCGCGCGAGGAGCGTCGTCATGTCCGGCGTCTCGCCCGGGGTGGCGAGACCGAGCGACACGGCGAGCCGGCTTCGCACCTGGACGGCGGATTCACCAGCGGCGGCGCGGTCCGCGAGCGTGACGGCGCCGTGACGCTTGGCCAGGCGCGCCCCGTCGGGACCGAGTACGAGCGGCACGTGGGCGAAGCGCGGTTCGCGCCCCGGTGCCCATGCGCCGAGGACGCGCCCGAGGTGCAGCTGGCGGGGTGTCGTCTCGGCGAGATCGTCACCGCGCACGACCTCGCCGATGTCCTGCGCGGCATCGTCGACCACGACCGCGAGGTTATAGGCGGGCGCGCCGTCGTTGCGGCGGACGACGAGGTCGTCGACGACGCCCGCGACCCGGCCGAGCAGCCGGTCCTCGAACACCACGCGCGCCTCGCCCGCGCGCAGGCGCAGCGCGGGGGGACGGCCCGCCCGCTCGCGCTCGGCGCGCTCGGCCGCCGTGAGGT
>SXGQ01083993.1_pt1 | contig 11774 bp, 7 predicted proteins | sample 3178371 | NCBI WGS metagenome assembly SXGQ01 (sample SAMN11356859, study PRJNA531348) | freshwater metagenome | isolation source: freshwater sample F1-20 | place: China: Fuxian Lake, Yuxi | collected 2017-12-25 | reverse complement strand
CGCTTTTGGCGTTGCGCATGGGTCGCACTCGCATCATCGCGGAAACTGGCGCGGGTCAACACGGCGTGGCCACGGCAACGGCGTGCGCGCGCCTTGGTTTGAAGTGCGAGGTTTATATGGGCGCCGAAGATATTCGCCGCCAAGGGCTGAATGTTTTTCGTATGCGCCTTCTTGGAGCCCAAGTGCATTCAGTTGAAACTGGAAGCCGCACATTGAAAGACGCCACCAATGAAGCCATGCGCGATTGGATGGGCAGCGTTGGCGACACGCATTACATCATTGGCAGCGTGGTTGGTCCGCACCCATTTCCAATGATTGTGCGCGACTTTCAAAGCGTGATGGGCCGCGAGTGCCGCGCGCAATGCTTGACGGCCACGGGTCGTCTTCCAGACGCGGTGATTGCCTGTGTTGGTGGCGGCAGCAACGCAGCTGGAATCTTTTATCCATTTGTGCAAGACGCATCTGTGCGTTTGATTGGTGTTGAAGCTGGCGGCCGCGGGGCAAAAGATGGAGATCACGCCGCGCCACTGGCGCATGGAACTCCGGGCGTGTTGCATGGATCGCTTTCGTATGTGTTGCAGGACGCCGCTGGCCAAACCGCCGACGTGCATTCATGCAGCGCTGGCTTGGATTACCCGGGCGTTGGTCCCGAACACAGTTGGTGGAAAGATTCAGGGCGCGTGCAATACGTCAGCGCCACGGACAACCAAGCGCTTGATGCGTTTCGAATTCTTTCGCAAGAGGAAGGAATTATTCCCGCTCTTGAAACCGCCCACGCCGTGCATTCGGCAATTGAATACGCACGGACTCGTCCCACCAACGAGATCGTGGTGATCAATGTGTCCGGTCGCGGCGATAAAGACGTGGTCGAGGCGATTCGCTTGCTTGAGTTGCGCGGTGATTCACTGACCACAAAAATGCCGTAAATCGACGCGACGCTTGGCGGATTTGATTCGCCTTGCTTTGTGTCAAATCAACTCGAAGCCATCGCGTTTTTTTATTCAATCGTGTTGTTTAAATACAACGACATTTTAAGATTCTTAGGATTGTTGCGTTTGAAATGCAATCACTTCGCAACTTCTTTGGCGGCAGGTGGCGTAGGCGCATCTATCTTTGGCTTCGCGGTAGTGCTGGCGACCACTTTCAAATCCAGCGCGATCGGACAGTGATCGCTGGCGTACCCCGACGGAGGCTCATCTTTTTTATAGTCATAATCGGAGCCTGGCATCAACGTTCCAAACACAAAGAATGACTTTGGAACGGCCAACTTCACCAACGCGGGCGAAAGCAATATGTAATCAATGGCTCGATTGGTGATGTGGGTGAGATAAAGATTCTTGGCGGCTTTTTTATCCGCGGCGGAGTCGGCGGATTTCTCTTGTGAATTTGAAGCGCTCGCGTCAGTGGATTCATCAAAGCCAGCGTCGGAGTCGGCGTCATCTTGTGCGGCGGATTTCTTTTCCTTGGCTTGTCCAGCCTCGGGACGAAACTCGTAGGCGCTTACAAATCCAGCGAACGCCTTGTCACGATACACCTTTGCCGCTTTTTCCATGGGAGTGGCGTTGAAATCCCCCACCACGGCCACCAAAGCGTCGGCGTTCTTGGTCAGATCCTCCTTGAGCATCTCATTGATGCGCAGTGCCTCCAACTCGCGATGATGCACCGTCGCTTTTCCGCCAGCTTTGTGATGCAGCACATACACGATCAGCGTGGTGTCGTCGGGCAATTGAATCGTGACCTTCAATGGACTGCGTTGAAATTTCAACGGCTCCTTCACCTTCGGGTCGTCGCCCCAACCTTCCTTCTTGCGCTTGTCGGCATCCTTGGGAATATATTTTTCCATGGGCGCCAAATCCTCGTTGGTCCACACTTGAACATCCTTGATTGGAAATCGACTCAACAGCGATTGCTCCACGCCGCGGTAGTACCCAACTTCTTTGCTGGCCAAATATTCGTAGCCCATGTCTTTCAGATAGGTGTCGCGAAACCAACGCAGCGCGTCCTCGCCTTCAACTTCCTCAAGACCAAGCACATCGGCGTCCAAATCGTGGATAACTTTGGCCAAGGATTTGCAACGGTCCTCGCTGGTTTTCATATTTATGTCGTCGTATTCGCCGGACAAATTTGGATCATCAACACCGTCAAAGAAATTTTCAATGTTGTACGCTCCCAGACGAATTGTGCCAGGAGCTTTTGCCGGCGGCTTTGCGATTCCAAAGATCAAGCCCGCTTCGCGCTTGGGCTTCTTCGATTTGGTGGAAGCCGATGTTGAAGCAGGCTTGCCCTTGGCGCCGTCTTTTTGCGCGGGCGCGGTCTGGGTCGCGGTTGTTGTGGAAGCTGGAACGACCGGTGGCGCGGTTGCTGAACATAGACACGCGAACACGGCGCACGCAATCAACGGAAGTCGCAAATTATTCATGCGCGCAGTGTACGAATGCCACGCTTACTTGGGCTACTATCAATTCATGTCCCTACGCCGCGGCAGTCGCCGTTTGTACCGTGAATATCTCGCCGCGCTTCGCGAGCGCAAGAAGAAAGCCAAGTTGGAGCCCATGGCTATTTCATGGCATGGATCCGAGCGCAGTCTGCGGCGCAACCGAACCTTTGGACAACTATTCAAATCTTTTCTAGGCGAATTGCGTCCACACCGCGCGCCCATGTTGTTCACGCTGTGCACCGTGGCGCTTGGCGCCGCACTTACGCTTATTCCGCCCGCGGCCACCAAGCTCGCCATCGACAATGTTTTTATTGGTTCGCCACTTCCACAATGGGTCGATCGAATTCTTCCCGCCAACATCACCAGTGATCGCACCACATTGTTGGCTTGGATCGCCGCCAGCATTTTGGTGGTGAGTTTGATTGGAACCACATTCAGCATCGCGGGGCGTTGGCAAGCCACGCGCATCACCAAGCGATTGCAGGCGCACATTCGCCGCAAAACATTTGAGCACGCCGTTCATTTGCCCCTGCACCGCGTGTGGCAAATGAAATCGGGTGGCGTGGCAAGTCTGTTGCGCGAGGACGCCGGCGGAGTTGCCGAACTTGTGTTCAACATGTTGTACAACCCGTTTCGCGCGATTGTGCAACTAGTTGGAATACTCACCATCCTTGCCATTACTGATTATCGCTTGCTCCTTGGCGCAACCATGCTTCTGCCAGTTGTGTGGCTGAGCCATTGGACTTGGATTGGTCGCATTCGTCCGCTGTACCGGGACATTCGTCAGCAGCGCACAGATGTCGACTCGCACGCCACGGAGGCCTTTGGTGGAATGCGCGTGGTGCGCGCCTTCGCGCGCGAGCAAAGTGAGGCGTCGAGATTTTTGCGTGGTAGCCATCTCATGGCTCGTCAAGAAATTTTAACTTGGTGGTGGAGCCGCGGAATTGAATTGGCGTGGGCTCTGCTTATTCCAACTGCCAGCGCGTTGCTCTTGTGGTTTGGTGGCCGTCAAGTCATTGATGGCACGCTCACTCCAGGTGATTTGGTTCTGTTTCTCACTTATTTAGCCATGTTGCTTGGTCCGCTTGAGGCGCTTGCCAGCAGCGCGACCAATTTTCAAACCAATCTCGCGGGCTACGACCGCACGCTTGATGTGCTGAACGAAACTACGGAGTTGCCCGATCGACCCAACGCGCTGCGGCTTGACCGGGCGCGCATGATCGGCGCGATTCGTCTTGAAGATGTGCAATTTAGTTACCCCAAATCAAAGACGCCCGTGATCAATGGCGTCACGTTTGATGTTCTGCCCGGCGAAACGGTGGCGTTTGTTGGCGCAAGCGGCGCGGGCAAGACAACGCTGTGCAATCTCATCGCGCGCTTCTTTGATCCAACCGCCGGCCGCATCTTGATCGACGGCACGGACTTGCGCGATTACCGCCTGCATGATTGGCGCAGCCTGCTTGGCATTGTTGAGCAAGATGTTTTTCTTTTCGATGGAACCATCGCCGACAATATTTCTTACGGACGCAAGCACGCCACGCAGCACGACATTGAGCAAGCCGCCATGTTGGCGTGTTGCCATGGGTTCATCAGCGAAATGCCCAAACAATATCTCACGCGCATTGGCGAGCGTGGCGTGCGGCTTTCGGGCGGCCAGCGCCAACGACTTGCCATCGCGCGCGCGGTGCTGGCGGATCCACGAGTTCTGATTTTGGACGAGGCCACCAGCAATCTGGATGTTGAAAGTGAATTGTTTATTCAAGAGGGATTGGTGAACCTCATGCGCAATCGAACTTCATTCGTGATCGCGCATCGGCTTTCAACCATTCGTAACGCGCACAAAATTGTTGTACTGAAGAACGGCTTGGTTGCGGAGGTTGGCTCGCATGAACAACTCATGGCGCGCGGCGGTTCGTATCACGACATGGTTGTGATTCAAACTTCGCGGCCTGAAACTAAAAAGGTGGAAGTGATTGAGCCAGTCGCGGCATCTTCACACGCCTGAGACGCGCCCACGCCACGCACGACGACCGGTCTTTGCCAGCCACCAACTGCGCCATTGAATCACGGTCATCAGAAGCATGGTTGCAGGATGTAGCGCCACGCCAATCTTGGGCTGATGAAATCGAATCGCAAGCAGAGCGCGCGTGAGAATGCCAGCCAGCAGCGCCGCCACCAAGCAACCCAAGGCAATCGGCGGCAATTGCATTCCAAAGAGCCACGCCACAAGCAGAGCCGCGGGAACAACATGGCCCAACACATGCAGTGTTGTGAACACAAGCAGTGTGGTCATGGAACCCAAACCTTCAAATGCGTTCTTGGCGAAGCCTTTCCATGTCGCGTCAAAACCCTTGTACATGCGAACACTGAGAAAGTCCGTGGCGTCAAACAAATCAGTGCGTCCACCAACGGCGCGAACGGCGCGTGGTAATTGAATACCGTCATGCATGCTGTTCTTGAATGCGTGGTGGCCACCGGCGCGCAACCACGAGTCGCGCTTGACCAGCAAATATTGTCCGCAGCCCGCGCCCAAACTTTGACGAGCGTCGCTGCGCATCAATGCCATGGGTAAATAGCCCAGCAACATGAAATGAATCAGCGGCACCACCATAGCCTCGCCCACGGAACCACAAATTTGCCGCGGAAATGTGCTGACTAAATCACTGTCGCTGTCCTGTGCAAATTGCAAACCAAGCTCCACGGCAAGCGGCGCAAATCGAACATCGGCGTCGGTGAACAACAGCCATTGAGCGCTGGACGCTTGACCCATTTGCTCGCAACCCCACTGCTTTCCATTCCAACCCGCTTCCATTGGAGCAGTGGGAACACTCCTGCATCGCGCGTCGCGCTGACACATGTCGGCGATGATCGCGGGAGTTGCATCTTGACTTTGGTCGTCGTACACCAGCACTTCAACGGCGACATGTTCGCTGGCAAGAATGCTTTGCACACACGCTTGAATATTGGCGGCCTCGTTGCGCGCGGGAACGCATACGGACACTTGCGCGCCGTTGCTTGGCAAGTTTTGTATCGAGTTGTCTTTGCTTTTGTTTATTTTTTTCTTCGATACAAAGTTGGCGCCACCTTTGGGCGCTTTGAACAACGCCAAGTTCACGCACGTCATGCCCAGCGGCAACGCGGCGCAGGAAAGCGATCCAATGGCCAGAGCTTCAAGCAGCATATTGAACGCGCCATTTCATGTTGTGTTTTTAGCGCCGTTGATTGGCTGGCGCAAGCCGATGCTTTATATCAATGCCGGGATTTTTCCCGCGCGCCTTCAGCCATAAGTCATACAAGGGATGGATTTTATTTCCGCGGTCGCCAAGAATGGCTTCAAATAATTCGGGTTGGCGCGACTTCACCGCCTCCGCAAGAATCCGCTGATGCGACTCCATGACCTCGCCAAGTTGCCGTTGCCAACTTGCGGTGGAGGGCGTTTGAGGCGGCGCAATTTCGGCCACGCTTAGAAATATTTCAGGGCGTTGATCCTGCCAAAAACCATACTCACATGAAATTCTCCACACACGCATGTTGGGATTTTTGGCCAAGATGGCCGAGGCGCCCGGCCGCGGACGAACTTCATTACGCACATCCACAAATCTTCCTTGTGGAGTGAGTGAAATGGTGGGCCTCTGCAATTCGCCCAAGCGTTGTTGCACATACTCCGTCATCTGCGTCAGTGACTCGGCGCGGTCAGGATCAATTCCAAATAATCCACACTTGCGCAAAAATGCAAAGCGCTCCAGTTGCCTGCGATCCATGGGCGTAATGTTGGCGCGGTTCTTAAAATACAAATGTCGCAGAGCCAACATGACCATTGGATCCCACCAACTGCAATGATTCATGATCAACATGCTGGCGTTCTCTTCACGCGACAGCGCATCAAAAGCCGGACGATTTCCAACGAGCACCCGCACCGCGTAGAATTTTTTTGCAATCAAGCTCTTGGCGTACCAACACACCACATTGGCGTAGCGCTCGTTCCAGGCATCCGCAAGAATGTCGCTACTCACTACGCGGCGGCCATTTCTTGCGCTGAAGTTGATGATGGCGTGGTGGTTGGCATGGCTGGAATTGTCACGCCACAATCCTCGCACACCGCGCGCGCGGCGGTCACGCCGCTCATAAGAACCATGGGAACGCCAGGTCCAGGATTGGTGCTTCCACCCGCCATATACAAATTGCGCAACACCCGGCTTCGGTTGCGCGGCTTGAAGCCGCCATGCAAGCGGCCGTGGCTGGCCAATCCATAAATGGCGCCGCCTTGGGCGTTGTACATGCGGTCAATTAAACTTGGGGTGAGATTTTTCTCAACCACAATGTGGCTCTCAATGTCCCGCAATCCAAAGCGCTTCAGTTTCTCAAGAATCACTGGGCGATAGCTCTGCAGCAATCCGCCGGGGCCATCCCAAACTTGGTGCTCGCGTTGGTACGGCGTGTGCACCAAAATATAAAGCGACTCGCAACCCGCGGGCGCTTGATTGGCGTCGCTGCGGCTTGGAACGCACACATACAACGATGGATCGCGCGCGGGAATTCCCTTGGCGTAAATATCATCAAACTCCTGGGTGGAGTCGCCGCTGAACATGAAGTTGTGATGCAACATGTGGTCGTATTGGCGGTTCAATCCCAAATACAACACAACTCCACTGCATGCTGGCGTATATTTTTTGGCGATGCGTTTTTGCTCGCGCGCGCCGCGTGGCGACGACACAAGATCGCGGTAGGTGCGCTGCACATCGCAGTTACTCACCACCACATCGGCCAACAATTCGCGGCCATCGTCCAGCGCAACACCAGTGGCTTGACCGCCCTGCTCCACAATTTTTTTCACGCCCACGCCGTTGAGTAGCGTGGCGTTCTCCTCGCGCAAAATGCGCTCCAAACTTTTCGCAACTTGGCGCGTGCCACCCATGCTGTACCAACAACCGTGATCCACTTGCGCCGCCGCGATTAGGCCAAGAATGGCCGGGGCAAGAAATGGACTCGAGCCCACATATTGCAGAAAGTGCTCGCTGAGTTGGCGCAAATGCGGCTCATGAATCCATCGATGCGCCGTAGCCGCCACGGTGCTGTGCATACGCATGGCCAACACGTCGCCCATCAAGCCTCCGCCACGCGGTGGCGGCTTGCGGATTAAATCTGAAATGCCTTCGAGGTCCTTGTAAAAGAAAACCTTCTCGCTCAGGCTGTACATGCGGCGGCTCCACGCCACAAACTTTTCCCAACCTTCGCCCACGGCCGCTCCAGGAAATTGCCTATTCATAGCGCTTTTCATAGCCGCGACATCTGACAGCAAATCAATTTGCGTTCCGTCCTCGTAGAAACATCGCCACTGCGGATCCAGGCGCACCAGTTGCAAATAATCCTGCACGCGCCGACCACTGCGTTGAATAATTCCGCGCACAACATCTGGCATGGTGAGAATTGTTGGCCCCATGTCAAACTTGAAACCCTGCTCGTCAAGCACATTCATTTTGCCGCCCATGTGCGCGTTCTTTTCAACCACCGTCACGGCGAAGCCAGCGGTGGTTAACTCAACAGCGGAGGCAAGTCCCGCAAGTCCGCCACCAATAATAATGGCCGTTGGTTTGGATGAGTTTCTTATCATTTGGAATACACCTTTGTGGGTGGCGCCGAATTGTCATGCGACTTCAACACCTGTTGATTGATCAACACACCGGAATTTTTTTTCCACGCCACGGGCTTGGCGCCACTCATCCATTTGATGGCCTTGCAAAGCCCCCGCAACACGTCCGCGCTTGGCATGTCCGCCACTGGAAGCCACCGCGCCGTGGTGGTGGTGGCCACGGCGCGCGTGAGATGCGTCAAGCCCTCCACGCCTCGGCTTGCGCCCCAACCGCTTTGACCAAATCCAGAAATGGCAAGCGCCGGATGTCCAGTTGGCAAGACGCAGTCGTTCAACGTGATCACGCTCACACCCAGGCGAAATTTCAATTCATCATCATTGATAATGCGGCGCGTGTCGCTGGTGAAAATACTTGCCGCCAAATTGTGCGCGCCTTGGCCATGCAATTCAAGCGCCTGTTCAAAATCATCCACGGGCACGACGGCCAGCACTGGACCAAAATAATTTCCCTCAAACAAGGCGGCGCGCGCTGGACAATCCACAATCGCAAGCGGCCGCAACCAACCCGCGCGCGCGCCATCCATCACACCGGAAAGACTGCGCGCGCCATTGGCCACGGCTTGGCGGGAAAGTTCCTCACAACGCAGCGCCGCGGTGTGGTCGATCAATTGCACTGGACGCGCGCCCGCCGCATGCGGGGCCAGCGCCTCAAGAAATTTACGATAGCCACTTCGCAACACAAACACGCGCCGCGGAGCCATGCAGGTTTGCCCAGCGTTCATGGTGCACGCCATCCAAATAGATTTGGCCGCCTTGTTCATGTTGGCGTCGGCAAGCACAAACGCGGAATCTTGCCCGCTCAGTTCCAATGTTGAAGAAGTCAACGTCTCGGCGCAATGCGCGGCCACGGCCCGCCCTGTGGAGGTTCCACCAGTAAATATCACATGATCAAATCCGCCAGCCTCTAGCGCATCGCGGCCAGCTTGCGGCGAACAGCCAATCACTTGCAACACGCCATCTGGCAAACCGCACGCCTGCGCAATGTCAAGCAACAGTGCTTGACTGCGCGGACTTCGCTCCGACGGTTTGACCACCACGGTGTTGCCCGCGACAATGGCTTGCAACAATTGAATTCCAAGAAGCCCCACCGGGTAATTCCATGTGGCAATGATCAACACGCGGCCCAGTGGCACCCTGCTCACACGCAACGATCGACCCATCATCCACCAAGGCTTGCCACCCATGCGCCGCGTTTTTAAAATAGTGCGTGCGCGCTTTCTGTGCCAACGGATCGCCGCAATCACTGGCAGCAACTCGCTGACATACGCCTCTTCTATGGGCTTGCCAATTTCATCGGAAATTTGTTGCGCAATTTCCATGGCATGAAATGCCACGGCTGACTCGAACTTGCGCAGCCAGGCTTGGCGCGCATTCCCAAGAAAAGTCGCACTTGGATGTCTAGACTGCAAAGTAGCCATGAGAGTTTCAGTTTAACCTACATTAATGTTCGCCCACGACGAATTCATGGATGCATAACATTCTATTTCACATGTCCGCCTGAAATCCACTTCAAAGCACGCATAAATCAAACTCATATGATCTCGTCCCAACCTTACTCACAGAATGTGTCCGAGGTCGCAATTGTTGGCGCGGGGCCAGGCGGATTAGCCGCGGCTCTTGTGCTTGCCGCAAGCGGCGCAAGCGTTGATATTTACGAGGCGCAACCCGCGGTTGGAGGTCGCTCGCGTCGGCTCACGCTTGACGGCGATGAAGGTCAATACCACTTTGATGTCGGTCCAACTTTTTTCATGATGCCCTATGTGCTGGATGAAATCTTGGCGTCAGCGGGCGGCAAACTTTCCGAGCGCGTAGAACTTCAGCGGCTTGATCCCATGTATCGGTTGCTACTTGGGCGGCCTGATCAAGCGCCAATCACGCTCGACACCACGCAAGATTTGCGCTTGATGGAGCAACGCTTGAGCGCCATTGAACCGCATGATGGCCCCGCGTTTCTAAAATTTATCAGCGACAACCGCCGCAAACTGCAGGCCATGACTCCATTGCTTCGCAGTCCCATTCGCAGCGTGTTGGATTTGTGCACCGTGGACAACATGCGCGCTGGAACGCAACTTCGACCGTGGCAAAGTTTGTACGACCACTTGCGCGGCTATTTCCATAATCCGCACATTCGCCTGGCGCTTTCATTTCAAAGCAAATATTTGGGCATGAGCCCATTCGAGTGCCCTGAACTGTTCAGTATTCTTCCATTCATTGAATATGAATATGGAATCTGGCATCCACGCGGCGGATGCAACGCCATTATGAACGCCATGCGCGAGATGGCGCAGGAACTTGGCGTGCGATTTCATTTCAATTCACCCGTGGACACATTAGAATTTGAAGGTCGTCAAGCCGTGGGCGTGCGTGTGAATGGCGACCTGCATCGACACAAGCACGTTGTCATCAACGCCGATGCCGCCACCGCCATGAAACGCATGATTCCAGAATCGTTGCGCGGCGCGTGGAGCGATCAAAATATCGACCGCAAAAAATATTCCTGCTCCACATTCATGATGTATCTGGGAGTGGACGGCGAGATTGAACTTCCCCACCACACCATTTACGCCAGCCGACAGTATGAGCAAAATTTGCGCGACATTTCCAACAACGGCGTGTTGAGCGAGGATCCGTCGATGTATGTCTGCAATCCATCGCGCCTTGACGATTCGATGGCGCCTAGCGGACACAGCGCGCTGTACATTTTGGTGCCCACGCCCAACACGCAACCAGGCGTGAATCACGTGGAATGGAATTCCAGCAGCGCAACCTTGCGCGAGAAAACGCTGGATCAACTTGAGACTGTGTTTGGAGTTGGCGATATCCGCGGCCGCATCCGCGCCGAGAAACATATCACGCCCAATGATTGGGCCGCCGAAGGAATTCAATTTGGCGCCACGTTCAATTTGGCGCACACGCTGGGACAAATGCTGCACAAGCGACCGCAACACAAAATGCGCGGTGTTGAATCCACGTGGTTTGTCGGCGGCGGAACGCATCCAGGCTCTGGGTTGCCCGTGATTTTTCTCTCATCGCAAATCACCGCGCGGCTTCTGTGCGCGGAGCTTGGCCTGAATTGCGCGCTCGACACTCCATCAACTCGCCAGAGCGGTATGCTGCGACCGTGGACATCACCTACGGTCAGTATCTAAAAGTTCAAGAATTACTTTCCCTTCAACAACCCGTCGGCACGCCGGTGGAACATGATGAAACTTTATTCATCATCATTCACCAGGTGTATGAACTGTGGTTCAAGCAGCAACTCCATGAAGGCCAACACCTGCGCGAACTTCTTGCGCAAGGTCGCTTGGAGGAGGCCGCGTCCACATTGGCGCGCATGTTGAAAATTCTCAAGACCATGGTGGCGCAAATCGATGTGCTTGAAACTATGACGCCAGTTTCGTTCCTGGCGTTTCGAAATTTCCTCACCAACGCCAGTGGATTTCAAAGCTGGCAATTTCGCGCGTTTGAATTTTTTCTAGGCAAAAGAAATCTGAAAGTAATGGAGCGCTACCCCGCGACAAGCGCCGAGCGCCTGGCTCTGGAAGAACACGCCAAACTTCCAACACTGTGGTCTGGTTTCATTCAATGCCTTGCAAAAATGGGGGAAAATGTGCCTACTTCCGCCCTGCAGCGCGAGGCAACCGCCGCGACAATTTCAGATCCAGAACTGCAAGAACTGCTGCTGCG
>SXGQ01486370.1_pt1 | contig 11777 bp, 8 predicted proteins | sample 3178371 | NCBI WGS metagenome assembly SXGQ01 (sample SAMN11356859, study PRJNA531348) | freshwater metagenome | isolation source: freshwater sample F1-20 | place: China: Fuxian Lake, Yuxi | collected 2017-12-25 | reverse complement strand
TCGGCTACGACATCGTGAAGGCTGGCTCCAAAGCCTACACCCTGATGATCGACAAGCAGCCGGTGGCCACCACGGTCACCCGGAAGGACGCTGAGACCCTGGAGGCTCTCTTCCGCTTCATGACCAAATATTCTGGCCGCCGCTACTTGCGTGAGGCCTTGGAGACGGTCCTGACCGAGCCTGACACCACTGAAGCAGAGTCCACTGAAGAGCCGCAGGTTGATCCCATGAATAACTAAAGGGTCAGCCAGCCAATGTCCAACCCAAGGGTTCATGGTTTCGGCCATGAACCCTTTTTGCCCCCCAGGCATGAACCGATGACCAGCCAAAGAGGTCAGCAACCGTTAATCACCGGCCCGAAGACTGAACGGTGAACCAACCTTTCATAAACAAGACACTAACCAGTTGGATTGGCCCCATTTTCCCGGTGGTCGAAACTGTCCAGTCGGCCAGCCACCCTGGTGCGGTTCATCCGTCAGGTCCTGGCTCGACAGCCGTCCATGACCGGGCCAGATTCACTACGGTTCAAATGGACCTGCTCAAGCACCAGCAACACCTGATATGACCCCACCCTGGGGTCTCCCGGCTCTTTGCCGTGGGGGTGTAGCTCAATTGGGTAGAGCAGGCTCTTTATAAGGGTCAGGTTGTGGGTTCAAGCCCCACCGCCCCTACCAACCCAAGCGGCATGGACAGCACGGACAGGTTCCGTGTTGTGGCCGGCGTGGATCCCACAGGTCTCCCTCGCCTCAAGCCATTCCCCACCCATGCTCAAGCTTATCGAAATCCGTCCGCTCTGCCGTGACTTGTTCCACCACATCGAGGACTGCAACGACTGCCCAGAGATCTCCCTTTCACGTGGTGACTCAAGTTGGCGAACCATGGTCCACACGGCCGGCAGCTTGGCCTTGGACGGGCAACCGACATTGCTGCTGTGCCACCGCCGCAATGCCTTTCAGGCCGGGTTGGAACTCGTTGGCGGTATGGCCGGCATCCCGGTGCCATCGCTGAACAGCATCACTGAAGGCAACTTTCGCGCCCTGATCTCAGCCTTGGGAACAATCAGCAGGAAACCGCTGTATCTCCTGGAGACGGCAAAGCTGGAGGACCCGGTTCCCCTGGAGATCTTCACCTCTGGGCAATTCCGGTTTGTGGTCCTGGACAGCCTGACGCCCCTGATCGCGGCAAGTCTGCAGGGCCTGTCCAGTGAGTCATTCCGGTGGAGGCCCACCCTGTTCCCAGGGAAGGAGGGTGAGCTTCTGTGGTCCAGGATGCGGCCCCTCAGCCCCACCGGGGAGCACGTTTGGATGGTGACTGGGCCCATGGAGTATCCGCCGGATTTTGAGGGCTCAGATCTGGAGGGCTAGGCACCGGCCTTGATGGGCCAAAAGGCCTCCAGGAGTTTGTTGCCGGGGATCCGGATTCTGACCTCCGACGATTTGCCTGCGAAAAGCCGTGTCACTGGTTCATCGCCGGGTGGTAGAAGTGCCGGTGAATCCGCCATTCCCACTCGGTCAAGTCGTCGCCACCCCAGCCGCTCTTAAGCTCGTACCACCAGAGGTGCTCCTGGGGTGGCTCCATCGCCACCAGACTGGGGATTGGGGAGCTGTTGGCCCGGAGGACTGGGCTGCCAACGATCGTGCCCTCACCGATGGAGACCGACTGCTGTCATCCTACCTGACAGCTGGTGGAACCAAGGTCTGGATCATCACCGAGTGGGATAGGTCGGCCACCACGGTGTTGCTGCCGGAGGAGTATTGATTCCGGATCCGCCGGGTTAGTCCACTGGTGGTGGAGCCACCAGTGCTGGACAACAGTGCGCTGCGTCGGATCCGGCCTACGCGCATGACAACCTGAAGGACACCAGTCCAAGGTTTCCTTTTAGCATGAGTGCCAACCCATGAAACGAATCCACATCGAACTTCTGGCCCTCTGGGGCAACGATGATGCCGAATCCCGCATACGGATCAGCCGCCGCCGATGGAGTGCCATCCAAAGCGGTGAGGCATACGAGGTCAGCGCAACGTCCACGTATGAAGGCAAGCGGTACCCAGTGGTTTGGCGATTCGCCCAAGGCCAGGTGTCAATTGACGGAGAGAATGGGATGGAATGTGTCGTGGATCTCCCCGTCACCAACCTGATTTCGACCACGCTTGAGACTGGCCGCGGCTGACATCACAGCAGCACCATCGAAAAGTCCGCCCATGCTGAAAAAACGACTGGACGAACCAGAAGAGCCGTCCCCAGACCTGTTGGTCTCGGTCACGAACTAAACGTTTGTTTCCAATAACACCACTTCATCGCTCAGGCTTTGCCTCTGAATTCTCAGCCGTGAAGTCCCAACCAAGACCGATGAGGTAACGGACTCGAGCTTGAAGGGAAAGAGGATTGGATGCGTTCGAAGTTGGGTAAACGGAATCTGGCTCAATCCTCTCGATGTAACGACGGCTTCGAGCAGCCAGCGAACATGGTCGGCGCTTGGCGGGGTAATCTGCCTCGGCAGCGTATAGCTTCCCTTGCTGGCAGCTTCCTTGATGAGCTGCCAATCCAGGAAGCTGCTGATGTTGTAGCGCACGATCCGGGCAACAAAATCCCGGTCGCCGCGCTGCTCGCGGATCCGACGTTCGATGTCGGCCCTGCGAGCGGCACCCTGAAGCTTCAAGAGTCGTCCGAGCGCTTCCGCCACATCACCGATAAAGGGGTAGGTCACCACAGCCATTCCCCAGTTCAAGAGAACGCGGGATGACGGTGAGTGATTCCCTTTAAAAAGCTCCAGCGCGTCGGCGTGAAGTGAACGCGCGTAATCGGGCGGAGTGAACCAAACTCGACGCAGTGCCGTTTGGATTTTCCTTATGGCCTCCGGCCCGGAATTGTCAGCCGCGATCTCCTTCGCCAAGGCCCCCCTGCATTCCTCAAATGGCCCCCCTTGCGCGGCCATTTCCATGGCCGAATCAAGCCAGCAACCGCGGATACGTTTGCCAAAGCCAATATCATTTCGTGATTGCATCAACTGATCGCCTTTCGGTCCAACCACCGTATACAGACAAACGGCACGCAGACTTCCTCCAAAGCCGGCCCGCCATGGCTGATGATTGAAGCACCCAGTTGGCTGAACGCCTGGCCATATGGGGCAAGCACCACGTTCATTGCTTCCGGCAGACCAGGATGTTCCCAAGAAGTGGCGTCAGGATGGGTGGAACGACAGATCTTGCTCAAGGAAGGGTCGGCATAGATCCGGCAGCGCTCGCCGCGCTTGTCGCTCAGTATTCCTTCGCGCGGCTTGCCAGCACCCATCGCTTCCGTGTTTCCATGATCGGACGACAAGACCACATCGAAGCCGTGTAGTTGAAGTTTTCGAAGGAGTTGAAGCAGAAACCCCTCGTTCGCCCAGGTGCGAACTTGGCTGGCCATGCCAATCGCTCCGAGCTGCATGCCGTGCATGATCTTATCAACCTTGTAGAGGGTGATTCCGAGCGCTTTGACCTGCGAGTTGAGGCATTCGTCCAGCGAAGCCAATTCTCCGATATCACCGGTGAGCGAAGCGAAGCCCACCTGGGCCTTGGAGAGGCCTCGGTCCGACCAAAAGTTCCTCCAGCCGGATTCGTCGCAATTCGTCCGATCGATGGTCTCGGCGAAGTATCGGGGAATTTTCCCGGAAAACGCGGCCTGACGAGACACTGGAGTGATCGTCGGGATCCAAGCAAACACCGCGTGCTCTTCCATCGACGCCGACATGCCCGATGTCTGGAATTGCTCCTTCACGACCAGCCATTGATCGAGTGCGAGGCCGTCGACTAGGACAAAGGCCCAACGCCCTTGCGGCCTTTCAGCAAACCGGTAGCCCAGAAAACCGGGAATGTGGTGCACCATCAACGGCTTGCTGGATGGCAAGTTGTAGAGCCCACTGTAGTGCTTTGATAACCAACGAAAGAACCGTTCGTTGATGTGGTTGCGGAATGCTTCAAATCTAACCGGGAAGCTGGCTCGGGATGTCGGGCTGAGCAGAGCCCACAAGTAGCTGGCCTGCGCGTAACGGTGAGCAAACGAAAGCCATTCAACTGCCTTGGAGTCCTCGCCAATCGCGTTTGCCTCAAGGTCCTGCAAAAGTTCAGCAAAGCGCAAATCGAGGTTTTCCTCGCTATTGCCCAAGAGGCCAACACGGATCCACTTTTCCGATACAGCGTCGTTCCAGTCCCATTCGATCGGTGACAAGAGCCCGTCCTCGAACAGGTTGTCGACGTAAACACGCACATCGTCGTGGCCGAACGGGAGCTCGAGTGGGCCGGCATACTTCAGCGGCGGATCTTCCTTGATCAACAGCGCACCTCCCTTGGAGTGCCTGACGTAGATGGGCCATCTCTCGTTGAGAAACTCCCAGAAGGCCGCACGGTTCGGTACGATCAGGTCCAAGGGCCATTCCTTGTAAGCCGGGTTCTCCTTCAGTGCCCGAACAAGGTATCTATCGATGTCGGGAGGCACCGAGATCCGGCTGTAATGCCGGTGGCAGAGCATTCGGAGCAGATCAGGGGTGGATTTGATGACCGCCGGCTCAATGCCGAAGACGTGCCGCAACACGAATCCAAGGGTTTGCAGCTCATCATGGGACTGCGAGGCGTGTTGGTGATGCGCCTGGAACAGCACGTCAAAGTAAGAGATGTCGAGCTGGGAGACGACGTTGTAGGACAGCCTGGGGAAGACGTCCTTGAGGCTGAACGACAATCGATGCGCTTGCCCAAGGATGTCCGCCGGGAGGGTCTCGAAGTTGTGTTCGCCGGGCTTGAAGACGACAACCAGTTCCATCTCAACCCCAACGTCCCATTTGGACCGGTAAGCGTGTTCGTAGTCGTAGCGGAAGGATATCGAGTCATCGAAGAACAGCACCGCGAAGCCGAGGGCCTGAATTGTCTCATGCAACGTCGGTTCGCGGAGCAAGTCGTCGGGATCGGCCACCGCGAAGACACGCGACAGGCCGTGAACGAATCGCCCGACGATGGGATCTCTCCATTGTGACATACTTCTAGCCGATCCTCAGCAGGAGCACTGGAGTTAGTTCGGGGAGCACGCGGCTTTGCCGTCGGAGTTCCTCGCCGGAAGCGGCTTCTTCCGCAGCCAGCTGTCGCAGGCGAAATTCGCGAACCTCCGGAAGTCCGATTCCCTGGAGGAGCTTCCGGCGGGATCTGAATCGGTGCTCCAGCTTTTCGGTCTCCAATTGAAGATGGTTCGAATGCCGCTGGCGCATTTCCAGGTAGATCTCACGGCTTTGCTCGTCCGCCAGGGCGTGAATCCCATGGATGATGGCGGCATGGGGTGCGGGGAAGGACCTTGGATCAGGCTGCCAATGCTCGATGCAGAGTTGGTCCCAAATGAACCGCGCAGTGGGCGCAAGCGCGCGTCCATCATCATGCACAAACAGGGGCAGCATCCGGCGCCTTTGGCGGTCATGGGTGACTATCCGGATTTCCCACAGCGACCAATAGCCGACAATGTTCGGCGGTATGGAAGGAAGCCTCACCCACTGGATCGGCATGCCCGTTACAAACCGAGGAAGCCGCGTCAGAATGCCCTGGACCTTCGGATGATCCAGCCTGAGGAGATCAGTGTTTGGAGCCGCAGCGGCGGTGCGGTTGGGAAGGGAGTATCGTCGCATCTGCGATTCGCCCGGCCACTGGACCCGGAGGCAATCCAGTTCCGCCTCATAACGGCCGCCGAAGGCGTCCAGGTAGTTCTCGGTCATCCGCACAACCCACTCCCCTAGAGGCTGGGTGATCCCTTCTCGGACGTCGCTCGGTGAGAGCGATTCGACCTGATCGAGCAGGGTGTTCTTCGCATGCGCGTCGCCGGCCCGAGACTTGATGGTCTCCGTCAGTTGCTCGACAGACTGGCTGATGCGATCCGGATGGAGCAAGGCGCTGACGTAAAGACCATCGAACAACTGGGCAGCCTCGGCCGAGTCCAGCACATCGCTGGTCTTGTCCACCCCGAACTCGGTCAAAATCACGGCCAGCTTCTCCTCCAGAACCTCGCGCACACGGAATTCCACGCTGTCCGAGAAGAGGAAGTTGATGGCACGGACGATTCCCTTTTGGCCGATGCGGTCCACGCGGCCGATGCGTTGTTCCAGCCGCATCGGGTTCCAAGGCATGTCAAAATTCACCACGATGTGGCAGAACTGGAGGTTCAATCCTTCGCCACCAGCATCCGTGGCGATCAGCACACGCACCTGACGGGCAAAGGCCTGCTGCACTGCCTGCCGTTCCTCCATGGTCATGCTGCCATTGAGGCAGGCGACCGAGATGCCTCGGGCATCCAGGAACTCGGCCAACATCTGCTGGGTCGGAACGAATTCGGTGAAAACCAGCACCTTCACGTCTGGATCCCCATCGTCCTTCTGGAAACGGTAAATCCAGTCAAGGAGAGCCTCCGCTTTGGCGTCGGGACCCCGCGCCTCAACCTTGCGCGCTGCGCTCAGGAGCAATTCCACCTCTGCGCGCTCATTCTTGAGCGCCGCGAGCCGCGATTTGAGGAACGATTCCAGTTGGTCCTGTCCATCGAGGTCGTTCCATTCCTCCTCTGGCACGGCAGGGAGCAAAGGTGGCTCAGTAGGCGACTGGAGCACTCCCAGCCGACGCTCCAGGGTTGAAATGATCGCGCGGGTGGAACTCGTGACCAGCCGCTGCATCAGGATCATCAGAAAGCCGACGTAGGTTTTCTTCTCCCGGATGGCCTGATTGTAGCCCGCGCGCACATACTCCGTGACCGCCTCGTAGAGTTGATGCTGGTCCTCGTGTCCTTCCCACGTAACGCCGACCAGCTTGGTCAGCCGCGGCTTGAACAGCGGATTGCCATCGGCATCGATGGCCTGGCGCTTCTCGGTCCGGATGACGTAGGGCTGCACTCGCTCACGGGTGACACTCGCTGGCTCCGGAAAGGCGTTCTTGTCCAGCAGGGATACCAGCCGGTGAAAGGCGTCGGTCTTCCCTTGGTGGGGCGTTGCCGAGAGCAGCAACAGATAAGGGCTGGCATCGGCGAGACCGCGACCCAGCTGATATCGGGCCACCTGGTCGGAGCTGCCACCGATGCGGTGCGATTCGTCCACCACGATGAGGTCCCAACCGGCCGCAACGAGGTCTTCAAAGCGTTCCCGGTTGAACTCGCGGATCTCCTCGGCCGACCAGCCTTGGCGTGAGTCCAAGGGCTTGACGGAATCGAGGGAGCAAATGACCTGGTCGAACGCTCGCCACACGTTGTCGTGCGGGGAGATGCGGCGATACCCACTGAAGTCGGCGGGAGCAAAATGTCGGAACTCCTCTCCGAAATGCGTCTGCATCTCGGCGATCCATTGGGTGATTAATCCCTTGGGTGCGACGACGAGAATCCGATGGACCAATCCGCGCAGCTTCAGCTCCCGCATGATCAGCCCCGCCTCAATGGTCTTGCCCAGTCCAACCTCATCCGCCAGCAGAAAGCGGACGCGATCCTGCGAGACCGCGCGGCGTAACGCCCGAAGCTGGTGGGGGAGTGCCACGACCGCAGCGTTGGATGGCGCCAACAGCACCTCTTCGCCCTGCAAATTGATGATCTTGGCGGCGTAGAGCGCGTAACGGATGCGGGAGGGGGAGGCAGCTTCGTGGGTAGCCAACGGCTTCAGACGGTCCCCGGGCACCCGCATCACGCTGTCCGTCGAAGGGAGCCACACCTGATAGGCGACTTCGCCCCAAAGGCTCGTCGCCTCGACAACCTTACACGGTTGTCGGTGATCGATGCTCCAGAGCCATTGGTCGGATTCGAACATACCACTTAGACCCGGACCCGTTCGCGGAGGAAGGCCGGAACGCGCGCTCGGATCCGGGCGTGAAGATCCACAGCCGGGTTTTCGTGTGACACCGATAGGACAACGGCGAATCGCTGCCGTAGCAATTCAGGAGGCGCCCATCTGCGCTGACAGACCACTACCAGATACAGTGGGGTCCCCGACGAATAGTTCCAGTTGGCTTTCGAAATGGTAACCCATGCGCTTTGGAGTGTTCCTCCGTTTCGTATCGTTGAGGATGGTAACAGTTTAATCCGGTTTGCCGTAAGCGCGGTTCTTCCTGGAGGCACTCCGTCATCCAATTCTTCCCGCTCATTCCGGTCCCAGTTTCTGTAGGCGTCGCTCAGAACGTCTGCGCTGACATTGCGGAAGAGGGCGAATTCCATGCTAAAGCCCAAATAACTGTCCTTGCGAGTCGGCCTGGTGGGTGGATCGAATGCGAGGGTTACTCGGATGGTTCGTTTGCCGCGTTCGCTCAAAAACTCCGGCGGAAGCTCGGGTAGCTCGAAAAGACGGAATGTGTCCGCAGCCATCTCTCCGTCCACCAGCAGCCACGGGTCATTTCGTGCGGCTGCCAGCCCACGTTCCAAGCTTGGCTGGCCATAGCCGTAGACTCGGAGAATGTCATCATCGGTTGCTTCACGGTCCTGCCACACCCTCGGTCTGTTGGCAGGGACAACGGCAGAATGAGCGATCAACGCCCGAATCAAATTTGAGGAATAGGTCGGATGCCGACGCATGAGTTGCGCCGCAATGTTCGCAACCTTCGGAGCGGCAAAGCTCGTTCCGGCTTGTTCGGCCAAAAGTGACCCTTGGGCAAGGTGCTTGCTCGTTGTCACCACCCCTGATGGCCTGAGCTGCCGAGGGTGTGAACGCATGAGCAGCCAGTCACCCGCGCTTTCAACCACCTCCGGCTTGATCGCATTATCCACTCCTGGTCCGGTCCGGGTGAACGGTGACGGAAGTCCGGCATCCCCAGCAACTGGCAGATGAGCGTCGCGGTCCCAGTTTCGGTCGCCCATGGGCCCTACCGAGAGCCCACCCACTGTGATGGCCAAAGCCGACGTTGCTGGGTCGATGAGACGGGCCATCGGGTCTAGCAGATAGCGCGGATACCGATTCCGAATCTCCTCGGCAGAGGTGTGAGCGTGGTCCGGGAGATTTCCAGCCGATACCACGATCAGGATGCCTCTTGCAGAATAGCGGTGAGCCAGATCGTCAACGGCTGACGCAAATCGCGTCTGGTAACCACCCGCATAAACCGCGTTGGCATTGCCAAGAGATAAATTGACGACCCTGGCGCTGGGGTAGTTGGTGAGAAAATAGTCGATGGCCCGCTCAAGCTGGCTCTCCAGCAGAACATCCTCGTCGTATTCGTTGTTGGCGTCGGTTACCCGGCCTGAGAATAACAAAGCGGTCGGAGTGAACCGGCGGTCACGGAACGCGGTGAGCACGTCGCCATAGGCCGCTATTCCGCAAACTCCCGTTCCATGCCCCTCCTGCGTGCCATCAGCCGGTCCATCCAGTAGTCGTTGCCCGAGAGTATCCGGAAAGACCTGGGCGTCTCCAAGAGCTGGAGCGATGAGTGGATGCTGCTGCATCACCCCGCTGTCGAGGACGATGATCCCCACCAAATCCTCGGCCGGGCGCTCAGCGATTTCCAAATTGGCCACACTGGCTTGGAAGAGTTCAACCTGCTCGAAGGCTGGCCGGGCCGGACGGTCAACCTCTTTGACCTCGGGCATTTCCAGGAGCTGCGCCAGCGCCGCTGGGTTCAGTCTGGCGCGGGCGACACAGATGGATTCGCCGATCCAGCGGTCGCTTATCCGCAATCCATGTGTCGCAAGCACCTCCTGAATCAGGGATAGGAAGCGTTCGCAGTCTGGCCGTCGGCCCGTATGCCAGACTTCAATGTCACAAGGGACGGTATCGGTATCCGATAGAGGCTGAGCGCGAAGTCGGCCACCCATTCGGTCACCCGCACTCAGGGGCTGGATGCTCTCAATGACGTCGAGTTCGCCGTATTGCGGCCCGCCAGCCGCAACGCCCGAGTAACTGCGCAGGCGGCGGAGAATCTCTCCAAACTGAGCGTCATCGGCCACAACCACCAAGGCTCGATTCGGCTCCTTGGCCAGAAGACGAAGCCCCATTGTGACCACCATGTCCTCGGTCAAGTCTCGGTCAGGATGCAGTGAAATGCAGAGAATGTTGGCTGGATTGAAACCGGTCGGATAGCTCCTGCGCTTTTCCTGTAGCGCTGTGATCGATTGCTCGACCTCTTGAATCAGCTTGCGGCCATGTTGCGGACGGCTCCTGTGAATGTCCTGGGGAACGGCTCTCCGCTTACGCCGGGCCAATGGCTGGCCCCGCTCTGGCAATGCGAGATGTTCCTTGTCGCGCGGCATATCACGAAGAAGCCCGGCCCTTGCCTTTTCGTTGCGTCCTCTTGGGCTGACCTCCGGCGTCCCGCCTTCCGCTACCCACGGCCTCCAACCGCAGCCGGTAGTTGGCCAAGGCTTCCTCGCCGTCCCGCTTCTCCATCTTTCGGCGACCATCCAGAAGCAGTCGCCGCATGATCTCGGTGGCAACCCATTCAACATCCGAACCCGATGCACCCTCCGTGGCCTTCGCCAACATCACTAACTGTTCGTCTGAGTGGGAGAAGGCGCGAAAGAAAAGCCGGAACATCAGCAAGCGGTCCTGCTCTTTCGGCAACGGGAACGAGATGATGGCTTCGAAGCGTCGCCACAAGGCACTATCGAGCATGAACTGATGATTGGTTGCGAAGACGAGAATGCTCTCGCCCGCATAACCATCCATGAGCTGCAGGAGAGCCGTGACGACTCGCTGCAACTCGCCGTGCTCCTGCCCTCGGTCCCGTTCCTTCCCCAGCGCGTCGAACTCATCCAGCAAAACGACAAACCGATCCTGCGCGATGAAATCGAAAATGCGGCGCAGATTGGTCGAGGTTTCCCCAAGGAATGAGGAAACCACCGTGTCCAGCCGCACGACTGCGAGCGGCCACGCCAGCTCACTGGCCAGCGCCGACGCTGCCAGCGTCTTCCCACAGCCTGGGGGACCGAAGAAGAGCGTCTTTTGCTTTGGCCGGATGCCACCGCTGAGCAGGAGATCCCGCCGCTGATTTTCGTCCGCCAAACCCTGCAACTGGCGCAACGGTCCTGGGGGAAGAACCAACCGTTCCCATGGCACCTCCGGCCGGGATACGACCAAGAGGGGATACCCCTTGTCCTTGTCCTTTGGGATGTCCCACTGAATCCCTGACTTTCCGGGTGACTTCAGACCGTTGCCGCCAGTCCCGTTGACCAAGAGCCGTTCCAAGTCATCCGCCAGCACGCGGTGATTCAAGGCCCTCTCCCGCTCGATCAGCTCTTTCACGGCACGACGAAACCCCTCCTCATCCTGGTGGAGGTGGCTTCGCAACAACTCTCGAATGATTCGTCCTTCTGACATCACCCTTCATCTCCAGACCGTGTCACGGCCGTGTCGTAGATCATCTGCAACTGCTCGTCCTCATTTAACACGCTTTCCGGGATCATGTCAGCGACGACGAGGATCGTGGTGTAATCCTTCTGCTGGTAGCAGTGCTTGAAGCCGACGCGGACGGCCTCAGTGCGGAGTTCCTTGAGTTTCTTGCCCTTCGGAACCTTCGGACGAGGCACGACCAATCCGGGTAACGCCTGGCCCCTGTCGGAGGAAAGCGCAGGTGGCGTGTATCCATCGGGCAGATACGACCAGAACTCCTCCAGCAGGCGCTTATTGCGGAGCGTCTCCACGTCCACGTTCTTTTTGGGATCGGGGACAAACCAGCGGTTCTTGGCCTTCGCCTTTAATTGGGCGTGGTCCTTGGGCAGGTTGCGCAACTCTTTGAACTGCGTGGAAAGGTAGCCGTGAATCTGGCTGGGAACCTCGCCGACGCCGTCGTAGCAGAGGAAGTTTTGGTCCAGCAGCG
>SXGQ01031809.1_pt1 | contig 11779 bp, 16 predicted proteins | sample 3178371 | NCBI WGS metagenome assembly SXGQ01 (sample SAMN11356859, study PRJNA531348) | freshwater metagenome | isolation source: freshwater sample F1-20 | place: China: Fuxian Lake, Yuxi | collected 2017-12-25 | reverse complement strand
TGATCTCGCGGGTGATCTTAGTACCAGCGCGGCGCAGTTCCATCAGGCGGTTGCTAGCGCAGCCAAAAGCGGCATCACGCTCAGCGCGGATTTCCTTAGTGATCTGCTGGCTTGTCTTGCCGCTGTTGCGCGCGGCGCAAATGCGGCCGAAGTGGACAAGCTCGCCCAGATCAGACTGCATCAGCACAGTGGCTTTGAGGTTGGCGCGACCGCAGCAGTCGCAGGTGGTGATGCTGTCATCGGTGCAGATTGCGGTGTAGCCCATGTCTCTTGGTTTGGGGTCCCCACACTGTACACCATTGGCAGCCGTTGACAACCATGCTCAGTAGAGACGGACGCCAGTGGATCGCCCAGCCCCTGCGTGCAGCGGGTTGAATTCACGCCATACCAGGTAGCCGAGCGCATCATTCATGTGATCATGCCCGGCATCCTTGTCAGGGTCACCTTTATCGGTGTAGCACTGCAGCTCTAGGCACTCGATCAACCGCTTGCAGCGTTGGTGGATTGTCAGCCGCACTTGACCCTTGCCGTTTTCCAGCAAAGCCTGAACAGCAGCCACGCGATCACGGACGGGAGGATTTGCCCGTGGTGACTGGTTGGACATGCCGTAGGACTCCAGGATCTGGATGTCCGTTTGGCTTGCGTTAGTGCTGCGGTTGCCGCCGCTGGCATCCGGGTAGATGTAGATACGCCGCTGCGGGTAACGCGCTTGGATCTCCTGCGCCAATGCGTCAGTGTCATGGGCGCCGCTGATCTCATCAATCACTAGCAGGCTGCTGCCAGTGCGGATGCCGATCACTGCGGACATGTTGCCAACGTTGAAATCAACGCCGATGCGCAGCGGCTCGCGGTCAATGTCTGGCAGCTCGGTGACCACGTGCTTATCGCGGCTGAAGCGGTCGTAGATGGTGCCTGTGGTGAGGTTGACAAACTCACCATCGAGGTAGGCGCGCAGCAAGTTGGGGTCATAGTTGGCCTGCAGTCGCTCGATAAAGTCCGGCGGCAAGTGCGGGTTGTCTGCCGACCGCATCTTGATCAGCTTGCGGTCTTCGCGCCCTTTGGCGTCCTCACTGCCGAATGTGTTCCACATCCAGCGGAAGCCCTCTGGTGTACTGGCTGCACCGAACTGGCGGACATTGCCAGCACGCAATCGGCCAAGGATTTTTGGGAACGCCTTGTTGGCGATCGATGGGGTCACGGTGTCGATCTCATCTGCCAATACCCACGCAAGGTTCAAGCCGATGATGCGTGACCAGTTCTCAAAACTGCGACACAGGATCTTGGTATCACCGCCTGGCAGGTGCAGCATGTACTCCGGCAGCGGGCTTGCCCGGAATGTGTATGGGATGTCATATGCCTCTAAGAACTGCTCGAAGTCGTTCTGCCAGATATCACGAATCAATGGGCCTGTTGGCTCCATTACTGCGCCGATAAAGCCCTGATTGGCCGCGGCCAGCATCACAGCCTTGGCGCACAGCGCACGTGTCTTGCCGGCGCCGTAGCCAGCGCTGATGCCAATAATCTCCGTCGTGGCATCATCCACAAACGCAAGCTGGCCAGGGTGCAGGTCAGCGCGGATGCGGTTGAGCAGATCGCCCGTATCCTCTTGCGTTGCGACATCCATAAACCCAAGCAAGCTGCCGGGTTGGCAGATGCCGGCGATCAGGCTCATGACATCTCAAACCGCAGCAGCTTGGCTTGGTCTTCTAGGGCTTTAATTGCAATGCTCAGATTACCTTTAGCGCGTGCTTCACGCTCGTAATCCTGCAACCTTGCTAGCGCTGCTTGCAGCCATTGCGGACGTTCAAGTTCCGAATCAAGGGCGATCAGCTTGCGCGCTTCTGCCATGTAATCGCGCACTTGGCGCTCACTGATGCCCCACAGCTCGGAACCGTGTTGAACGATCTGATGGTGGCTATGAGCACGCAGGATGAGGTCATAAACCACGTTGACGCGGTTCTGAATCTCATCCTTGGTGCTCTTCTTGGCCACCTCTTTAGCTCTTGATTTGCACAGGCATTACAAGATACGTTACACCGTCCATGCCGCTAGGTGTCAGTACCACGGGTGTGGTTGCCGTATTGGCGTGGAATGTGATGGCTTCAGCGGGCTTGAATGCCTTGATGCCGTCTAGCAGGTAGTGCACGTTGAATGCCCATGCGCCTTTTGCGTTGCCGTCGATCTTTAGCAGCTCCTTGCCGTTGTTGGCATCAGCTTCGGCGGTGATGGCGATGGTACCGCCTACTGCCTCGATCTTGACGATGGAGTTGTGCGCATCAGCGATGATGGCGACGCGCTCCAATGCGCGGGTCAAGCGGCGACGATCGGCGGTGATGGTGCTTTTGAACTCAGTGGGCACCAGCTTGGCGACGTCTGGGTAGGTGCCATCGAGAATGCGGCTGTAGATCGTAATGCCATCGCCGGCATTGATGACCGCTTGCCCTTTGGCAATGGCGATGGTAACCACGCGATCTTGCAGCAGACGCATGGTGCTAGCGGGTAGTACCACGTCCAAGCCATCGGGCAACTCGATGGCGTAACGCATGAGACGATGGCCGTCTGTGGCTTCCATGTGACCACTGCCGATGTGGATGCCCTGGAGCATCTGCTTGCTGGCGTCGGTGCTTGCGGCTGCCATGCAAGCACGGATACCAGCGGATAGGTGCAGCTCGCTCGTAGCGGCGTCTACAACCGGCAGCGCGGGGTAATCCGTTGCATCAGCCGCTGCAAGCCCGTAGGAGCCCGCAGAGGCCGTCAGAGCACCATCTGCGAGGGTCAGAGCCTCGTCGCCATCAAAGCGGCTCACAAGGCCAGCTAGCAGCCGATACGGCAGCGCTACAGCGCCATCGGTCTCGACTGCGGCGGGGATGGTGACGGTGATGCCGAGATCGAGGTTGAAGCCGGTGATGGTCATAGCGCCACCAGCGGATTGGATCAGGCAGCAATCAAGGATCGGGTGCGCGCTGCGATGGCCAACAGCGGGCGCAATGGTGCGCAATGCGTGATCGAGATCAGATTGGCAGGTGACGGCTTTCATTTGACAGTGGCTGCAGTGATGAGGCTGGAGATGATGCATTCGTAATCAGCGGCAAAGCTATCCACGAGATCCATGGGTAGCGGCACTCCGTCATCGACGGCGTTATCGGCAATGGCTGCTGCATACGCAACAGCTTGCGTCATGGCGTCATGCAGCCGATTGATCACCGGTTGCTGTTTGGCTGGGATGTGAATGAGCGATGACATATGCGACGAGAGTTTCAACGTGTCGGCGGTTGAGGTCACCACGCATGAAGGTGCAGGCGTCCGCCACCAGCGCATGGTACGCCGCCGTGCTCAATCCTGCAACACCCCCAGTGCTCAAAGCACGCTGCCGGATCAGATGCGCACGTGGGATGCCATGCGCTGCGGCTTCTGCATTGAGCCGCGCCAGGTCGGCGGTGGTGACATTGAGCTTGATTTCGGGCATTTGGTTTTGGTGTCTGGCGGCGAATCGTAGCTGTGGCGCGGTTTCTGACGGTTCTGACGGTTCTGACGGTAAGCGTAAGACTCAAAACGCCTGCGCTGCAAGGGGTTTCGGGCTTTCTTACGTTTCTAACGGTAAAAAAGGTATATATGTACAAGAGGAAACCACCTACCTGTGCAACCTTGCTACCGCCTTCTCTTATAGGGGATATGTTTCCAGAAACCGTCAGAAGCGTTAGAAACGTCAGAACCCGCTCCACCACTGAGCTGGAGGGTCTTACGCCTTCTTACGCTTAGGCGCTCTGGATGGGAATTTTGACCGCTCGACCGCTCAGGCCAGTGCCTCGGAAGTAAACGGTGCCAGCTTTGGCAGCGCCAGGCAGACGCGCCAGCACGGTGGACCAGCAGTTGGCCCATGCGGTGTCCCGGAGCATGGTGGCGATGGCTTCAGCAGTGTTGGATATGAACACAAAGCCATCATCTGCCTTGATTCCGTTTCTACCCAAAACCGCCTGAGCGATCGTCGACGTAATATCTGCATCAGCGGCATGATGCGTGGCGATATCTACCAGTTCGCCGATTGTTCTGGTGACAACCTTATCAGCCTCAACGCGGATCTGCTGCTGCAAGATACGTTGGAGGCATCGTCTTTCATCCGGCACTTCTGTAGTTTGCGAGTAAGATTCCCAGTCGTTTTGATCAATCAACGCAAACGCCTGATCGCGTGTTGCCACCTCGCTGGACTGCAAAGACCATGCACCTGCTAACAGCGTGCCGTACTGATCACCAAGACGTTGGCTATCAAAAGCCTCTGCAGCTGCGCGGGTAAAGACCTTTACGGATTGACGGATTACGGGTATCAGTGAAATGGTTCGCGCCTGTAAACGTTGACCAATTTGATCGGTCACATAGCGATCAAGATCGCGATCTAGCGCTTCCCAGTGATCCAGCCTTGCTTGCTTGGCAAACTCATTCGGATTGCGCAATGTAAGTTGCGCAAAGCGTGACTTATCGGCGCCTTGTTTCAGCGCCGTCGCAATCGACGACATCAGAAACATTGATCGTATGGTGTAACGCTGCGCATCACCTTCGGCGCTGCCCTTGATGGTTTGCGCGCGTGACTCGCTCGACGCCACCCGCGCCAAGGACAGCACGGCCTGCATCCGCTGCTGGTCTGGGCGCTCGTTTGACTCCGCCTCGTCAAACACCACCGGCAGCGCATCGGCCCGCAAGGTCTGCCGCAGTCCGGCTTCACTGGTGTTGCCAGCTACGTGCAGCGCTAGGTCGCCGAGTAGTGGGCCGATGTAGCGATCAAGGATGGCGGACTTACCGGAGCCGGCGCCTGCCGTAAGCCAGATATGCGGTCGCCAGTCAAGGGCGCCGCAAATCGGCGCAAGCGCTGCCCATCCGGCAATGAGCAGGCCAGATGCTGGCACTTCCCACTTGAAACGGCCCGCTAGTTCTAGTAATGCATAGGCGTCTTGATCAGCAAGCGGCACAGCCTTGCCAGGGCCACGCAGGCTGCCAAGCCGCTGGTAGAGGTACCGACTGCCGGTAATGCCAGATGATATGGATACCTCTCGATCACTCAATACAAGCCGGTCGCCTAGGTGCAGGACGGATTGCTTCTGATCCCACCATGCACCACGACCGCGGATGCGATCTGGTGAGTAGATGCCTGCTGCGGCTTGGCGTTCAAACAAGCTGCTTGCTGCTGCGGTCCAGTTAGCGCCGGTCTTGGATGGGTATAAAGCCTCCCAGTAGGCAAGCGGCGCAATGGCGCAGAGGTTGGTGCCGGTGTGAGCGCTACGCGACAGCCTAGTTACCTGACCAGTGCTGTGCGGCTGGTAATAGAAGGCGTCGTGATCAAAGCCAAGGCACGTGAAATGGTCATTGCCATCCGGCAACGGCTCGGGTTCAATCACCGGCTCGGGTTCAGGCTCTGGTGCCAGCTCCGGCAGCAGGATCGGCGCCGAGCGGTTGTGCTTGAGGTAGGCAGCAGCGGCGCCCACGCTCCAATCAGCATCGGCTAGATCCCAGCCTTCTGGTACATCTGCTGGTGGATGCACGATGCGGACTTGATCGGCACCAGCCTTAAGAATCTTGATTGCTAGCTTTGCCATGGCTTCACGACCAACGTCATCGGCGTCAGGCCATAACACGCAACGCCTACCGGCAAGCGGTGACCAGTCGGCTTTGTCGATAGCTTTGCAACCATTGGGCCATGTGATAACTACAGCAGATGGGTAAAGCAGTGCTGCTGCATCAGCGGTTTTTTCGCCTTCAACCACCAGCACTGGCGCATTGGGCTTGAGCGCTAGCTGACGCTTTCCATATAGCGGGCGCGGCGCTGGCGGCGCCTTCCATTTCCAAGCAGTGCCATCCCACCAGAGCGGGAGGATGTCTTTGCCGCCATCTGGCTTGTCTTTGCGGACAACGTAAAAGGTGCTGCTGTATTGCCAGAACTGCTTGCCACGCGGCAGTGGTGGCTCTGGTATCGGATTGGCGATGCCCAGGTGCTGCTCAATACGCTGGCAAGCCTCGACGTAGGACAATCCTTGGTGACGCATGAGTAGATCCATCCCGGTGCCGCCACCACCGGAGTGATCCTTGCCGCCGCATTTGTTGCAGTACCAAGAGCCGGTGCCGTCTTGGTCATCAAAGCGATAGCGATCTTTGCCGCCACATAGCGGGCATGGTTGATGCTTGTCAGATAACTGATCTGGCGTAAGGCCGCAGAAATGTGCCAATAGGTCCGGCCACCTGCCGTTGGCTGCTTCGATTGCGTTCATTTGGACTCCTTAAGCGCTTGTTCCAGTAGCAAGCGAATGGCGGTAGCGCGGTTCATGCGGTCGCCACGCCAAGAGTCCAAGCGCTGCAAGAGATCAGGCGTCAAGCGTATGTGTGTCGGCTGGCTTAGGCGCACGGATTTGAGCGGGATGCTTGCACAGCGTAGCAGCGGGTGCTACGGTGTCAAGGCACTGCATCCGCGCCATGCGCTACGAACCCAAGTTCGTTCAGATTTCGGCTCCTGGCGAGCCTCATGGGCTGACCTGTTTATACGCGTTGGATGAGGACGGGAATGTTTGGGAGCTGCATTACTACGCCGGCGCTCACGAGTGGAAATTTGTTGGCTCACCGGCTGGCATTGAGAAGCAATGAACCTCCGCCCCTACCAACAACAACTCATCACCGACATCCGACTGCAGTACCAACTGGGCAAGCGGTCAGTTCTAGCAGTGCTGCCGACCGGCGGCGGGAAGACGGTGTGCTTCAGCTATATCGCGCAGCAAGCCAGCATCAAAGGCAACCGCGTGTGCGTACTGGTGCACCGGCAAGAGCTGCTTGATCAAGCCAGCCGCGCCATGCCAATGCCGCATGGCCGCATCAGCGCTGGCCGTGGCATGGACCTGAGCCGCACCGTGCAGGTAGCGAGTGTCCAGACACTGGCCCGCAGGCTGCATCTACTGCCGCGCGACTTCTTCCAGCTGCTCATTGTCGACGAAGCCCACCACACCACTGCCGGCACATGGGCAAAGGTGATCGAGCATTTCCACGCAGCCAAGCTGCTAGGTGTCACCGCAACACCGATCCGCTCAGACGGGCGTGGGCTTGGTGAGCACTATCAATCCATGGTGGAAGGCCCATCGGCGCAGCAGTTGACAGATGCTGGATTTCTTGCTGCTGCCAAGGTGCTGGCGCCGCCGGGATTCGACAGCACCGGACTGCGCAAGCGGATGGGTGACTTTGACCCCAAGGAGGCCGAGCAGCGCGTCGGCACGATCATGGGCGACTGCCTTGGCCACTACCGCAAACACCTGCCAGGGCAAACGGCTATTGCGTTCTGTTGCTCAGTGGCCCACGCGGAGGCAGTGGCAACACTCTTCCAGTCAGCAGGCATCGCCGCGGCCAGCATTGATGGCACCATGGATTCTGCGCAGCGTCGGCAGCTGCTAAGTGACCTTGGCACCGGCAAGCTCAAAGTCCTGACCAGTTGCGCATTGATCGGTGAAGGAGTGGACGTGCCCAGCGTTGGCGGCTGCATCCTGCTGCGGCCTACGGCATCAGTGGCATTGCATCTGCAGATGATCGGCAGATGCCTGCGCCCACAACCTGGCAAGCGTGCAGTGGTGCTTGACCATGTGGGCAACACGCTGCGGCTTGGCCACCACTTGGAGCCGCGCGACTGGACGCTAGACGGCCTGCGCAAACGCGACCGCGAGGCAGCGCCCAGCGTCAAGGTGTGCCCGCAGTGCTTCGCCACCAGCGCCAGTGCAGTGCAGACATGCCACGAGTGCGGTCATGTGTTTGCGCCACAGGAACGCCGCGAGCTACAGCAGGTGGATGGTGAGCTGGTGGAGATGGCGGCACGCGCTAAGCGGCGCGAGCAGTCGTCAGCCCGTGACCTCGAAGCCCTCCGCGAGCTAGCGCAGCAACGCGGCTACAAGCGAGGATGGGCTGAGCGGGTTTATCAAGCTAGGTTGGCCAAGCGACACGGCATCTAGCTTGAGCGAGCAACGCATCCAGCAAGAGATTCGCATCGCCTGCAGCAATGGCGACACGCGCCTGTTTCGCAACAACACCGGCACGCTGCGTGATCAGAACGGCAGACCGGTGCAGTTCGGACTGTGCAAGGGCAGCGCTGATCTGATCGGCTGGACGCGCGTCACTATCACGCCGGAGATGGTCGGCACCACCGTGGCGGTGTTCCTATCTATAGAGGTCAAGACCCCAACCGGCAGGCTGCGCCCCGAGCAGCAGCAGTGGCTGGATGCCGTCCAGGCGGCTGGTGGTATTGCAGGTGTGGCGCGGTCGGTTGAGGATGCGTTGCGGATTGTGACTGCAGAGGGTTGACCACGGCTGCGCATGGTGTAGGATACGCGCAAGCTGGGCAACCGGCATCCCAAACCGCGAACCATGATTGCAACCACTCTGCTAGTCATCTGGAAATTGCTACTGCCGCTGCTCTTTGTGGTGGCAGTAATTGACCTACTGACAATGACTCCAGATCGCCGCATCCGTTTTTTGCGCAGCACTGGCCTTAGTCAGCGTCAAATCGCCAATCGCCTCAACCTGTCCACCTATCGCGTCCGCAAGGCGCTGATGGCATGAACAACATTAACCGTCTCGCCGTGCTGGCGATCATCTTCGGCGTCTGGGCAATGGCCTATGACACCGGCCGCCAGCAGCCCGCCTACAGCCATCACGCATGCCAAGAACAACTGAAGCCATGAGCGAATCCGACATCTATTGGACATTTGCCACCGCCTACCAGCACGGCGGTGGATTCTTCCACGCGCTAGCTGCTGCTGGCATGAAGGCTGACCCCAGCAACAAGCGCCGCATCCTTGATGCGTTCCCCGAGCTGGTCGCCACCTACGGCATTGCTAGCCGTATGCACCGCAATCTGCGCAGTGGGGCAGCGGTATGACCAGCAACGCTGACTACCACGCTGATCCAGCAGTCAGCGCGTCGCACCTGCACGCAGTGGCTAAGTCGCCCTACCACTACTGGAGCCGCTACCTAGACCCCAAGCGCACGCCAGTAGAGCCAACTGCTAGCGTGCGGCTTGGCTCACTGGTGCATTGCGCGGTGTTGGAGCCCAGCGAGCTGCAAGCCCGCTACGGCGTCTGCGGTCCACGCAATACCAAAGCCGGCAAGGAGCAAGCGGAGCGCATGGCAGCTGCTGGCATTGAGGCGGTTACCGCCAGCGACATGTTGGCCGCCAACTGCATGGCTGACAGTGTGCATCGGCATCCCGCAGCGGCAGCACTGCTCGCCCAAGGCAAGGCTGAGCAGAGCTTCTGGTGGGATGATGCCAGCACCGGCCTGCGGTGCAAATGCCGTCCTGACTGGTACGCCGGCACCACTGTGGTGGATCTCAAGACCACCACCGACGCCAGTCCTGCAGCATTTGCCCGTAGTGTTGCCACCTTCCGCTACCATGTGCAAGCGAGCCATTACCTAGCCGGCTTGCATGGCGCTGAGCGGTTTGTGTTCATTGCCGTTGAGAAGACTGCACCGTATGCCGTTGCGGTCTATGAGCTTGACGCCGCGGCCATGGCTGCTGGTAACGAGCTGCGGCAACGCGACATGCGCATCATCGCTGACTGCCACGCCACCACCGAATGGCCCGGCTACGGCGATGACTGCCAAACACTCAGCCTGCCTTCATGGGCATTGCGCAATGAGTTTGTACTTACATCAAATGACTTTTGAATCATGGAAACCAAAATTGTCACAATGACGCCTGAATGGGCGTCGCAATTACTAAGGCAAAACACTCATAACAGAGTTGTGTCAAAGCAAAGAGTGGCTGCCTGCGCCGCTTTGATTAGCAGAGGAAAATGGAAGCTTACCCACCAAGGCGTGGCTATTGATTCCAATAATGTTTTACAAGATGGTCAGCACAGATTGCACGCTATCGTGCAAGCTGGCGTGCCTGTTCAAATCATGATGTCAACTGGATGCGACCCATCCAATTTCGACGTTATTGATAGTGGCAAAAAGCGCAGTGCAGCGGATGCTATTGGGCTTTGCGGCGCGAAGCACTCTTCCAGAGCTGCTGCAGGTATTAGAGGTTTTTTACAATACCAGCATTTTTCAAACTATGTATGGACAGGCCTGCCTTACGCTATTGATGCAACGGACATTAGGCAATTTTACAAAGAAAATGCAAATACTGTTGATATTGTTTCCACAGCTTGCCAATCTGCGTATTCAGTTTTTAAGCAATTCAATGCATCCGCTGGTATTGCTTTTGCCCTTGTTGCAGCCGGGTCACAGCAACTTGACCAAGCCCTGGTTTTTATTGATTTGATCGGAACAGGCGCTGGGTTGAAAAAATATGATCCTATTTTGTCCTACCGTAATTTCTTGGCAAATGATCGAGTAAAAAGAAGCTTGCAGCTTTATTTGGCTGCCAATATCAAGTTCTTTAATCGTTGGCAGTCTGGCGAGAGTGTTAAATACTTTAGGCTTCCCGATCTCACTCCTATGCCTATCATCCCTGTTCCGTACTATTGCTTTGAAGGCGAATGACAACCTCAATCACCCTCTGGACCCCAGAGCAGACGCAGCTAATCAGCACCACCATTGCGCCTGGCTGCAGCAATGACGAGCTGCGGCTGTTTGCTTACGCTTGCCAGCGCACTGGACTTGATCCGTTTTCAAAGCAGATCTACGTCATCAAGCGTGGCGGCAAGATGACCATCCAAGCCGGCATTGACGGCTTGCGTGCTATTGCAGAGCGCACTGGCCAGCTCGATGGCAGCGAAACGTATTGGTGCGGTGAAGATGGCGAATGGCAAGACGTATGGCTCGGCAGCAAACCACCCGCTGCGGCTAAGACCATCATCTACCGCAAGGGCAGCCATCATCCGTTTATTGGCGTTGCACGCTTTGCTGACTACAACGCCGGCCAAGGCTTGTGGAGCAAGATGGGCGCCGCGATGATCGCCAAATGCTCTGAAGCGCTAGCACTCCGCAAGGCGTTTCCTGCTGACCTCAGCGGCGTCTACAGCACTGATGAGATGCAGCAGGCAGAGGTGGAGCCGGTAATGGTGACCACTGCAGCAGCGCCAGCATTGCCCGCAGGCGACGCCAAGCTGTTCCAAGTCGGCAAGGCTGCTATTGCCAAAGCCGACACGCTGGACAAGCTGCAGGAAGTCGTAGCACGCATGGACAAGCGCAAGCCTGATCTAAGCGATGAGCAGAATCAGCAGCTTATGGAGCTAGCGCTGGCCAAAGAGGCTGAGCTAGCACCCGCCAATGAGGATCCCTTTGCTGATGACTGAGCCATTCCTAACCACTGATGAACTGGCAGCACGTTGGGGCCTAAAGCCAGCAGCCATCAAAAACCAACGTGCACGCGGCATTGGCCCCGCCTATGTCACTGCGCCACGTATTGGCTTGCCGGCTGGCACGCCACGTGTGCGCTACGCCTTAGCTCAAGTCTTGGCTTTTGAAGAAGCCAATGGCATTACACCACTGAACTGACATGAGTCTCTACGCAACAGGCATCGTTCGCATCATTACTGATCCGCAACTGCGTGCCTTTGAATCTGGCACCATGGTTGCCAACTTTGCTGGTGGCATCCAAGAAGGCAAAGACAAAGACGGCAACTGGATCAATAACGCCATCGACTGCGAGATCTGGGGCAAGTCCGCTGAGCTGATTGTTGACAAGCTCGGCAAAGGCGACAGCATCCTCGTGACAGGCGCAGTACGCCGGCAAGAGTGGAATGACAGAGAGACTGGCGCCAAGCGCAGTAAGCATGTGCTGAGCATTCAGCGGTTTGAGTTCATGCCACGCGGC
>SXGQ01433338.1_pt1 | contig 11780 bp, 29 predicted proteins | sample 3178371 | NCBI WGS metagenome assembly SXGQ01 (sample SAMN11356859, study PRJNA531348) | freshwater metagenome | isolation source: freshwater sample F1-20 | place: China: Fuxian Lake, Yuxi | collected 2017-12-25 | reverse complement strand
TCTTCTCTTTCTTTTTCTTTTTTGGTTTTGGCTTTGCCCAAAAAACCATTTCATTTGAATCTTCATCCCAAGCACACTCTACCAAATCTTCAGCGGCCAATCTAGCAAGGCCGACATTATGAATCCAAACAGCAATATCTTCGTAAATAGTTTCATTAATTAATTCATTAAGCATGGGTCTATTCAAGTCATCGTATCCTAGACACTTTTGCTTAACTAAATTAGTAATCTGTGTGATTGTGATATACTCATCAAGATTATCATTTTGGCAATCAGAGATACTGTTTGCTGCCGCAGTTCTAATCTCATTGGCATAACCATCTAAATTTGTAATAGCATAAACTTGATCGTCCATTTTATTACTCTCCAATTTATTTTTTACTTACTTGATATATTTAGATACACCACCAGAAGTTTCTGAATTGTCTTTAATACGGTCAATGCTATCTTGCAGAGTTGATTGACCTCTTGGTAGCCATTTTAAATCATTATACAACGCTGTCAATACCTGTGGAATCCAGTGCTGATATGCGTTAGTATATTCTGATGGAAAATAAACTTGTAATAGAGCATCTATTTTCGCTACATTATCTCTAATTTCTTCTCGTAAATCCAGAATAGAATTAAGGGCGTCGTTATTTTTGTTCATCGAAGAACTTCTCTGTTTTCTTTTCTCTTGAGTTTAAGAATTTTATGTTTGGTCTTATAAATTCCTGTGTCTTGATTCTGATAATCTGGCCCCATATAAATATGGGCAAATCCTCCATTCTTATCAAGACCCCATGCTTGAATACCTTTATCATCAATTTTATCTACAACAAACTTTCCTCTATATCCCATAGGGATCAATTCTCCCTCATGGATAAAATACGGACCTCCACCAACCTTAACTTTGTCTCCCTTTTGAAGTTGAGTCCAATGAAAATTAGACTCTGCTTTCATTGTCCTCTTTTCAGAGTTAGTAATCTTAAAAGAGAAGATATGGTTGCAATTTTTACAAACATACGCTCTAGGGCCGCTCAGTTCATTACAATTCGGACAAGTCTTTTTTCCCTTTGGCATTTTTGATTCTCCGTAGTTAGGTATGATGCCCCAAGTATATCATGGTTATCGGCACTGTCAAGAGGGATTCTTTAGTCCATCCATGATTGTTAGTTTTCCTGGCTCATAGTGACAAAAATAACTACTGTGAATTCTTTTCTTAGTCAGATTATCTTCTTCGGTTTCAATATATACATTAATTCTATATCTATTTTCCCACACATTAATAATCTTAGTCATAAGATGATGTTTGGGTTTTGATACTTGTTTAAAAAGCAGGCTCTCGATTTCAAAATCCATTAGTTGTTTTCTCCAATTCTATCGGTATCAATAGATAAACTGATCTTTCCATCTGGCATCTCAATAAAATCAGTTACAGAATATTGTAGTGTTGCAAAGTCGAATACCTTGACTTCTTCCTGCCAAGGAAATTTACCAACATTTTTAATGGCATTTGCTTGTTCATGTAAAAAATTATATAGATCAAGCCAAGTCATTTTATTCATCATCCTCACCATCAATCTCATTCTTACGATAAATGATAAGGTATCCCCAGCCATGATCGTTTGAAAAAGTGTTGGTGGTAACAATCTCTATATTTGGATTGACCTTTAACCAATTATTAATTTCAGACGCATCTGTTTTTGTCTTAATCTCGAATAATTTTGCTTTCATCTTGATCTCCTATTTGCTCTATTAAGTTTACGGATAGTTTCAGTCGCATTAGATGGAACCATTACCAAACTTGGTGCTGTTTTATGACCCCAATCCATAAATCCAACAGCACGATTTTCAACGCTACAGGTTTTACACACAGTCTCTCGCCCAGTCTCAATCAGAAACTCATAACGATCCAAATCAATAATTGAACGACAATAAACGCAATTCATGGTTTGCTCCTTTGCACGGTATTATACCATACTATCGTCGCTTGTCAAGTGGTTCTTTAGTCTAAACACCTGAGAGGTATACTAATTACATATAATGTTAAAATAAAAAATATACAAAATATTATGGGTCTAACCAATAATACTTTTATAGTACGCATAATCCACTGTTCTCTATTGAATAACCACTATTATTGCAAAAATTACCGTCATCTGTGCTATAATAGATGTTATCTAATCCCACAGCATATAATAATTTATTACAATTTTCACATGGTTTGCTTCCTAAAATAATTCCTTTTCTGTTGATACGCAATACAACAATACTCCAATTAGAATCAATGGTGTTATACATATCAAGCAGTTTAGATATAAGATGAGATTCTGCATGAACAAAAGGATACTCCTTGTATTTAGGTAAATTAAATTGTTCTCCAATACGATACGCTCTGGCATTGGTTTTAATCGGATTATTTTGGGTAAAACAAATCATTTTATTGCCATCAAAAGCGGCAGCATAATGATAACATCTAATCAGAGGATTCGGACTCCAATTGTTGTATGCTTTGCGAATTGTTTTCGATATGATCTTCATTAATATTTATGTTGAGGTCTGTATTTTCTTCAATTTTTTTTTCTGATGCTAATCTATATTTTAGAACTTGTTTACTTCTTGGATTATCGCTTAGTGGTATTTGTTTCGGTTCTTTCATAATAAATATCCTTACTTATTTGCTAACATATATAATCCTATATTTGCTCCAGCATAACCAATATAAGTAATTAACATACCAATGTTGCCTTTGTAGCCTTGTTCGGCAGCAACATATAAGTATATTAGTCCTGTTAAGGCTATAAGATTTGCACTCATACAACTACCCCCTTACAAATTTCATCGTGATGCTCTATAGCATAGTCTTTCATTTTGAGTTCCATGTCAACATCAAAGTCTAATCCATAATTACTAAACGGATTAGTAGCATAATCTGCGTGTTTTCTAGGATTATTACCCGGAGCAGATTCACTATAATGAAAAAGTGGTCTATGTCCTTGCCATGTAAGATAACAACTCTCTAATGCTTCTTGCTCGTTTATATCGCAAGGATTGCATTTGTGATGCAAATAATCGAACGTGATTGGAATATTCGTGGCTGGATTAAAATGTTCAATAAGTTCTCTCACACTCCAACAGTTAACTTTGTCATCATTTTCAATAACAAGTCTGCTCCTGCAATTAGGATCAAGACGATTAAAATTTTCAAGAAAACGATTAATGATTTCAGAGTGTGTTCCATTTTTATTATGAACATGAAGATTCATTGGTGCATCATAGTTGGCTGGCAGGCCAATTCTGTCAAAAAACCAACTATAAAAATTCAACTCGATAATAGTTTTATCCACAGCCTTATCATTCATCGAAGCCAATACATTAAATTCGCTAGGATGACAAGAAACGCGGATGCCAGTGCGGGAAATAGTTTGTGAAATATTTGTAAAATCATTTTGTATAGTATCATAATTTGGTAAATCTTCTAATTTAACATTTGCTTCATCATAAGTAATCAATGGGAAAATATCACTACTAACACGATAAACATAATTATATTCAGCACAAAATTCAATAGTTTTATCGGTTGTTATTAGATTATTATGAATTCTATCTCCAAGAGTTTGTAACGCTTCTTCTCTCGGCAAACTAGAAAAACGCTTGTAGGTCATGGTCTGATGACCAAAACCCTGCTCTTTAAGTTTAAGAGAAATGCAACAAAGACCGTATCTGTTCATAAAATTTCCTTGGTCACAGTATACCAGAGTATCGGTCGCAGTCAAGCCACCACTTGAGAAATTTCTTCTATGCTGTAGATTTTTATTATTTGATGAGTTTTAGAATAGATATTTTCAAAGATATTCTTGGCATCACTATCACACAAAGCCATAACTGTTTCATTCATGAATACATTTTGTTTGTAGATATCATTTTTATCATAAATTTGTGCTGTAATATTAAATATTTTTATCATAATATATTAATCCTATGTTTTTATTCCATTTTTTTACTAATCTTGTTAATTTAAGATTTTTATCTTGATAATTTTTAAAGTCTATTCTAAGAACCCAAAGATACCCTAGTTCTTTTTTAAGAGAAACTGTTTTTGGAAGTATTTTTTTTAGTAATTTAATTGTTGAGATTTTTGACTCAAAAGCAATATAAAATTGAGGAATCCTATTAGATTTATTAAAATGTCCTTCACAACTGTAATGAGTAATACAACCTAGTTTTTCTAGCGCTAATATAAAATAGTTAACTCCAGAATCTAATTTTTTAGGAGGATAAGTTCCACAAGGAGAACCTCTTACAATATTTAGTCTCTTTGCTTTATTCCATGTGTCTATTAAGCGTTCCATTGAATATCTATTCCACCAAGAGATTCTGCGATAATTGGAAATTCATTACAAAAAATATTCTTACAATCTTTTGCTATCAACATATGTTCTTTTTGAGTGCCATTTTTTTCTCTTAAAGATATATATGTTATCCATGATCGTAAACTGCCACTCATATAAAGTCTTGTTGGTGTTGCTAGTGGTAAAACAAATCTAGCACATTCTTTGGCTATTCCATCTTTTATCATACCGTCATATATTGCTTTGGCTTTACCAAAATGTTCTCTTAATTTACTATTCCATTTATAAATTATTTCTTGATCAATATTATCTATACTATTTTGTCTATTTTTAATATCCTGACCACGCAATTCAAATAATGGTATTTCTTCTGATAGTAATGTGGCATCAGCATATCGTTGACTGAATTCTTGAAATGTAAAACTTCTGTGTCTTAGTATTTGTGCAGCAAGACCTCTGGTTGTGTTTATCTCCAGAGTCATAAATGCCATTTCAAATATGCTCCAATGCTTGTGATCGATGCAATATTTTAGCAACTTAGATATATTGTCATTGTTTTGATTATTAGGATTACTTACTCTGGCACAATATGCTATATGTTTCTCGGCATCCGGCGTTAAACTTACTAACTTTGCTAACATAAATTTAATTCCTTTAATACTTTATCTCTGTATAAATTTACGAATGAATCATCTGACCATCTTGGTTTATGAAAACCGAAACTAAATTCTTGTGTATGATTATCATCTAATGGATATTCCACAGAAAAATTTCTTGCAACTTCACAGTTTGGTATTTTTATTCCATTTTCTAGTAAGAATCCTAAATTTTTACACATTAAGAATTGATCTTCCGCTCCTTTACAGAAACCAATTCTAGATGATGTTTCTAGAAAATATTTACTTCTTAAACTAAAACCACCATTACCAATCCCACACATACCCGTACAATATTTAGAGACAGGAGCATTTCTTCCCCAAGGGGCGCCTACATAATCATATTCTAAAAATTTATTATCCCATAAATGAGGATTATGTATTGCACCATCTGGTTGATATATCAAGCAATAATCGGTATCAATGTATTCGTTTAAAGTATTCACTACGAACTGGCTATATCCTTTGTATCCGAAACAAACAGTATGTTTAAATTCTATGAAATCATGCTGATATTTATGTGCATCTGGCGTTATGATTAAAAATTTACCAAAATTGAAATATTTTTTAGCGTATTCAGCATATAATATGGGCCATTTTAAATGTCCGAATGGAATATGATGATAGAACCAAGGATTATCACTTTGTCTACCATCAATATTTACATATGTTATATTTTGTAAATCAATCATTTGTAAAAATAATTTGTAATTTTATTCCATAGTGGTTTAAAAAAGTATGCTGCTATAACACTTGATACACCACTAACAACGCCACTCGTAACAGCGGCTGGTATAACAACGCAAGTATATATTACAGTTTTTTTATCTTTAGTATTCACTGATTTCTGTTTTTTTAATTTGTAAATTTTCTTGATATTGTTTTTGGTGGTCAATCCACTTGTTATCTGTTATATGATTATATATTGCGAAAGCAAGTTTACTTACGCTCGTAACAACACCACTAGCATTAGGATCATCAGAATCTAATTTAGCCCAATAATATTTACTATCATCTTTATCTTTGATAGTATTATAACCTTTTTCTTTAGCCCATCTTTTAATTTCACTCCAAAGCATTATTCACCTATAATTTCGTCTAATTTTGTTAGAGCATCAACTGATCTCATTTGTAAACAAATATTATCATCATTAGTATTACACTCGTTTAGATTAATTCTGATATTAGGAACTCTCATAAAAGATGCCAATAATTCACATTGAATTCTTACTACTGGAATTTTAGTCCCAACACCAATCTCTAAAATAGCAAGTTTTTGATTAGGCAGGGTATTCGTCCAAGATTGGAATCTGTTAAATTGTTGTTTTGGCGTTCCATCATTGAAAGACCAATCGTTGAACATAAGTACGTTTGGCCTTATCATTCTACCACAGTTGGGACAGGAAGGCAAGTCTCCAACTATTCGCATAGACTCAAGATCAGTATCTAAATTCAATTCTTTGTTAAATCTTCCGTATCCACATTCTGATGTGCATTGTAGCGTATTAATATCTCCATGAACTTCAACAATTTTATCAGAAGAAAATCCTGCTTTTTGAAACTGTTGATCCACGTTAGTTGTATAGATGAATACATTATCATTAATTCTTGATGCCCATTTTTTTAATATTGAGAATCCTTTATGTGGTTCTGTATTCTTATACATATTTATTCTATGACCATAAAATCCCCACGCTAAACTAGGATCAGTATGAAATATAGATGGATTAGCAAGATCATGGAAATTTAAATTAAGTTTTTTGTATGGTGGATAACAATTCCAAAATCCTTCTTTGCTTCTAAAGTCTGGTAATCCAGAATCAACGCCAATACCAGCACCAGCACCAATTAGGATCGCAGTTGCTTCTTTTAGAATTTTCGCCGCTTCTTTTATCATACAACCCTCTATAGGATTGTAGACAAAAGGTAATATCGGTCAACTTTCTAGTTCTTATCGTAGTGTTTCCATGATTGTTTATGTTTTAAAGCAACTATCTCCGATCTTTGTTGCATCATCTCTCTCATTTGAAAAAATATCAAATCTCTAAGATCGATAAGTAGTTGTCTAATATTCTGATCATCACAAGTTAATAATACTTGTTCAAATCTATCCATACACTCGTATTTTAATGGTATATGTTCTTTCATTTTTGTAATTGTTCTTCTGCGATTCTTTGTTGTTTATACTGATAGCCATATCTAAATCCACTCATAAAAGTATTTTTTAAGAGTTCTAATTCTTCTGAGGATTTAAGATAGCACTCTTTTTCTTCTTTTAGCCATTCTAAAAATAATTTTTCTTCATCCGATAAATCATTATAATTTTTATATATTTCAGTATATGAATAAATAAATCTTTGTGATGTATTTATATCAATACAATGAAAATCAATAGTTGTGGGATTTCCTTTATTAAAAGTTACAACTTTATATTTAGTAACCTCAAGTGTTCTACCACAAAAATCGTATATTATATCTCCATCAGTTATAGATAGTGCCTCATTAATTGAGATCATGTTTTTTATACCTTTGATATATTTTATTAATACCAGCAATTAATTGAGCATCAAGGTTATTTAGAATGAATGTATCATCATTATCTGTTATATATGCTTGCAATTCATCCTTTAAAACATCTTTTGTATAGCCTTTATCAAGAATATACTTGCTTACTTTTTTGAATCTTGATTGATTTTTAGTTATAAATTTATCGATTTCATTTTTATATTTGATGGAATATCCATACATAGCGTGACATAGTTCGTGTCTTAGGGTGCTTTTATTTTGTGCGCCTATAATATAGAAGTTATCATTTCTATACTTAAGAGCCTCCAATAGAACAGTTTCGTAGTTCGTGAGAGGGTCGAATAAACCTTGTTTAAAAGGAATCAGCACAGAACTGGGAAAGTTAAATCCAACCCATGTATCGCTGTATAAATCAGACCCATACTCTTTGCTGTAGTAGTGTTTGACTGAGCCTAGAGTAAAAATTTGATTACGAAACTCAGGATTATCGCTTTCATAATATTCTTGAAAACGAATAAATGTTTCACCTAATTCTGTTTGAGAATCGGCACTAATCCAAACACTATTATATGGTTGTTTTTTAAGTTTTAGCATTTATTTGTAAATTATAACTGGCTGATAAATCCATTGTATTGTTGGTTGTGTAACAACAGTTTGTCTCTTACAAAATAAATATCTTTGTTCCACAACTATATTTTGCTGAACAGTATACGGAACCCACTGATAAACTAAAACTGGTTGAAGTTGAATATAAAGTGTTTGAATTTGTGGTTGTGGCTGTGGCTGAATGTGTTGATTATATGCTACCCACTCTTGAGCGTACAAATTTGATGAAATGCTCATTAAAAACAACATCATAAAGCATCGTGCAAAATTTTTCATAGTATCTCCTTAATTATTACTTTTCCCTCTCCATTGAGGAAAATCATCGATATCTAAATTACCAAGTAAAAGCATTGATGGTTTGCCCGCAAGATTACGAATAGCAAAACATTTGTTGCCATATTCATCTTGACCACAATCCACAATATCATATTCTGTTACGCTATGTAACATTTTTATTAGTATTTCTATAGTTAACATTATTCTATATCGTAAAGTTCTGGAAAAAGATCAAGATATAAATCAGCAAATGGAGCATTTATGCCTTCGTTGATTTGTGAACCAAAAATAATTGGTTGATTTGAGTTATCATCCATATTATAGATCTTGCACATAAAATACCACAACAGATTTCTGTTATTTTATACGGGTCTATTAGCAGGAGCAATATAAACATCTGTTTCTTCGTAAGAATATTTTGGTTTTTTATAACCAGCAAAAACTTGACTAGTAATTACTCCCATACCAGCAACAAGAGTTACCGCAAGACCAACAGCGAAAATAACTAGATTACTCATTGTTAACAAGATTTCCCAAAGCAAGAATACTTGGAACCCACAACCCAACAAAGATTGCTTGATCCCTTGATAGTTCATTATTTCCAATAAACCAAAGACTAACACTAAAAACAAAACTTGCAAATGCTGCAACCATAAAATAATACTTACTCATAGAATTCCTTAATTAGAGGTTAAAACGAAACGCTTAATATATTCGACCGTGTATCTTGCTGTGTCTGGTACATTACTACCTCCCATATAATAACTACCGACGAAATCAAAGAAATGAGATTGATTTTTATCTTTTCGATATTCCTCATAATACTTTGGTTTGTATTCCATAAGTAAATACTCTCCAACACAATTCATAAACTCTATAATTTTAGTAGTAAGTTTGTCATTCATTATACGATCTCCGTAGAATTTCTATAATTATTGAGTCGGAAACATTGACACATAGTATCGTTTAACTTAGATGCTTGAAGATTTATCATAACTCTCAATCCTTCGATAGCATTTACTGTTTCATCAGTGCTTAAATTATATTCAAGAATACCTTCACTAAGAGTACCAAGTTGCTCACTAAAAGTATACAAGGTATTTATCTCGTCTTCCAAATTAAATCGGTCTTTCATATTTTATATCCACTTCTCCAGAATTAATAGTTATAAAAGAACAAGAGTTCTCAGTCCAACAGCCGCTATTGTAGTAGTATATCAGATCGTTTTGAGTTGTCAATGGCAAGTGGGTATGTCCACATATAACTATATCACAATTTTTATCTTTGCAATATTCTAATGCTCTGTCTGCTATTTGTTGTGAGCATCGTAAAAATGTTTTACTACTTCTTTTAGCAAGATTGGAATAGTAGTATTCGTTCTGGTGAAATCGGTCATACTTTTGTATTAGTCGATAAATTTTATCAGCAAACTTTGTGAACAATGGATACTGTGAAATAAAATTATCAAATATATCACCATGAAGAATTAATACTTTTTTATCTCCACTAGATAAAACTATTTCATCTACAAAATCCACACCAATAAGATGACTAACTAATTCTGCTGGCCCATCGTGGTTTCCACTGATCCAAACCACTTTTATCTTATCGGACAGTTGACGCAACTTCTTTAAGATTTTCCAATGATCCTTGCGAAGTCTCCTAAAATCCCAACTATCAAATAAATCTCCATTAATAATGAGACAGTTTGTTTGTATTTTATCAAGAAATTTTGATAACCGATCAACCTGACAAATATCGCTGCCTAAATGAATATCGCTAATGATAGTTATTTCATTCATGTCTTGATCTTTTGATTAGCCACTCAACACCAGATATTAGTAATTCACAACATAAAAAATATAATGCTATTGCTTTAAGTGCTTCCATTATTTTACCTTTGTGCTATTTTTTATCCATTTAGGAAGATAGGGGCAATTCAAACATTTTCTGCCACAACATTTTTTACGACTAATTAGAAATTCTCTACTTAATGGTTGGCTCATTTCAGAAATCTCTGTTATATCCTGGCGGATAATCTTTATCAATCAAGCCGCGACGTTCTTCTCTAAGACTCGCTATTTCTAATCGTTGGATTCGTATCTCATTTTTTAAATCCTGTATAAGAAACTGTTTATTTATTTCTCCAGCCTCATAGCCACCATCAAATGATGCTTTTAACCACTTCTTAATTTCAGTCCAATTATCAATGTTATCTTTAGGGTTTTTCACAAGATCATCGTACACTCTTTCCATACGCAAAGAGAGTCCTTCAATTTCACTCATCCATTTTTCAAATGTCATATTATTATTTCTTAAAGTAATTAAGCCAGTAATCTATCATTTCATTAATTATGTCATTAAAGGTATATTCTGGTTTCCACCCTGTTTTATTTCTTAGTTTTGAAGAGTCTCCCTTGAGATTATTTAATTCTTCTGGTCTATGAAATTTTTTGTCTGTTTTTACATATTGTTTGTAATCTAATGATAAGTGATTAAAAATATATTCTACTAGATTTAGTACTGATCTTGATTCTCCAGTAGAGCAAACAAAATCGTCTGGTTGTTCTTCCTGTAAAATTAACCACATGGCTTTTACATAATCTTTAGCGTGTCCCCAATCTCTACTAGCATTTAAATTACCTAAAACAAGACTATCGGATAAACCAAGTTTAATTTTAACAGCCTCTTTGCAAACTTTATTTGTAACAAAATTTGTTCCTCGTCTTGGAGATTCATGATTAAATAATATTCCATTAGATACAAACATATTATATGAATGTCTATAGTTTTGACATAATGTATGAGCAAATAATTTTGAACATCCATATGGTGACACTGGATTCATTGGAGTTGTTTCTCTTTGAAATCCATCGCTATCAATATTATTACCAAACATTTCTGATGATGAGGCTTGATATAATTTGATTGACGGATCAATAAGTTTAATAGATTCTAATAAATTTAGAACTCCTATAGAATTAACATTAGCAGTATATATAGGTTGATCAAAAGATATTCTAACATGAGACTGTGCTGCTAGATTGTAAATCTCATTGGGTCTAGTTTGTTGGATAGTTCTTACTATAGAAGATAAATCTAATAAATCGGCATAATGTAATTGTATTTTACTATAAACATTATTTAGTCTGTAGGTTTGATTTTCTGAAACAGAATTTCTTTTTATTGTACCGTGAACTATATAGTCTTTATCTAAAAGCAATTCCGATAAATATGATCCATCTTGACCATTGATACCAGTGATTAGTGCTACTTTTTGTTTCATTATTTACCAGTGTCTAATAACATTCGCTATAATAAAACCGCACGTTATAAAATTTACCATGATAATACTAATCTTTATCCAAAATGCTGTCCATGC
>SXGQ01595142.1_pt1 | contig 11781 bp, 9 predicted proteins | sample 3178371 | NCBI WGS metagenome assembly SXGQ01 (sample SAMN11356859, study PRJNA531348) | freshwater metagenome | isolation source: freshwater sample F1-20 | place: China: Fuxian Lake, Yuxi | collected 2017-12-25 | reverse complement strand
GTCGCGTTCTTCGAGAAGAAGATTCGTCCGCTGCTGGCCGAGCATTGCTACGAGTGTCATAGCGTGGAAAAAAAGACCAAGGGCGGGCTGGCGCTCGACTCGCGCGAGGGTTGGCAGAAGGGCGGCGATTCCGGCATGACGCTCGTGCCCGGCGATGTCGAGGCTTCGCTGCTCATCAAGGCGGTGCGTTACAAGGACAAGCAGTTCCAGATGCCGCCGAAGCGGAAGCTCTCGGACTCCCAAATCGCCGACTTCGAGGCGTGGGTGAAGATGGGCGCGCCGGACCCGCGCACGGGCGGCGCGGTGGCGGCGAAGAAGGAAATAAGCATCGCTGAGGGCCGCAAACACTGGGCTTACCAGCTCCCGAAGAAGCCCGCGCTGCCCCCCGCGAAGGACGCCGCTTGGCCGCGCTCGGATGCCGACCGGTTCCTCCTCGCGAAGTTGGAGGAGAAGAACCTCCGCCCCGCGCCCGACGCCGACCCGGTCACGCTCGTGCGCCGCCTCTACTTCGACCTCATCGGTCTGCCGCCGACGCCGGAGCAGATAGACGCGTTCGTTCGCGACCACCAATCGGCAATCGGCAATCGGCAGTCGGCAATCACCAAGCTCGTGGACTCCCTCCTCGTCTCCCCGCACTTCGGCGAACGCTGGGGCCGCCACTGGCTGGACGTGGTGCGTTACGCGGAATCCGTCACGCTGCGCGGCTTCGTGATGAAGGAGGCCTGGCGCTACCGCGATTACGTCATCGCCAGCTTCAACGCGGACAAGCCCTACGACCGTTTCCTCCGCGAGCAGGTCGCCGGCGATTTGCATCCACACCAGAACGTCCCGCAGCGCCAACAGCAGCTCGTGGCCACGACCTTCCTCACGCTCGGGAACACGAACTTCGAGGAGCAGGAGAAGAAGCAGCTCGACATGGATGTGGTGGACGAGCAGCTCGACACCATCGGCAAGGCCTTCCTCGGCCAGACCATCGGCTGCGCCCGTTGCCACGACCACAAGTTTGACCCCATCCCCACGCGCGATTACTACGCGCTCGCGGGCATCCTCAAGAGCAGCAAGACTCTCGAACACTCGAACGTGAGCAAGTGGCTGGAGTTCCCGCTGCCCATGCCGCCCGGCGAGGACAAGGAGTTCACCGCGAACGACAAGGCCATCGCGCAATTGCAGGCCAAAATCAAAGCGGCCAAGGAATCGGCCAACGTCGCCGTCGCGAAGCAGGCCACGCTCCCCAGCGGCGCGCTTGATGCGAAGGTGCTCGCCGGTGTGTTGGTTGACGATGAGCAGGCGAAGAAGGTCGGCATGTGGACCGGCTCGCGCTCGACGAAGACCTTCATCGGCGAGGGCTACTTGCACGACCTGAACGAGGGCAAAGGCTCCAAGACCATCACCTTCCAACCCGAGAGTTTGAAGGCTGGCAAATACGATGTCCGTCTCGCCTACAGCCCCGGTCGCGGTCGCTCTCAAAACACGCCCGTCACGGTCTTCAACGCGGACGGCGAGAAAACGATTCGCGTGGACCAGAGCGTCGAGCCGCCCATCGAAGGCCGCTTCGTTTCGCTCGGGCAATTCCGCTTCGAGCAGAACGGCGCGGGCTTTGTCATCGTCGGCACCGAAGGCACGAAGGGCCACGTGACGGCGGACGCCGTGCAATTCCTGCCCGTGGAAATGCTCGCCGAGGCTGCGACCGCGACCACCGCCACGACCGACGCCGGCAAGAAAGCCGCCGCCAAGCCCGACGCCTCCGAGTTGGTGCGGAAGCTGGAAGCTGAGTTGAAGAAACTCGAAGCCGCCGGCTCCAAGCGCCCGATGTTCATGTCCGTGAAGGAGGAGAACCCGGCCGACACGCAAATCCACGTGCGCGGCAGCGTGCAAAACCTCGGCGCGAAAGTCCCGCGCGGCTTCCTGCAAGTCGCCAACCACGGCCCCGCGCCGAAGATTCCCGAGAAGGAAAGCGGCCGCCGTGAACTCGGCGACTGGCTCGCCAGCCGCGACAACCCGCTCACCGCCCGCGTCTTCGTGAACCGCGCGTGGACGTGGCTCTTCGGCACCGGCCTCGTGCGCAGCCCGGACAACTTCGGCACCACGGGCGACGCGCCGACGCATCCCGAGTTGCTCGACCACCTTGCCGTGCGCTTCATGGACGAGGGATGGTCCGTGAAGAAACTCGTGCGTGAAATGGTTTTGAGCCGGGCCTATCAGCAGGCTTCCGTCGGCTTGGCCGGCCCCCAGCTCGCCGCTGGTCTGGCGGCTGACCCCGAGAACAAACTTCTCTGGCACGCGAACCGCCGGAAGCTCGACGCCGAGTCCATCCGCGACACCGTCCTGCAAATCAGCGGCCAGCTCGACCTCGCGCAGGGTGGCCCGCTCCTCAAGGCCGGCACCAGCGCCGACTACAACTACAAGCACACCGACACGCGCCGCAGCGTTTACTCGCCCGTGCTGCGCAACTCGCTGCCCGAGCTGTTCGAGGCGTTCGACTTCGCGGACCCCAGCCTCGTCGTGGGCAAGCGCAGCGACAGCACGGTCGCCCCGCAGGCGCTGTTCATGATGAACCACCCGTGGGTCATGGAGCAGTCGCAGTCCGCCGCGCAGAAGCTGCTGGCCGGAAAGCTGGCTGATGACCGCGAGCGCGTCGCCCACGCCTACCGCCTCGTCTTGGGCCGCCCGCCAACGGACGGTGAAGTCACACTCGCTCTTAAATTTCTCCCGGTCGAATCTGCCGCGAGCGAGTCTGCAAAACGCGCCGAGGCATGGGGCCGCTTCTACCAGGCGCTCTTTGCCTCGGTGGATTTCCGTTACTTGAACTGAACCGTCCCGCTGGTAAGCTTCGTCGAAGCCACATTGACATGAACGCCCCGCTCTTCACCCGCCGCCACGCGCTGCAATCCCTCGCCTGTGGCTTCGGCTCGCTCGCCTTTGCCGGCATGACCGCCCAGCGCGCGCAGGCCGCCGCGAACCCCCTCGCACCGCGCACGCCGCACCACGAGCCGCGCGCCAAGAGCGTCATCTTCCTCTTCATGCAGGGCGGCGTGAGCCACGTGGACTCCTTCGACTACAAGCCCATCCTCACCGAGCGCGACACCCAGCTCATGCCGTTCAACGACGCGCGCAAAATCGCCAACTCCGGCAAGCGCGAGGAATCCACCCAACGCGTGATGAAGCCCCTCTGGAACTTCGCGCAGCACGGCCAGACCGGCCGCTGGGGCAGCCAGCTCTTCCCCGAGATGTGCCGCCACATGGACGATCTCACGTTCATCCACTCGATGCACACCGAAGGCATCGCGCACGGCCCCGCCACCCTCTTCCTGCACTGCGGCGCGACGCAATTCATTCGCCCCAGCATGGGCTCGTGGGTCAGCTACGGCCTCGGCGCAGCCAACGATAATTTGCCCGCCTTCGTCACCCTCAGCCCCAGCGCCGGCAACGGCGGCCCGCGCAACTTCGGCAACGCCTTCCTCCCGCCCGTCTTCCAAGGCACCGGCATCGGCAAGGCCGGCACGCCCATCATCGACGCTACCATCCGCAACCTGACCAACCCGAAACTCTCCCCCGCCGAGCAGCGCCGAAACTTCGACTTCCTCCAAGAGCTGAACGCCGAGCAGATCAAGAAATCCCCCGGCGACGCTGAGCTGGAAGCCGTCATCGCCAGCTACGAACTCGCCTGGCGCATGCAGAACAACGCGCCCGACACCCTCGACCTCAGCAAGGAAACCGCCGCCACCAAGGCGCTCTACGGCATCGGCGACGCCAAGACCGACAACTTCGGCCGCCAATGCCTCATGGCCCGCCGCCTCGTCGAGTCCGGCGTGCGTTACATCCAGGTCACCTACGGTGACAACACCGCGAACCCCGCTTGGGACCAGCACTCGAACATGCCCAAGCACAAGGACCACGCGCTCGCCGTGGACAAGCCCATCGCCGGTCTGTTAGAAGACCTGAAGGCGCGCGGCTTGCTGGAAGACACCATCGTCTGGTGGGGCGGCGAGTTTGGCCGCACGCCTTACGCGGAGAAGAACGGCACGGGCCGCGACCACAACGCCGGCGGCTTCACCGTCTGGCTCGCGGGTGGCGGCTTCAAGCCCGGCACCAGCTTCGGCGCGACCGACGAGTGGGGCCACCTCGCGGTCGAGAACAAAGTCCACATGCACGACCTGCACGCGACGATTCTCCACCAGCTCGGCCTCGACCACGAGAAGCTCACCTACCGCTTCGACGGCCGCGACTACCGCCTCACCGACGTGCATGGGCACGTGGTGAAGGAAGTGCTCGCGTAGCCGCCGAGTCACTCAAGGAATCCGCCTTCTCACTTCGGCGGCTATCAGCTGCCAATCGTTTCGCTCGACTGTCGCCGCAGAAACTTCGATTCACGCACCTCACGCGCGGACGTTCATGCTCGCGCGCATGAAAACAAGTCGTTCGGCTCAAACTCCATCGTCCTCCCGCTTCCACCTGCCGCTCATGGCGTTGCTGGCAGTCGCCGCGCTTCTTGCCGTCGGCTGCCACGCGCTGGACCACAGCAACACACGGAAGCGGCACAACTCCAGCCTCGTGGATTATCTCTACCCGCGCGGCAATCACACCCAGCCCACCAAGCCCTCGGTGCCCACGCTCACGCTGCCGTTGAAGGTCGGCATCGCGTGGGTGCCGGAGTCCACCGGCAGCCGGGACCAGCATCGCCGGCAGGATCCGGTGCTGACCGAGGCGCGGCGTAAGGAGCTGGCCGAGGCGGTCATCCCGCACTTCAAGAAATACCCGTTCATCAGCTCCATCCAGACTATCCCCACCGCCTATCTGACGCCGGGCGGCGGGTTTGAAAACCTGGAGCAACTCAAGGCGTTGCTGGGCGTGGACGTGGTTGTGCTGCTGTCCTTCGACCAGTTGCAGACTTCGGACAGCACGGAGCTGTCGGTGCTCTACTGGACCATCGTGGGGGCCTACGTGATTCCCGCCGAGGCGAACCGCACGCACACGATGGTGGACGCCGCGGTGTTCGACGTCGCCAGCCGGCAGATGCTCTTCCGCGCGCCGGGCACGAGCAAGTCCGAGGGCCTCGCGACGCCCATCCGCACGGGTGACCGCCTGCGCGTGAAGAGCGACCAGGGCTTCTCGCAGGCGGCGACGAACATGGTGGCGAACTTGCAGTTGGAGCTGGTCACGTTTCAGCAGCGCATCAAGGAGAAGCCCGAGACCGTCCGCATCGTGCGATCGAAGGGCTACACGGGTGGCGGTGCGTTCGGCTGGGAGCACGCGGGGATGTTGGGCAGCGTGGTTTTGCTCGGAATGCTGCTGCAACGGCCGCGCAAGTAATGGCGGCGACTGTGAACCACTAACTTGCACTGACATGCACTAATGAGGCTTACGCCATGCAATGACGGAGCGCGGGCTTCAGCCCGCTTCCGCGTCCGAGATACGGTGGTGCAGCGAATACGCAGCCGACTTGTAGTTCGCACGTTGAAGCGGCGTGAACGCCGCGCTCCGCTCGCGCGCAACGCGGCGGCGGGAATCTGCCGGCACGGCGTTGGTGGTCTGGTGTTGCTCGCATTACTGGCGACTGTTCATCCGGAATTCCATGCGTGGTGCTTGCTGGATCGGGACGCGCTGGCGGCGGGAGAGGGGTGGCGGTTGTGGACGAGTCATCTCGCGCACTTTTCGTTGGAACACTTGCTCGTGGATGCTCTGATTTTTGCGCTGCTGGCTGCTGCGTTGCGTCGTGCGGGTGGGCGTTTGATTGGGCGTGGGCTGCTTATCGGCGGGGCGGTTTTGAGCGTGAGTCTGTTGCTCTGCGATAGTTCGCTGGCGCGCTACGGCGGACTTTCTGGTTTCAACGCGCTGTTGCTGGGCTGGCTCGCGGTGCGTTGGCTGCGAGCGGGTGGACGGCAGCAAATGTTCGGAGCGCTGCTGCTGGCGGGTGCGATTGGGAAGTTCGCGTTCGACTCGGTGGGCTTGAGCGCGCCGAGCGTGGCGTTTGATTTCGACGTTGTGCCAAGCCACTTGAGCCACTGGCTGGGCGTGTTCTGGGGAGTGGTTTTGGCCTGTGCCGATCAGCTGAAGAACACCTTCTCCGCCGTGCGGCGGAGCATCCAGTCGCGGTCGGTGGCGGAGAGGAAGTCGAGGCGGTCGCGGATGAGGGCGACGGAGTCGGCGTAGGTGTGGCCGGGGCGGAGTTGGTAGGGACAGTCGGTGGCCCACATGAGGCGTTGGGGGCCGAAGGTGTCGCGGAGGCGGCGAATCATCGGGCCGAAATCAAGGTAGGGGGCGCGCTTCTGGCCGAACGCGTAGAACGCGGATGCTTTTACATGGACATGCGGGAACTTCGCCAGCGCGCAGAGGGCGGCGATGTCGGCTTCGAGGAATTCGCCGCTCACGCCGATGCGGGCGAAGTGGTCGAGCACCACGCGGGTGCGCGGGAACTTCGCGCACATCGCGGCGATGCCGGGGAGCGCGTTGGGGCCGATGAGCGGGCAGAGGGCGAGGCCGTCGTCGCCGGCGCACTTCCACATTTCCGCCATGCCGGGCGAGCCGAGCCATGCGTCCACGGTTTGCGCGCCAGGGTTGATGCGGAAGCCGCGCACGCCTTGCTTCGCCAAGTCGCGCATCGCGTCCTGCGGGCGCGCGGCCTTGTCATCCACGATGCCCACGCCCGCGAAGACGCCGGGGAAGCGGCGCATGGTGTCGGTCATGTAGCGGTTGTCGAAGCGGTAGAAACTCATCTGGATGAGCAAGGTGCGCGTGACGCCGTGCGGGCGCGAGAGGGCGAGGAATTCCTCTGCCGTGAAGCTTGGGGGCTGCATCGAGGATGGCTGGTAGCCCGGCGCGAGCGGGAAGGCGGCGGTGTCGGGTGTCCAGACGTGGACATGGGCGTCAATGAAGCCCCGGTTCAAGGAACCGTCGGGCGTCGCACAACCCGCCAACGCACCGGAGGTTAGGGCGGTGGAGGAGGCGAGAAACTCACGGCGGGACTGGATGCTCGGCAGATTTTTCATGGCTGGTGCGGTCAGGCTAGGAGTCGGGGCTGGCGACTGTCAACGCACGCTTCCGAGAGCGGGAATTCGCGTTGCCACTACCGCGCACGCTCCCTAAAATAAGCACCGCATGAAACATCAGCTCGAGTTCGAGAAGCCCATCTTCGAGTTGCAGCGCAAGCTCGACGAGCTAAAGAAGCATCCGGAGAAGCATTCCATCGGCATCAACCTCGACGAGGAGGTTCAGCAGATGGAGCGGAAGATGGAGGAGACGCGGCGGCAGATTTACCTGAACCTCACGCCGTGGCAGCGGGTGATGCTCGCGCGCCATCCCAAGCGGCCTTACACGCTGGACTATTTCCGCACGGTCTTCACGGACTTCTCCGAGCTGCACGGCGACCGGCTTTACTCGGACGACCGCGCGATGGTCTGCGGTTTCGCCAAGCTGGCGGGACGCCCCGTCATGGTCATTGGCACGCAGAAGGGGCGCGACACGAAGGAAAACATCCTGCGCAACTTCGGCTCCGCGCACCCCGAGGGCTACCGCAAGGCGCTCAGGCTTATGCGGCTGGCGGACAAGTTCGGCATGCCCATCATCACGTTGATTGACACGGCGGGCGCGTATCCCGGCATCGGCGCGGAGGAGCGGCACATCGCCGAGGCCATCGCGGTGAACCTGCGCGAGATGACGTTGCTGGAAGTCCCCATCATCGCCGTGGTTATCGGCGAAGGCGGCTCCGGAGGTGCGTTGGGCATCGGCGTGGCGGACCGGGTTTTGATTTTGGAGAACGCGTATTACTCGGTCATCAGCCCGGAAGGTTGCGCGGCGATTCTGTGGAAGGATCGCGCCGCCGCACCGAAGGCCGCCGAGGCGCTGAAGATCACGGCCACGGACTTGCTCGAACTCGGCCTCGTGGACGAAATCGTTCCCGAGCCTATGGGTGGCGCTCACAACGATCCCGCGGCGACCGCCGCGACCGTCCAGAAGCGCTTGCTCAAAAACCTCGCGCAACTGGACGCGCTCTCGGTCAGCGAGCGGTTGCGGCAGCGCTACGGGAAGTTCCGGCACTTCGGCCACTTCAACGAGACGCCCGCAGCGCTGGGTGGGACGACGTTGGAGGCTCAACCCGCATAGGCCCAAGCCCGGGGCTGGCCGCCAGGCGCGGCATTCCGCTTCCGTCCCGGCAATTGCTGCGTTAGTTTTCCGCCGTGAAATCGCAAGGCCAGACGCGCAACGACTACCCCCGGCCATCCCAGCGCCAAAATCGGCGGCTGGCTTTCGAGCAAAATTCCCGGGCAGTCCCGAATTTCGGAAGCGGCTCTCCGCAGTCTCAAATAACCTTCGCATGAAACCCAACCGCGTCCGCCTCTTCATCAAACCCTATTGCCCGTGGTGCTCGAAGGCCGAGGCTTGGCTCGACGCGCGGGGCGTGGAGTATGAGGTGCTCAACGTCATGGCCGACGACAAGGCTTACGACGAGATGGAGCGCCTCTCCGGCCAGACCTGCGCGCCCACCATCGAGGTGGATGGCAAGGTGCTCGGGGACTTCGGCCCGCCGGAGATTGAGAAGTGGTGGAAGAAGAATGGGTGGGAATGACCAATGTCCAATTCCCAATGACCAAAGAATGCCCAATGATCAGTGGACGGCTTGGGGCTCCCATTTGCGCTCGGACGCGGCGTGGTAGGGCGCGTCTATCCCCAGCCCGCCGCCGAACCGGACGAACGCCCAACCGGCGCGGTGAGGACACCGTGCCCTACCAGCATTGGTCATTCGGGCTTGGTCATTCATTGGACATTGAACATGGGTCATTGGTCATTTCCTGATTTCTCCGATGGAAACCCTCACTGCCCTGCCTCCCGCGCGCACGCGCCTGCCCGAGTGGCTGCGCCTCTCGCTGCCGACGAGCAGCGCGTTCACGAAGACGCGCGAGCTGCTTAACGACCTGCGCCTCCACACCGTCTGCGAGAGCGCCAAGTGCCCGAATCATTGGGAGTGCTGGAGCAAGGGCACGGCGACGTTCATGATCGCCGGCGACCGCTGCACGCGCGCGTGCGGGTTTTGTGCCGTCTCCACCGCCAGGCCGCTCGCGCTCGAAGCCGACGAGCCGCAGCGCGTGGCCGAGGCGACCAAGCGCATGGGTCTCAAGCACGTCGTCATCACGGCGGTGGCGCGCGATGACCTCTCGGACGGCGGCGCGGAGCATTTCCGGCAGACCATCGAGGCCACCCGCGCGGCGAACCCCGGCATCGTCATTGAGGTGCTGGTGCCGGACTTCCTCGACAAGGACGATGCCATCGAGTGCGTGCTCACGGCGAACCCGGAGATTTACAACCACAACCTCGAAACCGTCCGTCGCCTCACGCCGAGCGTGCGGCATCGTGCGACTTATGACCGTTCGCTCTCCGTGCTGGCTAAGGTGAAGGCGCGGCGGGCGGACATTTTCACAAAGTCCGGCATCATGCTCGGCCTCGGCGAGACGGAAGCGGAGGTGCTCACGGCGATGGAGGACTTGCGCCGCTCAGAGTGCGACATCCTCACGCTGGGCCAATACCTCCAGCCGACACTGAAGCATCTGCCGGTCGTGGAGTTTGTGCATCCGGAGAAGTTCGCAGAGCTGGGGGCGCGGGCGGAGGGGATGGGCTTTGTCCACGTCGCCAGCGGACCAATGGTGCGCAGCAGCTACCACGCGGAGGAATTCAGCCCGGGGAGTTGATAGTTGATAGAGGCGAGTGGCTGTCGGAAGCCATCAACTATCAACTCTCCCTCTATCAACTCCGCTGTCTCGCCTACTTCTTCCCAAAGAGGCTGCCGAAGAAGGACTGACCCTCGAGCTCCTTCTGCTTGACCTTGAGCTGGCCGAGGACGTTCTGCCAGTCGAGGAAGATCTTGTGCCACTGGTTTTCGAGGCCGCGCAGGGAGTTGTCGGCCAGCTCGCCCGGCTGAACTCCGTGCCCTTGTGCGAGCCGTCGCAGAAGGGCTGGCTCTTCGAGAGGCCGCAGGAGCTCCACCACCAGGTGCCGGGTTCGGCTTTTTGCACGAGGGGAGAACGCTGGGAGATGTTGGGCTGGCTCACTCCGCAAGCATGCTGATTCCCGGCGTCGCAATAAACTTGGATTCCTGATCCATCTCACGCGAGCAAGCAAGCTGGTGCTGCCTCGAAATCGCCCCGCTGCCGGTTGAAACCCGCCGGGCCTCAGTCAATCCGGTAGAACACGAGCGTGTTCGGGCCGACGCCTGCCGACAGCTTGCCGTTCTCGACGAAGTTCGCGTCGGCCGTCTTCTTGCCCTGCTCGGTCTGGATGCTGATCTGATACTTGTCGCCCTCTTTCTTCCATGAGCCGGTGAAGAGAGTCGGCGGCTGCTTGGTGGGCGGCGGCGGCGGCACGGGGACTTGGAAGAGCTGGGTCATCAGGCTGGCGAAGCCGGGAAGCGGCATCTGCGTGCCCTTCACATAGACCTTCTCGTCGGGCGTGGTGACGAGCAGGTAATCCGCCATGCGGAAGCGCAGCATGCCGCGCAGCCGGTTCTGGTTGGGGACCGTGAGCTTGGGATCGGCGCGGGCGTATTGCTTGACCGTGCTGTTGATGTCGAGCTGCCATTTGCCAACCATCAGCTCCTTGGCGTATTTCTCAGACTTGCCCGTCTTGAGGTAGGTGAGCAGGTCGGCGAGGTCCACCTCGCCCATCACCCGGCGGAGCTCGGGGTGGTTGAGGATCGTCTCAGTGGTGGGATCCTTCAGGATGGCGGCGACATTCGTCTTGGCCGGCAGCAGCACGGAGTAGGTCTCGTTCGTGAAGGAGTTCTGCAATTCCCCGTTCTCTGCGAGCGACATGAACAGCGGGTATTCCGGGAGCCGCGACTGCAATTCCTTGTTGTGATACAGCAGCCCGAGCAGGTCCGCAGTCTCGGTGAACTTGGGCGACGCCGTCGTCACAGCCGCCGCCACGCGGTCGAACTTCGTGCTGCTGAGGTCGTCGCGCATCTTGTTGGCCATGCCCAGCCAGAACGGGTTGTCGCCCGGCGACTCCAGCTGTTTGGTGACGTAGCCGACGTGATAGACATACGCGCTGCCCGCGATCAGATACACCACGGCGGCCACAATGCCCACGCACAGGCCGAGCTGGCTGTCCATGCGTTCCCAGCGGATCCGGATGTCGTCCTTCGCGCGGTATTTGTAGTAGTTGCCGATCTTGAGATACGCCGCCGCCGCGATGCTGTTGAAGACCAGCATGACCGCCAGGAAGGCCAGCGGCGCGGCGAGCGACCAGATCACGATGGGGCTTTTCGACACCAGCTCAAGGCCCTTGCGAAAATACGGTGCGAGCGGTCCCGCCACGAAGAGCGCCACAATCACGCCCACCAGTGAAATGCTCATACGCAGCGCTCCGACTTGCCGCCCCAAAGCGCCGACTGTCACGAACAGAAACACCGCTAGAATCGAAATGGTCATGGCAGGGGATTATTGGCTGCCCAGATGAAAAGGCACGAAAAAAGTCGGGCCATGGGAGCCCCGCGTTGGCACTGAGCTTAAGAATCGAATGGCCACCACAGCGGCGGCGAGACCCCTGGCCCAACCTACAAACCCCGCTCGGGCCTGTAGCCTCCCCGCCATTGCCAAGCCGCCTGCCGCTGTTACGCTCGCGCCATGATTCCGTTCCTGATCCTCCTCGCAGTGGTGGTTGCCATCGTCATCATGGTCGGCCTGTGGGGCGTGGGCATTTACAACGGCCTCGTCGCGCTGCGCCAGGCCGTGAAGAACGCCTGGGCGCAGATTGACGTGCAGCTCAAGCGCCGCCACGACCTCATCCCGAACC
>SXGQ01233519.1_pt1 | contig 11783 bp, 12 predicted proteins | sample 3178371 | NCBI WGS metagenome assembly SXGQ01 (sample SAMN11356859, study PRJNA531348) | freshwater metagenome | isolation source: freshwater sample F1-20 | place: China: Fuxian Lake, Yuxi | collected 2017-12-25 | reverse complement strand
GATGCTCTACCAACTGAGCCACATCCGCAGGGTGGAGAAAGTTTACCTGCCGTTTCGATACCGACAACCCGCTACGAAACTGGTTCAGGTACCGGCACAGAACTTCGGCGGTCCCACACGCTGCCCGCCAACCCGGCAATGACCATCGCTGCTCCAACGACTTGGATCAATCCCAAATGCTGGTCGTAGATCAACCAACCGCCCAACACCGAGACCACGGGGCTACCGAGGGTCAACAACGATGTGGTCGTCACAGGCAAGTGCCTGCTCGCCCAAGAGATCAGTCCATGCCCGACCCAACCAGGCCCGACCACCATGGCCAATAGAAGGATCCAATCTCGTCCATTCACCTTCCACGTGTCATCTCCCATGATGAGACATAACGGTGTGACCAAAACAGCTCCAACGATAAACACTCCAGCCAAGAACGACCACCCATCGATGCCTTCATTGCGACGACGCTTCAGGATCATGAAGTACACCGTGAAACTGGTGACGTTGATCGCCGCCAAAAAATCACCGCGTAGAGAGGCTCCATCGGTGCTTGATCCAGTCAAGATCACCATGGCCAAACCGGCGAAGGCGATGAAGGCGAACGGCAACCGCTTCAACTCGCTGCGTTCTCCGACAAGTCGGTTCAACCCAAGCAAAATCAACGCTGGCGTCAATGCTCCGATCAACGTCGCATTAGCAATTGAGGTCGAGCGCACCGCCATGAAACCCAACACCATTGAGGAGCCGAAAAAACAACCAGGCACAACACACGCCTTCAAAGATTTCCAAGTGACCCCATTACCCCACCAACGGCTCGCGAAATACATAGCCGGAGCACCCAACCACATACGGAACAATGCAGTTGTGTAACCGCCCACGCTCATGTCGCGAACCATGAGCGGACCGATGCCCCAAGCCAAAACCGCGAACAGAACTGCGGGAACTGCAATCTCGGCACGATTGTCGGCGCCACCAGGCGAACTCACGAGTTAGGATTGTCCGGGCGAAGATCAACCGTAAAAGTCAAAATCCCATCAACAAGACTGGGCGTTGAACCTGCGATCAAAGCAAAATCCTGGAAGTCGTGATTGGCTTGCTCGATGAAACGCTGACGTTCCTCACCAGCAACTGGTGGCAGAGGACGTTGCTTCACAGCAGCAGCTCGCCCTTTAAAACGTTCAATCATTGCGTTAAGGTCAAGTTCAGCCATAGCTTAAATTTAGTCTCGGCGGTCAGCCAAGAGTGAACATGGCTCGCTAAAAACCAAGCAGTGGGTCAATGGACACCGGACCCTTCACGGGCCGCTCCTCCGCGACCTCAGGAGCCACGTCGATATCAAGTTCATCCTCAAGATCTTGATCAAATAACTCTTGTTCCTGGCCTTTATCTTGTGGCAACGACCAATCATCGACATCGGGCCACTCATCATCGTCCCAATCAATGACATTCACTGATGTTGTCAACAAAGGATCTTCGATAAGACTCTCTACTTGATCAACTTCTTCACGGATCACTGGGTCATCAACGACCTCTTCGTCAATCTCCTGAAGTTCTTCTTCAAGAATGATCGGCGCCTGCATCACTGGCAACGGCTCTACTGACAGCGCCGATACCAGCGCTGGACGAAGTTGATCTAAACGATGGCGCTGTTCAATGGGTTCAAGGTCTGCAAACTTACGCGAACTCATCTCGACGAGCGGTCCAAGGGCTTCGGGATCTGGCTTGGTCTTCTTCCAGAACCAAATATTCAAAACGCCTAAACCTATTCCGAGTCCGATCAACAGCAACGTAACGATGACAACGATGCGAGTACTGCCAGCGTCGGACACTGAGGTGGTATTTAATCCCAGAGTTGAAGCGCGGCGTACAAGAAACATCTCTCATAGTCTGTCTGAAACAGCACCCGAACCCACGGCATCTGCTGCAAGATCTCACTTCTGGTGGCGAGAACACCAATATGTGGTCCGACCTGCCACCGTGGCTCGCACCAACTCGCGACCATCGTAGGGACACCGAGACCCCGGCTTTCGCAGTTCGGCCGCCAGATCACCCATGTGGCTTCCTCCCCGTTCCAGTAGTTCAGGTAGAACCGATACCACCGTCATGAACACCTTTTCAACCAACTGCGGCTTCATCGTCGCAACATCTCGTCGAGGGTCGACCCCGCATCGACTCAAAAGCTCGTCAACCAGCATGTTGCCCAATCCCGCGATAACGCCCTGATTCAGCAGCACTCCTTTGATATTGCCGCGCTTTGGAAGATGCAAACGCACGGCATCCCACAGATCAGGATTGAACGCATCCGGACCGAGGTCATCATGCACTCGACTGACCGCCACCCGCGAAAATCTTCGGGGATCAGTAATTGCCAAGAATCCTTGATCAAATTCAATTCCAAAGCGAACCCAACGATCATTAGATGACGCCCCGTACACCAACTCGTCAATCGGCGATCGTCCATCAACGATGATTCGACCTGCCATGCCGAAATGAAGATCAATTGAACCGTTGTCAAAGTGAATCGTTAACAGTTTCCCGTGACGTGCGACTTCCCGCACCCGAGAACCAACCAAAGTCTGAATTGGTAACGCATCCCTGACGACGATCGTGTCATCGGTCTGTAACGACCGAACCCGACGACCCACGACAGACAGAGCAGCCCGACGGTACATCTCAACTTCTAAAATTTCAGGCACATTCGTAGTTTGACGGATTTAAGCACATCAGGCGTTATCCATCGCGGTGCGTGTCAGACTTGTGATATGTCGTTCTTTCTAGGTGTTGCTGCATTGGCGGTCTTTAGCTTACTCGCGTGGCTCGCATTTCGAATTGAGCCGCATTGGTGTAGTAAAGATGGTCGCCGTATGATCGCTCGGGCTCAACGTTTGCCTGAGACCCAAAGTTCCACGACCTCATGGAGCGAGGTCCGAGTCTTTATTGATGACGGTGATGTCATTTTGCGAACGCGCGGAATGCGGGCGGCTGGATTACCCGGTGAATACCGAGTAGTGGGAAAGAGTCCCTCTCCGCCGAAGAATCGAGAAATTTACATCCTCCGTGGCGAGAAAGAAGTTTTCCTACGAATACCAACTGACAGCCGTGGCGTTGCAACCCTTGAAGAATTGCTTGAACGAAATCGTTAGTCAATTGATTCAATAAAACTTCGAATCGCCGGTCCGACTTGATCAAGTTCAATCAAGAATGCATCGTGACCATGCGGAGAATCAACTTTGATGTGATCGGCGCGGACTCCGTTAGCCGCGACCATATCCCGAATTTGCAACTGCTGATACTCGGGATACAAAAAGTCGCTCCAAATTCCCATGGTCAGCACTGGAGACGTGATTCGGGCCACAGCCGACTCGAGTGTGCCGCGGCCGCGAGCCACGTCATGCAAATCCATGGCCTTACCAATTGTCATATAACTATTTGCGTCAAAACGGCCCACTAGTTTTTCACCGTGATATTCGAGATAACGCTCGACTTCAAACTTTCCGTCCAACGATTTGGCCGATGAACTACCGCCAGTCATGTCACGACCAAAACGGTCGGTGAAAACGTTGTCACTTCGAAAGGTCACTTGGGCAACCATGCGTGCTGTTGAGAGTCCTTCATGAGGACCATCACCAGGTTGTGCCTCGTAGTAATCGCCGTCGCGCCATTTCGGATCATTGATGATGGCACGACGTCCAATTGAGCCCCACGCAATCTGCTGCGCTGATGCTTGCACACACGTCGCGATTGGCACGACCGAATGCACTCGTTCAGGAAACGTCACTGCCCATTCAAGAACTTGCATTCCGCCCATGGATCCACCGATCACCGAGTGCCATACCGCCACACCTAGGTGGTCAGCCAAACGAGCCTGCACGCGCACCATGTCGCGGATTGTGACCACCGGGAAACGAGAACCATACGGTTGACCATCATCGGGGTGCGCCGAGGCGGGACCCGTTGAACCTTGGCATCCGCCCAACACGTTTGCGCACACCACAAACCACTGGTCAGTGTCAATCGCCAGTCCGGGACCAACAGCACTCTCCCACCAACCTGGGGTTGGGTGACCGTCTTCGGCACGACCAGAGGCGTGACTGTCTCCGGTCCAGGCATGACAGAGCAGAATCGCGTTCGACGCGTCGGCATTCAATTGGCCCCACGTTTCGTAGGCCGCCACGATTCCCGACATCACTGTGCCGTTATCTAGCGCCAGTCGACGGTCATCGGGATAGGTGAAGAACTGTCGTTGCCCCACGGGATCGCCAACACGCCATGCGCCAGTCACCGGCAATGGTGTCCGTGATGCCATGATGATCCCTTTCGTTCGCGTCGATAACTAGTGCTAACGCTCATCGAGGAAGTTTCGTTGCCAGCTATTGCTGACCACATCCCCTTTCAGACCCGAAGGTCCGATTGGGAGGCACCTTGGGGCTTCCGCCCAGGTTGCCGGGTCCGATTACTCAGACCTCTCCTGATGAACATCTTCACACTACCCAATCTTGAGCCGAGAGCCACGGCAATTTGAATTAGCTATAACGCGATTCGTTGGCGAGGTGATCGGGCAGACCCACCAGATCGGTGAAGGAGTCGAATGGTGCAACATCATCCAAATACGTCCGCAACGAACCGTCATGAGCCAGGCGCTCCGCAGCTGTACTCATTGCCTGCACAGCCGACAGCAAAAGAGACAGCGGCGACACGATAAGCCGAAACCCGAGATCTGCTAACTCGCTTGGAGTCAACAACGGGGTCTTACCTTTTTCAACCATATTTGCCACGAGGGTGATTTCGGGCAAGGCAATTGCAATGGCTTCCATCTCATCAACACTTTGTGGAGCTTCGACAAACAAAGCATCGACTCCACAATCGCGAGCCATCTTGGCGCGTTCGATCCCTTCATTCAACGACACCGCTGCTCTCGCATCGGTACGCGCGGTCACAAATAAATGTTGGCGATGATCACACGCTGCTCGCAACTTGGCTAACCAGTCTTCGCGTTCGACAACCTGTTTGCCGTCCATGTGTCCGCAACGCTTCGGCCACACCTGATCTTCTAAGAAGAGCCCAGCGGCTCCAGCTTGTTCCCACAGTTCAACTGTTCGTCGGACTGTCATTGGATCGCCGTAACCCGTATCGGCATCAACCACCAGATTTAGGTTTGGTGCAGACGCGCACACGCGTTGCGCCACTTCAGCCATTTCAGTTTGAGTGAGGTAGCCCACATCGGGACGGCCAAGCAAAGTCCCCGAGACAGCGAAACCCGAAACAAAAGCCGTTGAAAACCCCGACTGCTGAACAATGAGTGCCGATAGTGGATCCCAAACCCCCGGCATCAACACCGATTCACCAACATCTAGACGTTTTCTCAGATCTGCCGAACGCTGCGCACCGTTCATGTCTCTATTCCTAGTTCTTTCATTGCGTAGGCCTTCAGTCTCTTGTAATCAACTTTGCCGTTTGGAGCACGACCAATCGTGTCAATCACCACAATGTGCCGTGGAGCCTTATAAGCAGCAAGTGCCGATTTCACATGTTCGTTAAGAACGCTCAGTGTCGGTGTCGCTCCTACCACGGCTTCAACGACGCCACAGATAGTTTCACCAAAACGGGTATCGGGGATACCGACTGCAACTGCATCACGGACACTTGAATGACGCTTCAGGACTTCTTCCACTTCTTCAGGGAAAACTTTTTCACCACCTGTGTTGATACATACCGAGCCCCGGCCTAGTAACACCAATGTTCCATCGGCCAAAATCTCGGCCCAGTCACCTGGCACAGACCAACGACTTCCTTCAAAAGTTCGGAAAGTCTGTGCTGATTTCGTCTCGTCTTTGTAATAGCCCATTGGGATATTGCCGCCAACAGCGACCAAACCGCGTTCACCACTTCCGGGCTTAACTCGACGTCCGTCTTCAGTGAACACTGCGCAAGTTGGGCCGAGCGTGAATTTGGCAGTTTCGGTTGCTGCACCAGCAGCACTTACAGAACCGCCCATTCCGACGGCTTCAGATGAACCGAAAGAATCAAACAAAATAACCTGCGGAATGTATGTCAAAAGACCCTGCTTATTCTCTTGGCTCCACATCACACCCGATGAAGAAATCATCATCAAACTTGACAGATCAAAACGATTCGGATTCGCCGCGAGTTCATCCAACATCGGTCCAGCAAAAGCTTGACCAACGATGATGAGCGTCTGTACTCGACGACGTTCAATTTCACCCAACAGTTCTCCGACATCAAAGGTGCGACTTGGCAACGTGACCACGCAACCTCCCAGATTCATCGCCAGCAAACTAGAGAATTGACCTGTCCCGTGCATCAACGGACATGCTGACAACAGAACGTTTCCATAAACACCAGGTTGCATCCGCTCAATGATCTCTTCAATCGACGCAGCGGGAGGAACTCCGAGAACTGCATTTCCACCGAGACCCAAAACATGGAACAGGTCGTATTGACGCCACATGACGCCTTTGGGCATCCCGGTCGTTCCACCAGTGTAAAGAAACATCAGGTCATTTTCGCTGCGACCCCATGGACCACGGACTGACCGAGTGATTCCAACGCCAACCACCGATTCGTAATCGGTAGCCCACGACGGCATATCGTGTGTTCCATCGGCCACGTAATACCAACGTTTCACCTTCGGCAGATTGGCGCGAATACTTTCCACGAGTGGGACAAACGCCGCATGAAACACAACGACTTCAGCATCAGAGTTGTCGAAAAGGTACGTCACCTCTTCGGGTCCGTAACGATAATTGGTATTGACAGGCACCAAGCCACCCTTGAGCGCAGCAATATACGTCTCTAAGTACTCAGGACAGTTATAAAGGTATGCAGCCACCTTGGACTGATGGGTCAAACCGGCCGCCAACATGTCTGCGGCTAAAGCATTTGTCCGAACGTCAAATTGCCCCCAAGAAATGACTCGATCGCCTTGTATTTGACAAGGATGGTCCGGAATGCGCGCTGCAATTCCCTCATACAGATCGGCGAAATTCCAGTTCGACATAGATCCCCCTCAAGATCAACCCTTGGATTTACAGAGCCTGAGGTAACCGTATATCAATGCGCCTCAAGCAAGATCACTTAGGGAGCGCCAGCACTCTTTCGCCAAGGATATTGCGCATCACATTGGAAGTTCCACCCATGATCGTGTAGCCCGGAGCGTAGGCAAACCCCTGTGAGGTTTGATCCCACAAAGTTGCCTCGGGTCCGAGCGTTTGCATTACAAACTGCGCCACATCCCATTCGTGTTCGGTGCAGAAACACTTTGTTGCCGCCGAGAAGCCCGCTGGGGCTTGACGCAAAACCTCACGAATGACCAAGATTCGCCCAATGTGATACTTCATCTCAAGACGAGCAATTTCTTGGCGAACTCGCGGATCCGAGGTATCGGCGCGCTCCCGAGCCAAAACATACAAGGCATAGTTGGAAACTAAGCGGTCAATTCCACCTCGTTCGTGTTCAAGTTGGCGCATCGTTTGCTTAAATGCGTTTCCCTCAACGCCTACGAGGTTGATGATGGGAACTCGAACATCAGTGAAGAAGACTTCACAGAAATGTCGGTTGGTCGTCATGTCCTTAATGGGACGAACTTCAATACCAGGGGTGTGCATTGGAACAATGATCTCGCTGATACCGGCGTGAGGTGGTCCGTCAGTTGAAGTACGGCAGATGAGATAGCAATAGTCGGCCACCTCGCCAAAGCTGGTCCAGATCTTCTGCCCATTGATAACCCATTCATCCCCATCGCGCACTGCTTGAGTTTTCAGCGAGGCCAAATCTGATCCCGCGTTTGGTTCAGACATACCGATACACCAGATTGATTCACCAGTCAGAATCGCCGGAAGGAACTCTGCTTGCTGATCCTCACGTCCGTAAGTAATCAACGTCGGGCCCATTTGACGATCGGCGAACCACATTGACCCAATCGGAGCACCGGCTTTAATGAGTTCTTCGCCAATAATCAACCGATCGATGGCGGGACGACCGCCACCACCGAATTCAGTTGGCCACGTCAAACCAATCCAACCTTTGGCACCAAGTTCAAGAGCGAACTCTTTTGACCAACCATTGATCCACGAATCATTAGCTCTGCCGTATGTCGCCACTGCATGAGCCGCCATTTCGCGCGCCTCGGTGCGCAAGGCTTCTTGCTCGGGTGTCCAGGTGAAATCCATCAGTTGTCCTTTGTCCTGACCTATTTTGCCCTGTCGAGCTCACCAATGTCCGATTTAGAGTCCAAAGACTCATACCCGTGGACCGACTTCAGTCACAAACCAGTGTCTCACGGGTGGCAAGATGAACCATGCTGAACATTCATCCGCGATCAATCAACTTTGATTGGGATGCTTGCACAGTGCGCCCCACCGGCAGTCAACGAATCACCGACAGCCACTGGGAACAATTCGTACGAGACGGATACTTCGTGGTCGAGAACCTTCTGACTCCCGGCGAAGTTCAGCGCATCACAGCCGAGACAGATCGCGGCTACAACGAAGCTAACGAATTCATGAAGATGCTCCCTGAGGAAAGAATGTTTATTGCGGAACGCGGCGCCATTTCATTTGCTCCACATTTGGCTCTCACGTCGCCTGCATTACGTGAAGCAGTCTTGAATTCTCCCATCTCTGAAGTAGCCCGAGACATCATCGGACCTGAAGCCCGGCTCTATCACGATCAAGCCGTGTACAAAGAGAACGAGAAACCTCGCCGTTTTCCATGGCATCAGGACAACGGCTACACCTTCGTGTCACCCGAGAACTATCTCACTGTATGGATTGCCTTAACCGATGCAACCGTTGAAGCAGGCTGCCCTTGGGTGGCGCCTGGACTACAACGCCGCGGCACCTTGGTTCACAACTATGTAGAACCCCTCGGCTGGGAAGTGTTTGAAACGCCGCCAGTTGAGCCCATCCCTGCTGCAGTCAAATCGGGTGGGGCCGTTGTGTTCAGTAGTCTCACTCCTCACCTGACTGGACCGAATACTTCACCGAGTGTGCGCAAGGCTTACATCGTGCAATACATCGGCAATGAAGCAACACGCTTTGACAACCTCGAAGACTCAACGGGCACGCCAATGAAAGATGATCATCTCTACCCAATGATCAAACCGCTGGGACAATAGTGATGGCGAAACCTCTCCTGTCACCTCATGTATTGTCAACAGAAATCATTAACAGTTTCAACCAGAACGGTCACTGCGTTGTGCGAAATCTGGCAAGTGCCGAAGAAATCACTAGCTATAAAAATGCCATCGATGAGGCCACGATGGAACGTCGTTGGGATAAGCGACCAATCGAAGAACGTGACACCTACGGCAAAGCCTTTATTCAGTCAGCGGCACTCTGCAGTCATAGCGACAAGGTAAAGGAATTTGTCTTTGCTCAAAGATTCGCCCGTGTAGCCGCTGAATTGCTCGGAGTTGACGGTGTGCGTCTATACCACGATCAGGCGCTCTACAAAGAACCGGGTGGTGGGTTCACACCTTGGCATCAAGATCAGGTGTATTGGCCCCTCAATACCGATCGCACGATCACTATGTGGATGCCGCTCATTGATGTTCCTTCTGAAATTGGTGGAGTGGTTTTCGCCAACAACTCATGGCGCGACGGAAACCTCGGCGAAGAAGTCATTGGCGATGCATCGCATAAATACTTTGAAACACTCATCAAAAATCGTGACTACACACTTGATTCGCACGGCCCCTTTATGGCTGGCGATGCAACCTTCCACTTGGGTTGGACTCTGCATAGCGCACCCGCCAATAACACCAGCGTGATGCGCTCGGTCATGACAATCATCTATTACGCCGACGGAACCACCGTGGGTGAAACAAATCACCCTGCGCGTGAACTTGACCTCGCCCTATGGCTCGGTAACGCCAAACCTGGATCACCAGCCGACTCTCCGGCCAATCCCCTTTTGTGGCATCGTTCCTGGAATGACTAATTCGCAACCGACCACTTCACGGTTGACCCAAGCTTCATTCCATCTTCTTGCCAAACCAACTGGTGCTATCTGCAACCTTGATTGCACTTACTGCTTTTTCTTGTCCAAAGACGCGCTGTATCCCGGCGAACGCATGCGGATGTCGTCTGAAACGCTAGAAACCTACCTACGCCAACTCTTTGAGAGCCAACCAGACGGACCGGTTTCAGTGGCCTGGCAAGGTGGTGAACCCACCCTGATGGGCTTGGACTTTTATCAACGGGTCATTGACTTGATTCATCAATTCGCTCGGCCAACCCAAATCATTGAACACACCATGCAAACGAACGGCACTCTGCTCAATGAAGAATGGGCCAAGTTTCTTAAACGGCATTCAGTTCTCGTTGGTTTATCAGTTGATGGACCACATGAAATGCACGATAAGTATCGGGTTTGGAAAGACGGTCGTGGCAGTTTTGATGAAGTACTTCGAGCCTGGGAGTTATTGAAGCGCTATCAAGTTGAAACCAACATCTTGTGCTCGCTCAGCGCCGCCAACGCTGACGAACCCCTGGCGGTCTATCGTTACTTCCGCGATGAATTAGGTGCCAAACATTTGCAATTCATTCCCATCATCGAACGCTCCACGCCAGTTGATTTGGAGATCGCCGAAAAGGGTTGGACCGACAAACCAGGACGTCGACGAATTCTGTATAAGCAGCAGGGAAATTTAGTGACCTCGCGCTCGATTACGGCTGAACAATATGGCTCATTCTTGAGTGCAGTTTTTGATGAATGGATCTCCCATGATGTTGGAGACGTTTTTGTGCAAATCTTTGACGTGACTCTCGGCGCTCATGTCGGCATGTACAGCCTGTGCGTCCATGCACCCACCTGTGGGTCTGCATTAGTGCTTGAACATAACGGAGATATGTATTCGTGCGATCACTACGTTGAGCCTGATTACAAACTTGGCAATATTCTTGAGACACCCATGATTGACCTCGCGACTTCAGCCCAACAGGTTCAGTTTGGGCGCAACAAACAGACATTGCTTCCGCAAATGTGCCAACAATGTGAGGTTCGCTTCGCGTGTAACGGCGGATGCCCCAAGGATCGATTTATCAGCACTCCAGATGGTGAACCTGGTCTGAATTACCTATGTGAAGGATTTCAAAACTTCTTCCGTCATGTTGATGCACCGATGAAACGAATGGCTGAGTTGATTAGCCAGGGCCGCTTTGCTGACGAGATCATGAACGAATGTTAAAGCGCACTATTGTTATGTAGGCACTTGCTCTAAGGGGAACAATGTCAATCAGTCATCAAGAAGCCATTTCTCAGCTCACCGCGCCAGGAAGTCCTTTTGAGACTCACCGCATTCAGGTAGGTGGCGTCGAGGTCACTGCTTTCAAAAATGCTCCCAACAATCTGCGTGATGTTTTTAGCTTGTCACGCGCTCGTGGAGAAACGATTTTCCTTGTCTACGAAGATGAACGTTGGTCCTTTACACAAACAATGAACCACGTGGACGCGATCGCCGCAATGTTGGTACATAAGTACGGCGTCAAGAAAGGCGATCGTGTAGCCATCGCTATGCGCAACTACCCCGAATGGGTGATGTCGTTCGCCGCCATTTTGTCGATTGGTGCGATCTCGGTTTCTTTTAACGCCTGGTGGACCGAAGATGAAAATGACTTTGCTCTCGAAGATTGCGGAGCAAAGGTTTTGCTGTGCGATGACGAGCGTGCCGAACGTTCAACAGCGTCGCTGAAGCGTTTGGGTATTCATGGAGTCGTATGTCGATCAAAGAAGCCCTTACCTGAAGGATTTGATCGTTGGGAAGACTC
>SXGQ01667787.1_pt1 | contig 11784 bp, 5 predicted proteins | sample 3178371 | NCBI WGS metagenome assembly SXGQ01 (sample SAMN11356859, study PRJNA531348) | freshwater metagenome | isolation source: freshwater sample F1-20 | place: China: Fuxian Lake, Yuxi | collected 2017-12-25 | reverse complement strand
TGTTGGAACTACTGATCCTGAGTTATTAGAGATGAGCGATGTGCCTTGGAATACTGATGCTGTTCCCAAAGTGATAATAATTAGTGGTAATCGCATAAAAACCATTAAGGCGCCGTTAAGAGCCCCCATCAGCGTTCCTGCAGCTATACCGATTAATACGCCAAGCCAAACTGGTACTCCAGCAATCATCGATATGCCAGCGAGCACCGCAGAAAGATTAAGGATCCAACCAAACGATAAATCAATCTCGCCCATTGATAAAAGAAATACGATGCAGCCTGCAAGAAGTGCTGCGATTGCGTAACTTGCAGCAAGATTCAAAAGATTTGTTGGCTTGAGGAAAGTTGGACGGAGTGCGCCGACAATTCCGATTAATACAACTAGGGCGATGAAGACACTGGTCTCCTCAGGAAGCCTGAACTTTCGTGAACTTTGTTTAGTCTCTACCTTGCTCACAAGTGGTGCCCTTCCCGCAACTGGAATCCATTCCAGTCGCCTGGGTAAAGGAAACTCCCGCCTCTGACCAGTGTCAATAGATTTCCAGATAATAGTTCTGTTATTCCTGGAAATTTTTTGGATTCCAGGAGTCCTATCGGTGGATTCTCGACTTAGACGCGGACCTTAACTCTTATGAACTCGCTAATTGCCATAAAGCGTCCCGGAATTGCATATTTGCTCAGCCGAGGATCGTTAGAGAAAGCCAAAATGGCAACGTATGTGTACGTTCCACTCTTCATGGGTTTCTTAAAGCCCAGCTGCTGAGGGATTGCTTTCTTGCCTGCGAAGACTTGAGTTGGAGTCTGTGATTTCTCATCACACATATTTTTGAGAACTCCGTACCCGTTTATTTTTGCGCCATTAGGAAAAGTATCTAAACCTTCGTGATTCATAAGATTATTTATTGGATCTTCTTTAAGCTTTTCAAGCTCGGCTTCCTTCATATCCAAGACGTACAAATAAACACACCAACGTCCGGGTTCATTGACCGTTGATTTAATTGTGACGTTTCCCGAAGTTCGAGTGATCTGCTTTGACGCCTTTATTGAAATACTGAAGTTTGCAGGATTCACTTCACTCTCAGCAGCATGTGCGGGCAATGTGCCCGAGGTAATCATCAGCATTCCCGCAAAAATCACCAGAACACGGCTAAATCTGTTGATTTTCCCTGGAACCATAGGGGGAAAATACCACGTGAAGGTTTAATTTTTACTCAGGCTGTATTAATCTCCTTCTCAGATTCTGCGGGAATTACTGGAGTGAGAATGAAGTTGTTTCGAGCGCTCATTGCGCTTGCGCTCGGCACGGGATTACTGCTCGTTCCTATCCCATCTGCGACAGCTGCTCTTGCCTGCCCAGTACTACCCAATGCCTTGTTTAACCTGAATATCGAAGGTCTACCAACTGCAGCGGGAACGGTAGGAGTTCCATTTAATGGCACGCTCACGGCAAATCCAGATATTGATTCATTTTTCACAATAGCTGCCGCGAACTTACCTCCCGGACTCAGCGCAACTGTTACCGGCCCTGCGCTTCGACAAATTCAAATATCAGGAACTCCAACTACTGCTGGAAGTTTCCCTGCTTCCCTGGATCTAGTTGAAGAACCAACAAACACATTTCGTTGTTCATGGACTTTTGTGATAAACGGGGCAGGCGGAGGCGGTGGAGGGTTTGTTGAGCCCACGTTGACTGTTGGCGATCCAATAAAAGGTGGCGAATTCGCTGAAGGTAAAACTATTACCTGCACCTCGAGCACATTCTCGGTAACACCCTCTCGAATCCGGATTTACTTCACAAAAAATGGCGTGGAAATTCCAGATGATGTAGGAACAAAAGTTACAAGCGTCGATGTTCCAAGCGCGCCAGGCGCTGCATCGCTATTACTTACTGAAGACCTTATTGATTCAACTATTGGTTGCACGGTTTATGCAAAGTCAGGAACCTCTGAGAAAACGGCCACCACTTCATGGGGAATCTTGGTAGCAGAACCAAAAATCACTCGCGTGATAGAAATCTTCGAGGATGTTTTGCGTAATGGTGGCACCGCAATCTTTGACAATCCAGCCGTTGCCGATCAGGTCGCAGATGGATTTGTAGGCGGAAGATTCACAATTACCGGACGTTCACTCACCTCATTCACCTTTACCCTCGTCAAATCAACAGGCAGAGCGCCGACACAAATTCCAACTTCAGGCGAACGATTGGTCACAGTCGTTTCGCGAACTAATATCAAAGCGACGTTGCAATTACCTGAAGTCACTTCACTTGGGTCTTATTACCTAATTGGTCGAACATCCACAAAAACTATTAATATTCCAATTAATGTGAATAAACCAATCGTCACAATTACTAATGCAAAAGCGCTAGTCACAAAGAATAGATTCTTGCTTGAAGGCGATAAAGTCTACGGAAACACCTTCACAACAACTAGTGATGTTCTCACCTCGAGTGCGGCGATAGCGGCGAGCTTCAAAAAAGAATTTCCAAAGGGTTTCAAAGTTTCATTTGTGAAAAATAGTGAATTCCTCTCCGACGCTACAACCGCCAACCTGAAGAAGTTAGCCAAGTTGAATTTAGTTGAATTGACAATCACTGGCTATGGATTTAAGGGTGGCACAATCAAAATCAATAACGATTTAGCTACTGCACGTGCCAACACAATCTCAAAGACACTAACCAGTGCGGGATTAAAGAATGCAAAAATCGTCATACAGATCGAGCAATTTGATCTGAAGTATTCGCGACAAGCGCTTGTGAGCATACGATGAAAAAATTTAGGCGTTCTCTAACCTTGCTTATAGTCAATGCTTTAGCGCTCTCACTCTCCGCGCAGGTCGCATCGGGAGCAAATCCTCCCGCGCCATCAAATATTTCCATCACATACTCGCCACCGGCTCCTGGTGAAATCAGCCCTGGTGCAACGCTCACCTGGAGATCACCGAACGCAGCCGACGCGGTAATTATTGGATATCGAGTTGCGGCACGATTTATCAATAGTGATGATGTGCGCGGTGCCAACAGCAACCGATGGCAGCCCGATGATCGATGGAGCGAGATTGTCTCCCCTGCAATTGCTCAGCAAACATTGCTCAACAAATACTCGCTCTTTCCTGATTCAAGTGCGGTCATTCCCGTAGGAAGTGGGTATGGGCTCGAGGATGGCCAAACTCTGCAGTGGCGGGTTGGAGCAGTAAGCGAAGAGCCAGTTGCAGAACGTAAGCCTGGTGTAAGCAATCTATGCGTCTTACGCACCTCCGGACTTGTTGAATGCTCCGGAATCTTCAACTCAAGCACCGCCGGTGGAGTTGATGTAGGTCAGGATCCTTACCTACGTGAAGTCGGTAACACAATCTCATATGACTACCGTCCTGTAGATGGAATCAGCCCGCTCGGTCGAGTAGGACTAGTTAGCAAACTCGAATTAGGCCACGAGATGGCTTGCGTGATTTCACGAACTAGCAAACTCTGGTGCTGGGGCGATCAAAACTCGAGCCAACGAACAAAGATTTACCGAGTTCACCCGACCGAGGGAAATACGCTCACCCCAAAGTTAGTTGAGCTTGGCGACAACGTGATTGATGTCGCTATTGCTCGCGACACTACCTGTGCCCTGCTCGCGTCAGGAAAAGTGAAATGTTGGGGCTCAAATGCTTTTGGCCTATTAGGTAATGGCAGCGCAATCGGTATCCACAACTATGTTCGAAGCCCAGTAAACGTGACCGATACTGATAATTGGATCTTCTCTGAAATCACTGCGAGTGATACAACCATCTGTGCGATTGCAACATCTAAAGGGGGACAGCCTGTAAATAAGCAAGCGGTCTGCTGGGGCGAGACCAGGCCGATGCCTTTCGTCAACCGCCCCAATATCGCATGGCTCAATTCCCCTTACGCATTCACCGATAATTCGATTACCGGAAATCGTCCTGCTGGCACTTCGGCAGCCGGCAATCTTGGCGTATTGTCGCTTTCAATCTCAAGAATTCATGGTTGCTGGGTTAAAGAGAACGTCGGCCTCCAATGTTGGAGCCCTATTGCAGACCCCGCATCGTTTACCTCCCGAATCGCGAATGGCCCAACTACGATTGATGGCAATCTGCGCGTTGCAACCGAAATAAGTAGCGATGTTTCTGGAAGTTGTTGGATCTCGCCCGGAGCGACAAATCAAATCAAATGTATCGGTGACAAACACATTGGAATCTCATCGGACAATCAACGTGCGCCGATTCCAGTCACTGTCCAATTCACTAATTTCGAGAATGCAGGGCAAATTAATCCTCAACGAATTAGTGCATTCAATGGAATTCGTTGCTTCACCGCGTCGCCGATTGGAAATAAAACAAATGTCGGTGGCTGTTGGGGCTCCAACACATCGCAATTACTTGTCAGTGGCGCAGCCGTTAATCGGCCAGACCGCATCGATATCCGAATTCCATTCCAAGATGCACAATTGCGAACGCCTAATTATGGAATTTACGACAGCCAGGTATCCCCACCTTCGAACTGGTCCGGCACTGTCACGTTGCAAAATCAAGGGCAGGGAGAAGTGATTGCGAATTTCAATCTGCCATCCGCGCGATTATTAGAACCAATAACTGCGGTTGGATATGAATTCACTGTCGATGGCGGTCAAACATGGAGTGCGCGAAGTGAAGTTCCGCGAGATAACTTCATCCTCCAGGCGCTACCAGGAAAATTCTCAATAGTGCTCTCGCAGGGCCTGCCCCGTGGTGAAGCTCTAAAATTCAAGTTCTACTTTAAAAATCGCGGTGGTTTCGGAACGCCTAGCCCAATTACGAACACTCTATTTTTATGGACGACCCCAAGTCCGGTACAGAACATTTCTTTCCAGCCATCCGAAGGATTAACTGGAACGCTTTCATGGAATGTTCCAATCAATCGAGGGCTCACTGCTCAGGCTATAGCGCAATACAACAATTTTCGGCCAACATACTTTGTAGAAATCAAAGATTTACTCACTGGTGATACAAAAACTTCGGTCTTCACTCAAGAGACATTTACTCCTGCGCACCCAAATCGAGGCGTGCTCATAAATCAGCAAAATGGACTGATTCCCGGGCGTCGGTATGTGGCCACCGTTTCCCAAAATAGTAGCTCCATACCTAATGGAAGTGAATCGACGTTTACTTTCACGATGACCTCGCGCCCTGGAGCTGTTCGTAACATCGTCGCGCAAAGAATCAATTCAACATCAGTGAATCTCACGTGGCTGCCACCTACCGAAACAGGGTTACCCCTTACTTACACAATGTACGTAGAAAAGCGCTCTCAAGGTGTGCCGGTCACTTCTACGACAATCAACAATATTGATAATCCCACTTACCGCTTTGAAAATACTGATCCGCTGGCTTTCTACGATATCGTCATTGAAGCGGTAAATTCCCGTGGTATTGGTCCTAGAAGTTCTATGTATAGATTCCAAAACTCAACTAGTCTGCAACGCGATCAAAATTTGCCTCCACTAGTAGCACCGAGCGCACCGCTTAACCTTCGCACGGTTGGAGATGTTGGGGTCACAACCGATTTTGATTGGGATGCGCCACTCTCTGATGGCGGCATCAGCGCCGATGGCGCATACTCACTCTCGTACATCTTTTCTTATTCACTCGACAATGGCGTGACGAAAGTTCCTTTCCCAGCAAATAGCGTTCCTTACGTAACAGAACGAACTGATGGAATGTTGAGAAATATTCCATTTTCAGCAGCAAATAGAGTGATTATTTACGTCGCAGCGCGAAATATTGCAGGCGTAGGCCCTGCTGCATCATTGGAAATTACCCAGGTATTTGTACCAAGCCCACCTCGTGACTGGAATTTTGGGTTAGTTCAATATTTAGAAGACGATCAGTGGCGCAACTCTTATCGTCTTGAATGGCAGGCGCCTCAATCAGATGGTGGAACACCAATAACACAATACGAAATTTTGGCTCGATTCTGCTCAGGTGCGTGTCCGATAACTATCACTGTCGATGCACAAACGACAGCCTATGAATTCCCAATCTCCGAAGTAGCTTATGGTGTGGTAACGGGTTTCTTTATTTACGCGATTAACGCCAAAGGTAAGAGCACTCCAGCAGTGGCGACACTAATTCCGTCAGTCTCAAAACCAACTCCGCCAGCTATCAGGACCGACACCTTTGCGGGAACTTCTTCATCAATAGTGATTCGTTTCCCTAAACCTGAAAGCCCTGGAGCTGGAATAGATGGGTACCTTGTCTCATACTCGCCAGTCGGATCGCTTACGCCTGAAGAGGCAAACTCAAAGTATCAAAATCTAGAGAATAATGGTATGAACCAGAGTTTGATTTGGTCGCCAATTACTTATGATGAAATTGAATTTGATAATGGCGATGTTGGACTAATTATTTCTAATCTTACTTTTGGAAGTTATTACTACTTCCGAGTCCAAGCAACGAATATTTTTGGTACAAGTGATATTCATCAGTTTGGTTCTTACGCCTTCGCACAAGTAGTCCGAAGTATTGCTGAACAAGAGGAGATAGATGCTCGATTAGCTGCTGAGAATGCAGCAGAACTTGCACGAATTGCAGAAGAAGCACGAATTGCACAAGAGATTGCAGATCGACTTGCGCTCATCAAACGACTCGAGGAAGAGGCTGCCGCTGAAGAGCGACGCCAAGCTGAACAACTTGCAGAGCAAGAACGACAAGCGGCGGAAGAACGTGAACGTCTTCTCAATGAACAAATTCGCCTTGCTGAAGAGGCTTTACTACAAGCTCGTTTAGCGGAGGAAATTGCACAACGTGAACGTTTACTTGCAGAACAAGCAGCCACGCAAGCAGCCGCGCAAGCAGCCGCTGAAGAACAGGCTCGCTTAGCAGCGTTGGCTGCGGCACAAGAGGCTGAGCGTCTGCGCTTGCTTGCAGAAGCAGAGGCCGTGGTAGTTGATAATCGGGAGGCAAATCTTGGTGATGGCGTTGGTCCGTTCCAAGAGGTGCCGGTAGTTAATGAACGAGTCCAAGAGCAGGTCGTCGATCCAATAATTGATCCAGTTATTCCAGGACTCAACCCAATTGAGAATCCAATCGTTGATCCCAACGCTAATCCTGTTGCCGATCTCCCTGCGCCTGCAGCTGAGAACCAGGCGCCCGCTGAGGACGCAGTAATTCCAGCTATTCCCGATGACCGAGTTAATCCTGAGGTCGCACCTATCAATAATGGTGGGAATATCCCCGTACCTGAAGTCTTTGGTAATCAAGAACCAGTACTTCCAGTTGCACAGCCAGCCGTTGGAGGTGGCGCCGCTCCACTTGCTCCTGCGCCCGTCGTGGTTGCTATCGGCGGTGGTGGAGTAATCCCAGCGCCGCAACTTCCGGTGTTCGTGCCACCAGTTCTACGAAATCAAGTTGCAGCAGTTGTTGTTGCCCAAGAGGTAGTCAAGATCCAAGAAGTCGCAGTCGACAAGAAGGAAGATGTTGCACTAAAGATTGCAGAAGAAGTAGTAGTTAAAATAAATGAGCAAGCAAAAGAAGTAAATGCTGCAATTGATAACGCTGCAAAATCAGGGATTGCAGTACCAGCAAAAATCACGACTGTTGCTGTTGTTCAAATACCTAAAATTGTTGCGCCTATTGAAGTTCCTACAGCTACTCCTGAAATCAAGCCAGAAGTTTTGACCGCACTTACTAAGGCCGAAGAAAAATTAGTTAACGCCCTTCCAAAGACGACTGATGTCGTCATTAAGACCAAGGCGCTTGTGAAGAAGTTTGCCAAATTGTTCCCCAAAGGAATCAAGATAGCTTTTTCGACTCTCTCGGCGAAACTCACAAAATCATCAATCGCCCAGTTAAAGAAATTGGCCACAATCCCATTTAAGAAAGTGACAATTACGGGATATGTTCAAAAGAGTAAGAATAAGAAGAATGATAAGTCGCTCTCGAAATCACGCGCCGAAGCAGTAGCGAAGGTCCTCACCAAAGCAGGTATTAAAAAGAAGCTAATAAATACAATTGCTGGTGGGGTTGGCGGTAAATCAAAGAAAAACCGCTCTGCCGTAATAATTCTTACCTGACACTTCTAGCGCTTTCGAAAACCTTTTGGACATTTGGGGTTACTTCCCGTTATTTTTTTGGTGCTCTTGCCTTTCACACACGTAATCACTGAATTCTTTTTAACAGGTTTAGTAGAGACAGATTCATTAGGTTTTACATCAGAAGACTTTGTCTCAGCTTGAGCATCTGCAACCAATTTCACTCTTATAGTTGGTGCTGAAAAGGTAAATCCGCGGGCTGAAAAATAAAACCATCCATCTCTTTCAGTGACTGTCGTGGATGCGTCGATTAGTTCACCACCAGCCGAAATAACGGAAATGGAAACTTTAAATGCCGAGCCAGTTATTCCATATAAGCACTTTGCAACACTCGACTTCAATAAAAGATCATAAGAGCCTCTAAAAATACTACCGTCTGGAGTTAAGTGTGGAGCCGCGACTTTGTACTCGAGTTCTTCTGTTTGTTCATTAAATACAGGCGGTCCCGAAAGATATTGAGTAGCATTTGTTGAAACTATTCCAACCACACCACTCGAATTAGTCTGGCAATTTTGATAGTTACCAGAATTATTGAAATTAGTCATCAATTTCAAATTCCAAACTGTAGGTTGGTAGTTAGCTCTATCATTAACATTTGGTAGCCAATTTATAAATTCTTCCATTTCGAAAGCACCGAAACCAGTGTTATTTTGTCTCATCAATGACCACTTATCTTCAGGCCCATTCTGCAACGCTAAATTTCCTGCACCGGTGCCACTTCCCCCCAATGGTTTTGGGGCTTTTGCATAAAAATTCTTCAAATTTTCCGTAATTTCACTTTTTTTCTTCCATATCGAAATCGCAGGCACTTTTGTTGATCGAGCTAGTACTCGGAGTGTCCGATATCCATTTGAGTCGTCCTGAAAACTTAAAACTGGGTCCTCAATTCGCCCATGAAACCAGCCTTGAATTCCATCATCAACCCTGATTTCTAATCCCAACCTTAATCCGCTAGGGATTGCAGTTGCCACTGCGCATAGTTTTGAATCATTAATAATGCAGGGAGCACCAGCTGACATTGTGCTCCGCCAATGGCGTTGATAATAATTTGCAGCATTATCTGAAATCTCTGAAGTATCGAAATTTCCTGAATTTAGTTTAACCGCATAAAAAGACAGGTTAGAGTTCTCGATTCGAACTTTGTTTTCTAGAGTTTTATCCCATGAACCGTAATTGGTTACAACAGGGAGATATGAAATACCGAATGCGTGTGGCGCTCCTGGAATTTCAATTACAGGAGGAGAAACTCCTGGAGGTAACCCTATTTTTAGATCTCCGAGAAACTCATTTTTAAAATTGAATCGTGTATTAGTGATTTCAACATCTAACTTCTTCCCATTAGAGTCTTCGGCAAATATATCCGCTATGCAGTTGAGTTCTTTTATGTCGGTACAGATACCTAAACTAGATATGTACTGGAAGTAGTCAGCTTGCTCGCAACGAATGTCGTTAATGGACTTACAAAATGAGACTGACTTAACTTTTTGGCCTTCTTGGGTTTGCATTCCTACCAATCCTGGTGAAGCATCAACTTCATTTCCTACAGGAAAAGCCGTGTAACCAAGATATCCGAGCCCTGGCTCGGGAGAAATTTTGAACATTTCGTCCGTAGTTGAATTGGCACTTGAAGGAATTTGCAACATTAGTGCAAGAACCAATATCTGTATTAGGCCAAGCTTCTTCCAGGACGACATACAAAACTCCTTAAAGCTGAGACTGGAGAAAGGTTAGCGCGCCACATCAGCTTTTATTTATCCGCAGATCGGACAAAAGGAACATATCAAATCGAGTTAGAACTCTTGTGCAACTAGTTCAGCAATTTGTGCAGTATTGAGCGCTGCGCCTTTACGTAAATTATCTCCGCAAACAAAGAAATCAAGGGCGTGCGGATCATCGATACTCGCGCGAACCCGGCCTACCCACGTGGGATCAGTGCCTACTACATCAGCTGGAGTTGGAAATTCCTTCTTCTCCGGATTATCAACGAGGTTGACTCCCGGCGCGCTCTTCAAAATGTTCTGCGCTCCTTCACGAGTGACTTCTTTCTCGAAGACCGCATGAACGGCAAGAGAATGGGTGGTTATTACCGGTACGCGAACGCACGTAGCCGAAACTCGAAGATCTGAGATACCAAGAATCTTGCGCGACTCATTTCGCACTTTTAGCTCTTCGCTCGTAAAACCCTCTTCTTTAAGCGACCCTGCCCATGGAATCACATTCATGGCTAGAGGTGCGGGGAACGGGCCAAGATCAGAGACTGCTTTACGAACATCGCCAGCAACTGATCCAAGATTCTTGCCAGAAACTTCTTTGAGCTGTTCATGCAAAACATCGATACCAGATTGACCAGCTCCTGATGCGGCTTGATATGAAGCAACAACCAATTCCTTGACGGTGTACTCGCGATGGAGCGCACCAACAGCAACAATCATTGAGAGCGTGGTGCAGTTGGGATTAGAGATAATTCCTTTTGGTCGTTTCTTGATATCCCCCGGGTTCACTTCAGGGACTACGAGCGGTACCTCTTTATCCATACGGAAAGCGCCCGAGTTATCAACGACAACTGCGCCACGTGCCGCTGCAATCGGACCCCATTCAGCAGAAATCTCATCAGGAACATCGAACATCGCAACGTCAACACCGTCAAAAGCCTCAGGAGCCAGCGCGATGACGGTGAGTTCTTCTCCCCTACACATCAATTTCTTTCCGGCGCTACGTGCCGAAGCAATCAGACGGATTTCGCCCCAAACATTTTCACGAGTGCTCAGAATGTCGAGCATGACTGTACCAACCGCGCCAGTTGCGCCGACTACAGCAAGAGTTGGTTTACTCATCGACCAGTACCGCCATACACAACCGCCTCGGCTACATCTGAATCCAAGTCAAAAGCAGTGTGAGAGGCGCGGACCGCCTTGTCGAGATCAGAGGCGCGGCAAACAATAGAAATCCTAATTTCGGAGGTCGAAATCATCTCGATATTCACCCCTGCATCAGAGAGCGCTGCAAAGAATGTTGCAGTAACTCCAGGATGAGAACGCATGCCCGCTCCTATGAGCGAAAGTTTGCCAATTTGGTCGTCATATTGAATCGAAGCAAACCCAACTTCACCTTGGATTTTATTAAGGACACCAATTGCTTTCTCGCCTTCAGCTTTTGGCAACGTAAATGAGATATCGGTTAATCCGGTGGCAGCTGCAGAAACATTCTGCACAATCATGTCGATGTTTACATCAACATCTGCGATGGATTGGAAGATGCGTGCAGCAACTCCAGTGCGGTCTGGCACGCCAACGATAGTTATCTTCGCTTCACTTCGATCGTGTGCGATTCCTGAAATGATTGCTTGCTCCATGCCATCTCCCTCTGGACGATCCTTCACAACCCATGTTCCTTCATTTCCGCTAAATGATGAGAGAACATGAATTGGTAAATCAAAACGACGTGCATATTCGACGCAACGAAGGTGGAGTACTTTCGCACCACTCGCTGCTAACTCCAACATCTCTTCATATGTAATGCTCTTTAGCTTGCGTGCTGATGGAACTACTCGTGGATCTGCAGAGAAAACACCATCAACATCGGTGTAGATCTCGCAGACATCTGCATCGAGCGCAGCGGCGAGCGCAACTGCAGTCGTATCTGAACCACCACGACCAAGCGTGGTGACATCTTTTGTATCTTGGCTGATGCCTTGAAAGCCTGCGACGATTGCA
>SXGQ01884457.1_pt1 | contig 11785 bp, 17 predicted proteins | sample 3178371 | NCBI WGS metagenome assembly SXGQ01 (sample SAMN11356859, study PRJNA531348) | freshwater metagenome | isolation source: freshwater sample F1-20 | place: China: Fuxian Lake, Yuxi | collected 2017-12-25 | reverse complement strand
CCGGCCAGCAGGACGAGCCCTCCGCCGCCGGTCACCACGAGGGCCATGCGGGCACCCTGCCGCCCCTCGGGGAGCTGGCGCCAAAAGCCGATCAGCAGGAAGGACGAAAGGCTCGTCAGCTCCCAAAATATCGCGAGAAGAAGGATGTTGTTACTGACGACGATGCCGACCATCGCCCCCTGGAACAGCAGGAGGTAGGCAAAGAAGCGCCCCACGGGCTCGTCCGGGGCGAGATAGGCGCGTGCATAGGCCGTCACGAGAAGCCCGATGATGAGGATCATCGCTGCGAAGAACAGCCCTAACCCATCGACGAATACGCTGTAGGCGAGACCGATCTGCGGCAGCCATTCAAGCCGGCTTTGGACGACGTCCCCCTGAAACACTGCCGGCACGGCCGTAAGCAGAAGGAGCAAGGTTACGAGCGTCACACCACCCGTCGCCGCGACGCAAGCGTTTCGCCCCGCCCGACCGGCAACAGGCACCACCGCGGCGCCGAGCAAAGGGATTAAGGGAAGGAGAGAAATGCTCATGGTCCGGCCCGGCCCAACGGGTTAAGCCGAATGAGACCCGGTGAACCCCTACTCATCCCCGAGGAGGAAATCTCCCTCTCGGAGGCCTCTTCCCAGAATGGCTCGCGGTAAAGCCCCCGCGCGAGCGCGTGTGCTCCGCTCGGACAGCGAAGCGCGTCGTCCGTTTCAGTCCTGGCCTGGAGCCGTAGCGCGGATCGATTCGAAAATTCCGCTCCGGAGATCGCCATGCGCCGGAAATGCTCGGTTATCTGGCGCCCCTGCTCTGATGAAACTGAGGGACGAACGAGCCTTCATCGACGTTGTCCCTGGGACGGCCCTTGTGGTCCGCGTGCGGGCTCATGCCGTGGTCCGCCGTCCGGTACTCCGGCGTGGTTTCAGCGGAATCCGCCTCCTGCCTCATCACAAGCGCCTTCCGCGCGGCCGAAACCAGTTCGGATCGCGCGTTCCGGGCGGAGCGACGGGAGGACTCCTTGTTCGCACGCTTCAGGGCCGCGGAGAGGATGTCGAGCTTGCGCCTCGATCCCTCGTTCCCTCCGGCAGCACGCACTCCGGCCGGTGCCGCCTTCCCCCGCATCTCACGGCGTTGGCGAGAGGCGATATCACGTGCCCGGTCCCGCCTTTCCCTTACGCGACGGAGGAGATCACGAAGGGCGCTATCGTCGAGTTGCCCGATGCTGTTTTGCCGCGTTTCCTGAACGAGCGTGAACTCGTCGTCGGCCAGGTACCGTCTGTCGTACGATGCGCTTTGTGCCATGAGTTAGTTCCTCTCTGCTCGGTCAAGCATTCAGCCGAGCGGCGATTGCGGGACGGGTGAAACTCTGGGGCGCCCAGGAGATTGTTCGTCCAACTGGAGTTCCCGAGATGCGCCGAACAATTGCTTTCCTATCCCTAGCGGCCGCCATCGGAGTACCGTTCTCGGCTGCGCTGGCCGACCGCGATCCGACGCCGGAGGAGCGGACGCAGATCGAACGCGTGCTCCGAACGGAAGGTTTCTCCCGCTGGGACGAAATCGAGTTCGAGGACGCGGGGCATTGGGAGGTCGACGACGCCGTGGCCGCTGACGGCCGCAAGTACGACCTGAAGCTGAACGCGACATTCGCGATCATCGAGCGAAAGCTCGACTGAACGCACGCCTTGCCGGCGGCTCTAGGGACGAGGCGCGCGCGATGCAGATCTGGTTCAGGCCGTCGCGCGAGAGCGGGTTTCCGGCGAAGTCGCCGTAGCGAGCTCCGAGTTTCAGCCCGGCGCCTTCTAACAGAAGCGGCACCTCCTGCGGGAAGAACTGCCGCAAGGTCAGTGGCGCGAGCTCACGCACGGCGACACCTGGCTCGCGTACCTTCCAGTGGAGCACCCTTACCTGCCGGACCGGGTCGTAGGAGCTGAATTCCTCGACGGCGATCCCCGAGCAAGGATTGGGTCCCAGGTCGAGGCGGACCGCTTCGCAATCGGAGCGCCCGAGCGACCGGACGTCCGGGTTGACGACGTCGAAGGCCAGAACTCCACCGGGGGCAAGGTGGCGCTCCACTCGGGTCAGGCACGCCCGAACGTCCTCGTTGGTCGTGAGATGCGCGAGGGAGTTGCAGGACACCACGATCAGCGAGAACAGCTGGCCGATGTCGAAGCTTCGCATGTCACCCTTGACGAAGGTGACGTCGACGCCGTCGGCTGCAGCCTTCTCCCGGCCAAGGTCCAGCATCGCCGACGAGGCATCTAGCCCGACCACTTGTCGGCCGGTTCGTGCGAGCGGAAGCGTGAGCCGGCCCGTGCCGCAGGCAAGTTCAAGCACGGGTCCATCGGCCATCCTGGCGAGACTAGAGTAGAACTCCTCGCACGGTCCGGGCTGCATCACCCGGTCGTAGATTGTCGGGAAATCGTAGATCGATGCGTTTCTCATGACACCTAGTTGCCAATGATCCAGAGCTGGCTCAACCATGGCCAGAGCTGGACTTTCAGTGTTGCTGCCCGGGCGACTGATAGAGCCGTATGAGCCAGCTCACGACGCGCTTACGCGAACTCTACGACGGAGACACGGACCGGGCTCACCGCTTCCGTTACGGCCTTCTCGCGTTCGGCGTTCCTGGCGCCCGTGTTCGGCCACGGAGCGGGGTTTCTCCGCATCCTGCGCACGCTGCGCCTGCTACGCACCTACCGCCTAGTCGCTCGCCTGCGTGCCGACAGTCCGTTCTTCTGCAGGAACGAAGAGGTGATCGTCGCGGTCACGAACCTGTCCGTGTTCATCTTCGTGATGACCGGGATCGTCTATGCGACCCAGCACCAGTCAAACCCTGCTATCCGCCATTATGTAGACGCGCTGTATTTCACGGTGACTTCGCTCACCGCGACCGGGTACGGCGACATCACGCTTCCTGGGACCATCGGCAGGGTCATCTCGGTCGTGGTCATGATCTGCAGCGTGACCCTCTTCCTTCGTCTAGCCCAGGTTCTCTTCCGGCCGAGCAAGGTCCGCTTTCCGTGCCCCGTCTGCGCTCTTCAGAGGCACGATCCCGACGCCGTGCACTGCAAAGCGTGCGGGACCGTGCTCAATATCCCGGACGACGGCTACTAATGACGTGAGTGCCTACGTAAGCTGGTAGCGGCTGCACCTGCGCGGCAGGGCGAGTAGCTCACGGTTCCGGGATCAGGCGCCTAGGAACTCCGTTCACTAGCGCACGTTCGCGGCTGATGGATCCCTATATCGTCGTCCTGACGGGCTTCGGGCTCGTCGTGCTGCTCACGGCATGGACGCCGGTGCTCCTAAAGGAGCTTCCTCTCTCTTTGCCGATCATCTGCGTCGGCCTAGGGGCGCTCGTTTTCGGCACGACCGACATCCTCGGGAATGCCCCCGAACCGCGGCATCACGTCAAGCTGATCGAGCGCCTGACCGAGATCGTCGTCATCGTCGCCCTCATGGGTGCCGGCCTCAAGCTCGACCGACCACTCGACTGGGGCCGGAGCCTGTCCACGTGGCGGCTCCTCGGCATCGCCATGCCGCTGACCATCGCGGCGATTGCGTGCGTGGCCTACTGGCTGCTCGGAGTCGGTGTCGCCGCCGCGCTTCTGTTGGCGGCATCGCTAGCTCCGACAGACCCCGTGCTGGCGAGCGACGTGCAGGTCGCGCCGCCCGGCCAAGGCCTCGAGGACGAGGTCCGCTACACGCTCACGGCCGAGGCGGGGCTGAACGACGGCCTCGCCTTCCCGTTCGTCAACCTGGCTGTAGCCCTGGCGATCTCCGCCCAGACCGGCGAACGCTGGTTCGGGCAATGGCTGGCGGTGGACGTTCTCTGGAAGCTTGCAATCGGAGTGGGGCTCGGCTGGCTCGTCGGCCGAGCCCTTGGCTGGGTCACGTTCCGGCTTCCGAACCGGGCCAAGCTCTCCAGAACCGGCGACGGGTTCGTGGCCCTTGGGATCACGGCCGTGGCCTACGGGGTGACCGAGATGGCGCACGGCTACGGGTTCCTCGCCGTGTTCGTAGCGGCCGTGACGTTCCGCTCGGTCGAGCGAGGTCACGACTACCACGAAAAGCTGCACGACTTCGTGGAGCAGCTAGAGCGACTGCTCATGATGGTGCTGCTCGTCGCCTTCGGCGGAGCGGTGGGCGCAGGCGGGCTGTTCCAAGGGCTCGGTTGGAACGTAGTGGCGTTCGCGCTCGTCGTGATCTTCCTCGTGCGCCCCGTCGCGGGCTGGATCAGCCTGGCCGGTGCTCCACATCCCGCCGGCGAGAAGGCCGTCATCGTCTTCTTCGGCATACGAGGTCTCGGATCGGCGTACTACCTCGCCTACGGCCTGGGGCACGCGCAGTTCGAAGAGCCGGACCTGCTCTGGAGCGCCATCGGCTTGGTGATGCTGATCTCCATCTTCCTGCATGGAGCGACGGTCACTCCGGCGATGCGCCATCTCGACCGACGCAGGAAGCGCGTCGAGCGAACTCGCGACCAGGAGCCGCTCGCGAATTCCAGCAGCAGCACAGGAACTTAGCTTGAGGCAGCTCTGGATCGATGCGAGCCGTCAGTCCTCGGGGAGGCAGCTTGCATGGGGTTCGGATGGGTGTCGCTTGGGCTAGGGATAGGGTTGGTTTGCCTCGGTATGCCTCGCCGGGACGAGGCGTGCCGCCCATTTCTTCGTGGCGCGCTCATGCCGGTCTTCTACCCGTCGCTCTGCCTCGTCCTGATCTCGTTCGGGCTCGTCATGCTTACGGCGAACCTCCTGCGTTAGCGCTGCCGGCTGACGATGCAGCGATCCGACCAGAGGTGCGTGTCATCGAGCTCGTCGTAGCGACGGCGGGCACGGACGAACACCGGGAAGCCGGGCCATGAGCCAGGCTGGACGCCTCGTCAGAACACGGAGGCTCGGCTCGCCGCACGAGGTTCTCTTTGCCGTGCGGGCGGACAACGACGCCGACGCTGCGGACGCGGTGGGCCGAGTCGTAGGTCCATCACCCAAGAACAGGATCGAGGTCGTTTGCGGCCTCAACGAGCGGGCGCTTTCCGAGCTGGGCGTAACCCGGATCGGTCCTAAGCGGATCGACCCTGCATGACCTGCGCGATCAGGTTCGCACGCGGCCGAGCACGGTAACGCCCATCTCTGTCGGTTGCAGGACGACGATCTCGCCGTCAGCAGGATAGATGCCGGTTAGGGCAGCGATACTCCCGTTGTGCGTGACCAGGACGATGGTGCCCTGCCGCCTTCGCCATGACAGGACAAGGGCCCGCATCTGATCGGTCTGTTGCTGTCGGCGTCCGGACTCGGCAAAGAAGCTGTCCAGCGCAGCGTCGGGCTTAACCGGGATGTCCGGAAAGGCCAGCTGTGCTGTCTGAGTGGTCCGACACCAGCGGCTGGAGCGCAGGTCCGTCACAATGACCCCTGCCTCGCGCAGCATGCGGCCGAGCTCCGCCGCCTGCCGACGTCCGACCGTTGCGAACCTGAACAAACGTCTTGACCTGTTTTGAAGGGCTGTGAGCGGTGCTCGACCTGACAGGTCTATTCCCCAGCCTTTGGCAAACGCTTAGGAGCCACGATGTTTTTCGATAGCTGGACCGGGCTCCTTCGAGTTCTGGTCGTCGGCGTGCTCGCCTACGCCGCTCTCGTCATCTTCCTCCGGATATCTGGGAAGCGGACGTTGGCGAAACTCAACGCCTTCGACCTCGTAGTGACCGTTGCGCTCGGTTCGACGCTCTCGTCCATTATCCTCACCAAGTCCGTTGCATTGCTGGAGGGACTTCTGGCGCTTGTTCTCCTGATCGCGCTGCAATTTGTGATCACCTGGAGTTCCGTGAGGTCGGCGCGCTTCAAGGGCCTCATCAAGTCGGAGCCCACTCTCCTCCTGCACGCGGGCGAGTTCCTGGACGTGGCGATGAGGCGGGAGCGCGTTACGCGCGACGACCTGCTCTCGGCAGTTCGCTCGCAAGGTGTCGGAGAGCTGTCCGAGATCGCTGCGGTCGTCCTGGAGACGGACGGCTCGATCAGCATTGTACGCAACTCGGGTCCGAATAAGTCAGCCCTGGCCAACCTCCCGCTTTCGGGCGGATAGAGCGGGAAGCGGACCTCGCACTCAGGTCCGCTTCCCCGCTTACCGACAAGAACGGTATCGGCCCATGTCGAAATGAAAATGATCGCGATGGGCCTCGTTGTAGTCGGGGCTGAGCACCACGTCGAAGAACCCGCAGGCGCCGTCTCTCACTGCTCGTAGAAATGCCGCGCGCTTCGGATCGCCGCTCCAGTCCCGGGCGACCGTGACCTGCTGCCCATCGACCAAAACGAAGGCCGCAACGTCGATTGCGTTAGCCGTCGCATGCTCGCTGCGGGAGCCGGCCTCTCGGTGGTAGACGTTGCGGCACGCATAGGTCCCGGAATGCTCTACGCGCGCCACCTCACGCCCGAGGTGCCGCCGGGCAGCCGGTTGCAACGTGTGCGTCTCGAACATCGCCCAGGCGACCGCGACGGGGCAGCTGGCTTTGAAGCCGCTGTTGAAGGTGACCGACGACCGGGTCACGTCGACCGCGTTCTTGAACCCGCATCCGTCGCCGCTGGTTCGGTCGCGCACAGGGGTGTGGGCAACAGCGGATCTTTTTAGAACGGCCAAGCACTGGGGCCGATCAGTTTCGAGCCGGCTCAGCTTGAAGCGGGTCAACCAATTCGGCTCATCGGCAACCCGCAGCGGTGCGAACGGGTCGAGGTGGTCCGGAAGCCTGATCACGCCTGCATGCAGAAGACTGGCCAGGAGAATGAGGCCGAGCAGGCCGGCGATGCCGAGCCGGCCGATAGCAGTCCGAGCGAGCGTGGGACGAGAGGCCGACACGAACCGGCAGACGCCCAATCAAGTCTTGGCTTGCGCAACCAGGGGCGGCGTCTGCTGGTGTTGGACCACGCGCCAGACCTCGTGTTCCAGACGACGGATTGTCGAGGTGCAATGCGCTACATACGTTTCACCATCCTCCTTCTCGGCTTCCGCCTTGTAGGCAATCACGATGAGCCCCTCCTGAGGACGCGACACGCGCTTGTCGGAGAGCGCTACTTTCGACCAGCGCGGCGTATGTGACACCGCCGCAACCGCTTCTTCGCCGGCCAACACGAACGGCGGCGCGGGCACGACCATCAGGCAATCTGGATCGATCAGTTCGCGATATCGCTCCGCGTTGCCAGTCCATAGGCTTTCCTCGAAGCTCCAAAGGCGTGCGTCGTCCATGTGACTCTCCGTTCGTGTCAGCCGGCCAACGGTGCGTTCGGAGTGGCGTTCCGTCATTCACGATGACGTGGTGGAGCCTCGCTGGTCAGCGGTCGTCCCAGGGCTCGATCCAGCTTTACAGACCTGCACGACATATGCATGTATGTTCATGTGTTGAGCGATCGTGTGGCAAAGGAGCAGGTAGAGCAGGTCGCGGAGCTTTTTGGGCTTCTCGGCGAGCCGAACCGGCTGCGCATCGTCCTGAGCTGTCTCGACGGTCCGAGGGGCGTTGGGGAGATCGCGGCGGAGGCTGGCATGAGCCAGTCGCTCGCGTCGCATCATCTCAGGCTACTCCGGACGGCGAGGCTTCTGCGGGCGGAACGGGACGGCAAGGCCGTCCGCTACGCGCTCGACGACGCGCACGTGGCCGAGGTGGTGCGCATGATGGTCGCCCACGTCTGTGAGCCGCACGAGCATTGAGAAGCGCGGTGATGGTCACCGAGGAGGACGAGAGATGGCTACGGTAGACGTCGAGATGGTGAAGTGCGCGTGCTCCGATTGCGTGTGCATCGTGAGCGTGGGCAAGGCGGTGACGCGCGACGGTCGCGCCTATTGCTGCGATGACTGCGCCGAAGGCCACAAGGATCACAAGGGCTGCGACCATGCCGGCTGCCCCTGCCACGGCTAGGCGGCTTCACTTCAGGCAGCCATTGCCTCGGGTAGCCCCGCTGCCCAGGCCTCGTTCAAGAACGAGGTGAAGCGAACCATCTCGGCGCGCCGCCAGGACAGGCGCGCCCTGAGCCTGTCGAGTTCGGCGGCCGTGAGCCCACCCGATTTCAGCGACAGCCGCACGGCTTCCAGCGATTCCGAACCGCCGCCGTTCCCGAGGCGAAAGTCTTCCACGAAGAGGCGGACGTCGGGGTCGTCCGGCTGGCCGGGGGCGTAGAACGCGGCGAGATAACCGTTCAGACGCGGTCGGTCGCGGCCAGGTTCGAGCAGGTCGACCCATGGCGCGGAATGACCGTGTCCGGCGAGGCTGACATGCCCCTCGCACGATTGCCGGGTCGGCAACCCGAGCAGGTTCAGCACGATCACCGTCTCGCGAATGCCGGCGTCCACCCGTTTCCCGAGCCGGTCCGTGACCCGGTCCACCGCCGCCGACATGCGCGTCCATTCCTGGCACTGCCAAGGCTCAAGGTGGCCGGGGCGGGACGGCAGGACTCCACGCGAGTGGGCATGGGCGAGCTCGGGCGCGGCAGGCGTCATATCTCGTAGATCGTTGACAACTCGGGCGCTAGGGGTGCTATCAGGCGGAGGTACGTTACACAATAACGTAACGAGGAGGCCGGCATCAAAGCTGGGAACGCTACTCGATGATGCCCTCGTGGGTCGGACGGAGGCGCCGCACGGCAGAGGCCGATGCCGGGGTACGCGAGGCGCTGAAGCGGCGCGTGGCGAAGGCGTTCTTCCTCCGCGAGGAGGACACGGTCACGGTGAGCGAGATCGCCTGCGCGGACGGGGGTTGTCCCGACGTGGAAACCGTCATCCTCGTCATGCGGCAGGGTGAGCCGACAAGCGCGTTCAAGATCCCGAGGCCGATCTCCAAGGTCGAGGACTGGGATCTTGAGTTCCTTGCCGCCCGCCAAAGCTTGATCTGTGAGGGCGAGCCATGACCACGGCTGCGCGCATCAAGGCGAGCAAGCCTCCCAGGGCCGTCCCCGGAGGCGCTGACATCCTGGCCCGTGCGGAACGGGTCTGCGCCGAACGGGGGCTTCGGCTGACTATCTGGAGACGTCTGGTGCTGAAGGAGCTCGCCAGCGCTTCGGCCCCGCTCGGCGCATACGAGATCGCGCACCGCTTGAGGGGCACGGCGCGTGTGTCGGTCGTGACGGTCTACCGCGTCCTCGATTTCCTCATTGAGGTCGGCCTCGTGCACAAGGTGGCCTCGCAGAACACCTACTTCCCGTGCCGGCGCGACCACCTGGCGGACGAGCTCACGGTGTTTCTCATCTGCGCCAGTTGCGGCTCGGTCCAGGAGCGCAACTCGGCGGCGCTGGCCGGCGACTTGAACACGACGGCAGGGGCGGTTCGCTTCAAGCCGACGAGCCGAACAATTGAGTTGACGGGCGAGTGCCGGTCCTGCGCCGGTGGCGAGGACGCGTCGAGCCCTGTTCCCAAATTGCCACACGCGCACAATCGGGGCGCAGGGTGATTTCCGAGTTCGGTGTAACTGTATAGCGTTTCCTGGTTACGTTATAACACAGGCCGTCATGATCACCTCACGCGCCGCCGCCCTGTTTGGCTCGACCGCTCTCGCCATTGTCCTCCAGCCGACCCGAGATGCGCTGGCACAGGGGACCACCTTGCCCGAGATTGTAGTGACGTCGCCGTCACCGATCCTGACCCGTCCCGAGACGCAGCAGCCGAGCATCGATGGCGATTTCCCGGCCGGCATCTTGCCTGTGGTCACGAACACATTCTCGCCCGTGACGGTGGTGCCCCGCTCCGAGATCGTCCGCACACAGCCGACCACCCTCGGCGACGCGCTCTTCGACCGTCCCGGCATCTCGGGCTCCACCTACGCGCCGAATGCCGCGAACCGGCCCATCATCCGAGGCCAGGAGAACTTCCGCGTTCGCCTGCAGGAAAACGGCATCAACGCCGGCGACGTGTCGGCGCTCGGCGAGGATCATGCCGTCCCGATCAGCCCCCTCGTGCAGGACCGGATCGAGGTGATCCGCGGGCCGGCGACGCTCCGATACGGCAGCCAGGCCATTGGAGGCGTCGTCTCTGCCGAGAACAACCGTGTTCCCACCTTCATCCCGCAGGGCGGCGTCATGGGCCGCTTCCTGTCCGGCTACTCGTCCGTGGACAACGAAACCTTCAACGCAGCCTCGGTCGATGCGGGTGCTCTCGGGCAGAACGGCATTGGAGGCGCGATCCACGCGGACGGGTTCTACACGAAGACGGACGATTACGGCACGCCGGCAGGCCGTCAGTTCAACTCGGCCACCCGCACCGAGGGCGGCGCAATCGGATACTCGTTCATCGGCCCGAACGGCTTCATCGGCGTCGGATTCCAGCACTACAACGCGCTTTATCAGATCCCGGGCGGGGAGACGGCCGAGTCCCGGACCCGTCTCGATCCGTTTCAGAACAAGTTCACGTCCCGGGGCGAGTACCGGTTCGACAGCGGGCCGTTCAGTGCGATCCGGTTCGATTTCGGCATCTCGAACTATAAGCACCGGGAGTTGAGCCTCGACGAGAACGGGTCGTTCGGCGTGGGCTCCATCTTCCGCAACCGGGAAGCGGAGGGCCGTGTCGAGCTCCAGCACGTGCCGATCTTCACCGAGTTCGGCACGATCACGGGCGCGGCCGGTTACCAGACCCGGAACACCCGCATCAGCACCGGTGGGGAAGCTGGAGGCCTCCTCCTTCCGACCAACGAGAGATCGCATGCCGGCTACCTCTTCGAGGAGCTCGACCTCAAGCAGGGCACGCGTTTCCAACTGGCGGGTCGGGTCGAGAACACGGTCGTGAAGGGCACGCCGGCGCTGTTCCCTGCCGGCTTCCTGCCCACCTTCTCGCCGACCGGCGAGATCGACGGTGACGCCAACCCGGTCCTCGTCGCCGACGAAGTGCTTTCCCAACGGCGCCGACGCGAATTCATGCCCATGAGCGCCGCCTTCGGCGTGCTTCAGGACCTGCCAGACGGGTTCGTGGCGAGCCTGACCGGTCAGTACGTGGAGCGCGCGCCGGCCGCGCCGGAACTCTACTCTCGTGGTCCCCACGAGGCGACCGCGACCTTCGAGATCGGCAACCCGAATCTGAAGCTCGAACGCGCCCGTACCATCGAGCTCGGCATCCGCCGGGCGCAGGGACCGCTCCGGTTAGACGCGACCGGGTACTACACGCGCTACACCGGCTTTGTTTACAAGCAGCTGACGGGCACGCAGTGCGGCGACACGTTCGACACCTGTGGCGCCGAGACCGAGCTCGATCAGATCGTCTACTCGCAGCAGAACGCGACCTTCTACGGCGCCGAGATCGGCGCGCAGATGGACGTCATCCCGATCCGGTCGGGCTTCATCGGGGTCGACGCGCAATACGACTTCGTTCGCGCGCGCTTCGACGACGGCACCTACGTGCCACGCATCCCGCCGCATCGGGTGGGCGGAGGCCTGTTCTGGCGAGAGGCTGGCTGGTTCGCACGCATCGGGGTGCTGCACGCCTTCGACCACACGCAGATCGCACCGTTTGAGACGTTCACGCCCGGCTGGACCAACCTGAAGGCCGAGGTCAGCTACACGAAGCCGGTGGACCGCTCGGTCTACGGCATCAGCGAGTTCACGCTGGGCGTCCGGGGGGACAACCTCCTCGACGACGACATCCGCAACTCGGCCTCGTTCAAGAAGGACGAGATCCTGCTGCCGGGCCGCAGCGCCCGCGTCTTCGTCAGCCTGAAGTTCTGATCCCTTTCGGCGGCGCTACGGCGCCGTGACACCCGACCGGAGCTCCCGATGCCCGACAAGATCCCCGTTACCGTGCTCACCGGCTACCTCGGGGCGGGCAAGACGACGCTGCTCAACCGCAT
>SXGQ01262677.1_pt1 | contig 11785 bp, 20 predicted proteins | sample 3178371 | NCBI WGS metagenome assembly SXGQ01 (sample SAMN11356859, study PRJNA531348) | freshwater metagenome | isolation source: freshwater sample F1-20 | place: China: Fuxian Lake, Yuxi | collected 2017-12-25 | reverse complement strand
TGGGCAGGACGCCCAGTTTGTCCCTGACAGCGACGTGGCTTGACCACATCTGTCAACCCGCAAACGCAACCGCCCCCACCGGGAGGAGACGGTGGAGGCGGCGCGGGCGGCGGAAAGGGTGAAAACGCCAGCCTATTTGTCGGGGAACGGCCTGCGGTTCTCAGAGTGTGCCAGTTCGCACAACAGCCTGTTGCGCTCAGCCAACAACCGAACCACATCGGCCGCAAGTTGGCCGCTCGTGCCGGTCCAGCAGTTCGCCGGCCCGGCTCGCTTCGCTCGGTGCTCCATCCGGGCACAGTCGTCGGCCGTGAGCGGCGGCGGTGGCGGCAGATTCATCGCGGGCCTCCTGGTGGAGCAGCAGCGAAAGCAAGGCGTAGGCGGCAAGGTCCAGAAACGAATCCTCGACCGTCTCGTGGGTCAGCGTGCCCTTGAGGCAGTACGTGCCGATGCGAGTGACCTTGTCCGAAAGCCGCACCACGCAGGCCCGCCAGGGCTCGATTCCCACGAACGCGGCACCGTTTCGGATATTCGCCAACGGGTCGTCGGTTCGGCCGTAGTCGTGGCTCTTGCTCAGATGCAGGGCTGCGAGCTTGTCGAGAAGGTCGAGAAACCGCTGGCTCGTCGGGTGAATCTGCTCTGCGAGGACGCCGTGTCCGGTGTTGCACATCACTTGGTTCTCAGGTCTCGGTCGCAGAACAGCGGAAACGCCTTCGTCGTTTCGTGCCGCTCGTGGTCGATCACCACGCACGCCTGGCACGGCGGCTCATAGGCGGCCTTGATTCGGACAGCGTAGGCCGAATGTCCAATCACCGAGCCGTTCGACACGTAGCGGCCCGACCGGCCCCAGCTGAACTGGTGCCAGTGCCCGAGGCACGTCAGATCGGCTTTCAGCGTGGCATCCCACGCGGCGATGCTCTTGTTGAGAGGCACGTGGATGCCGCCGATGCCGCCCTGGTAGCGCACGGCGTGACCGTGGTGGAAGCGGACGCGAAAGCCGTCGAGGTCGAGCACGTTGAGGTAGCCGGTGCCGACGTGCCAGCGGACGTTGGGTTTGGTCTCGGCCGCTGCCAGCGTTAGGTACAGGTGCTGCTCAAAGGAGTGCTCCATCTCCGTGCCAATGCGGAGCTTGTCGGTAGACCGGCCATGGTTCCCCGAGTTGGTCGCCACGATCACCTCGTCGGCCTGGCCGGCGACAGCGTCGAGGAATCCCCGGATCCGCTCGCCGGCCCACCGAGTCGCCGCCAGGGGGGCCAGCTGGGCGAGCTCGGCGGTGTCGTCGTGGATGTGGCCGCTGAGGAAGTCGCCACCGAGCCAGACCACCACGCGGCGGATGTCGGCCAGCCTTCTCTCGTGCTCGAGCATGACGGCCAGCCGCTCCCCGAGCTCGGCGATCCGCTGGTCGGCCACATCGAGGCTGTAGTCGTTCAGACCGTTCACCGTGGCCGGGTCGACTCGCTCCTCGACGTGCCAATCCGAGAGGAGTACCACCATCGTGGCGGCGTGCCGCTTGGCCTTCCCGGGCCTCTGGCGTGACCTGTGCGGGGCGATGCCACGGAGGCCTGCCATTGCGTCGGCCCGGGCCCGCTCGGCGTCTATGCGGCTCAGGGCGGCTTTGTACTTGGACCGGAGCCCTGCCGCCTCGGCGCGGAGCCGGGCTAGCTCCGCATCCCGGTCGAGGTCGGCCTGTTCGGCGGCGTGCTCGCGGACGGCGTCGATCAACTTTTTCGCAGCCATGCCTCGACCCCCTGTCTGCCGACGTCACAAATGCAACGACGCTGGAGCTCCTCGGATATCGTCATGGCCAGTGCCGTCCTGGTGACGTTGAGCGTGCCAGCCAGGTGCTCACGCTTCACCTCCTCGAGCTCGGCGAGCACGTCGGCCGGAATCCGTTCGTGCCACGGGAGGGTGCGGCGCGGCGGTGGCGGGACCGCGGCCCGGATTGCATCGGCCAGTGACTTGTCCTTAGCCATCGGCGTCCTCCTGGTCGTCGAACCCGAACGCCGCCAACACGCCTGCGGCCTCCTCGGCAAACTCGGTGACCTCGCACTCAGACAGGCACCACCAGCGGGCGTGGATCAGTTCGTGCAGCAGCACGTTGAGAAAGTCGACGCCTCCTAAACGTGTGTCGACGCGAATCGTCTTCGTCTCGTTGTTGCAATCGCCCCACCTGTCGTTTGGCACCTGGCAGCGGCGGATGGTCCACCGCTGGTCACCGATCAGGACTCGGGCTGTCCGACGCCGTCGCTTCGGCATGGGCTTCCCTCCGTGCGGCGTCGATGGCTCGGGCGACCATGATCCGGGCCGCGGTGGCAAGGAACGGCAGGCCCTTCTTCTCAGCGGCACCGCGGAGGTGGTCGACAATCTCCTCGAGGTGGCTCCAGCAGTCATCTCCCCATACGTCCATTTGGGCAGCGAAGGACTGACAGCCGCAGGAGCCGTCATCGCGGATGCCCCACCACGCCAAGGTGCGGCGAAGTTGGCAACCGGGGCCGCAGATCGTCGGTGTGGGCAACGGACACTCGTGCAACGACATTGCACTGGCGTCTTTAGGCGAGTAACCACAGACGCATGACACGCAACGCACGCCGTGATCGTCAATGGTGACGTTTGCTCGTCGTACCGTCATGTCAGCTCACAGTCAGAAGATATGGCGTGTCTGAGTACGGCAAAACGAATACCCACGCGGCACCGGAGGTTGTCGTGAACGATATGCCTGGTCCCTCACAGTATCCGTCTGGAAGACCAACAAACGGAGGAGTAACGGGGCCTGCGTAGTAATTCCAATAGCCGTTCATTTCCAGGCTAATCCAATACCTCACGCCAGCTGTCAGCGAATAGCCAGCGTGAGTGAACGTCCATGTAGGGTCACCTAGATCGCCAACTGACGGTGCAGTGAGTGTTGCAAGTGCGCCCGCCTGTGGTCGCACATATCCGGCATTTGCGCCTGTCCCATCTTCGTTCGCGTAAATCCGTGAACGCGGATAGTTTGCGTATGAGCCCGGCGGAAGTGTGGACTGCAACGGGTCGTATCCGGCAATGTCCAAGGTTGCAGAGGTGAGCGTCAGACCACCCACAGGCGTGACGAAGGACTGCGCAAACCACGTTCCATTGCTGGCTTGGTCATACCCCACTGCTGTGTAGTCAGCAGACGGGCATGGGTTCTGCGGCCCGCAACACGGCGAGCAACCAAAGCCGCCTTTCATGTCACACACTCCGCTTGGATCGCAAACCACGCCGTGCCCTCGCGGATGATGCAGCAGTCGTAGGTGCCTGTTACCGTGCTTCCGGCCACGTTGAACACGTTCTGAGCGGAGACCGTCGCTGTGTGGTTGCGGAGCGTGACCACCCGGGCCGTGTCCTTGGCCCACGATCCGGTGAAGGTGGCCATGCGAATGAACGGCCCTTCGTCGAGGTGGGCACCGTAGACGAGCGCGGCCCCGTTCCTAGGGCCAGCCTCGACTTGCCGCACTACCTTGGCGATCCGTTCGGCAGCGTTGCGAGTGAAGACGATGCGGTCGCCGCGGTCGGCCTTGCCGTTGGGTTTTCCTGCCACGCCTAGCCCTCCGTGATCGTGAGCACCAGGCGGGAGCCGGCCACAGCGGCGTTCGCGGCGTAGTTCCCAGCAGCCATGCGGAACACCGCCGCCTCGCCGGCCCTCAGGGCCACGCACCCGTGAAGCGTCGTGCCGTCGAGCCGGCCAATCGTCACCACGTGCGTCTCGGCCGTTGCCAGAGACCGTGCCATGCAGAGACCCACGCTCGACATCGAGGCCGTGGAGATGGCTGTGGTGGCCGTGGAGAGATTGAGCGTGGTGGCGATCATGCCGGTGGTCGACAGGTCGGCCGTCACGCCAGAGGCGTTGAACGAGTAGTTCAAGGCACCCTTGGCAAGCTGCGTCTGGATCGAGTACGTGAGGTCTGCCATTGGTCTCTCCTCAGAACGGCGGCGTGCCGAAGTAGGTTGTGAAGTTGACCTCGGGGTACACCCGACGCGTGAGAATGTCGGGGGCGCTCCCGGGTGATTTCTGGGTGCCGTTGGTGTTGAGCGGTTGCGGAGCGGATGCCCTGTAGCTCAATCCGTCGTCACCAACGACAGACACCGGGTACTTCTTGCTCGAGGCGATGTAGTGCCAGCCGACGTGGGGCAGCAGCAGATCATGCCCGGATCGGCGGTAGACGAGCTCGGCACCGACTTGCCAGTAGTTGACCACCAGGCCGTTGACGACCTCGCTGCTCTGCCGGCCGGTAATGCCAGAGCAAAACCACTGGTGGGCTGTGCCGAAGAGGAACGCTCCGTCGTTGACGGCGTTCGTCACTGCCGCGGCCACCGAAGCCGGGAACGTCGGCCGGTTGCCGCTGATCGTCAGCCGCACCTCGCCCTCGTTGACCGTCAGGCCCTCAAAGTAGTCGTTGGCGGCGTTCACAAGCGGCTTGAGCGTTGCATTTCCGCTTCCCTCGTAGAACGTCAGGCAGGGCACCTGAGAGCCGCCGGTCGTGAACTCCCACACGTCTGGCCGCACGAGCGGGTTCGGCTGGAATCCGCCCTCGGATCCAGGCGGCGGCACCTCGAACGAGTAGGCGATCTCGACATGGTGCCGATCCGGCTCGGTCACCTGGGCATCGGTGCAGACGAGGTAGCTGTACTCGGGGTGCGACGAGCCGTGGAAGATGCCGATGGCATTGATGGCGGCCTGATGCGTGATCGGCTCGGAGACTGTGATCGCCCACCGTGTGCCGGCACGTGGCGGCTCGCCCAGCTTGTGGCTGAAGGTTCGCGGCAGCACCTCGCGGTAAGACACAACGCTCATGCGCCACCCATGATTTCGGCCTTCTGAGCGGCGAGCTCGTCCAGCTTGCGGTTCATCGCCTCAAGCTCCACCGTCTGCTTGCGGGCCTCGGCGACGGCTGGATCCTCGCGGCCCGTGGCCAGTGCCAGGAACTGGCCGATGCCTTCGCTGGTACGGATGTCGGAAATCTTGAGCGGCTCGTTGTTGCGGCCGACAAGACCGCCAAGACGTTTGGCCTCGACCTCGGCAATCCGCTTCTCGATTTCAGTCTGGGCCTCGAGCTCACGGCGGGTGATGTCCTCGACTCGCCGTTGCTGTTCGTCTTTCAGCTTTCGCTCGTACTCTTGGGCCTGCTTCACGCCCTCGACCACGTCGTCGATGCGGGCCTTTTCGTCGGCCCGAGCGGCGTTGATCTCTTGGGTGACCTTGAGCACCTTCCGGGCTGATTCTTCAATAAGCTGCTGGGCCAAGACCGTGTCTTGTGCGCCGTTGTTGGCACTCTCAATGTCGCCCTTGAGGAGCTCCCACGCGTCGAGCAGATCCTGCGGGACCAGGTCCAGCTGGCCGTACTCTGCTGCCAGCCGCTTGAAGGCAGAACCGGCCTCGTCGACGACTCCTTGCACGAGCGTCTGATCGGTCACCTCGGCAGGCAGCTTGAAGGCGACCGCCAACTCTTCGCCGAAGTTGGCGGCTTCTCCAGCGGCGTCTTGGAGATTGGCTTTGAGCTCCTCGATCCTGGCGTTGTTCTCCGCGATGGCTGTGGAGATGTCGGCGGTGGCATCATCGCCAGCGGTCGCGTATTGGAGAAAGGCCCCAGCCGCCGTGCCAAGCAGCACGACGAGCAGACCGACACCCGTGGAGGCAAGCAGGCTCCGCAGGGCCGCCGTAAACGCCACGGTAGCCCCTGTCGCGGTCACCGCGGCCAGCGAATACCCAGCGTAGGCACCAGCCGCTAGCAGGGCTCCTAGGGCCGCTCCTTCGATGTTCTGGACAAGGAAGCCGAGCGTCTGGGCCACAATCGGGAAGATGACTTCGGCCAGCGGAGTGAACACGCCGGAAACCAGCTGGAAGGCACTCGACAGGGCTGAGGCCACATCGGTCAGGCTTCCGAGCGATGCCGACAGGTTGCCGACAATTTCCCGAGCGTCGAGGCTCCCAAGGAACGTCGCCAGCTGATCGGCCGCGACCGTCAACGCCGGCGCGAGCTCGGCCACCACGCGCGACGTGAGACCCTTGAAGCTCGCCGACACCTTGGCGATGGAGTCGTCGAGCCCTGCCAAGGCTCCGACTTGGTCCTCCGAGAGAACCGTGCCGAGCCGCTCGGCCTCCTCTCGCATCTGCTGGAGGAACCCGGCTCCCTCTTGGAACACGGGCACAAGGTCGACGCCGCTCTTGCCGAACAGGCTGACCGCCGCCGCGGCCTGCTGGGCAGGGTTCGGGAGTGCGGCAATGCTTGCGGCGATCTTCTCAAAAGCCACCTGTGGCGAGAGCGTCGAAAGCTCTTGGACGGACAGCCCGAGGTCGGAGAACGCCTTGATGGCAGCGGTGTTGCCGGTCTGCGCCTCGCCGAGATTGATTGTCAGCTTTTGGAGCGACTTGCCGAACGTCTCGATGCCCACGCCAGACTGATCGGCAGCGAACTGGTAGGCCTGGAGGGCGGTGCTCGAGACGCCGGTGCGTTTCGACAGGTCGTCGATGGCCGCGACAGCGGAGGCCGAGCCAGCCACCAGACTCTGAAACGAACTGGCAGTCGTGGTGACCGCCGACAGGAACGCCCGCGAAATCTCGATGGTCTTGAGCACGCTCAGGTCTTGTGCAGCCTTTCGGCCAGCAGCACTGAGAGACTCCAGCTTTGAATTGACACTGCCCACCGCGGCCGACACTCCTTGAGTGTTCGCCGTGATCTGCATGGCAAGTTGGAGTGAAGTGCTCATCCGAGGTCAGCCTGGAGTCGTCTGAGGGCTTCGGCGTCCTGGGTCGCGTGTCGCGGGGCGTGATCGTCGAGGCCGATGATCTTTCGCGGGTCCGGCGTGGCCTTGCTGTATGGAGCGAGCGCCGCCGCTGCGAGGATCCCAGTCTGTAACCAGTCGTCTCCGATCCGCTCGTAGTACCGATCCACCGCGATCCATTCCGAGAACTCGACCGAATCCATCCGGTCGAGCAACTCGCCCACCGTCATCTTCAAGTGCCCGGCGAGGCGGAAGGCGAATCGCCGCTCTGGCCGGGCGTTGAGTTTCCCGCGAGTTCCTGGATGTCAGTCTCCGTCATGCGGTTGTGCTTGAGGGCCGCATCGAACAGCTTCGATCCGATGGCAGCGTCGAGGGCCTGGAGCGTCTCGACTCCGTCATTGCCAGGGAACATCAGCTTGCCGTCGACATCGCACAGGCACCGCGAGAGGTACTGGCTGCGGAAGTCATGAGGCAGCTTGCCGCCTGCATCCACAGACGCCTTTTCGTAGCTGTCGCGGTCGCGGAGCGTCATCGCCCTGATGCAGACCTCCCCGAGGCCGGGGATGTCCACGGTCTTGATGTTGGGCCGGCAGGCCCGTTTCAGATCGTCGGCGGTCAGCGGCATGAATCACCCATCGAGGAGTTTGAACGACACGGAGTAACGCGTAACGCCGTTGAGCTCGGGCGTCTGCGTGAACCCCAGATAGACTGCGTAGCTCGTCAAGCTGACGCCGCCGCCGCTGATCACCAGCTGCTTCCGCAGGCCGTACTCGGCCGACGAGACATTGGCCGCGCCGTAGCACTCGACGGTGCACGTGCCAGCCTCGTCGGTCCAGACGACCGAACGGCCCTTGCTGGGCCCGCCTGCGTAGCTCGGGGCAGCAGCGGTCACCTCGGTGAACGCCACACCGCCCCACGTGACGCTGATGCCGGTTGAAAGAGTGGCCACGGGTGCCTCCCGTGGATCAGACTCGGGCAATCCGGATGGTAGCCGAGCCCTTGATCACGTCGTTGGTCGCCAGCGTGATGCTCGAGGTCCGCACCGTGCCGGCAGCAGCGATTGACAGGCCGCCGGTAATCGTCAGCGTGCCGGTGGTCTTGTCTGCCAGCGGCGTCTTGCCGATGAAATCAAAAGTGATCTCACGGCCCGTGTCGGTGGCCGATCCAGACAGCGGCCGAGACTGCGAGAGCACTTCGGCTCCGGTCGTCAGGCCGAGGTGCGAAATGTCGATGGTGTCATCGGCACCCGGGTCGGTCAGGTTGTAGACGATGTTCGTCACGACATAGGCGTTGGACGCTGCCGTGTTCGGGAACTTCAGCGTAGTGCCGCTGGAATCATGAGGCGTGTCGGCCATTCGTCATGTCTCCTGCCACAAGACTTGGTATGTCTGACGGACAATGTACAGGTCCGGCAGTTCGGCCCCGTTGAGCGATGCAAACTGGTCGCTTTCGTCGTCAAGCCTCGCCTGCCGTACCGTCGTATTGTCGATTGTGCCGGTGTAACCATCCAGAACACCCCGGATGGCGTCTGCCAGCGTCCTGGCGGCCTCGTAGGTGGCCGCCACGATGTCGTACTCGACCACCACCGTCGGGACTCCCATGGGCCCTGACAGCGTCTGCTCGCGGCGGATCGCCGAACGTCGCCAAGTCACCCACGGTAGGGTGGCGTCGGCATCGGCGGCGAGCGGGTAAATCTTGGTGCCGAGCAGGGCTGACACGCCGGCATCGGCCACCAGGGCGGATCGCAGGACCGACTCAGGGCTCTTGAGTGGCATTGGTTAGCTCGCGTACTTGCGGGGGAACTTGTCGGCGATGTCGCGGAAAGCGGCCCGCAGGCTGTCTGCCATCTCGAGAGGAAGTTGGGTACGCATGGCCGGCAAAGCCATCTTGTACGCCGTCTTGATCGGAGGCTGCCCCGTGGAGCCTCCAATCGGCATCGACGACAGGTACACCCGCTGCCCCTTAGTGGCACGCTTGAAAAACGCCTTGGGATAGCCTGGAGTCGTTCGCACGGTCGCTGCCACCCGAAACTTCTGAGCGGCCTGTGAGAGCTTCGCTGCCCCGCGAGAACGCAGCAGCCCACCACGGCCTGGGTTGAGAAATCCGCCACGGCGTTGGTCTCGTGCGTCAGACCTAGCAGCTTGACCGAAAAGCCGCTGGGACTGTCTCGTAAGTCGCCTACCCTGCCTTGCTTGGGTGGCGTTGCTCTTGAGTTGGAAAGGCCCGAGCCGCTTATAGCTTGAGGCAATTGAGCCTTTCGTGTAGCGGTCCCTCGTACCAAACTCAATCGAGAGGCCGATGTAGCCTAGGTTCGATCCGATCCTGACCGTACCGCCCTCGTTGGTTCGCTGCTTGCCCTTTCCGGTCACGCTGTATCCGACAAGCCCGACCACGTTTCCACTGCGGTAGCGGATGACCTTGGTCGTGATGGAACGCCGTAGATTACCCGTCGGGCCTTTCGGAGTCGTGCTTTTGAGTGCAGACTTGCCTGGATCCATCGATCTGCGGATAGCTGCGCCCAAGTGCTTGCGGGCGAGCTCTGGACGCAGCCGGTCGAACTCTTTCTTGAGCCTTGCAACTTCCGGAAAATCGACCTTCATTCGCATACCACTAAGCATTGCGGCTCTCCTGGCAGATAGCCTCATGCTCGGATCGGTTGGCCCGCTCGAGGAGCGACACGATCTCCAGCGTTCTGCCACGCCACGCGAAGCGGTGTGACTGCGTCAGGCCCGGGATGTAGCGGAGCCGCACACGGTGCGTGATGCTCACCTCCTGCTGGCCGGCGACCAAGGCCTCGCGGACACTCACGCCCTCGACGCTCGCCCACACGGCAGAGCTATTGGCCCACGTCAGCACGGTCTCGCCGAGGGCATTGGTGGCACCGCTGGCCACCTGCACCGTCACCCGCTCGCGGAGCGTGCCTGGATCGATCATCGGTAGGAACCCCACTTGATGGAGTCGAGCAGGGCTTGTACGCCAAACGGCACTTCGTTGGCCGAGGCTTGGTCTGCCGCCATCCGCCGCTCGTACCAGAAGCCAACGAGCATGAGAATTGCCGACTTTACGACCTTCGGCACCTTGGTGCCGTCTTTGCCGTAGCCGGCCCACCACGTCACGCTGACGCTGTTTTGGTCGAGGAGGTGACTTGGCCACGTGCCGGCGTAGACCGTCCGGATGACGCCGGGCTCAGCCGCCCGGTCGACCCGGTAGGCACTCGTCTCCAGCGTGCCGGTGCCGCCGCCCTCTTGGGCGAAGGTGATCGTGGTGGCGGTGTTGCCGGCAGCCACCGCCACAGGCGGGCGGGGAAGTTCGATTTCCCAAGGGAAGGTGTCGAACGTCATGACCCACTGAGTGTGGACGAACGTGCGGTCGGTGTAGACCTCGCACCACTCACGGGCCGCGGAGATGAGCCCGGCGATGTACGTGTCGTCGGTCTCGCTGTCGACTCGCAGATGCAGCTTGGCGTCGGCCACGCTCACCGGCTCGACCTCGGGACCACTGGTCCGCGTGAGACTGCGAAACCTCATCGTGCCCTCCTCCGTCTGGATGTCCGGTCGGCGGTCTCGGCCACTGGCTCGAGCGAAGCAGTCTCGATTTTCGGCGCGGCAGTCGGCACAGGAACGGCGTAGCCCATGCGAATCCACGTGTCAGCCACCCCACCGCCGATGGTGATGACCTGGCCTTTTACGTAGCGGCCGAACCCGCGAGTGATCTTGATGGACTGTGGCATTAGCCAGCCCTCCAAATGGTCTCAGGCTTCTTGCCCGTGGCGTTGTAATCCGTCGCGTACTGGTAGACCGGCTGGGCAAGATCCTTGCCGGGCCAGGTGATTACGTACTCTCCATGGCCGATCACCACTCGCGGCGTGACGAAGCAGCGATTGCCGCTGGCCTTCCACTGCTTCCAGAACCAGATGTCAGGATCGATCCTGCCATCGCCCCAGCCGCCCTTGGGATCAGGCTTGCTCCAAAACCATGGTTTCATGGCCCGCTTGAGTGCCTTGGTGCTGATGATCGTGGCACCGAAGTGTGCGGCGTCGACCTCTTGAACGGGCTCGGCGAACCAATCCCGCGGCACGTGGTTGGTGCCGTCCGCTGGAGGATCGTCGAGCGTGCCGAGCATCGTGAACATCGGCCTGCCGTCTTCACGCTTCGTCTGAATCGGAGCGAGAGCGTCACAGCCAAACGTCAACGCCAGGGCGAAGAGGTGCTCCACGTCCTCCTTGAGAATGAACGAGTCGTAGTCGAGCGTCAGGATGTACTCGTGCGTGTCCATCACGCCTTCAAAGATCCGGCTATTCACCTGATCCCAGAACGCGCCGGTGCCCATCGTCGGCTCAATGCCCAGCGGCATGAGTGCCTTCCACCAGCCGAAATGATTGCTGGTGAACGACAGCCTGGGCATCGAGAGCACGGCGTGTACACGGATTTCAACCGTGGTGTCGCCGACCTTGATGAGCATTGCTCCTCCGTGAAACGCGAAACGGGCGACGGGGGCTACCCGCCGCCCGCTTGGGCGTTCAGATTGTCTGAGTCGTCAAGCGTCAGCCGGCGACGGCGGCCGACGCGCCCTTCTCGGCGGCGGTGTCGGGGCCGTCCTCGGGCTTGCCGAGGCGAGCGACCGAGTAGACCGAGCCGGTCGCGTTGCCGGTGGCCACCACCTTCAGATACCGCTTCTTGCCGCGGAGGTCGACGTCGAACCGCACCACCGTGTCGGCCGACGTGTTGGCCGGCGTCGGGATGGTGAAGCTCGTGCCACCGACGAAACCAGAAACGTCAGCGTAGCTCGACGTGTTGTCGCCGTGCTGGAGCTTGCAGACCAGGGCCACAGCCGAGTTGGTGCCGGCCGCGGCGACCTTCTCGAAAGCCACGTCGATGGACGCGTACTTGAATCCGAGGGTGTCGATTTCGTGGGAGTGGGTCGCAGACGACGTGATGTCGTCCGAAAGGCTCGCCAGCGTCTTGGTGTTCTCGAGGCGGTTCATGGGAGCGGTCTCCGGGTCAGGTCAGGAGTGAGTGAAGGACGCCGCCAGCGGGTTATCAGGCACCCT
>SXGQ01054722.1_pt1 | contig 11786 bp, 5 predicted proteins | sample 3178371 | NCBI WGS metagenome assembly SXGQ01 (sample SAMN11356859, study PRJNA531348) | freshwater metagenome | isolation source: freshwater sample F1-20 | place: China: Fuxian Lake, Yuxi | collected 2017-12-25 | reverse complement strand
TGATCAACGGCTCGGCGAACGAGGGTGTCTATCTCCACGGAGGCCAGACGCTCTCCCTCCTCGACAACGCCGGCACGATCAATGCCGCGGGCACCGGGGTGTACGGCGTGCCATCCTCGACGTTCGGCACGGTCACCAATTCAGGCACGATCCAAGCGGGGGGCAACGGTCTGCAGTTGCACGCATCGGGCACGGTGACGAACCTCGCTGGGGCCACGATCAGCGGGACCGTAGGCGACGCGATCGTGACGACCGGTTCGGTCCAGCAGATCGACAACGCCGGCTCGCTCACCGGCGGAAACGCTGGTATCCAGGTCATTGCGGGTAGTCACGTCGAGATCATCGACAATGCCGGATTGATCGACGGCGGGAGCTACGGTCTTCTCACCCAATTTGGCGCCTCGGTGACCACCCTCACCAATTCCGGCACGATCGAGGGAGGTGTCGGCGGCGGCATTGTCAGAATGTCAAGCGGGACGCTCACCAACAGCGGCCTGTTCACGGGGACCTACCACGGTCTGACGACCAGCGGGACCGTCGACACGCTGACCAACACCGCCGCTGGTCGGATCGAGGGTGGGCTCACGCTGAACGGAGTGACAACGACGGTCGTCAACGACGGCCTGCTCAGCGATCCCACGGGGGACGGGCTCGACAATTACGGAACGACCGGGACGATCACCAACAACGGCACGATCACGGGGGCGTGGGGCGTGTATCAGGACGGCACGCTGACAACCTTCACGAACTCGGCCAGCGGCCTGATCCACGGAGACGACGTCGGCTTCTACGCGGACTACACCGTCGACGCCATCGACAACTATGGGACGATCACCGGCAATCTCACTGCCGGTGTCGAGTTCGACACCAGCTTCAGCAATATCGGCGTTCTCACCAACCATGCCGGGGCGCTGATCGAATCGTCGGCGGGCGATGGTGTCTTGGTCGGCCTCTACGGCAATGACTACGCCGCGGAGTCTGTCTCCAACGCCGGCGTGATCCGCGGGGCGAACTCGGGCGTGCGGGTGGAAAACGGCAAGCTGTTGGCGCTTGTGAACACCGGGACGATCGCCTACGGCGGCTCGGGGAGTGGCCCGGCGGTTGTTGTCGGCCCGTCTGGCATTCTCGGCGACGCCTCCGGCATCAGTGGACCGGCGATCTCGAGCACCGGGGCCGGCGCCCTGCTCGCTGGTGGCATCATCAACACGGGCACGATCAATCAGGGCTTCCGGATCGAAAATCAGGATGTCTCCGTCGGGGCAGGACGTGGCTTGGGGGTGTTCGACGGCGGCACGCTCGACGTCGTCAACGGCAACCTGACATTCACCGACGGCACGCTCCAGCTCGAGGCTGACGTGTCGGTGAATGGTGGCAGTGGCACGTTCACCAACGAGGCGACGCTGCGGCTCCTGGGGATCGAAGCGGTGACCGGCACCTTCGAGCAGACGTCCGGCGGGACGGTACTGATGGAGCTGCTCGGGACGACCTCCGGCAGCTACGGGAGGCTCGACATCAGCGGCACGGCGACGTTCGCCGGCGGCCTGGCGCTCGGTGACACCGGGCTCACCGGCGGGTTGGCGGGCGGTCAGGTGTTCGATCTGTTCGGGTTCGGCAGTTATTCCGGCGGGTTCTCGGGGCTGTCGGTCAATGGCACGAGCCTGCTGTCGCTCGGTGGCGGCGCGTGGCTCTACGGCGCGCTCACGCTCACCGAGGTATGGACCGGCACGACGATGAGCCTGTCGGTGACGGGGTCGGCGGGTGTGCCCGAAATCGACCCGAGGAACGCGGGAAACGCTTTGGTGCTCGTCTTGGGATCGCTGTGCCTGCTGTGGCGCAACCGGCTGAGAGCGGGCTGATCGGCACCGCCTCACGCGGGCGACGATTCGAGTCATGATCACGACCGGGCCGGGCATCGCATGGTGCCCGGCCCGGTGGCTTTTCATGCCCGCGCGGTATGCCGATCCGCGAGAAGTCAGTGGCCGAAGTCCACCCCTGGCCTTTGCCCTGGAGAAGCTGCGCTTTTCCTGGGAGCTGCGCTCCCGGCACCTCATCCAAGGGGTGGCGCAGGCTGTTTGTCCACAGTCTGTTCACTCCCGCCTTGAAAAGCCGCGGGAACGCGGCCTTCATCAGCGGATCCAGTTGACCGGGCAGAGCCAGCCGAGCTTCGCCAGGCAGCCGCCGAGGCAGCCACCCAGGGGGCCGGTCGTGCAGCTCGCGCAGGGATCGGGCGCGATGTAGCCCTGGGTTTCCGGCGGCATGAAGCCACGGCCCGGGGCGAGCTGCCACGGGGCGAGGAGGTCGGGCCCCTGGCGGGCGCCGTTGCAGCCGAACCAGCGGTTGCACCCGTCGCAGGGATCGGGCGGACAGCAATCGTCGTGGCACGGCCCCCAGTAGCGCGGGCCGCAGCCGGTGTCGCCGCAGGGTGGTTCCATGCCCCAGGCCGACGGGCGGCAGCCACGCGGCGGCCGGCACGTCTCACAGAAGTCTCCGGCCGACGCCGACAGAGTCGCCGTCACCGCGAGAGCAAGCGTCAGAGGAAATGTCGCACGTCGCATGGCCGGAGGTATCGGCTGCCGACCCGGTCGGGATTCGTCGAAAACGGGCCGATTCCCCGGCCGGCCGCCCCGCGTCGAGCGCGGGCGCTACCGCCCCTGTGCAGCTTTCCCGGCCTGCCGCGGTCAGGATTCCACCGGCAGCGGCGGCTGCGCCAGCGTGCGCTCGAAGAGGCGGAGGTATTCGCGGGCGCTCGATTCCCACGACCAGTCGAGCGCCATCACCTGGCGCACGAGCCCCTGCCAGAGGTCGCAGTCGGCATGGGCATCGAGCGCCCGGATCAGCGCCCGCTCGAGTTCACCGGCATCGACGTGCGGGAAGACGAATCCGCTCGCACTGCCGTCACGCACCGTGTCGGGGCTCACGTCCACCACGGTGTCGACCAGGCCGCCCGTGGCGCGCACCACCGGCAGCGAGCCGTAGCGCTGGGCATACAGCTGGGTGAGGCCGCACGGCTCGTAGAGGCTCGGCACGAGGAGCATGTCGGCCGCCGCCTGGACCAGATGGGCGAGCCCCTCGTCGAACCCGAGGATCACGTCGATCACCCCCGGATAGGCCTCGGCGGCATGCTGCAACTCCCCCTCCCAGTGCGCGTCGCCGGTGCCGAGGACCACGAACCGGGCGCGGCCGCTCCCCGCCAGCCGGTGGAGCAGGTCGATCACGAGCCCCACCCCCTTCTGGCCGGCGAGACGGCCGACGAACGCGACCACCGGGCGGCCGTCGGGGGGCGCCGAACCGAGGCGTGAGAACAGCGCCATCCGCGCCGCCTGCTTGCCGAGGAGGGCGTCGTCGGGCCCGTAGGGACGGGGCAGATGGCGGTCGCGGTGCGGATCCCAGGCCGTCGTGTCGATGCCGTTGACGATCCCGGCCACCGTGCCGCTGCGGGTGGCGAGCACCCCCTCCAGGCCGCAGCCCCCCGGGGCCGTCTGGATTTCGCGCTCGTAGGTCGGGCTCACGGTGGTCACCAGATCGGCGAACACGAGCCCCGTCTTGAGGAGGTTGACGCGATCGTGGCACTCCATCTGCCGCCAGTTGAAGTAGCGCCAGTCGAGGCCGGTGAGCGGCATGTCGCTGGCGGGAAAACTCCCCTGGTAGGCCATGTTGTGGAACGTCATCACGGTGCGCGTCGCCGCCGGCACCAGCGGCGGGAGGATCTTGAGCAGCGCCGGCACGAGCCCCGCCTGCCAGTCGTGGCAGTGAACGATGTCGTACGGGGCTCCGAGACGCGCCGCGAGCTCCGTCGCCGCCCGCGCGAAGAACATCCACCGCGCCGCGTCGTCGGCATAGTCGCCGTAGAGCGCGTGGCGGTCGAAGAACTCCGCGTTCTCGATCAGCAGCGCGTCGTGGCCGCCGGGCACCGTGGCGCGGAGGATCCGCGCCGGCACGCGCCGGCCGCCGAGCGGCACGTCGAAACCGATCCCCGCCGGCTCGATCGCCAACCCCCGCGCGAGCGCCTCGCGGTGGCCCGGGATGACGAGCGTCACGTCGCAGCCGAGTCGCGCCAGGGCAGCGGGGAGGGCGCCGGCGACGTCGGCCAGCCCGCCGGTCTTGGCGAACGGCGTGGCTTCGCTGGCGATTTCGAGGACGCGCATCGGGGAATCCGCGCTACCGGGAGGCTTTGAGGGTTTCGAGCCACGCCACCACGTCGACGAGCTCCTCGGCCGAGAGCATGGTGGCGAGGTCGGCCGGCATCAGCGAGACCGGCTGCTTCACCAATTCCGCCACGTCACCGGTCGCCATCGTCACGTCGAGCCCGTCGGCCCCGCGGACCACGACTTCGGCCGGGGTCTTCGAGACGAGCAGCCCCGTGACACTCCGCCCATCCTCGCCGACGAGCGTCCAGGTCTCGTAGTTGTGGCTGATCGCCGCCGACGGTGCGAGGAGCGACTCCCACAGCGCCTCGCGCGAGAGCTTCGCCCCCACGCCGGAGAGGTCGGGGCCGACCGCCTTCCCCGCGCCGGCGACGACGTGGCACTTGGCACAGGTGCCGGCGCCGGCGAACAGCGATTGCCCCTTGGCGGCATCCCCCTTGCGCTTCACCAGCTCCGCCACCGGCGGCAGCGGCTCGCCACCGCGGGCCGGGGGCAGCGGGAGAACGGCGGCCGCCTCCTTGCGGATCTCCGGCCAGGGCGAGGCGGAGATCGCCAGCGCCGCCGCCTGCGCCAGCGGACCGGCCACCACCTGCCCGCGCGCCAGCTCGATGAGCCGGCGGCTGCCGCGCTGCGACCGCGCCAGCGACCGCACGGCGACGGCGCGCAGCCCGTCGGGCACGTCCGCCTTCACGAGCATCCCGGCGAGTAGATCGATCCCCTTGCCGCCCCCGCCCGCACCGACCGCGGCGAGGAGCCGGGCGGCTGCCGCCTCGTCGTCGCCACGGGCGCGGTTTGCCAGCGCGTCGCCGGCACCGAGGTCGAGCGCGGCACCCGCGGCGGCGACGGCCAGTTTCTCATCGGTCCCCGCCGCGGCGGCAAGGGTGACGAGGGAGTCGGCCCGGTCCCGCAGGCCGAACCGCGACACGATCTCCACCCCCGGTGGCGTGCCGGCGGCGAGATCGGCGGCGGCGGCGATCGCCCCGGCGAGGGGCCCGGTCGCATCGGCCGGATCGAGCCGCAGCGCCACGATCGGGAGGATCACGCTCCGCTTGTCGGCCGGCCAGCTGTTGGCGGCCGCGACGATTCCCGGGATCGCGGCGCGGACGGCCGCGGCCGGCTGGAAGTCGAGCGCCCGCACCCGGGCGAGCGACTCGCTCGTGCCGATCGCCGCGTCGGCGATCAGGCGGCCGATCAGCTCGGCCGAGCGGGTGCCGCGGCTGCGCCATACGATCTCGCGCGCCGCCGGCGACAGCGGCTCGCGGAGCTCCGGCTGCCAGGCGGCGAGGCGGCTGTCCCAGTGGCCATCGGCACCGATGCCGAGGGCCTCGAGTGCGAAGCGGTCGCCGGCGGCATGGGCGCGGGCGAGCCGCGCCCAGATCCGGTCGGCGCGCTCACCGGTGTGACCGGCCAGCGCGATCGCCACCTCGCGGCGCACCTCCGCCGCCGGGTCGTCGGCGAGCGATTCGACGAGCAGGAGCGTGTCGCCGCGTGTGGCGCGGGAGAGGCGGACCGCCACCGTACGCAGCTCCGGCAGCTTCGCTCCGGCGAGGAACGCCACCACCCACGACGGACCCCGGCCAGGGAGCATCCCCAGCGCCCAGGCGAGGCGCGCCGCATGGCGGCTGTCGGTCGCCTTCTCGAGCGCGGCGACGAGTGCCGGTCCCGCCTCACCCGGCGCGCGGGCGAGGCGCTCGAGGGCCGAGGCGCGTGTCGAGAGGTTCGGGCTCGCCAGCGCCGCCACCGCCCCTTCGATCGTGGCCAGATCGACCGCCGGCACCGTCCACGCCGCGCCGGCCGGCGCGATCCGGTAGATGCGCCCCTTCTCGACGTCACCCATGCCGTGGCCTCCGACCCCGGGGTCGTACCAATCGGCGACGATCAGCGACCCATCCGGGGCGACGCAGACGTCGCTCGGGCGGAACCAGCGGTCGGCGGCACCGTCGACGAGCGTCTCACTGGTGGCCTCGTAGCCCGCCCCCGCGGAACGCACATGATAGGCCCGGACGACGTTCGGACCGGCGTCGCAGTGGATCACCGCCCCCCGATAGCGCTCCGGGAGGAGCCGCCCCTCGTAGACGCAGATCCCGGTCGGCGAGCCGGCACCGGTCTGGAGGAGATTGGGGACCACGCCGGGGTCGTTCTGGTGCCAGTGGCGCCGCTCGACCGAGTCCTCGAGGTTGGCACGCGGCTGTTGCCAGCCGGCGCCGGTGAGCTCGTCGACGTAGCCGAAGTTGCCGCGCTCCATCACCCAGTTGATGCGCACGCCACGGTTGCCGTCGTCGTCGTTGTCGCTCTGCCAGAGGGTGCCGAAGGAATCGACGGCGACCTCGTAGTTGTTGCGGAAGTTGTGGCCGAGGACCTCGAACTCGCTGCCGTCGGGGCGGCAGCGGAACACCATCCCCTGCCGGAACGGCTTGCCGGAGTCGTCGACCGTGCGCCCCTCGCGGTCGGTCACCGGATGGCCGTCACGGTCGTGGACGGCGTGGCCGGTGTTGCCGAAGTTGAAATACCAGCGCCCGTCGGGGCCGACGACGAAGGCATGGACCGAGTGGTCGTGCTGCGGCTGGCCGGTCTTCGTGAACAGCACCTCCTTGCGGTCGGCGACGAGGTCGCCGTCGTCGTCATGGAGCACGAACACCTCTGGCGCGCAGGAGATGATCGCCTTCCGCCCCGGGCCGTCGCCGATCACGCAGATCCCCAGCGCACTGTCGACGTCGCGCCCCTGGTGGAACACGGTGCGCGTGTCGGCCACGCCGTCGCCGTCGCTGTCGGTGAGCACGAGGATCCGGTCACCCTCCGGCCGCGTGTCCTTCCGGCCCCGATAGTTGGTGACCTCGCAGACCCACACCCGGCCCGCGGCATCGACGTCGATGTCGGTGGGGCTCGAGAGGAGCGGTTCGCCGGCGAAGAGCGTGGCCGCGAGCCCGTCGGCGACCACGAGCGTGCCGGGGCCGTCGGCCGGATCGACCGGCCCACCCGGCCGCCGCGCCACCGGCGGCGGCTGCGTGTGGATCGAGAAGACGATGCTCCCACCCCCCTGGTTGGCGCCGCCGTCGTCGAGGCCGCCCCGGCCGATCAGGCGCAGCGCGCCGGCCGGCACGTCGAACTCGATCACCGAGTTGGCATGGGTGCCGATGCCGCGCGGCACCGGTTTGCCGTCGACCTTGAGCTCTCCCCCGTCAGCGTTGCGGCCCGTGTTCACGGTGCCCCACTGGCTCGTGGCCTGCCGCCAGGCACCGGCATCGAGCGGCGTGTCGCCGGCCGGTCCGCGGAACACCGGCGCGATCCAATCGGCCCAGTCGCAGCCGAAGCCGTCGCCACCGTCATCGACCACCAGCCACACGCGCGTGGCGCCGGCGACGGGCACGTCGAACGGCACCGACCGGCCCGGTGTGGCGGGGGTGATCACCGGGCTCTGCCAGAGCGGCGCCGCCGCTGCAGCCGGCGCGAGTCCGGCGACGAGCAGGAGGGCGGCCGAGGCCGACACCAGCCCGCGGCGAACCACGATCGATGGCCGCCGGCCGGGGGAAACCACGCGGTCTCCACCGGAGCTGCGCTCCCGGCAACTCGTCCGCGCCGTGCGGCATGCCGTGTGACCACTGCCCGACAAGCCCGAGCTTCGCATGGGAATCTCCGCACGGAGTGGATCGTGGGCCTTGCAGGACACGATGGCCCGGCCTGCCCCCGGAGGCGTTCGCGCGGGCAGTATAGTATGGACGCTCTGCCTGCTCCGGGCCCCCCCGGAGCCACGCATCCTCTCGTTCGCCGTTTCTTCGGGCCGCACCGTGACTCCCCTCGTCAACCCGGCCGCGCTGTTCACGTTCCGCTTTCCCTGCCGGAAGCGGGCACCCCTCTGGCCACCGGCTGCCGCCCCCCTCGACGAGGCCTGCCGGCTACCGTCGCTGGCGGCCGTCGCCGAGGTGCCCGACGTGATCGAGATGTTCCTCGCCTGGAACGACGACGGCCTCGCGCTGCGCGGGGTGGTCCGCGGCGTGGGGGCGTCGCGCTGGTGCCAGCCGACGCGGGCCGAGGACAGCGACGGACTCCACGTCTGGTTTGCCACGCGCCCCACCGGCGAGAGCCACCGCGCCGGGCGCTACTGCCGGCGGCTGGCGCTCTTGCCCACGGGAGGGGGGCGCACGGCCGACAAGCCGGTGGCGGTGGCCTGCGCGATCCCGCGCACGAGCGAGCCGCTCGCTGAACTGCCCGCCGACAGCGTGTCGCTCGCCGCGGCCCTGGCGCCCGACGGCTGGCGGATCGACGCCTTCATCGCCGCGGCGGCACTGCCGGGATGGGATCCAGCGGAGATCCCGCGCCTCGGGTTCTTCGCGGCGCTGGTCGATCGGAGGCTCGGCCGCGTGCCCCTGTTCGCGCCGCCGGAGTATCCGTGGGAGAGCGACCCGACCACGTGGGCGGAGTTGGAACTGGTCGCTTCCTGACGACCCGACCCGGCCCCCTCACCTCTGCTCGACCACCAGCCGCGCCGGCGGAAGGCTGTCGAGGAACACCTTCCCGTAGTGCTTGGTGCGCACACGCGGGTCGAGGATCACCACCCGGCCGGTGTCGGCGGCGGTGCGGATCAGCCGGCCGAAGCCCTGCTTGAGCTTCAGCACCGCCTCGGGGACCTGGTAGTCCATGAACGGGTTGCCGCCGGCGGCGCGGATGGCGTCGATCCGCGCCGCCACCAACGGCCGGTCGGGGACGGCGAAGGGGAGCTTGGTGATGATCACCGTCACGAGCTGGTCCCCCGGCAGGTCGATCCCCTGCCAGAAGCCGTCGGTGCCGAGGAGCACGCTCGCCGGACCGGCGCGGAAATCGGCGAGCATCTTCGAGCGTGACAGGCCGTCGGACTGGCTGACGAGACGGAAGTTGTTCCGGGCACACCAGCCGGCGAGATCGGTCGCCACCCGGGCGAGTGACGCGAGGCTCGTGAACAGCACCAGGGCCCGCCCGCCCGACCGTTCGACGAACCGGCGGATGAGGGGCACGCTGGCAGCGTCGAAGGCGTCGCGCTCGGCCGGGTCGGGCATCCCCTCGACGAGCACGAGTTCCGCCTGGTTGGCGTAGTCGAACGGGCTGCCGAGCCGGGCGGCGAGCGCCGCGCCAACGCCGAGCCGCTGCCGGACGTAAGTGAAGGGATCGGGGTCGACGGGCGCGGCCGTTGCGGCAGATGGCGGCGCCGCGCGGGCGCTGGCCGGAGGCTCGACCGCCAGCGTGGCGCTGGCCAGGATCACGGTGGGAACACGGTCGAACAGCTCGCGGCGCAGCGTCGCCCCGACATCCACCGGAGCGCTCGAGAGCACCACCCGCGGCCGGCCGCGGCGCCCGCGTGCCGCCTCCACCCAGTGGACGCTCCCCGCCTCGGCCTGCTCGAGCCACCCGCGCAGGCTCCCGGCCTGGGCGGTGAGCCGCTCCGCCACCGAGAGGAGATCGTGGCGCTCCGCCTCGGCGGCGAGCTCCTCCGCCGCCTCGCGCAGGCGCCGGGCGAGCGACAGCAGGTGCGTCCCGAGCGAATCATCGACAGCGGGCGGCGCGCTCACGCGCCACGGTCCCTCCCCGCGGGCGGCGACCGCGGCGAGCACCCCCTGGAAGAAGCCCTCGGCAGCGCGCCGGCAGCGGAACACGTCAGCCTCGAGATCGTGCATCCCGTAGTGGCGGAGCAGGCCGCGGTGGCCGCGCTCGGCGAGGAGCCGGGAGAGGAGCCGTTCGATGCCCGCGCTCGACAGGCCGATGCCGAGATGGTCGCCCGCCACCGCCTCCACCATGTGGGCCTCGTCGAAGACGACGATGTCGTGGTCGGGGAGGAGGCTCGCGCCGCTGCGGCGCAGGGCGAGGTCGCTGAAGTAGAGGGCGTGGTTCACCACCAGCACCTGGGCCCGGGCCATCCGCCGCCGCGCCGCATAGTAGAAGCACTGCTGGTGGGTCGGGCAGGTGCGCCCCATGCAGTTGCCCGAGTCGCTGTGGACCTCGTCCCAGACAGCGGCGGCGGGCACCGCCTCGAGATCGGCGAGCGAGCCGTCGCCGGTGTCGCGTGCCCAGGCCGAGAGCGCCTCGAGCTCGTCGATCTCCTCCTGCTCGCCGAACAGGCTGCCGGAGCGTTCGAGCGCCAACTCGAGCCGGCGACGCGAGAGGTAGTTGCCACGCCCCTTCACCAGCACGGCGGAGAACTCGCGCGGCATGACCGCCGCCACCAGCGGGATGTCCTTGCCGACGAGTTGCTCCTGGAGGGCGATCGTGTGGGTCGAGATCACCACCCGGCGCGGCCGGGACCGCGCCTGGGAAGGCGGATCACCGTCGGCCTCGTCGCCGGAGCCCAGCGGGCTTTCGCCCCCCGACTCCTGATCGCCCCCCGTTCCCTGATCAGCCGTCGCCGCGAGCACCGCCGGCACCAGGTAGGCGAGGCTCTTCCCCACCCCCGTGCCCGCCTCGACCACGGCGTGCCGCCGGCCGGCGATCGCCTCGGCGACGAGGCGGGCCATCGCCAGCTGCTGGGGCCGCGACTCCCAGCCCGGCAGCCTGGCGGCGAGCCTGCCGCCGGGGGCGAGGAAGTCGTCGGGGGTCGTCATGGAGGGAATGTACCGCAGGCGACCGCCGGTGTGACCCCGCCGCAGGGCACCCGGCCGCGGGGTAGAGTGGCTGCGGCTCCCTCCCCTTCCCCCCGAGGACCGCCCGTGGCCGAACGCCCCGACTCGAGCCCCGCCGTCCCTCCGGCCGGCCCCCCGTCCGCCACCGGCCACTCTTCCCCCGCCGGTCAGAAGGCCTGGGGAGGCGTGTTCAGTGAACCGACCGATCGCCGGGTCGAGGCCTTCTCGGAGAGCATCTCCTACGACCGGCGGCTCGCCGACGACGACATCGACGGCTCGATCGCCCACGCGCGGATGCTGGCCGCCACGGGCATCATCAGCGCCGCAGAGGCGGAGGCGATCGCCCGGGGGCTCGAGGAGATCCGCGCCGAGATCCACTCCGGCCGCTTCGAGTACTCGATCGCCAAGGAGGACATCCACCTCCACGTCGAGAGCGCGCTCACCGCCCGGCTCGGCGACGTCGGCCGCAAACTCCACACCGCCCGCAGCCGTAACGACCAGGTCGCCCCCGACCTGCGGCTCCACTGCCGCCGGGCGATCGATCGCCTCGACGCCGCGCTCGAGGCCCTGCAGCGGTCCTTCGTCGGGCTGGCGCACGCCACGCGCGGCCTGGTGATCCCCGGCTACACCCACGTCCGCCGCGCCCAGCCGGTGCTCGCCGCCCACCAGCTCCTCTCCTGGTGCGAGAAGCTCGATCGCGACCGGCAGCGCCTCGCCGACTGCCGCCGGCGCACCAACATCCTCGCGCTCGGCTCGGGGGCCCTCGCCGGCACGAGCCTGCCGATCGACCGCGACCACGTCGCCGCGGCGCTGGGGTTCGACGGCGTCGCCGCCAACAGCCTCGACGGCGCCAGCGACCGCGACTTTGTCTGCGAACTGGCGTTCGTGATCGCGCTGGCGATGGTCCACCTCTCGCAATGGGCCGAGGAGTGGATCCTGTGGAGCGGCGAGGAATACGGCTTCCTCGAACTGCCGCAGGCGTTCTGCACCTGCAGCTCGATCATGCCCCAGAAGATCAACCCCGACGTCCTCGAGCTGATCCGCGGCAAGTCGGCAC
>SXGQ01639903.1_pt1 | contig 11790 bp, 9 predicted proteins | sample 3178371 | NCBI WGS metagenome assembly SXGQ01 (sample SAMN11356859, study PRJNA531348) | freshwater metagenome | isolation source: freshwater sample F1-20 | place: China: Fuxian Lake, Yuxi | collected 2017-12-25 | reverse complement strand
TTCATGCGATTCCACCCGCGAATGGCACCCGTCAAGGCTGGCGTGTTCCCGCTCGTCAACAAGGATGGGCTTCCCGAGGTTGCGGAGCGGCTCTTCGCCGACCTTCGCAAGCGGCATGTTGTGGAGTACGACCCGAAGCAAACCATCGGCAAGCGTTACGCCCGCATGGATGAGGCGGGAACGCCCTTCTGCTTCACCGTCGATGCGGACACACTGACCAATCAGTCTGTGACGGTCCGTCATCGCGACTCACAGGCACAGGAACGCATCGCGATGGATGCGGTCGCCGCTTGGCTCGATGCACAGATTCGGGCATGATCGGATTGCGCGGTCGGCGCGATCTTCCTCGCGATCAGCTGCGCCGAGCGCAGACGGCAGACGCTGACTTGAAGTGCAAAAACAACAGCCCCCCTCCAAGAGGGGGGCTGTCGCGGGATGGATGGGAAGGAAATCCGAGTGCAAGCACACAGAGTGCCTGGCGAGGTTGTGATGCAATACACCGTGCACCAGCCTCACAGAAATTCAGAATGATCTGGAACCCTTTTCTTCTCGTCCTCTCCATTCAGGGTGTCGGAGTCTTTCAACCCTCTCAACCCTTACCGTCGGCTCAACATAGCCCGACTTCGCAGCATTGCAACTCGTGTTGAGAATAATCGCCGACTTTCTTCGGTGTTTGCTCACGCCCATGCATTCACCCACAAACAAAAGAAGATGCGAGCACGCTTGCGCGTACTCGCATCTGTAGTGCCCTTCAACACTGTTCGGTGCGGTGCAGGCTCGTCGATCACGAGCCGATTGCTACCCACACCGAACAGAAGCGCAGAAGTCAGCGCCGCCGACCACGGCCCACGAAGCCAGCGACGCCAAGAAGCGCAATTGCGCCTGGCGCCGGGATGGCAAAGCTGCCGAATCCGAACAACGCGGTTGTGGTGCCCGTCAGCGCATAGCCAATGGTGAGATTCGCGCGGAAGTCACTCAGGTCGCTGCTGAGTCGAGCAACCTGCAGCACCATCAGCCGCCCCTGAGAATTCGGGAAATTCGGCGAGCTTGGCGTGGCGTCGTACCAGCCGGCGTTCGTCGCGATATCAGTTCCAAACGGTGGGACCTGCATGGACGGATCGAATGCAGTCCCCCACGCTCCACCAATTCCCTGCAGCGTGCAGTAAGAGTCGGTGAGGGAATCATTCGCTGCGTTCGTCCATGTGCCGGGGCCGGCAGCGAAGGAGCCTGGATTGTTGAAGATATCGATCGTGCCATCTTCATCGAGATCGACATTTCCGACAAACAAGTCGTTGTGAACCGCGTTCATCGCGCCCGAGCGACCTTCGGCAATCTGGTTCCCCTGCACTGACCCTGCAGCGACCGCCTTGCCAAAGTTGAACACATTGACAACGCGCAGGTTGGTGCTTGAGAAGTTCGCATACACCTTGTAGATGGTGCGGTCACCAACAACGGATGACTCCACGGACCAGCCGGAGAAGCTTGCGTGAGCCGAGGACGCCACGAGGGTCGTGGCAACGATCAGGGAAACACTCTTCATCTTTTCAACTCCCATAGATTTGGTCAGCCGATTGAAGGAATCGGCTGAGGTGAGAAGGGGCAAACAGGTCGAAACAGTGTTGGCTGCGGCGGAACGCCCACCACAACTTCACAAGCGAGACTGGAGGAGAAGCCCCCAAGGGCTGAACTGATCAATCGGATCTGTATCCCTTTTCAACTTCTCCCGAGAGAGCAAACTCTCTCACTCAGCGGCTGGCAATTTGCAAGGCAAATCGAGCAGCATGCAGAGCAGTGGAAGGTAGCCCGGTTCGTGGAACAGGCAAATGAAGCATCGAGAAATCATGATGTTTTTTGATTCTCGCGTTAACGCCGACTGATCCAAAAAGTGACCGCGGTCCTTGGGGAGACCAAGGACCGCGGTCGGTTCAGTCAAGAGGGACTCTTGACGATGATTCGAAACTTGTTGGCGCTGATTAGCGACGACGACGACCGAAGGCGCCGGCGAGGCCGAGCAGGGCGAGCGCACCAGGAGTCGGAACTCCGATCGTGAACGATCCGAATCCGAAGAGCGCCTGCGTGGTGTTTGCCAACTTGAAGCCCGTTGCGCAGTGGAAGAGAGCGAGTGGGTCATCGCCAGATCCCGCGCGAACGATTTGCATCAACAGCATGCGGAATCCGCCCTGGGTTCCGCCTGCAAGCACAGGGTTTGCCGTGCCCGGCGTTGCGTCGTACCAACCGGCATTCGCTGGAACGAACGAACGATCCGTGCTGCCGGCGGGGTAACTAAAGCTGGGGTCGAGCGCTGTGTCATTGCCGCCCGAAGTACCACTGCCGCTGACGGTGACCCAGGAGTCGTTGTCGCGAGCAACCGAACCCAACAGATTCACACCGGCGCTCCAAGACGCGAGGGGGTTGCCATCTGGATCCTCGCCAGCATCCTGATGAATGGCGTTCATCGTGCCGAACTGAGCGGGCTGACCCGCAATGTTCTTGCCGAAGTCAAGTGCGTTCAGCATGACGATGTTGCTGGCATTCCAATTGCCGTACACCTTGTACTGTGTGTTGCCGGCTGCGGTGATCGTGCGCTCCACGCTGAAGCCCGACCACTGTGGGGCGGACTGTGCGGATGCAGAGGAAGCGATGAGCGCGGTGGCTCCCAGAACTGCGAAAGTCTTCATTTCTAGATATCTCCCTTTTTCTTAAAACTGGCTTTCAGTTGTCTGGATTCCACGAGAGAAGCCAACAACACCTTTGAATCCCTCAAGACCAATCGATTGAGACTGCCCTTTCGAGACTCCCTATCGCATCACTGGCTTTCCGCACACACTGCACGGGGCCGATGCATCAACAACATGGCACGGAACGCCGCAGGGTCAAATCCAAGATGCAGATTTGCAACACTTTTTGCGACCTGAACTTACGGCGTCGAATCGCGGCTCAAACGCTGATAATGCTCTCTCTCCCCGCGACCGCGCAAAGGATAGTCCTTCCGAAGGGGGTGAGCCGGGTAGTCCTTCCACATCAGGATGCGCCGTAAATCGGGGTGCCCGCGGAACCGTATCCCAAACATGTCAAAAACCTCACGCTCCGCCCACTCGGCAGCTGGCCAGAGGTCAGCCACAGAATCCACATAGAGGGCGGGGTCGTCGGCCACGCCCGTCGTATCGAGCGATGGCGATACGTAAGTCTTGACCCGCAGGCGCGTATTCGTGCGCAGGCTGACCAGGTGGTACACCACGGCAAACCGTCCCGGCTGGGTAGCGGGGTAGCCGAGGTAGTCCACCCCGCCAACATCAAGCAGCATGCTGTAGTCGCAGGAGGGGTCATCCCTCAGGAACCGCAGCACATCGTGCGCTTCGGCAACTGGAACCGTCACCGTGACCTGCCCACGAAACGCGGACGCTTGCATTTTCACGGCGGAAAAGGCTGCCTTCAGAGGTGCGAGCGCAGGGTGGCGTGGCGCAGCGTCAGCGGTCTGATTCATCGCCCAATCGTAGGGCAGAACGCGCAGAGGTGGAATCAGTGGCGGAAGTGCCGCGACCCCGACAGCAAGCAGGTCACACCGCTCTCCTGACAAAGCGCAGCGGTATCCGCATCGCGTTTCGATCCACCAGGATGCACGATGCAGCGCACGCCCGCGTCGATGAGCCGCGCAGGACCATCGGCAAAGGGGAAGAACGCATCGCTTCCAGCCACGGGAATGCTGTCGCCCGCAGCGGACAGCGCCCCCTTGGCCTTCTCGACCGCGATCCCACAACTCGCAAGCCGATCCATCTGCCCCGCGCCAGAGCCCCAGAGGCTGCCGCCACCGCAGATGCATACGGCGTTCGACTTCAAGTGCTTTGCCACGGTGAGCGCAAGGGCTGCATCGGACAGAACTGCCGCAGATGGAGCGGGTCCCGCTACATGCTCAAAGTTGGTCGCCACGATCGGAAGCGTGTCGCGTTCCTGCACCAGCACGCCCCCAGGGACGGACCGCAATGAATGCGGGCGGTCGACTCGGTGGCGCAGCGAGCCAAGCGCCAGGAGCCGCACATTCTTCCAGCGCTGCGCCAAACGGTCGAACGCCTCGGGCGCGAACGACTCCGCAATCACCACCTCCAGGAAGCGATCGCCTTCGGTCATCGCCTCGGCCGCCGCCCGATCCACCTCGCCGCTGCATGCCACGATGCCACCGAAAGCGGCCACTGGATCGCCCGCAAGCGCCGACAGGAATGCTGCGCGCACATCCGCACCGATCGCTGCACCGCAGGGGTTCGTGTGCTTGATGATCGCACACGCCGTTGCAGCGGACGGCAGGTCGATCAGGTCCTGCACCAACTCAAGCGCGGCACTCGCATCCAGCAGGTTGTTGTAGGACAGCGCCTTTCCATGCAGCAGGGGTGCGCCCACCACGGAAGGCTCGCGTGAACCAGGCACCACATACGCCGCTGCACCCTGATGCGGGTTCTCGCCGTACCGAAGCTCGCCCGCCTTCGCGAGCGTGATCGTCATCACATGCGGGAAGTCGCGGCTTGCACGCCCGTCAAACCAACTGCTGATCGCCGCGTCGTAGGCAGCCGTGCGCGCGAAAGCAGCGGATGCCAGCTCGCGCCGGAGCGCGCCAGTGGTGCTGCCCTGATGATTCGCCAGATCCGCACAGATGCGGTCGTACTGGGTCGGATCCGTCACCACGCAGACATGTTCGAAGTTCTTCGCAGCCGAGCGGATCATGCTGGGGCCGCCGATATCGATGTTCTCAATCGCCTCTTCATCACGCACGCCATCGCGGCGGATCGTCGCCTCGAACGGATAGAGGTTCACGCACACCAAGTCGATCGGCGCAATCCCATGCTCCGCCATCGCCGCGACATGCGCCGGCTTGTCGCGGCGGCCGAGCACTCCGCCGTGGACACGCGGGTGAAGCGTCTTCACGCGTCCGTCGAGCATCTCAGGGAACCCCGTCAGCTTCTCGATCGGCACCACAGGAACGCCCTGCGCTTCGAGCGCGGATGCGGTACCGCCCGTGGAAACGATCTCCACGCCATGGTCTACAAGCGTTCGGGCAAATCCAACGAGATCGCGTTTGTCGCTGACGGAGATCAGCGCGCGCCGCACACGAACGAGATCGCTCATGGTTCGGTGGATTCCGACTCAGCGTTGGCATCCGCGTCGGGGGCGGCATCTGCGTCGGAGTCAGCGTCGGCAGTTGGTGCAGGCTTGATTTCAGGCTTGCTTGCGGGGGTGGATTCGCCCGTCGGCTTCAGCGGCGCGCAGCGCTGCAGCAGTCCATTCGCAGACAGCAGATAGAGGTCAGGTTGTTCGGTGCGCGATACGGCGATCCCGACGGCATCTGGAAAGCGCGCCGTTGCCGACACCTTCCCGCCGGCCGAACTGATGGTGGTCGCCGTACGAGTCCGTGCGTCCCACAACATGAAGTCGTCGTCGATCATGCAGATCGGATCGCCCACGACGGAAGACCGCCACGCCACGCGTCCGTCGCGCAGCGACATATCTGTTGCCGTGTCGCGCAGACTCTCGAGCGCAACAAGATCGCCGCCTTCGATGCGGGTCAGCACAAGACCCCCGGCTGCGAACAGGCGACCGCCCAGTTCGTCCGACGACTTCCATCGCCAGCGCATCTTGCCGGAGCCAATGTCCATCGCATGCACCGAATGATCGCTGCACCGCGCGTACACGCTCACAGGATCCGACGCCAGATTGCCCACGACGCCAGCGCCCACATCATGGCGCCACACGGACTTTCCACGACCGGCAGAGAACACCGCAACCTCGCCGCTGCTGCTGCCCACAGCCACGGCATCGGGAAGCGGCTGTGGTTCATCGACGACGGTGCCGGGTACGCCATTGACATGCATGAACGCGCCAATACTCAGCTGCTGCCACACCACCTGGCCTGCCTTCGATCCGAAAATCGCGTAGTCGCCGGCTACCACGGCAGGGGTCGTCGGGAGGCGAGTGATCTTGTGCCGAGCAGCCAAACGCCCTGTCATGAAGTCAGCGGCAAGAATGCCGCTATCCAAGCAGACAACAACCTGATCTCGCTTCGGCTGCGGCGCGCGCGCGACAGACAGCACCCGATCGGTCGGTTCACCAATGCGGTCGCGCCACACCGTTCGCCCATCGCGAACGAGCACGCGCGCGACACCGGGGCCCGTGTCTCGAACGAACACGCTGTCGTTGTCTGGATCCGTCGCGTCAATGCCCGTGGCCTTGGTTTGAGGGCCAATCCGAACACCCACCTGCCAAACCGTCGAGAATCCCAAGCTCCTGACTGAAGCGGGATCAGCGATGAACGCGCCATCCGTGCTCGCAGGGGCAGGGGCGGGCGACTGAGCGCTTGCATCCGCGTTCATCAGTACGACGGCGGCGGTGCAGGCCGTCACAAAACTCAAGATGGTCGGCACGAGGCCGGGGCGAAAGAGGGTGGCGTTCGATCTTTGGTCCATAGAGAAGTTCGCAACCCCATGGTTGGGAATCCGTCAGAATAGCCAATCCTGCTCCAAGCCTGCTCCAAGCCTGCGACGGCGGCACTTCAATCGCCCCCCAAAAACGGACTCAGCCGCGCCCTTTTCAGGTTCGCGGCTGGTCCCCCTATTCTCACTCCCAATCCTGCACAGCTGGGCTTTCAATCACATCCCTTGAAACTGCCTCGAGGATTTCGAGGTCCCTTTTCCCTCATCCTCGAACTGTTTGGTTCCGTTTGTTCGAAGGCCCTTTTTCCGACGAACACCCATCACCTTCCCAGCTGCTTGTCATTGAATAAGGAGGTCCCTACTCCTCCCTATCAACAAATGCAATGTAGCGTTCAATCAGGCGATTGCAAGTTGAGACGCAAAAAATATTCAAGATCCCAGATTTTCCGCATGTGCTTCTGAGGCACCATACTGAGGAAGGAGCCTCATCTGCCTTTGCTTTTCCACCAATCGCCGAATCCCCGTAGCGGAGCCGCGCGCCACCGCTTGGCTCTTCGTGTGAGCCTTGCGCTCTTCGCCGCGCTCCTGACCTGCGTGGATGCGCATGCGCAGGCCGCGCCCCGAGCGCAGCAACCGTGGTGGGAGCGATCAGCAAAGAGCACGCACAGCGGCGTCACGCATCAGCTGCGGGGCGACCTTTCGGCGGACAATCTGGCCGCATCGTCGCGCGCCATCGACGCGCAGTGGCAGCAGATCGATGTGCTGCTCGGTTCACTGAGACCTCGATCGCGCACGGTGCAACAGGTCCTCGTCTTCTCCGCGTACGACGATCTCGCCGACACGATGCGAACGCAGTTCGCAATCGATCCACCGGGGCACGCGTTCGCCTTCTTCTCGCCGCTCGGGCAGGGCGTTGCGATCTGTACGGAGGATGTCGCTCTGCCGCAGGCGATCCGAGGTCTCGCGGCCGCGCTCACCGCCGAATACCTGCGCCTCTGCTGCGGCGCTGATGTTCCACCGGCGATCGAATGCGGTCTGCTCGATCTCGTCGCGCGCGCAGATCCGCGCGGCAGCGGCACGGGAGCTGCAGCCATCGCGGTCGTTCAGGCTGCTCTCACGGAAAAGTCCGCGCGCTCGATCCTCGACCTCGTCGACATGGACCGCAAACAGTGGGACGAAGCCTGCGCCAGCAGCGACTCCAGCGTGCCCCAAGAGCAAGCTGCATCCTTGGTGCGTTTTCTCCTGTCGGGCAAGGGCGGCATGAAGGCGGGGGCGTTCACGCAGTTCCTGCGGGACATCTCCTACGGCGCGACCGCATGGACCGCATTCGCGCGCGTCTACGGCATCGCTTCGGAACGCGACTGGAACGAGTTCGACAAGCGCTGGCGGGAGTTTGCCCAGAAGGAACAGCCGAGCGTGCACGAGACGCTGCGTGAACGGCTGGCGTTCTTGGCGGAGGGATTGCTGATGCTCGAGCGCGAGGGAACGCCACCGAGCAGCTTCGCGGAATTATCCCAGTCGCTGATCGACCGCTCCTTCATCTGGCCCAAGCGGTGGCGACCCGGATTCTCCCGCATCCGCGCGGCAGACGCTTCTTCGTTTCGTCCCGTGGATTCGCCTGCACGCAAGGGAGGATCGGCGAAGCAGCCCGAGTTCCTCTGGACTGCGCCCGCACCACCCGCCGCCGCGCCACCAGCGCCGAGCGGCTCATCGCCCACGCCGCCGTCCGCCGCGCAGCCTGCCACGATCTCCAGCAGCGATCCGCCCGGGCGCGGTCTGCAGATTCGCTGGCGCAAGACGCGCACGCAGCCAGAAGCTCCGTGGGTCTGGGATCTTGTTCCTGCGAAGTGACGCCAAGCGGCGTACATTCGTCGTCGATGGCGCAGGGAACCGCATCGCCAAGCAGCACACTCCGCGCGCGATTGGAGCGGGGCTGTGTTGTCGTACCAGGCGCGTTCAACGCGCTCGTCGCGCGCGCGGTGGCTCAGGCGGGTTTCGAAGCGTGCTATGTCTCGGGGGCCGCCACCGCCAACTGCAGCGGGTACCCAGACATCGGACTTCTCACGCTCAGCGAAGTGTGCCGCACGATCCGCGAGATCGCCGACGCCAGCAACCTGCCTGTCATTGCAGACGCCGACACCGGCTTCGGTGAGGTCGAGTGCGCCGTGCGCGCAACGATCGAGTACGAACGCGCGGGCGCAGCAGCGCTGCACATTGAAGACCAAGTGTTCCCGAAGCGCTGCGGACATCTCGATGGCAAGGAACTGATTCCAGCGCAAGCGATGGCCGACAAGATCGCCGCCATGAGCAGTCGCCGGCTCTCGCCAGACTTCATCCTGATTGCACGCACCGATGCACGCGCGATCGAGGGCATCGATGCTGCCGTTCGTCGTGCGAACCTTTACCGCGAAGCGGGCGCAGACATGATCTTCCCAGAGGGACTCGCGAACGCCGCGGAGTTCGCGCACTTCGCGAAGGAGTCACCCGGTTGGTCGCTTGCAAACATGACCGAGTTCGGCAAGACCGATCACATCACAGCAGCGCAGTTCGCTGCGATGGGATACGCCGCCGTCATCTTTCCGCTCTCGGTCATGCGCATGGCGATGCAGGCAGTCGAAGATGGGCTGCGGCACTTGAAGGCGAACGGATCCATGGAAGCGATGTTGCCGCGCATGCAGCAGCGCACATCGCTCTACGAACTGCTCGGCTACCAGCCTGGGTCGCAGTGGAACTTCCCGCGCGGCTGAACGCCGCTGGCAGCGTCTGAGCGTCGCTAGCAGCGTCTGAACAAAGCACATCCCCACGCCAGGGGCGGCGGCACGGACCTGCTGGGGCTCAGACAGCTCTCGCCTGCTCCACGGGGCTGGCGCCCCGCGTTCGCAGGCTCGAGAACTCGCCCAGCAGGATCGTGCCGCCGCCTGACCCGTTTGGGGTGGGGGGGTACATTGAGGGACATGACTCAAACTTCCGTGGCGAAATGTTGGATGCTCACCTGGTGCTTCGTTCCCCTGCTGATAACGGCGGTGGTGGCAGGCGAACGGTCGGCGATTGAATCAGCCGAGGCAACGACAGTTCAATCAGGGGCGAACAGTAAAAGTCCTAAACAGTCCGCCCCCAAGACTCCAGCGCCAAACGGCGACACTGCGAAGGCGAAGAGCCCATCTGGACAATCCAAGAGCCTCGACTGGGCCGAAGTCATCGAGGCAGCGCCTGACCCAGCAGTAGTGACGGACGCGGCGCTTCGTGATGCGATTGTGAAGACAGGTCTGCCGTGGCGTGTTCGCGACAAGGGGACAGGAATCGAGATGGTGCTGATCCCGCCCGGCGAGTTCGTGATGGGAAAGAGCCCAGGCGATGACGAGGCAAGCGATAACGAGTTGCCTGCGCACGAGGTGATACTCACCAAAGCGTTTTACCTCGGTCGGTACGAGGTGACGCAGCAGCAGTATGCCAAGGTGATGGGCAAAGATCCGAGCCGATTCTCTGACACAGGTGATTTGGCTGTGGATGAAGCGATGAGGAGTGGGATGACAAGGAAGGAGGCCGAGCAAGCCGCGAAGAAAAAAGCCGCCGAGAAGCAAGGCGTGGGCAGTTTGGCGAAGCCCGTCGAACAGGTGTCATGGAACGACTGCGATGCATTTTGTAAGAAGACCAAGCTGCGGCTGCCGACGGAGGCGGAGTGGGAGTACGCGTGCCGAGCAGGGCAGCGCACGCCGCGGTATGGGGAACTGGACGAGATTGCGTGGCACCGTAGTAACTCGGAGGGCACCACTCATGCCGTCGGGACAAAGAAGGCGAACGGATTCGGGTTGTACGACATGCTCGGCAATGTGTTCGAGTGGGTGAACGACTATTACGACGCCTACAGCGCTGACGAGCAAACAAACCCGCAGGGGCCGTCATCTGGCTCGAACCGCGTGCTGCGCGGCGGCTCGTGGGGCAGCGTCACGGACTTCGTGCGTTCCTCCTACCGCAACGGCTACACGCCTGGCATCTCGCACACCAAGCTCGGGTTCCGCGCCTTGAGGACCCCCTGAATTCCCTTTCCACTCTTTCCTCTTCCATTTACGCTCTCTCTTCTTTTCTTTTTTCCGAGGACCAACCTGATTTCCACGGGCCACTCCGCGATTGTCGCGGCGTGACCGAAGCGCCGCCGTTCTTGTGCGTGGGTCCGCTATGGCGGCGGCATGCATGCCGCTGCCCAAGCGGTCGAACAGCTCTCGACCACGGTCGAAGGCCGCTACATCAATGACTCAACGGTGGGCGCCCGCGAATCCGCGACTCAGTTCGCGGTTCGCTTGAACAGGTAGGGACCCGCGGTGGACCCGCCGACTTGCTGACCCTCGGCATTCAGCGTGCGGTCCCAGACTTCGAATCCATCATGGTCGATCTTGAGGCTCGTCATCGATGACACGCCCGACGACGCAGGCGGCACACACTCGTTGGGCTGCGTGGAGCCGCTCCACGAACCGTCTTCGTTCTTGCGAAGCGTGATCGTGCAGCCGCTGATGGGCAGCAGCAGGTCCGCGGTCAGTTTGCGCATGGGGCGCTCGACTTTCCACTCGCCTGCGTACTGCAGCGCGTCGCCAGGCAGCGCATAGATGCGGCAGTCCACGGAGTCTGCATCGTTGCCGTCCACGACCTGATAGATGCGTTGGCGATAGGGCTTGTCCTCGCTGGTCGCGAGGGACTGTTCGACATAGAGCCACTGCCCGTCGATGCGATCGACCCAGATGGGGCGTAGGTGCACGCGAATGTCCTCGAATGCAGGATTGTCCTTGGCTTGCGCCGAGTTCGAAAAGTTGCCTGCCATGCACGAGCCGACCTCGCGACTGTTCATCGAGGGCAGGGCAGGGTCGATGCGCGCGGAGGTTTCCGTGCCGCAGCCGACTGCGATCAGCACCGCGGTCAACATGGCGGCGGCGGGCAGGATTCGGTGTGCGTTCAGGTGCATCGCGTCATTGTCCGTTGGATTGGTCACTTTCGCTAGTATCGATGTTCCCATGACCACCACAGCGCCAAACGGCTCCTCGGCATCGCCCGCCAAGACCCCAGACACCCGCGGACTCGCAGGCCAGACCGTCGGTGATACCGCCATTTGCGAGGTGAATCAGAGTCAGTTGATTTACCGCGGCTATGAGATTGCGGACTTGGCGGAGCATGCGTCGTTCGATGAGGTGGCGTTCGTGCTGCTGCTGGGACACAAGCCAAGCGCTGCGGAACTGTCGGCGTTCAAGCAGGAGCAGGGGGAGCTGCGGCAGGTCCCCGCGAGCGTGCGCGATGCGATTGTGCGGATTTGCCGCGAGAGTCCGAAGGCGCATCCGATGAGCATCCTGCGCACGGGTGTTTCGCTGCTGTCGCATCTGGATGCGGA